>Ga0310811_10001131_pt1 | contig 34230 bp, 38 predicted proteins | sample YCmetagenome_FD_207642 | JGI IMG/M metagenome (GOLD analysis project Ga0310811, IMG submission 207642) | Soil microbial communities from experimental microcosm in Duke University, North Carolina, United States - YC | ecosystem: Engineered > Artificial ecosystem > Soil microcosm > Unclassified ...
ATACGCTGGTGCCGGGCGTGAACCTCTTCCTCGATTATGATTATGGTCAGCGTCACCAGGGTGGCTTCGACTTCGCGACCAATCTGGCCGGCACCGAGCACAACAATGTGCGGGCGCAACTCTTCGGCGTCGGCACTCAGATTCAGTGGTAATCTGACACCCAGCCCAGAGCGCGAGAGAAGCGCTCGCACTTCCATCTGGCTCGGCTAGCAAACGCCATCTATTTGAAGCAGGGAGGGGTCCGGTGGAACCCTCCCTGCCCTTTTTCATGGCGTGATGGCGACCTTCAGCACCCCATCCCGCTGATGGGCGAAGAGATCATAGGCCGTCTCGATCTCGTCCAGCTTGTAGCGATGGGTGACGAGCGGCTTCAGATCCGCACGGCCGGAGGAGATCACCTCCATCATCCGCCGCATGCGCTCCTTGCCGCCCGGACAGAGGGTGGTGATGATCTTGAGATCCTTAAGCCCGGCGCCGAAGGGGCCGAGCGGAATCGTCAGATCTCCCGAATAGACGCCGAGGCTGGACAGCGTACCCCCCGGCCGCAGCACTTCCAGGGCCGCCTGGAAGGTTGCCTGCGTGCCGAGCGCCTCGATCGCGACATCCACCCCGCGTCCCTCCGTCACCCGCATGATCGCCGCCACAGGATCGGTCTCACGGAAATTGATGACATGGCTCGCGCCAAGGCGCCGCGAGATGTCCAGACGGCTCGCGATCCCGTCCACGGTGATGATTGTGGTGGCCCCCGAAAGCTTCGCCCCCGCGGTCGCGCAAAGGCCGATTGGACCTTGCGCGAAAATCGCGACGGTATCGCCGATGCGCACATGCCCGCTCTCCGCGCCGGAGAAGCCCGTGCTCATGATGTCCGGGCACATCAGCACCTGCTCGTCGGTCAGGCTGTCCGGCACGGCGGCGAGGTTCGCCATCGCGTCCGGCACCAGCAGGAATTCGGCCTGGGCGCCGTCGATCGTATTGCCGAAGCGCCAGCCACCGAGGGGCTTGAAACCGTGCCGCGTGCCCGGACCGTCCTGGGACCAGGCGCCGCACTGGCAGGCATTGCTGTGGCCGCAGGGCGTGATGGCGCCGGCGATGACGCGTTGGCCCTCTTTGAAGCCTTGAACGGACGAACCGAGCTTCTCGATGATGCCGACCGGCTCGTGCCCGATGGTGAGGCCTGACTCAACCGGATATTCGCCCTTCAGGATATGAATGTCGGTGCCGCAGATTGTCGTGGTGGTGATGCGGATCAGCGCATCCAGGGGCCCGGGCTCGGGGACCGGCTTCTCGCCCAGGATGATCCGCCCCGGCTCCAGAAAGATCGCCGCCTTCATCTTGGCCATGACCTTCGGCCTCCCTGATGTGGAAGCCCGGAGTCTGGACGTCTGTCTCCGCGACCACCTTGACCTGGGTCAAGCACCGGGGCGCGGGCGAGATCACGAAGGTGCGACGGGCTATTTCAGCCGATAGACCGAGACCGGATCGCGGCCGAGCCGGGCTTCCAGTGCCAGCCGGTAGTCCTGACCCAAGGCCGCCTCTACCCGCCGGCGCGCGGCCGAATTCTCGTCCCGGTAGGGCGCGCTGACGATGATCGTCGTCGGCCGGGTCGCCAGAATGCGCGCGACCTCGGCGGTCTGATCGACACCGAGCGAGCGCGCTTCCGCGTCCCGGGACAGATGGCTCGGGAAGGCGAAGCGCGTCGGAATGCAGGCCGTGGTCGCATCGTAGAAGGCGGGGTCGCCGCTATAGACATAAAGGCAGCCTTGCGGGTCGATCGCGCGGGCGATCGCCTGGAACTCTTCCCGAGAACCGTGATGCGCGAGGCTGGTGACCATCATCATCTCGCCGATCACGAAGACCGCGCCGAGGAGGCCGAGCGTCGCGACGCGCCAGTGCCGCTGCCCGAAAAAGCCCGCCGCAGCGGCCGAGGCCGATACGAGCACCGGCAGCAGATAGTGGTGCAGATAGGTGCCGAAGACGAGCAGGCCGAGGAGTGCGGCCGCCAGCCAGAGCAGCAGGAAGCGCCGGGCAAGCGTATGGCGGCTGTCCGCCCCGCCAGGCGGCACCAGGGCGCAGAGAATAAGTGGCGCCAGCACCGCCAGGATCAGCGCGAGACGGAGCAGCAGCAACCCCGGCCCGGCATCCGATGATCGTTCAAAGATCGACAGAAAATTCGCAAAGATGAAGGCTTGCGCGTGGCCCATGGCGATATAGGCAAACAGCGCCACGAGCGTCGGCAGAAGTGCCACGACAACCCACAGCAACCCCCGCAACAGTGCACCCGGCACCCCGCTTTCCCGCCGGCCGAGCCACAGGAACGAACAACCGAAAAAAATTCCCTCGAAGACCGCGCTGTATTTGATCTGCATGGCGAGGCCGGCGAGGAGCATGGCCGCCGCTCCGGCGGCCGTGAGGTTCGGGAAGGGCCGCATCTCGCCCAGCACGGCGCGCAGCGTGATCAAGCCCGCCAGTGCCATCGGCAGGTTGTAAAAGATGGGGGACTGCCCGGCCCCGGCGTGGCCGAGATTGAGCCACAGGATATAGGCGAGCCCGGCGCAGACCGCGCCGAAGCGGCCGGTGACAGAGAGGGCGATGCGGCCGATCACCACCGCTGTCGCGATGACGAATCCTGTCCCCACAATCTGATAGGCAAGCACGCCACTGCCACCCAGCGCCTTCATGCCGGCGTAGAGCAGAAACAGCCCGACCGGTTTGCGGTCCCAGATATCCACATAGGGGATCGCGCCATGCAGGATGCGCGTGCCGACGAGAAGGTAGAACTCCTCATCCGTATAGATCACCGGGTTGCCGAACATCGGCAGCCTTGTGGCCAGGGCCGCCACCGTCAGGATCAGCAGCGACGTCAGACGGAAGGGCATGGGGCGGCGGGCTTTCGAGGAGAAGCCTCTCCCCTAGCCCAGCATGCTCCCGGTTGCCACGAAGCGTTGGTGCCAGGACAGTGCCTCATCGAGCAGGGACGGGCTTTGCTGGCCGTAGGAATGCTGCTTCGCGCGGGTGAAATAGTCCCGCAGATGCGGCCGATAGGTCGGATGGGCGCAGGTCTCGATGATCAGTTCGGCGCGCTGCTTCGGGCTCAGGCCGCGCAGATCCGCGAGCCCCTGCTCGGTCACGATCACCTGTACGTCCTGGGTGATGTGGTCGACATGCGCCGCCTGCGGCACGATGGCTGAAATCGCTCCATTCTTCGCGGTCGACGGCGTCATGAAGATCGAGACATAGGCGTTGCGCGCGAAATCACCCGAGCCGCCGATGCCGTTATAGATCCGCGACCCCATGATCTGGGTTGAGTTTACATTGCCATAGATGTCGGCCTCAATGAGGCCGTTCATGGCGAGGCAGCCGAGGCGGCGGACGAGTTCGGGATGGTTGCTGATCTCCTGCGGCCGCAGGATGATCTTGTCGTGGAACTTCCCCATTTCCGCGTTGAAGCGCAGAGCGGCCTCGCGGCTGAGGGAGAAACCGGTGGCGGACGCAACCCGGATCTTGTCGGCGGTGATCAGGTCCAGCATCCCGTCCTGGATGACCTCGGTGAAGGCCGTCATGTTTGAAAACGGCGCGTCGAGCAACCCGGCGAGCACGGCATTGGTGATATTGCCGACGCCTGATTGCAGTGGCAGCAGGTCTTGCGGAAGGCGGCCGAGTTTCACCTCGTGCCGGTAGAATTCCAGCAGATGGCCGGCGATCCCCTTCGCGGCCTGGTCGGGTTCGGTGAAGGGGAGATTGCGGTCGGGCGCGTCGGTTTCGACGATCGCCACGATCTTCGCGGGGTCGACGCGGAAATAGGGCTCGCCGATACGGTCGTCCGGGCGGATCAGCGGAATAGGCCGGCGGTTCGGTGGCAGGGCGGTGCCGTAATAGATGTCGTGCATGCCGTCCAGCGCAGCATCCTGCCAGCGGTTGACTTCCACGATCACCTGCGAGGCGCGGTCCAGCCATGTCTTGTTGTTGCCGACCGAGGATGAGCCGATAAGGTGGCCTTCCTCGGTTATGCCGGAAACCTCGACCAGGGCGGTATCAAGCGGCCCGAGAAACCCCTGCCAGGCCATGGGTGCCACCTGGCTCAGATGCATGTCGAAATATTCCATCTCGCCGCGGTTGATCTTCTCCCGGGCAATGGGGTCGGAATTATAGGGCAGGCGGAACTCAACGCCGTTCGCCTTCGCCAGCGCGCCGTCGAGCTCGGGCCCCGTGGAAGCGCCGGTCCAGACCCGGATGCGGAAGGGCCGCCCTTCGGCGTGCTCGGCCTCGATGCGCTTCGCCAGCGCCTGCGGCACGGCCTTGGGGTAGCCGGACCCCGTAAACCCACTCATGCCGACCGTCGATCCATGCCGGATGAAGGCGGCGGCCTGTTCCGCCGGCATCACGCGCGCGGCGAGGCTCTGGTTCCGTATGCGGCTGCTCATCGGCGTCTGTCCTGTCGTCTTCCCCGAACGGCGCAGCTTGGAACCATGCGTCAATCCGTGGCCATGACATGGATCATCGAGCGTGGTCGGCGGCACAGCTGCGAAGCCGATCTGCCCCACCCCAGCCTGTAAGGAGGGCCGCGCCGGCCGCGTCGATCCGTGCCTCCGTCAAATAGGGATTCTTCGTATCCCGGCTGCCGGGAAAAACCAGGACGGCCGAAAGCGGCATCTCCCAGCCTTTTCCTTTGTAAATGCCGCGGCCGCGAATCTCGTCGTAATTCGCGGGTGGCGCCGGCTTATGCAGGAGGACTTGGGCGAGCCGCACAGTGCCCTCGCCGAGTTCGTCCGCGGGACCGGTATCGCCGACCACCGCATAGACCGGCGCGCCGCCCGAGGCGGGCAGGACCACGGCGAGATCGCCCACCCGCGCGCCGTGCGCGGCAAAGGCTCCGCCGCTCGGAATGACGATCGCCGCCACTGCAAGCGCATCCAGATACCGTCCAAGGTCACACGCGTCGGACACGGCCGGATTGGTCAGCGCCGTGGCCGAGACAAGGAAGCCATCCTGCTCCGGGCAGGGCTTTCCGCCCGGCATGACGATCACAGCGGACGAGAGCCGGGTTTCGGCCAGCAGCGCCTTTGGCCATCCCTCATCCCGGGCCCGAGCCAGAAGCGCTGCCCGCGCCGCCAGCTTCTTCGGGTCGGATTTTCCGTTTGTCCGCAGGTCCGTGCAGTAGCCGGCCATCGCATTGCAGATCGTGTTCAGCGCCTGCTTGGTGCCGAAAAAGTCGTCCACCGAATAGGAACGCTTCGTCCCGTCGGTGTTGACATGAAGCCCATCCGCGAAAAGAAGCGCCTCCTTCTCCTTCGACTCCCATACCGGGCGCTGAACAGTGCCGCCGGCATCCGGCTGGTTGAAGCCAAGGCTCATGCCGCAGGGCGGCGGGGCGGCGGCGGCAAGCAGAGGTATCATTGCGAGAAGCCAGAGCGCGCGCGTCATCGGGTCTTGCCTCGTAGTGCATCGCCCTTATGCCATGTGTTGCGGCGTTAAAACGACCACAGTTTGGCCTCCGACACGCTGCGTGATTTGACCGCACCCGGATTCGCGGCTAGCAGAGACCATCCCAAGGGGAGCCCCGAGCGAGGGGCTGAGAGGCCATTGGGCGGCACAGGCCGCCCCACATGGCGACCCTTCGAACCTGATCCAGGTCATGCTGGCGAAGGGATGGTAAGGCCGCGCGCAGTCTCTGCCGCGCATCCGCTCTCCCCCCTCCCGCCTGCCCCGGATCGCTGCCGGGGAGAGATTTGCGTGCAGATCACCGTCGTGGGCGCCGGGGTCATGGGCCTCACCACTGCCCTCGCCCTTTCGGAGCGCGGGTTTTCCGTCGGTGTCGTGGAACGGAGCGCCGCTCTTGGCAGCAGTGCCTGCTCGCGCTTCGCGGGCGGCATGCTGGCGCCCTGGTGCGAGGCCGAAAGTGCCGAACCACTGGTCGTGCGGCTGGGCCAGGAGGCGCTCGCCTATTGGCCGCGCGTCTTCCCCGCGACCCTTCAGCGCGGCAGTCTGGTCCTCGCTCCCTTGCGGGACGCCCCGGATCTTGCCCGCTTCGCCCGGCGGACAACGGACCACGAGATGCTGGACGCTGACGGCATCGCGGCCCTGGAACCCGACCTCGCCGGCCGCTTCCGCAGCGGGCTGTTCTTCCGCCGGGAAGCACATCTCGATCCGCGCGCAGCACTCCCAGCGCTTGCCGAAAGTCTGGCCGTGCGCGGCGTTTCCATCACCTTCGGACAGGAGGTCGATCCCGCTGATCCAAGCCTCGGCGCGGTTGCCGATTGCCGGGGCCTCGCCGCCCAGGACAGGCTTCCCGATCTGCGCGGCGTGAAGGGTGAAATGCTCATCCTGCGCTGCCCGGGGCTGACGCTCACCCGCCCCGTGCGCATGCTGCATCCGCGCTTTCCGCTCTATGTCGTGCCGCGGGGCGACGGCGTGTTCATGCTCGGCGCCACCATGCTGGAAAGCGGCGAGCGTGCCCGCGTCACCGCGCGCTCGGTGGTCGAGCTGCTCAACGCGGCCTATGCGTTGCACCCGGCCTTTGCGGAAGCCGAGATTCTCGAAATGGGCGCCGACGCGCGGCCGGCCTTCGCCGATAACCTTCCGCGCCTGCGGCCCTTTGGCCAAGGCAGCCTGCGGGTCAACGGGCTTTTCCGCCACGGCTTCCTGCTCTCGCCGGCAATGGCCTCTCGGGCTGCGGATTATTTTCTTAACAGGACGGTTTCTCCGGAGGTGATGGGATGAAAATCCGCGTCAACAGCGAAGCGCGTGAGGTCCGTGGCCAAAACCTGGCCGAGGTGCTGGACGAACTCGGCTATGGCGGCGCGGTGGTCGCGACCGCCGTCAATGGCGATTTCGCGCCCGCCCGCGCCCGTGCCGATGTCATCCTGAAGGAGGGCGACGAAGTGGAACTCCTCGCCCCCATGCGGGGAGGCTGAGATGCTCGAAGCCTACGGCATCCCCTTCTCTTCCCGCCTCTTCCTGGGCACGGCACTTTACCCCTCGCCTGCCATCATGGCGGAGGCCGTGCGGCGCTCGGGTGCGGAGGTCGTGACCGTTTCGCTCCGCCGCGAATCGGGTGCCGGGCGCGAGGGCCAGGCCTTCTGGTCGATGATCCGCGCCTTGGGGGTTCGCGTGCTGCCCAATACCGCCGGTTGCCATTCGGTGAAGGAAGCCGTGACCACGGCGCAGATGGCGCGCGAGGTCTTCGAGACCAACTGGATCAAGCTCGAGGTCATCGGTGACCACGATACGCTGCAGCCCGATGTCTTCGGCCTTGTCGAAGCGGCGCGCATTCTCACCGCCGACGGGTTCGAGGTCTTTCCCTATACGACGGAGGATTTGCTGGTCGGCGAAAGGCTGCTCGACGCCGGTTGCCGTATCCTGATGCCCTGGGGCGCGCCGATCGGTTCCGGGCGCGGCCTGAACAACCTTTACGGACTGCGCGCCATGCGGGCGCGTTTCCCGAACGTGCCGCTGGTGATCGACGCCGGCATCGGCCTGCCCTCCCACGCCGCCCAGGCGATGGAACTGGGTTTTGATGCCATTCTGCTCAACACGGCGGTTGCCAAGGCGGGCGACCCCGCCTTGATGGCGGAGGCTTTCGCCAGCGCCATCCGTGCCGGACGCCAGGCTTATGAGGCCGATCCCATGCCGATGCGGGACATGGCGGAACCTTCCACCCCGGTCATGGGGCTCGCCTTCCGATGAGTCTTCATCCGTTTTATCTCATCGTCGATGACGTTGGCTGGATCGAACGTTTCCTGCCGATGGGGCTTCGCTTCGTGCAACTCCGCATCAAGGAGAAGCCCGAAGCCGTGCTGCGTGCGCAGATCCGTGCGGCCCGTGATCTTTGCGTGGCCAAGGGCGCGGTCCTCGTCATCAACGATCACTGGCAACTCGCCATCGAAGAGGATTGCCACTTCGTCCATCTCGGGCAGGAGGATCTGGAAGCGGCGGACCTTCCTGCACTGCGGCGCCATGGAATAAAACTCGGGCTCAGCACGCATGATGAGGCGGAGCTGGACCGCGCACTCTCGGTGGGGCCTGACTATGTGGCCCTCGGCCCGGTCTTCCCGACAATTCTGAAGGCAATGCCCTGGGCGCCGCAGGGCATTCCGCGCGTCTCGGACTGGAAGCGCCGGGTGGGTGCGATGCCCCTGGTCGCCATCGGCGGCCTCACGCCGGAACGTGGCCGCGCGGCACTGGCCGCCGGCGCCGATAGTGCGGCCGTGGTGACGGACGTGCTGCTCAATCCGGACCCCGACGCGCGGCTCCGCGAATGGCTGAGCACGATATCATAGGGTTGAACCGCTTTACCGCTCGCCTTGCCGCACCCTAGAAGCAAGGGTGGCAAGTGACTGGAAGCTGGGAGCGGAATGGCGAGCTACGAGGCTTTGTGCGGCATCGACTTCGGTTTTGCGGATTTCGTGAAATCCGGCACCCCAGATGAGATTGCCGAGGTGACAGCGATTCAGAGCCGGATCAACGGCGGCGGCCCGATTTCGCCTCAAACCGTGCGGCGCCTCAAGGCCGTGCCCGGCCACTACCACCTTCTGGTCGCGGCCGAGATGTGGTGTTCGGATTGCCGGGTGAATGTGACGGCGATGGATTTCCTCTGCCGCCAGCAGCCCAACATCACCCTTACCATCGTCACCAAGGCGCGCGCCGAGGAAGAGCTGCGCACGGCACTCGGCCTGAACGATATCCGGGCGCCGGTCGCCGCAATCCTGGACGAGCACTACCGGCTCATCGGCCGCTTCATCGAACGGCCGAGCTTCGTTGCCGAGCGTGGGGTGGAGGCGCTGGGCCAGGGCTACCGCAACGGCAATTATACCGACAGCACCCTCACCGATATTCTGGCCGTCCTGGAAGCGGCGGCCGAGGCCGCTCATCCATTGCCGCGGAACGAAGGATAGAGCGTCATCCCGCCATCGACGAAAAGCGTCGTCCCGACGACATAGTCCGACTGGTCGGAAGCGAGCCAGACGGCCGCGCGCCCGACATCCTCGGCCGCCCCGATGCGCCCGTAAGGAATGAGCTTGAGCACTTCCTTCGCCGCCGCGCCCTCGGTTTCCTCCTTATTGATGTTGGTACGAATAGCGCCGGGCGCGATGGCATTGACCCGAATGCCCTTTTCCGCGACCTCCTGGGCGATCGTCTGCATCATCATCATGATCCCGCCCTTGGATGCGGCATAGTTCACATGCCCTGCCCAGGGAATCACCTGATGCACCGAACTCATGCAGATGATCTTGCCGAGAGCTTTTGACTGCGGCCGTCGGCCCTGAGCCTCGAACTGGCGCACGGCGGCCTGGGCGCAGAGGAACTGTCCGGTGAGATTGACCTGCAGCACGGCGTTCCATTGATCGAGCGTCATCTCGGTCAGCGCCGCATCTTTCTGCATGCCGGAATTGGCGACGAGAATGTCGAGTGCCCCGTAGGCTTCGATGGTCCTGGCGAAAAGTGCCGCGACATCCGCCTCCTGCGAGACATCGGCGCCGACCGCGATGGCTCGGCCACCCCGGCGCGCGATCTTGGAGGCGAGTTCCTCGGCCGGCTCCTGATGGGAATGGTAGTTGATGACGACGGCAGCCCCCGCTGCCGCCAGTTCCTCCGCGCAGGCGAAGCCGATTCCGGAACTGGCACCCGTCACGAGCGCGATCTGTCCATCCAGGCGGCAGTCCATGCTGTCTCTCCTTCGGCCCTTGCCGAACCAAAGGTGGGGAGCTTGCGCATGGCGCTAAGCCTGCCGCGCGGGGATGTGAGCCTGAAACGCGCGCGCTACATAGGGGTCATGGACGCCGATATCCTGCCCGATCTCCTGGCCGAAAATCTGGATCTCGTGATCTGCGGCACGGCGGCCGGCGCCGTTTCCGCCGCGCGCGGCGCCTATTACGCGGGGCCCGGCAACCGCTTCTGGCCGGTGCTCGCGGAAACCGGCCTCACCCCGCGTCGGTTCCGGCCGGAGGAGTTCCACGACCTTCTCGCCCTCGGGATCGGGCTCACCGATGTCTGCAAGACGCAGTCAGGTCAGGATCAGAGCCTGCCGCGCCACGGTTTCGACCGGCTGCGCCTGCGCGCCGCGATGGTGCGCTTCCGGCCACGCCTGCTCGCCTTCAACAGCAAGCGCGCGGCCTCCGAATTTTTTGGCCTTCCCACCGGGCGCCTGTCTTACGGATTGCAACCGGAGACAGAGGGTCTTCCACCGGTAATGGTGCTGCCCTCGACCTCGGGCCTCGCCTGCCGGGCCTGGAACGCGGCGCCATGGCATGCCATGGCCACCCGCGTTTTGGCCGGCAGGCTTGGCGTGTGATCAGTCGGGGATGAAGTTCAGCGCGACACCGTTCATGCAGTAACGCTGAAAGGTCGGCGGTGGGCCATCCGGAAAAACATGCCCCAAATGGCCGCCGCAATTCGCGCAATGCACTTCGGTCCGCAGCATGCCGTAGGCGCGATCCTCGCTCGTCTCGACCGCACCCTCCAGCGGCACGTCGAAGCTCGGCCACCCGGTACCGCTCTCGAACTTGGTATCTCCCTTGAACAGCGGATTGCCGCAGCCCGCGCATTCGAAGATGCCGGGCCGCTTCTCACGCAGAAGCGCGCAGGAGCCGGCCCGTTCGGTGCCGTGCTGGCGCAGCACCTGATACTGCTCCGGCGTCAGCTTCGCGCGCCACTCGGCGTCCGTCATGGTCACCGGGAAGATTTTCGACTCCGTATGCGTCGTCATGTGTCCATCCTCGTCGTGGGTCCGATCCTATATCGTCGCGCGGGCTGGACTGGTTGCATCAACCCAGACCTTCCTGCGTTCCATTTGACCCTGCGAAACGCGCAGCGCATCATATTGGCATGATCCTGCTCATCGACAACTACGACAGTTTCACCTTCAACCTCGTTCAATTCCTCGGCGATCTCGGCGCCGAGTGCGCGGTGTGGCGGAATGATGCGCTGTCCGTCGATGAGGTGATGGCTCAGCAGCCGGAGGCCATCGTCCTCTCGCCCGGTCCCTGCACGCCGAATGAGGCAGGCATCTGCCTGGACGTCATCCAGGCGGCGGCGGGGAAGATTCCGATCTTCGGCGTCTGCCTCGGCCATCAGGCGATCGGCCAGGCCTTCGGCGGCCATGTCATCCGCGCACCCGTGCCGATGCACGGCAAGGTCAGCCCGGTCACTCACGGCAATTCGGATATTTTCGCGGGCTTGCCCTCGCCCTTCCGGGCGACGCGCTACCACAGCCTGATCGTGGAGCGGGAGACGCTGCCCGAAACCCTGGTGCCCACGGCCTTTACCGAGGATGGGCTGATCATGGGCCTGCGCCACCGCAGCCTGCCCATCTTCGGCGTGCAGTTCCATCCCGAGAGTATCGCGAGCGAGCATGGCCACAAGATCCTCTCCAATTTCCTGGAGATCGCTCGCGGCCGCAATACTCCGGCCCAGGCCGCCTGACGTCCAAGCATCGCAGTCAGGCATCGTAGTTCCGTGCTGAGAGAACGCGCATGAGCGGCGCCATCCGTCCCCTTTTGGCTCGTCTCGCCCGGGGCGAAAGCCTGACAGAGGTCGAGGCCGAGAGCGCCTTCGGCGCGATCATGACCGGCGACGCGACGCATGCGCAGATCGCGGGGCTTCTTATGGCTATGCGCGTGCGCGGCGAGACCGTGGCTGAAATGGTCGGCGCCGTGCGCGCCCTCCGCGCCCGCATGGTCGCAATCTCATCCCCGGCCGGCGCCATCGACGTGTGCGGCACCGGCGGGGACGAACAGGGCACGCTCAATATTTCAACCGCCGTCACCTTCGTCGTCGCCGGCTGCGGCGTGCCGGTGGCCAAGCATGGCAATCGGGCGCTCAGTTCGAAATCGGGCGCCGCCGATGTGCTGGAACATCTCGGCATCGGCGTCTCCCTTTCCCCGGCCCGGCTCGAAGCGGTGCTGGCGAGAACCGGCTGCGTGTTTCTGTTCGCACCCAATCATCATCCGGCGCTCCGCCATGCAGCCCCGGTCCGGGCCGAGCTGGGCACACGTACCCTCTTCAATCTGCTCGGGCCGCTCGCCAATCCGGCCCGGGTCACTCGCCAGTTCACGGGCGTCTATGCCAGCCACTGGACCCGGCCGGTGGCGGAAGCGCTTGGCCAGCTCGGCACGGAAAAAGCCTGGATCGTTCATGGCCAGGGACTGGACGAGCTGACGCTGGCCGGACCCAACCATATCGCAGTGCTCGAAAACGGTACCGCACACGATATGATATTGGATGCCAAGGAGCTGGGCCTGCCGCAGGCGCCCCTCGCGGCCCTTCGGGGGGGCGATGCGGCGGCTAACGCCGCTGCCCTCATGCGTTTGTTGGATGGCGAGCCCGGCGCCTATCGCGATACGGTCATCCTGAATACGGCAGGGGCACTGGTCGTGGCCGGCGCCGTCTCGACCCTCGCCGAGGGCCTGACGGCGGCACGCGCCGCGATCGACCAGGGCCGGGCGCGCGCTGCGCTTGACACGTTGCGGCGCGAAAGCCAGCTGCCTAACCAAGAGAGTTGAAGTAGTAACGGTAGCATGAATTCAGAAATACAAGACGTTCTGGTCCAAATCTGCGATGACACGCGCGCTGAATGCGCGCGCCGGAAAGAAGATTTCCCGGTCGAGATGCTGAAGCAGAAGATCGCGGCCCAGACGCCCCCTCGCGGCTTCGCGCGCACACTGATGGACCACGTCAACCTCCATCGTGTGGCGCTGATCGCCGAAATCAAGAAGGCCTCTCCCTCCGGCGGCCTGATCCGGGAGGAGTTCAACCCGGCGGCCTTGGCCGAAGCCTATATGCAGGGCGGCGCCACCTGCCTCTCGGTCCTCACCGACCGCAAGTATTTCCTGGGCGAGCCCGAGCATCTGATGGCCGTCCGCGCCACTGTGCCGATGCCTATCCTGCGCAAGGATTTCATCCTCGAGCCCTGGCAGGTTTACGAGAGCCGGGCGATGGGTGCGGATTGCATCCTGCTGATCATGGCTGCTCTCTCCGATGACCAGGCGCGCGAGCTGGAAGAACTTGCCCGGGCACTCGACATGGATGTGCTGGCAGAAGTCCATGACGAGACGGAGCTGCACCGCGCGCTCGGCCTGCAGACCCCGTTGATCGGGATTAATAACCGCAATCTCAAGACCTTGAAGACCGATCTTCAGACGGCAATCCGGCTTGCCCCGCAGGTCCCGCCGGATCGGTTCCTGATCGCCGAAAGCGGCATCCGCACGGCCGCGGATGTGAAGCTGCTCGTCGATGCCGGGCTGCAATGCTACCTCGTCGGTGAAAGCCTGTTGCGCCAGCCCGACGTTGCCCAGGCGGTGCGGGATCTGATCGGGCCGGAGCGCACCGCGGACGCGGCCTGAGCAATGACCGGGAGCGCACCCAAGCTCAGCCATTTCGATGCCGCCGGACAGGCGGCCATGGTCGATGTGTCGGGCAAGGATGAGACGCTGCGCGAGGCGACCGCCCGTGCCCGCATTACGATGCGGCCTGAGACCCTGGCGCTGATCGAGAGTGGCTCGGCCAAGAAGGGAGATGTGCTGGGGGTGGCGCGGCTCGCCGGCATCATGGCGGCCAAGCGCACGGCCGATCTGATCCCGCTGTGCCACCCCCTGCCCCTCTCCTCCGTCCGGGTCGATCTGGAGCCGGATGCCCTTGCCTCGGCGGTCGAGATCACGGCGACGGTCCGCACCACTGGCCGCACGGGCGTGGAGATGGAGGCGCTGACGGCCGCCTCCGTCGCAGCGCTGACGGTCTATGACATGTGCAAGGCGGTCGATCGCGGCATGGTGGTCGAAAGCTTGCGCGTCACCGCCAAGTCGGGCGGCAAGTCCGGGGATTTTTCTGCGCCATGAGGCCTGGGCCATGATTTCGGTGACCGAAGCCCGCGCCCGCATTCTGGCCGGGCTCTCGGCGACGACGCCGGAGACGGTCTCGCTCGCCGAAGCCCTTCATCGGGTGACCGCGCGGCCTGTTGTGTCCCGCCTGTCCAACCCGCCGGGCGATGTCTCGGCCATGGACGGCTATGCCGTCCGCGCGGCGGACGCTGCCCGGGGCGCGCGGCTGCGCCTGATCGGCGCGGCGCCGGCCGGCCATCCCTTCGCGGGCAGCGTGGGCCCAGGCGAGACCGTGCGGCTGTTCACCGGCAGCCTGGTTCCGGCGGGCGCGGATACGATCCTCATCCAGGAGAATGCCGACGCCGAAGGCGAGAGCGTGACGGTGCGCGAAGCGCCGGGCCCTGGCCGTCATATCCGCCGTATGGGCCAGGACTTTCGCGCCGGCGACGCGGTGCTGACCGCGGGTTGCCGTCTCAGCCCGCGCCACATCGGCCTCGCCGCCGCCGCCGGCCACCCCTGGCTTACGGTCCACCGGCGCCCACGTATCGTCATCCTCTGCACGGGCGACGAGATTGCCTTGCCGGGTGAGCCGCTCCCGCCAGGCGGGGTCGTCTCCTCCAACGGTGCCGCGCTCGCGGCCTTTGTGCGGGCGGCGGGCGGCGAGCCGGTGCTGCTGCCGACTGTCCCCGACCGGCTGGAGGCGATCGCCGAGGCGGCCGCGGCCGCTGGCGGCGCCGATATGCTGATCACGACCGGCGGTGCCAGTGTCGGCGAACACGATCTCGTCCAGGCCGGCCTCGCCTCGCGCGGCTTGGTGCTCGATTTCTGGCGCATCGCCATGCGGCCGGGCAAGCCGCTGATGCATGGGCGGCTGGGCGAGGTGCCGATGCTGGGCCTGCCCGGCAATCCGGTATCGGCCCTGGTCTGCGCCATTCTTTTCCTGCTGCCCGCGCTGCAGAGGCTTCAGGGCCTGCCCGGCCATCCGCCGGCTGCCGAACCCGTGCGACTCGGCAGCCCCTTGCCGGCAAACGATATCCGGGAGGATTACGTCCGCGCCTCGCTCCTGGTGCCGGAAGATGGTGGCGGTTGGATCGCCCATCCCTACGGCACGCAGGATTCCGGTCAGATCAGCCGTCTGGCGGCGGCTGATGCCCTGCTGGTCCGCCCGCCCTTCGCGCCGGCGCTCGCGGTGGGCGAGATGGTACCGGCCATCCGCCTGGCGCCCCTCGGTCTCTAGGCCGGCTGCTGGGTGGAGAACAGGATGGGGCGAGGGTGAAAGCCCGAGCCCGCCAGGGTCGCGAAGAACTTGCCGGTGACCGGGCCGTGTTGGATGCCTTGTCTTGTTCTCGGCGCCCGGGGGCATGCGCGGCGGCGGGCCCGCCACAGGATGACAGGGAGTGGATTAATCCTATCTTGATGGCAGGGCCGCAGCGGCGGCCCCTCACTCCGCGCCGAGGGATTCCCATGCGACTGCTCCTGGCTTTGCTCCTGCCCGGCATCTCCTTCTTCTTCATCGGCCGCCCGTGGTCCGGCATCGTCTGCCTATTCCTGCATGCGACCATCATCGGCTGGATTCCCGCCGCAATCTGGGCCGTCTATGCGCTCAACCAGTGGGAGACGGATCGCAAGCTGCGGCTCGCGGGCTTTGGTGGCTACCGCTGACCGTTGCGTTCACGAGCTGTTAAAAATCCGAGTTATCCGGTTCCCTCTTGGTAACGACTTCAGTATGCTCGGCAAGTTGACCCCGACGCCCAGCAAAAAACGGGTGCGGGAGAGGAAAACGTCTGAAGGTTCGCATGGATCGATACAGGTTCATTGCGGAAACGGCAGAATGCGCGCCGGCTCTGGCCCATGCGCGCGGCCGTGACCGCCATTCGCGAGTTGCCACCTGCCTTCGCGGGCCAGGTCGTTGACAAGGACATCCGATGCCTATGCGCTTCGCTAATCCCCGCGCGCGGCGGGGGTTGGGCGGTGGCATCCGCCTGCGCAAAAGGACGGCCTCCGCCCATGACCAGGTGATGCGCGGGCTCGGGCTCGCCATCGTCTCCGGCCAGTATCCGGCTGGCAGCCTGCTGCCCAACAAGGAACTGCTGACCAAGCAATTCAAGGTGTCGAACAGCACGCTGCGCGAGGCGATGCAGAAGCTCGTCGCCAAGGGCATGATCGTCGCCAAGACCAAGGTCGGGACCCGCGTACTCGAGCCCCGGTACTGGAACATGTTCGACGCCGACATCCTGGACTGGCGCTTTGAAATCGGGGTCGACCGGCCCTTTCTGGCGCAGCTTTTCGAGCTCAGACAGACCTTCGAGCCGATGGCCGCGGCGCTGATGGCGACCCGGCGGACGCCCGAACAGCTGGCCCAGCTGACCCAACTCGCCCGGCGCATGCGCGAGGCGGATGGCGAGCGCCAGGCCTTTGCCGAGGCCGACCTCGCCTTCCACCTCCTCGTCCTGCAATCCTCCGACAACCCCTTCCTGCAGTCGATCGGCGCGCTCATCCGCACCGCCCTCGCCGCCTCCTTCACCATGAGCGCACCGGCGGATGACCAGCAGCGGCGGACGGTCTCCGAGGCCAGCCACGAGGCGATCGTCGAAGCCATCGCGGCGCGCGACCCTCATGCCGCGGCCGGGGCGATGATGGCCGTGATCCTTGACGGCTGGGCCTCCATCGGCGGCGTGAGCGAAACGGTTCTCACTCACATGACCTTGCGGGAATTCAGGCCGGGTTTGTGAGGACGGGGCTGGCTACACCAGAAGCGCGCGCTTATCCTGACCCTGAATAGAGTATAAAGGGCGGCAGGTGCGATGAAGCCTCTTTACGCAACCTTCGAGGTTCTGCCCGGGCATGAAGCCCGCATGGAGCAGATGATGGCCGATCTTACCCGCGCTGTGCGGGCAGAGCCCGGCTGCCTGCGATTCGTGGCCTACCGGCTGGCGGGCGAACCGCGCCGCTACCATGTGGACGAAATCTACGCCGACGAAGCGGCCTTCGCGGCGCATATCTCAAGCCCCCATGCCCGCGCCTTCAATGCGGCAATCCGTGACATGGTGGTGGGCGGTGCCTCCGAGGTCGTCTTTTTGGCCGAGGCTGCCTGACAAGCGCGTTGATGCAATGGTTACGGCGACACTGTATTCTGGCCCCATGAATCGCGTCACCGAGGCCGAAATCCAGTCTGATGTCGCCGCGGTGGGCAGGATCGCGGCCGTCCCGTCGATCCTGGACGTGGTCTGTCGCATGACCGGCATGGGTTTTGCCGCGGTCGCGCGAGTGACCGGGGAGCGGTGGATCGCATGCTGCGTCCAGGACGATATTGCCTTCGGCTTGGTGCCGGGCGGCGAACTCAAGCTGGAATCGACGATCTGCCACGAAATCCGGGGTCATCGCGAACCGGTCGTGATCGATTGTGTTGCCGAAGACCCGCTCTACCGCGACCACCATACCCCCCGGCAATACGGCTTCCAGAGTTACATCTCCGTGCCCGTCATTCTGCCGGACGGCAGTTTTTTCGGCACGCTTTGCGCAATCGACCCAAAGTCCCGCAAGCTCAACAGCCCCGAGATCATTGGCGCATTCAAGCTGTTCGCCGAGATGATCGCCTTTCAACTGGATGCCCAGCAGAAGCTTGCGACATCCGAGGCATCCCTGGTCCGGGAGCGTGAAACGGCCGAGCTTCGCGAACAGTTCATCGCCGTGCTCGGGCATGATCTGCGCAATCCCCTGGCCTCCATCCGCGCCGGCACCGCCATGCTGGTGCAGCATCCCGAACGTGCCCCTGCGATCGCGGCTTTGATCGACGACAGCATTTCCCGCATGGCCGGGCTGATCGACAATGTGCTGGACTTTGCGCGCGGACGACTGGGCGGGGGATTGACCATCCTTCGCGATGGTGACGAGCCCATCGAGCGCACCCTGCTTCACGTCGTGCGGGAGCTTCAGAGCACACGGCCTGACCGGACCATCACGGCCGATTTCGCTCTTTCAGAACCGGTCAGCTGCGACCGTGGCCGCATGGCCCAGCTGCTGTCGAACCTTCTCGGCAATGCGCTCACCCATGGCGACGACACGAAGCCGGTGACGGTCCAGGCGACGACGCGCGACGGCGTCTTCAAACTCTCGGTGGCAAACTCGGGAGCGCCGATCCCCGAGGCGGCGCTCGAGAACCTGTTCCAGCCGTTTTTTCGCGCCTCCGTCCGTCCCAGCCAGGAAGGGCTCGGCCTCGGCCTTTACATTGCCTCCGAAATTGCCAAGGCGCATGGCGGCATACTCTCGGTGCGCTCGACGGCCGAGGAGACGCGCTTCACCTTCCGGATGCCCCTGCGCGACTAAGGCAGGGCCCCACCAGCCTGAGCACGGAGCGATGGGCGTCGTTTCAGCTTTGCGGGAACGTGGCCTGCTCGGCTGCGTCGTCAATCTGCCAACCTGTGCGACACGCTTCTCGGCGAAGGGCCGGCTGCCTGGCCGTTGACGTCGCCCGGAGGTTCTCGTACGCCCCCAGAACTGAGCGCAACAGGGATCTGAACTGGAGACAGGGGCAGCATGCTGGACGACACGAAGGTTCGGGCTGGCCAGTGCCATTGCGGTGCGGTGCGTTTCGAGGCGACCCTCAGCGACGGCTTCAATTCGATCCGCCGCTGCACCTGTTCCTACTGCCGAATGCGAGGCGCCGTGGTTGTCATGGCGGAAATGGGTGGGGTCAAGATCCTGCAAGGCGAGGATGCGTTGACAGGCTACCGCTTTCATACCGGATCAGCGCAGCACTTCTTCTGTTCTCGCTGCGGCATATACACACATCATCAACGGCGATCTGACCAGACTAGCTATGCCGTGAACGTGGCTTGCCTGGATGGGGTGAGCCCCTTCGATTTCGCTGAGGTGCCCGTCATGGATGGCATCAATCATACGAACGACACCGGCAGGCCGACACGCCGGGCAGGCACGCTGCGCTTCATCCCAGCTGACTGACAATCACCGTCAGCCGAGGACCGCTCGGCAATGCTCTCCCCGGAAGCTGACGCTCCCTAAACCACCTGTCCCATCCATGGATGACGCGGAACAGCGCGCGCGGCCCGCACCGCAAGGCGATGACCGCAGCCGGTAGCCGGACCTATGCCTCGGTCGGCAAAGATTCTTTAGGGGGCGGCCGTAGAACCCGTTAGCGTATCGCCATCAAAACCGATTGACGGGATTCAGACGCATGCCGCCGATTTCGGAGAGCCAAGCCCATCAAGTGAAACTGTGGTTGACCCGGAATTTCGGGCCACAGCTGAATGCCGCCATTGCGAATACGCCCTTCGACATCAATCTGCTTTGCGCGATCGCCGGAAAGGAGGCCGCGCTCTACTGGCTGAAATGGATCGACACCCATCCGCCGGAGTTTGTCCTGGCCCGCTGCGTCTTCGACGCGAGCGGTGACGCGCCCAATACCTCGCGCGGCGCCTTCCCGCAGAACACGTTGGCCTTTCACCAGCGCTACGGCGATGCGTTTACCCAGGACTTGATTGGCGAGGCCAATCAGACCCGCGCCCTGCGCGGCCTGCCGGCGGCCTCCTGGGTCTATAAGGGCTACGGCATTTTCCAATACGACTTGCAATATGTCGGCGCCGACACAGCCTTCTTCCAGCAAAAGCAATGGGGCGAGTTCCAGGCGTGCCTGGACCGCGCGCTCAGCGAACTCAAGACCAAATACGCTCACTACAAGGATCTGCGCACGACCGTGCGGGCGTATAATGGCTCAGGCCCCTCGGCCGAGGCCTATGCCGATGATGTCATGACCCTGCTGGCTTGGTGCTCCGAGGTTTAGGCCGCGCGCGCCGCCTGTGGCACCGCCGCGGGCTTCGGCCCGCCCGCCATCCAGTCCAGCAGTTCGATGGTGTGGACCACGGGCAGGCCGCCGCCCGAAAGCTGGGTGATGCAGCCGATATTCCCGGCCGCCACGAGATCCGGCTTGCGCTCCTGCAGCGTTTCCAGCTTGCGGGCGCGCAGCCGGCCGGCAATTTCGGGCTGGACGATGTTGTAGGTGCCGGCCGAACCGCAGCAGAGATGCGCGTCCCGTGGCTCCACCACCCTGAAGCCGGCTGTCTTCAGCAGCATCTTGGGTTCCGCCGTCACCCGCTGCCCATGCTGAAGGCTGCAGGCTGAATGGTAGGCGACGGTGAGATCGGGCGCCGCGCGGCTCGGCTGATAGCCGATGCGGGCGAGGTATTCGCTGATATCGGCAGCGAGCGCCGAAACCTTTTCGGCGCGGCTTTTCCAGGGTTCCGGCTCCTCGCGGAACATGAAGCCGTAATCCTTCACCGTGGTGCCGCAGCCGGAGGTGTTGATGAGGATCGCGTCCAGCCCCTCCCCTTCGATCTCCCGGCTCCAGCCGGCGATCGCGGCGCGGGCGGCTGCCATGGCGGGATCATGGCGGCCCATGTGATGCGTCAGTGCCCCGCAGCAGCCGACCTCGGGGGCGATCACCACCTCGATGCCCATGCGCGTCAGCAGCCGCACCGTCGCTTCGTTGATCGACGGCGACAGCACTTTTTGCGCACAGCCGGTGAGCAAGGCGACGCGCCCGCGCCGAGCGCCTTCGGCCTGGTGGGTCTGCGGCCGCTGCACGGGGCTATCCGGCGGCAGGGCTTTGGGCGCCAGCGTCAGCATGGCGTGCATCCGTTTCCCCAGCATCGAGCCTTGCGGGATCATCCCGGCGAAGGGCCGGCCGAGGCCGGCACCCTTCAGCGCCAGCCGGAACAGTGTGGGGTTCGGCAGCACGCGGGCGAGCACGCTGCGCATCGCCCGCTCATGCCAGGGCCGCTGGTAGGTCTCCTCGATATAGCGGCGGGCATGGTCGACCAGATGCATGTAGTTCACGCCCGAGGGGCAGGTCGTCATGCAGGACAGGCAGGAGAGGCAGCGGTCGACATGCCGCACCACCTCCTCGGTCGCCGGGCGGCCGCTCTCCAGCATGTCCTTGATCAGGTAGATGCGCCCGCGCGGGCTATCCAGCTCATCGCCCAGCAGCACGAAGGTCGGGCAGGTGGCGGTGCAGAAGCCGCAATGGACGCAGGTGCGCAATACCTGGTTGGAGGCGGCCGTGTCCGGGTCGCGCAGCTGTTCGGCGGTGAAGTTGGTCTGCATAGGGAAGCCTTACAGCGTCGCCGCCAAGCGGCCAGGATTGAGGATGCGCGCGGGGTCCATGGCGAGCTTCACGCGCTGCGAAAGGGCAGCGAGCGCGGGCACTTCCGGCGGCACCACGGCGGCCGAGAGGCGCAAGGCCTCCGGCGCCCGCATCAGCGTCCAGCTGCCGCCCTCGCGGCCGACGGCCGCCATGATCGCCTGGTGCAAGGTCTCGGTCCCCGCCCCCGCGAGCCAAAGCCGGCCGCCACCCCAATCGAGGAAGCCGCGTGCACCGGCAGCCTCCGCCGCCGCCAGAATCGTCGGCCCGCGCGATGGCCGGGTCGAGACCTGCCAGACCGCTTCGCCCTCGGCCACCCGGATCGGCTGCACGTCGCGCACGGCCTGCCAGAGGCGGCGGCTCTCGGCCTCGTCAACAATCTCGGACAGGCCGCGCCGTTCGAGATCGGTCGCGAGCCGGCCGAGCCGGTAGGCGACGCTCGCGGCAAAATCCTCGACGCGGATCAGGGTGACAGAGGCATCGCCCAGGCCCGGAATTTCCGCCGCCGCCCAGCCCGGCAGAAAGGCCGCGCCGGACACGCCGAAGGGGGAGCCGAGACCGGTCGAAAGCGCGGCGACGGCCGCGGCCGGGTCCAGCCCGCGCAGGACCAGCGTGCCAGAGGCTTCCGGTCGCGGCTGGATTTTCAGCGTCACCTCGGTCAACACGCCGAGCGTGCCGTTGCTGCCGGCGAGCAGCTTGCAGAGGTCGAGCCCGGTCACGTTCTTCAAGACCCGCCCGCCGGAGCGGATGATCTCGCCGCGCCCGTTCACCGCCCGCACGCCCATGACATGGTCGCGCATCGCCCCCCAGGCGATGCGGCGCGGACCGCTCAGGTTGGTCGCCAGCGCGCCGCCTAGCGTCTGCCCCGGCGCGGTGCCGAGGAGCGCCGAAAGATCGGGCGTCTCCGCCGTCAGCTGCTGGTTCTCCGCCGCAAGCGCCGCCTCGATCTCGGAAAGCGGCGTGCCGGCCCGTGCCGCGATGATCATCTCGCGCGGCGAATAAAGCGTGATGCCGGTATGGTTGCGGGTGGAGAGCGTCATGCCCGCCTGCACCGGCCGCAGCATCCCGAGTTTACTGCCGAGACCCTCGACCGCGACCGGCGTTTTCGACCCATGCGCCGCGCCGACGATCTCGGCGAAGTCCCGCTCCTCAACCGGGGCCTGGAATCCGGAGAGCTCCATCACGGCACTCACGCCGGCACCAGCGGAAAGACCTTTGACGGGTTGAGAAGCCAATCCGGATCGAAGGCCGATTTGATGGCGCGCTGCTGGTCGAGTTCCGTGGGGTTGAATTGCCGGTCCATCAGATCCCGCTTCTCGACACCCACGCCGTGTTCGCCCGTCAGGCAACCGCCGACCTCGACGCAGAGGCAGAGGATATCGGCGCCGAACTTTTCCGCCTTCTGGAAGCTGGTAGGGTCATTGGCATCGAACATGATCAGGGGATGCAGGTTGCCGTCCCCGGCATGGAAGATGTTTGCGACCTTGAGGCCGCAATCGTCGCTCATCGCCTGGATGCGGGCGAGCACCTCGGGCAGCCTGCTGGTCGGGATGGTGCCGTCCATGCAGAGGTAATCCGGGCTGATGCGGCCCACAGCCCCGAAGGCGCCCTTGCGGCCCTTCCAGATCGCCGCACTTTCCTCGGCGGACTGGGAGACCCGGCAACTGATCGGGTCGAACTCATCGCAGATCGCGCGGATGCGGGCGAGAAGCTCGTCCTGCTCAGCGACCGATCCTTCCACCTCGATGATCAGCATCGCCTCCGCATCCAGCGGATAGCCGGCATGGGCGAAGGCTTCGCAGGCATGGATCGCGGGCCGGTCCATGAATTCCAGCGCCACCGGGATGATGCCGGAGCCGATGATGCGGTCGACACAGGCACCGGCGATTTCGTTGGAGCGGAAGGCCGCCAGCATGGCGCGCTGCCCTTCGGCCGCGCGCAGGATGCGCACGGTCACTTCCGCGGTCATGGCAAGCTGGCCCTCGCTGCCCGTCAGCAGGCCGAGCCAGTCATAGCCGCCGCCGTCCAGATGCGCGCCGCCGATGTCGATGATCTCTCCTTCGATGGTGACGATTTTCAGGCCGAGCAGGTTGTTGGCCGTGACCCCGTATTTCAGGCAATGCGCGCCGCCCGAATTCATCGCCACATTGCCGCCGATCATGCAGGCGAGCTGGCTTGACGGATCGGGCGCATAGAAGAACCCGTCCTCCTGCATCGCCGCCGTAATGCCGAGATTGGTGACACCCGCCTGCACCACGGCGAAGCGATCGGCATAGTTGATCTCGAGGATGCGGTTCATGCGCATCATGCCGACAACCACGCCGTCCGCCAGCGGCAGGGCGCCGCCGGACAGGCTGGTGCCGGCGCCACGCGGGATGACGCGCACGCCCTCGCTGTGGAGGAAGCGAAGGACGGCGGCCAATTGTTCGGTGGTTTCCGGCAGGGCCACGGCCATCGGCGGCTGGCGATAGGCACTCAACCCGTCGGTCTCATAGGGTTTGAGGCGCAGCGTATCGGCGATCACCCCGGTCTCGGGCAGCAAGGCGCGCAATCCGGCGATGATCTTCGAACGATGGGCAAGGACTTCGGGTTTGGGCTCCGGCTGGCGAATCATTGTTGGGCGTGCCTCCCCGCACGGGGACCGAAATTGCGCCCGGCGGCGGCGCAAGGCAAGCCGGGCCGGGGCGCCCTGCCCCGCCCGGCGCCGGCTCAGTGGTGGCCGAAGAGCAGGAACAGGATCAGCACGACGATGAGGAAGGTGCCGAGTCCGCCCATGCCGTAGCCGTAATGCGGCCGCTCCCGGTAATAGCCCCGGCTGTAGCCGTATCCGCCGCCGCCGAGCACAAGGATGACCAGAATGATCAGGATTAGAAGAAGCATGACTATCTCCCGCTTCCGGTCCGCATGATGCGGCGCCGGTCATTGATGGGGAGATGGCATCTCCCGGCGCAGAGGCTAGACCGGCCAGGATGTTTTGACACGGAAATGTGAGTGTCAGGCCTCCAGCCGGTCGTAGCCGCGCCAGCGGTAGATGGCGGCGGACAGCGCCCAGGCGCCCAGGAAAATGCCGATGATGAGATAGCCGATGATGCCGAAATGCTCGTTCAGCGCGCCGATCACGTCCCAGAACGGCCCCTGGAGCGCGAGCCGGTCGGCCAGCAGCCCCAGCGCCTCCACCCCGCCGACCACGACCGCGACAAGCACGGAGACCAGGGTGATGGTGAAATTGTAGTAGAGTTTGCGCAGCGGTCGGATGAAGGCCCAGCCATAGGCGCCGAGCATGAGGATGCCATCCGTCGTATCGACCAGCGCCATCCCGGCCGTGAACAGCGCGGGAAAGACCAGGATGGACCAGACCGGCAGCCCCTGCCCCGCCTGGGCGGCCGAAATGCCGAGCAGCCCGACCTCGGTCGCGGTATCGAAGCCGAGGCCGAACAGCAGGCCGAGCGGATACATGTGCCAGCTTTGGCCGACGAGGCCGAATAACGGGCGACAGATCCGGGCGATCAGTCCGCGCCCGGAAAGCAGCGTCTCCAGATCTTCCTCCCGGTAGCGCCCGCCCGCCTTCACCTGGCGGAAGCTCCGCCAAAGGTGACGCAAAATTGAGAAATTCATCGCCGCGATCACGAAGAGGAACAGCACCGAGACGAGCGTGCCGATAATCCCGCCCGCCGCATGGAAGGACGCGATCTGGGATTGGAAGGCGGTGGCCGTCGCAGCGATTGCGATCGTTGCCCCCACCACCACGGTGGAATGGCCGAGGGAGAAGAAGAAGCCCACCGAAACCGGCCGCCGGCCCGCCTGCATCAGGCGACGGGTCACGTTGTCGATCGCCGCGATATGATCAGCGTCGACCGCATGCCGCAGGCCAAAACTATAGGCGAGCAGCGCCGTGCCGAGCAGCACCGGATGATGGCGAAACAGCAAGATCGCCCAAGCCCAGGCACCGAGATTGGCGGCGATCAGGCCCAGGTAGATCCGGCCTGCGCGGCGCCGCAGACCCTGGCCGCCATCCGCGCTGAGGACAGAAATTGCGTTTCGCAGCATGCTGGTCCCCGGCGCGGCCTTCGTGTCACACTATCTGACGAAAAAGTATGATGTCCAGACGCCCGATCGCAGCGGGCGGACGCAGCGGGAGAGAGAGAGCGATGCAACGCTTCACCATCACGATCGACGATGCGCTCATGGCCTCGGTCGACGCCCTCATGGCGCGCCGTGGCTATGCCAACCGCTCGGAAGCGGTGCGAGACATGCTGCGCGAGGCGGCGATGCGGGAGAGCGCGATGGCCGGGGAGACGCCCTGCGTCGCCGTGCTCGGCTATGTCTATGACCACGAGACGCGGGCTCTCGCCCAGCGGCTCAGCCGGGCGGCGCATGACAATCACGACCTTACCGTCGCGAGCCTGCACGTTCATCTTGATCACGAAACCTGTCTGGAAGTCTCTGTCCTTCGCGGACCATCGGGGGCCGTGCGCGGTCTGGCCAACGGCATGACGGCGCAACGCGGCGTGCGCCATGCGAACCTGCACGTCATTCCGGTGGAGGTCTTCGAGACAACCCATCGCCATGGCGACCGCGAGGAGACCCATCGGCACGTCCATGCGTGAATGGCGCGTGGTGGCGGGTTGTGCTTGAGGCCTGACCGGCTCGCTTCCGGGCAAGCTGGCCAGGGAAGCTGACACGCCACTCCGACGGACTTCCTTGCATGTTTATCCATATCGGGTCAAAGACGTGCCAGGACTCTCCTGGGCGGGATTGCTATTGCACGTTCGCATTTAATCTAGGTGGGACAATGAACGGGATCACAGTATTCAGCGGGTCCGCGCACCAGGCATTTGCAGCGGAAGTCTGTAACCATCTTCAAAAACCGCTTTCTCCCTCACATGTGCATCGCTTCGCCACCGACTGCCTGCAGATTCAGCTGCAAGAGAATTGCCGCGAGCAAGACGTTTTCCTGATTCAGCCGCTATCACCGCCCACTCAGGAACACTTGATGGAACTGCTGTTGATGGCCGATGCAGCGCGCGGCGCATCCGCCTCGCGTATCACGGCAGTCATACCCTTCTACTCCTACGCGCGGTCAGACAAGAAGGATGCGCCGCGCATATCGATCGGGGGCCGGCTGGTGGCCGACCTCCTCACCACCGCTGGGGTAAACCGCGTCCTCACCATGGCGCTGCATTCACCTCAGGTGCACGGCTTTTTCAGTGTACCAGTTGACCATCTGCATGCCCGCAACGAGTTGGCCGGACATTTCCGCCAATATGATCTCTCCAACGCCGTTGTGGTCTCGCCAGATTTGGGCGGCGCAAAGGATGCAGCCGCCTTCGCCCGCCTGTTGGGAACGCCCGTCGCGGCTGGGGCCAAGCAACGCTTCCCGGACGACAAGGTTAAGATTAGCGCGATTATTGGTGATGTGGCCGGTAAGGACGTGATTGTTCTTGACGACGAGATCGCCAAGGGCAGCACGATGATCGAACTGGTCCAACGCTTGCGCGAGTACAACGCGCGCTCCATCCGCCTCGCCTGTACACACGGTCTTTTTTCGAGCGACGCGCTCGAGCGCCTGTCTGCGCTGGAGGAGGTGGCCGAGATTGTCTGTACGAATACGGTGCCCATCTCCGGGGCTAACTTGGCGCCTAAGCTGAAGGTGCTGTCAGTCGCCCGGGCTCTGGCGGAAGCGATCCAGCGTATTCACAACGGAGAATCAGTCAGCGCGCTGTTTTAGCGTGACACGCGGTTCAGTGTGTTCGCCGTCAGGGCTGATCTAGCTTTCCTCAAGCGGCGGGGACTGGTCTAAACCTCACGCCGCTCTACGGCGCTTCCGCGAGAATGAACCGCCGGCTCGGCGTCATATTGGTTGGGATCGCGGAATAGACGTCCTTCACCGCCTCCGCGATGGTGACGCCGGCGAATTGCGGTGTCGCCCAGCGGCCCGCGCGCTCGAACAGCCGGTTGGAGCGGAGCACGAGCCGCATATCCCAAGGCGGCATGCACAGCGCGATGTCCCGCCGCTCCACCCGGAACATGTTCCCGGCCAGCAGCCGCCCCACCTGCCCGGCTGAATAGGGCGTGCCATAGCCGAAGGGCGTGTGCTCGAAATAGGCCCACATGCCGCGGCGATTGGGGGCGACGACCATCAGCTTGCCGTCATCCTTCATCACGCGCCAGATTTCGCGCAGCATCGACCGCACGGTTTCGGCATTCTCCAGACCGTGCACCAGCAGCACCCGGTCGAACACCGGGCCGTTGAAGGGCAGCGCGTCCTCCTCCGCCATGCAGGTGAGGTTGGCACCGCCCACCGGCCAGCGCGCGGCGCCCAGCTGCGCGGGCGTCACCGCGACGGTGAGCGCGGCCTCTTCCCGCCAGGCGCGCAAGTAGGGCGGGGCATAGCCCAGGCCGAGTACGGACTTGCCTGCCATGTCCGGCCACAGGGCGCCAATACGCTCGCGAATGAGCCGGGCGGCGACCACGCCTTGCGTGGTTCCGTAGAAGTCAGCCGCCGCGTGAACATCGAGTGCCATTCCGCGCAGCATACACAGAAGCACAAAGCCCCGCGATCCGGCTGATTGTCGGCCGATCGGCATTCACCCCCGGCCGCACCAATGCTAGGCTATGCGGCATGACACTCTCCCCGATCACCGTCCCCATGCTTTCCGACAACTATGCCTGGATCCTGCGCGACGACGCATCCGGCGCCATCGCCTTCGTGGACCCGGCCGACGGCCAGGCGGCGATCGCCGCGGTGGAGCAGATGGGCGCCAAGCTCGACATGATCCTGCTCACCCATCACCACGACGATCACATCGCGGGCGTCGAGGCGTTGCGCGCCCGCTATGGCGCCCGCGTCGTGGGCAATGGCGCCGATGCGCATCGCCTGCCGAGCCTCGATATCAGCGTGAGCGAGGGCGACACCGTCACCTTCGCCGGTCATACGGCCGAAATCATCGACACGCCGGGCCACACCGTCGGCCATATTTCCTATTTCTTCCCCGATGGCCCGATCCTGTTCTGCGGCGACACCATGTTCAGCCTCGGCTGCGGCCGCATGTTCGAGGGCACACCCGAGCAGTTCTTCCAGAGTTTTCAGAAGATCGCCGCCCTGCCGGAGGAGACGCTGATCTGTGCCGGGCATGAATATACGCAGTCCAATGCCCGCTTCGCGCTCTCGATCGACCCGGACAATGCGCTGCTGCAGGAGCGCGCGGCCGAGGTTGACCGCATGCGGGCGGCGGGGATGCAGACCCTTCCCGTCCGCCTTGGAGACGAATTGCCGGTCAATCCCTACCTGCTCGCGGCGGACGCGCCCTCCTTCGGCCGCATCCGCGCGATGAAGGATAATTTCAAAGGCTGATCGGCCAAACGCGCCCAATCGGCGACCCAGAAGGACTGTCATGAAACTCTTCTACTCGGCGACCAGCCCCTTCGTGCGGAAGGTGGTGCTCTGCGCGGCCATCCGCGATCTCGATGGGCAAATCGAGCGCGTGCCCACCGATGCGCACGCCTCCCCCGCGTCCCTCGTCACGGCCAATCCGCTCTCCAAGGTGCCCTGCCTGGTGACGGAGGATGGCGAGGCACTCTTCGACAGTCCGGTGATCTGCGAATATCTCGACAGTGTCGGCGAGGCGCCGCCGCTTTTCCCCGAACACGGCGCCCGCTGGTCGGCCTTGCGCATGCAGGCTCTGGCGGACGGCATGATGGACGCCGCGGTGCTCGCGCGGATGGAGCGCATGCGGCCGGAGGAACCGACCCGCAAGGCGGTGATCGCCCGGCAGCTCGAGGCCGTCAGCCGCGGCCTCGCCCTGTTGGAGGAGCACCCGCCGGCCGAGGCCCATGCCGATATCGGCAGCATCTCCGTCGTCTGTGCGCTCGGCTATCTCGATTTCCGCTTCTCGGAGCTTGACTGGCGGGCCGGCCATCCCCGCCTCGCCCGCTGGTATGCGGCCTTCACCGCCGAGCTTCCAGGCTTCGCGGCCAGCGTGCCGCCGGGCTGAGGGCGGCACCCCCATGGACCTGACGGGGCCGGGCCTCGCGGCGGAAGCGGTGGTGGCCAGCCTCGGTCTCGCCCCGCATCCCGAAGGCGGCTTCTACCGCGAGATTTTCCGCGACGGCGACCTCGACAATCGAGGCGCCGCCACGGGTATCTACTTCCTGCTGCCGCGCGGCGTCGTCAGCCACTGGCACAAGGTCGATGCCGTGGAAATCTGGCTGTGGCATGCGGGCGCGCCGCTGGCCCTTGAAATGGCCGCCCCGGATGCGGCCGCGACGCGCCATCCGCTCGGCCCCGATCTGAGCCGGGGCGAGGCCCTGCAGCGTACGGTGCCGAAAGGCCACTGGCAGCGGGCCTGGAGCGACGGCGATTGGACGCTTGTCTCCTGTATCGTGGCCCCCGCCTTTCTGTTTGCAGGATTCGAGATGGCGCCTGCGGGATGGAACCCACCTGGCTGACCGCCCTCATGCCGCCGCAAAGTGCTGGCATCTGCGCCTTTGTCCTACTCTCACCGCCTGCACGGAAGCCGCTACCCATGGACGAGCTTACGGTCGATCATGCCTTGCCCGCGGCCACTTTCCCGGTGTCCCATAGCGGCATGACATCCGATTCTGATCCGGCGACCCGGCCGAATGTGGCCCGCCAGAGCGCGGCCCGGCAGAGCGCGGAGCTTTCCATCGTCGTGCCCTGCTACAAGGAACGGCCGAACGTGCGCCCGATGGTGGAGCGGGTGGCCGCCGCCCTGCCCGGTGTCGACTGGGAAATCATCTTCGTCGACGATAACAGCCCGGACGGCACGGCCGAGGAGGCGCGCAGCCTCGCGCGCGTCGATCCGCGGGTGCGCTGCATTCGCCGCATTGGCAGGCGCGGCCTCTCTTCCGCCGTGATCGAGGGCGCGCTCTCCTCTTCCGCCGATTTCGTGGCCGTCATGGACGGCGATCTGCAGCACGACCAGACCGTGCTGCCGGACATGCTGGCACAACTCCGCCGGGGGGGCGCGGATGTCGTCATCGGCAGTCGCCATGTCCTCGGCGGCTCCTCAGACGGGCTCTCGTCCGCCACGCGCCACCGCATCTCCAATGCCGGCATCGCGGTCGCGCAGTATTTCCTGCCCATGCGCGTGACGGACCCGATGAGCGGCTTTTTCATGATGCCGCGCGCGCGGTTCGAGGCGATCGCCCCGCGCCTCTCCGGCCAGGGCTTCAAGATCCTGCTCGACCTCATCCTCTCGGCGCCCGAGCGGTTGCGCGTGCTCGAAATCCCCTGCCAGTTCCACCGGCGCGAGGCCGGGGAGAGCAAGCTCGACGCGCTGGTGATGGTGCAATTCGCCTCCCTGCTGCTGGACAAGAGCCTGCGCGGCTATGTGCCGATGCGCTTCCTGGCCTTCGCGCTGGTCGGCGCCCTCGGCGTGGTGGTGAACATCGCGGCGCTCTGGGTCGGCCAGGGGCTCGGCCTCGATTTCGTCGCGGCCGAAGTCATCGCGACTGTCATCGCGATGCTCTTCAACTTCCAGCTCAACAACCGGCTGACCTATCGCAGCCACCGGCTGCGCGGCCCGAAGCTGCTGCGCGGGCTGGTGCTGTTCATGCTCGTCTGCGGTCTCGGCGCCGTTGCCAATGTCGGCATCGCGACAGCGCTGTTCTCGCCCTTCAGCGACAACGGGCTGGCCGCCGCCGCCGTGGGCGCCGCCGTCGGCGTGGTGTGGAACTACGCCGTCTCCTCCACGCTGGTCTGGCGCACGGTCTGAGGTCTGAGTGAGCTCTGCCGCGCAGTAACGGGGGCTGGCGCCGCCGCCCCCGGTCCGGCATAGCGGCCCCCACCATGCCGGACCAGAAATCCCTCCGCTCCCCCGCCTTGGCCTTTGGCCTCGCCCTTCTCGCGCTGACAGCGCTGCGGATAGGGGTCGCGGCGGTGGTGACGGTTTCGCCGGACGAGGCCTATTACTGGGTCTGGAGCCGGGCGCCGGCCGCCGGCTATTACGACCATTCCTTCATGGTGGCCCTCTGGGTGCGCATCGGCACCTGGATCTTCGGCCCGACGCCGCTCGGCATCCGTCTGCTCGGGCCGCTGTCCGCGGCCGCCGCCTCTCTTTTCATTTTCGATGCGGCGCGGAAACTCGGCGCGGGCCGCGGCTATGCGGCGGCCCTTCTGCTCAACGCGACGCTTCTTTTCGGCGCCGGCGCCATCCTGATGACGCCCGACACCCCGCTCGTTTTCTTCTGGACGCTGACGCTCTGGGCCATGGCGCGGCTCGTCGCGGGCGGCTCGGGCTGGTGGTGGATTGCGGCGGGCATCGCCGCCGGCCTGACGCTTGACAGCAAATATACCGGCGCCCTGCTGCTGGCCGGGATCGGGCTCTGGTGCCTGGCGCTTCCCGCCGGCCGCCGCTGGCTGCGGGACCCGCGCGCCTGGGGCGGCCTCATGCTCGCACTCGTACTGTTCCTGCCGGTCATTCTCTGGAACGCCGACCATAGCTGGATCAGCTTCGCCAAACAGGGCGGCCGCACGGGGGATTTCCACCCGGCCCGCGCCTTGCAGTTCCTGGGTGAGCTGATCGGCGGCCAGGCCGGGCTCGCGACGCCCATCATCTTCGTCCTCTGCATAGTCGGCCTGGCCGTAGAGACCGTGCGGGTGGTCCGCACGCGCGATCCGGTCTCCGGACTGCTCGTGGCACTCGGCGTCTTTCCGGCGCTGATTTTCATCGAACATGCCTTAGGTGACCGCGTGCAGGGCAATTGGCCCGAAATCATCTATCCCGCCGGCGTCATCGCGGCCGCCCGCCTGCCTGCCTGCCGCCGCTGGCTGAAGCCGGGCCTCGCGCTCGGCTTCGCCATGGCGCTGGTCGTCTATGTCCAGGCGGTCGCGAGCCCCATTCCCATCGGCGGACCGGGTGACCCGACCGTCCGGCTGCTGGGTGGCTGGAACAAGCTTGCCCGCGCCATGGTCCTTCACGCCCATCAGGCGAAGGCCTCCTTCGTCGCGGTCGACGAATACGGGCTCGGCTCCGAACTCGCCCTGCGCCTGCCGGGCGCCCTGCCCGTCCTCAGCGACGAGCCGCGCTGGCAGGTTTTTTCCCTCCCGCATCCTGAAACGGCAGTGCCCCCGGGTGAGACGGGGATCTTCATCCGCACGACGCGCCGGCATACACCGCCCGATGCAGCCCCCTGGAGCAGCATGACGCTTCTCGGCACCATCAGCCGTGGCCGCAATGGACGAATCGGCGAGAGCTATGACCTCTATGCCGTGACGCTCGCACCCGGCGCCGCCTCTCTTCTGACCCGTCTGCCATCCGGAGCTGAACCGTGATCCTCCCGACCCTCGACGACATCCTCGCCGCCCGCGCGCGCACCAGCGCACGGCTGCGCCACACGCCGCTGCTGCGCAGCGCGGTGCTGGACCGGGCGGTGGGCGGCACCGTGCTGCTGAAGGCGGAGAACCTTCAGCACACCGGCAGCTTCAAGCTGCGGGGCGCGATGAATGCCGTGCTGGCTTTGGCCGAGGCCGGGCATCGCGGCGGCATCGTTGCTTTCTCCTCGGGCAATCACGCCCAAGCGGTGGCCTATGCCGCGGCCGCCGCCGGCCTGCCTGCCACCATCTTCATGCCGGAGGACGCGCCCGCCATCAAAACCCGCATGACGAAAAGCTGGGGCGCGCACGTGGTGCCCTTCGACCGGCTGCGCGATGACCGCGAGGCGCTGGCCCGCGCCGAGGCCGAGCGCACGGGAGCGGCCATCATCCCGCCCTATGACAAGCTGGAAGTGATCGCCGGCCAGGGCACCGCGGGGCTGGAGATCGCGGAGGACGCGGCGTCCGTGGGCGTCGCCCCCGATGCCGTGCTGGTGCCTGTCAGCGGCGGCGGGCTGCTCGCCGGCGTGACGCTCGCCATGCAGTCCCGCTTTCCGGATGTGAAAACCTACGCGCTGGAGCCCGAGGGACGGGACGACATGCGCCGCTCGCTCCTCTCCGGCACGCGCGAGCGCAATGGCGATGGCGGTTCTGTTCTGTGTGACGGGCTGCTCTCCCCCAATCAGGGCGAGCTGACCTTCGCAGTGAACAAGGACCGCGTTGCGGGCGGCGTGGTGGTGACGGACGAAGCCGTGCTGCGCGCCATGGCCTTCGCCTTCCTGCATCTCAAGCTCGTGGTCGAACCCTCGGGCGCGGTCGGCCTCGCGGCCCTGCTGTCGGGCGCCTTCGACGGGCGCGACCGCACGACCGCGATCGTCGTCTCGGGCGGCAATGTCGATCCGGCGACCTTCGAGCGGGCACTGGGCTATGCGGCGGAGATCTGAGCAGGACGAGTCGCGCGCGTCTCATTGCGCGTGACAATCGACGGGGGCCGGCTTTAGACCGGCTCCATGCCCTATCTCTTTCTGCTGATCGCCATCGTCGGTGAAGTCACCGGCACATCCTTCATGAAGATATCGGATGGCTTCACGAAGCTCGGCCCGTCGCTCGCGACCGTTGCGGGCTACGCGGTCGCCTTTTACTTCCTCTCGCTGACGCTGCGAACGATCCCGACCGGCGTGGCCTATGCCATCTGGTCGGGCGTCGGCATCGTTCTCATCGCGACCGTCGCCTGGGCCTTCCAGGGCCAGAAGCTCGACCTGCCGGCAATCCTCGGCATGGCGCTGATCATCGCGGGCGTGTTGACGATGAATGTTTTTTCCAAAGCCGGCGGGCACTGATCCAGACAGGTGGTGGCTATGCTTGATCTGTCGCGCTAAACCGATAATGATGTGCAACAAATTTCGAGAGCATGACAATGGCACGATTAAGCAAAGTTGAAGGCACTGGTCTTCATCCAAGTGGCCAAACTCACGACGAAATAGACAACGCGAGAACGTTTTATTTCGAAGAGCCAGATGGCCCGATATTCCAAATCAACACCTACGGAAGAACGGTAACTCGTACCAAGCCAGGAAAGCTTAGCCAGACTCTACAACTGACGAGAGTTTCCGCGCGGCAGCTCATCGCTCAATTGGAGGATGCTTTTCCTGGCATCCTGGAAGAATCTGCCAACAAATAGATCTGGTCTAAGTATTAATTCAACCAGCCGTGGGCCCAACAAAAGCCCTGGAGACGTTACCGCTCCAGGGCTTTTGCTTCATTCCTTAGCGTTGGCCAGAAGGATCACTCCTCCCAAGCCTTCGGCTTGTGGAATTCCAGCGGCGGCAGGCGGAAGATCTTCACCCGCGCCCATTCCCGCATGTACTGGAAGCAGGTGTAGAGCATCGGGATCACGAAGATGCCGACGAAGCTCGCCGCGATCATGC
>Ga0310811_10001132_pt1 | contig 34215 bp, 26 predicted proteins | sample YCmetagenome_FD_207642 | JGI IMG/M metagenome (GOLD analysis project Ga0310811, IMG submission 207642) | Soil microbial communities from experimental microcosm in Duke University, North Carolina, United States - YC | ecosystem: Engineered > Artificial ecosystem > Soil microcosm > Unclassified ...
TTTTTTTTCGAAAAAAAAAATCGTACCCCAAAGTGGATCCCTGATACCTCAGTCACACGAAGATAAACTCGGACTTGGAATTGGACTTGGGCTTTGAACAAAAATTTGTGAATAGATTATTCAACTCAAATAACTTCATGAATTTGTCTTATTCTTGAGTATAAAAATGAAGATATAATTGAATTTCGTGAATGAAGTTGTAATATTAATGTATTATGTTACAGTTCATGAAAACATACTTTAATAAAATTAAAGATTAATCACTATTATTTGTGAATAAAAAAAAAACAAAAAACAAATCAAAAAAAAAACAAAAAACATGGCACAAGTTAATAATCAAAACCTTCTCAGTTTGCAAAATAATTCTAAAAGTTCAACTAATAATACTAATATTATTTATTGGGAATGGTATGATTATGATAATATGTATTGGACACAATTTAATTATATTAGTAGTTTAATAATAGAACTAGCATATAGTTCAAATGAATCTTTTATAAAAATAGATTTATGTGAAAGTATTAAACTAACTGGAACTAGTTTAATTGACTTCAAGACTATGTTATTAACGATTTTTTCTGAATCACAACATTATTATGCAAAAATAAGGCGAATAATAAACAATGAACAAGAATCTACTCCAGTAAGATGGGTTTATTATCTTAACGATGGAAGGAAATTTTTTACATTTCATAATGTTATAGCCAAAAAAATCGAAGAAGCATATCAAAAATATGAATGTCTTAATGTTACATTAGAGATTGGAGATCAATCAACATTGGCTCAACTAGATACTTATTTACTTGAAATAAAAGATATTGCTACTCATAAAACCTTGGGATATGTGAAAAGGCTAAAGGATATGTTTGAACAACCAACAAAAATAATTTGTAGTATTAGACCTAAAAAATTGAATTATTTTGAATTAAAAAATATTAAAAAAAATTCAAAATGTTGGAATGATATAACAACCACAATGAAACTATCTGGTTTCTTACCTGATAATATAACTTCAATTAAAAAAATAATTAATGATCACCTTTTAAAAATGTATGAATGCCATAAAGTCATAATGGGAAGCAAGAAAAGAAGAGTGAAAGAACTTCAGTTGTTTCATGGAACAAGTTTTAAAGCTTCAAAAGAAATTATAGAATTTGGTTTCGATAAAAGATATAACATAAGAGGTTTATTTGGTAATGGCAATTATTTTGCTGTCTCTTCACAAATGGCTCATAAATATACCTCAATTTATAAAGAAGAAAGAATAATGTTTTTAGCAAATGTATTAGTTGGCGATTATACTATTTCTCCTGGTCAAAAAACAATTACTCCTCCTATGAAAAAAGATACTACACAATTATATGATACTGTAGTAGATAAAGAGCCTCCATCCATTTTTGTTACTTTTGAAAGAGCTCAATCTTATCCATTATTTCTTATTTCTTATAAAATGTAAAGTTTAATTACTGTTTATGTAATGAAATTTTTTTTTAGGTTTTTTTTTTTTAAAACATTAAAAATAATTAATAAATAAACTTTTAAGTATTTTAAATATTGACATATATACAATTATTATATTATTGTAATAATTGTTTGAAGTTTAATATAAATGGATGATAATAAGTCAAATGTAAAATCTATTCAATCTTTTTTGAATGAATTTGAAGATAAAATTTTCAAAAATGATGTTTTAAAAATAACTCTTATAAATAGCTTTTCTAAATCGGATGGTGTGAATATAATTAGTAATATCATTAAGGATATCGATGCTTTATTTACAGAAAAAAAAAATAATGTTATTAATGATAACACAGAAAATATAATATGTTCTAAAAAAATTTTAAAAAATAACAAAGTATTAAACGAAAGTAATGAAGCTTTACTAAAACAAATTCAAGATGTTGAGGATAAACTAAATATTGAAACGCAGCTTACTAAAAGTTTAAGAGATTTACTTTCCAAACAAAACCAAAAAAATGAGGAGGATAAAGAGGATGAAAATAAATTTGAAAAGATAAACAAAAAACTAGAAGAAAGAATAATAGAACTTGAAAGTATTAATAATACTTTAAGAGTTGAAAATAATACTCAAAAAGATGAAATAAATGAAAATAAAGATAACATAAGTGAATTAAAGATTTCTAATAAAAATTTAATGGAGAAAATCAAGGAGTTAGACATAAAAATCAATTTTTATGTGTCTCAAAATTCAATTATAAATCATTATTTAAGTGCAACAAATAGAAGGAATGACGAATTAAACATTCAAGTTGAAAAATTAAAATTGCAATTGATTGATAAAAATTCTAATAAAGAAGGTAATGTTAATAATATACAATTTAAACAAGAAAAAGGTAAATTTGAAGAAGAAAAAGCTAAATTTGAAGAAGAAAAAAATAAATTTGAAAAAGAGAAAAAAAAATTTGAAACAGAGAAAGAAGAATATAATACAAATATTCAGAATATTGATATGAGCATTATACAAGCTAATCAAGAAATTGATAAATTAAAAAGTCTACAAGATTCTATCACATCTGAAAATGAAAAACTTACTCAAGAAAACACTAGATTAAAACATGAATTAGAGAATTTACAATTGAACAAAAATTATAACAAAAATAATTTAAAAAATGTAATGCATATAGAAAGTGATTCGATAAATGATTTCAAATTTTTCGTGATTTTCGATATATTTGATAAAATTATTGATGTTAGAAAATGTATAGATTTTTTGAATGAGAAATCAAAATTTAATATACATTATATTTTATCAAGATATATCTTCGGAATCAATATATTCTATTTACAAAAATTTGATTTTTATATAATATTTTCATTAGCAATTAATTTTAATAAAGATGAAATTCAAGTGATAGAAAAAATGATTAAAAACCAGTTTGAAATAGAACCAATAATGCTTAGTAATAATACAAAAAGAGAACCTTTTGTATCCTATCTTAATATTAATGATGTAGTAAATACATTAAGTGAATCAAAAAAATATTTATTTGAAAGACTTTCTAAATATTTTATTGAATATTATAAAATTAAAAAATTTATCTTGAATAAAGAAAAATGAAAATTGTTATTATATTTTTTTTTTTATTATTTTATTTGTTTAATGAGTGTGTTCATCATAACAAGCTCTACATACTGAGCTATAAATTTCTTTTCCACCGATTAATTCAATATTTGGGTTTTCAGTTCTTCTAAGAGTAAAATAAGCTTCATTCGTACAAAATTCGCATATTGCTGTTAAACAAGTTATGAGTTCAGCAGTTGCTTCAAGGTTTGCTACTACTTTAAAAGGTTTACGTCTGAAGTCACTGCTTAAACAGGTAACAATAATATCTTTAGTTTTCACCCATTTGTTACAAAATTCAACGGTATCAGGATAAAATTGGCCTTCATCTATGCAAATGACATCAAATGAGTTAAGATCAATTAATTTTTCAGCTTCTTCTAAGTATTCTTTGACTGAAATAATAGGTATTTCATCAATAATTTCATTATTATGAGTTATTATTTTATCTGTGTGGTAACGGGTATCTCTTATTAAACGTATGCAACAACATTTCATTTTGGCAATCGAATATCTTTGAATAAAGCGTCTGAGTTCAGTAGTGTTATGGGTCACAACAAAATTGTCATGGAGATAACGCCCATTACCATCTAAAGTAAAACCGAAATAGTCTTCTAGACCTTTATTTCGTGATTCAATTTTAATATCAAAAGCAGAAGGATATAAATTATTCCAAGTGAAATTAAGAGAATTCAAATATTCTCTATTTATAACGTTTTGTGTGAATAGAAAAATATTATCAATAGAAAGACCAATGTATCGATCATCCATTGGCCATTCATAAACTAATAAACCAATGGATCTACATATAAAAACGAAATCATCAACAAATGTTTTAAATGAATTGTTAAAACATAAAACAAATTTCTCTTTTGAATAGTCTTCAAAAGTTGAAAAGAATCCTAATAAAAAATTTTCTTTTAAAGGGTTTGAAACCCATTTAAATTTGTTTATATCTAAAATAGATATAAATTTTTTTACTAATTCTAATTCTTTCATTAAATGAAAGATAATAGCTGTAAAAGAACCATAGTTATAACATTCTTTAGGGTTTTCTAGTTCAATTTTTTTTTCAGATTTTAAATGATTAAATTCTATTGGAACTGAAAACCCTTTATAATAAGTTTTCCATATTTTATCTTTTGCAAGATAATCTTCAATAGAAATATCTATTATATCTCCAATTTTATTTGATTCAATATCACCATTCAAAATAGATTTATAAAAATAAATAGCATCATTTTTCTTCCATTTCTTGTTTCTATGATTATATCTTATATTTCTAACTTTAAGTTGATGATTGTGTAACCATAATACACAAATACAATGATTCATAACATCATCATATATTAAAGGTAATCCTCCACAATATTTTAATGAAAGAATATGTTTTTCATTCGCAACTAATATAGGTTCTGTACTTAATGTTGAATAAACATTATACATATATCCTTTCCCTTTAGAAGTTGATAACACTTTTCTTGGTTTATTATCATCACCCATTAAAACATCACCTATCTTAATATCTTCAATATTTTTTATACTTCCATCAAATAATAATATTTTTGTACCCTTTCCTTCACACTTTAAATAAATTTAATTAAATACTATTCTACTACTTGAAAAATTTATCAAAAAAAAAAAAAAACAAATACCTTTCCAGAGAACATAGGACCTTTAATCACATGGATCTTAGATAAATTAGAATTAATTTTTCTTTTATCCATTTCAAAAAATAAAAATTTCAGAGTATTGATTGATAAAAATAAGAATAAGTTTTGTTTATTTTAAAATAAGAACAATAAAATGCATTAATCTAATTCTGAGTTTTATTTTTTTTTTTAAAAAATGTTTTATTTAATTTTTTTTAAAAATAAATATATAATTTTTTTTTTTGGGATTTTTAAATCACAATTATTTGTAATTATGTAAGTTTTTGTGAATTTATATTTTTTTTTTTAGCAAATTTTAAAAAAAAAAAATATAATATAATTTACTCTTTTTTACAAAACATCTCGAAAAAAATATCTATGCAGTCTCTTATCTTCAATAATGATGATACTATTATGGTGGATAATTTTGACAATATTATTTTATTAACAAATCTACCAGAACCAGTTTTAATACATCACATATTTTATGAATTAGATTTTGAAGATCTAAAATCTCTTAGATTAACATGTAAATATTTCTCAAAAATATGCTTTACAAATCGGAAACTCTTTATAAGAGATACAACACTTTCAAATATTCTTGAATCTAAAAATGAAGATGAAAGTTCTATATGTTATTTAACAAGAATTTTTAATTTAAATTCAATTAATTTTTATGGATTTAATGTGTTTGGATGTTTTACTAATATAAATGGGTTTTACCCTTTATTGAATAACCTTAAAGTTATAAATTTTAGAGAAGCAATTCCATCAGAATGTAACACTCAAGATTTGTCTAACCTTCCTTCATCTCTTCAACAATTATCGATTTTTGTATCATGGCCTATTGATCACACACATATTAAACTTTTTCCGAGAAGTTTAACTCATTTAACAATTGATAATTTCTCTTACGGTACTGATGAAGCAATGGAACAACTTCCTTTATCTTTAGAAAGTATAGATTTCGCTTTTTGTGGGGGAATAACAGATGAAGGGTTTAAGCATCTTGGCCGTTTTTCAGTTTTAAAATCTTTAAAACTGGTTGATTGCATAGGAATAACATCTAAAGCATTGCAATATCTTCCATTAAGTTTAACAAGTATAGATTTACATTATGAAGAAAATTTTAGTGATATAATTACAGATAAATCACTAGAAAGTTTAGCTCAAGCTCTAAAATCCTCTTCATCATTAACCCACTTAAATTTGAACTATTCCTGTAGCATTACTAGTAAAGGATTAAAATATCTTCCTTCCACTTTAAAAATCTTAAAAATGGCTCACTGTGGAAATATTACTGATGAAAATATAGATTGTATTCCTCGCAATTTAGAAGAGTTAGATGCAACTAATTGGGGAATTACAGATATTGGCTTAAGGATGCTTCCTTCTTCTTTAACAAAATTACATTTAGATAGTTGTTCTGGTATTAAAATTTATATTTTATTTTTTTTTAAAATAAAACTAAAAATTAAATTTCATTACTTTACTTTAGATATTAAATTTAAAAATATAAATAATTTATCATTGTTAAAATCTTTAGGTTTATATAACTGTAAAGAAATTTCGGATTTATCAATTGAGTCCTTTTCTTCTACTTTAACAGATTTAGATTTATCTCATTGTTCAAAAATTACAGATAAAACACTTATTTTGCTTCCCAGTGATATTAAAAAATTAAATTTATATGGTTGTAGTATTACAAATAATGGATTAAACTACCTGTCTTCTAACTTAAAATATGTTAAACTAAGTTTGAATCATGGTGTTACACTCGATGGATTGGAAGAACTTAAAAAAAACCCGAAATTTTTTAGTTTCATTTACACTTCAAATCTTGTTAGTGTAATATTTACAAATGAGTGGCTTAATTTTTCAAAAACATTTTAAATTTTTATTAAAAAAAAATTAAAATGAAAGCAAAACAAAACAAAATAAAATAAAATAAAAAAAAATTAAAAATCAGAATAACGTATCCAGTTGTAGATTTCAATACACTCTTTTAAAAGTTATTTTAAAATAACTTTTATAAAATTTTGTATCATGTTGATTACTATATCTTGTGTAGACTTCGTGTATAAAAAATTCGTTTTGTGAATAATTATAAATTTCAAGGGGTTCATTAATTCCTTTTTCTTCCTCGTTAAAAGATACTACATTAAAAGAACAGACATTTTTTATGGAGGAATAATTAGAATTTGGTGGGGGGCAAAATCTCCAATCAATTCTTGATACAAAATTACTAATAGTCTTTGAATTTCTTGGACTGAAAATTTCTTCATTAAAAGCAACTATAATATTTATTTCGGTGAGGGATTTTGGTAAAACATCGAATGCTTCATTTGTTATAATCCCTTTTTCGGTTATGTTGAGAGTTTGAATGTTGGATGGGAGAGTTTTGGCAGCAGTTTTATCAAAATAGCCTTGGAAATTCAAGTTTAATTCTTTGAGATTGCGATTAAATAATCTAATATAATCAATGATTATACTGTTTTTGTGTAAAATAGAACGACTAGGTGTAATTAAAAAGGTATTCAGTTCTGGGCCAAACTGAGCAAAATTTAAACCTATAAAAGGAGAATTAACTAATATCAATTCTTTTAAAGAAGAAGGTAATCTTTGAGCCAAGTTTGGAAATCTAAGTTTGATATCAGAAAATGAATCTGGAACATGAGTAAATATTATATGCAAAGATTGGATAGAAACGCTGCTTAAAGGAAAAAGAGAAAAACTTTCTTTCTTATTTCTTCTAAAATCAACTATTAGTTTTAAGCTTCTTGGGATTGCAGCAGTACGAGAATGAATTTTTTTTACATATTCATTAAGATTTTTTCTACTAACATATTGGATCCAATCATCAGTAACAAGATCTCGAACATATCGAAAACGTTTGCATACAAGACGAAGCGAAACAGAAAATGAAATAGTTTTATAAACTGGACTGAGATGTAAATAATCCCAAAGAGAAAAAATTTTTTTTTCTTCTCCATTTTCTTTCTTCTTAGTAAACAATAAAGAAAAAATTGTTTTAATAATATCAAGAGGAATGATTTGAAAATAATCTTTATCATCTAATTGTTCCATTTTTTTTAAAAAAAAAATGGATAGAATAAGTTGTTAAGATGTTTAAAAATTGTTATTGAGAATAAAAGGATGAAGTTGTTGTAAAATCTTTAATTTTTTTTTAAAGAAAAATAAAAAAAAAATTAAAGTTACATAGGTTTGTATTTCTTTTAGTTGCATCAATTTGTAACTTAAAATTCAATAATTTTTTTTGAATTTCAAATATTTTAGATTCTAAAATCTGTGTTTTTTTTTAAATTCACATTTTTTTTATGAATTTTAAAAAAAAAAAACACAGACCTCATGAACTTAAATTTATTCTTGTTAATAAAAAAAGGGATTCTTGTTCTTCTTCTTTTTTCAGATTCACAAAAAATATGAATCAAATTTTTTTTATTATTTTTTTAAAAATAAAAATAAAATATTAAATTAAATTAAAATCTCAAATTTTAAACATTAAAATTATTAATACCCAGCATCATGAGTAATAAAAGCGTTATTAAAAGAAAAAGAGTTGAAGACTCTGAAAAAATATCCGTTAATCCAGTTCAAGTTAGTTTTTCTTTTCTTTAATTTAATTAATTTTTTTTTTAAAAAAAAAATTAAAACTAAAATAGATTAAAAAAAAAAAGATTGAAGTAGTGTTTCAACAGGAAAATTATCTGTTAATTTTAACTATCCCTGTCTTATTAGCTATTATTAAATGGGTTAATGATAAAAAAACTTATGCTAGTTTGCGTTTAGTTTCACGTGCTTTTAAAAATTTTGTTTCTCCTTATTGGAAACAAATTGTTCCTTTGGATCAATTAGAAAGATATCTTAGTTATATTAGTACAAATGAATGTTATTCCTTAAAGATCAGAGGAACATATAACACTAACATTGTTAGTCTTAGAAATGCTTTAACTTTATTGAGTATGAATCAATACATAAAAAAGTTGGAAATGAATTTCTGGATGATCGATATTATGAAAAATCTTCCTCCTAAAGTTGAATTTGTTAGATTCAAATATACATATGGATTTAAGGTTGAAGAATTCAAAAGAATTTTTGAATCTGTTCTCCCTAATTCTTTAAAAACGATAAGTTTTTCATTAGTTGGTGGTAAAAAACATATTCGAGACCCAAATCTTTTTATTATTGATTATTTGGATAGTAATTTTGTTAAAAAATTACCTGTTGATATCTTATTAATAGAAGAAGATCGAATTAACTGCACTCATTTTTATCCATTATATTTAGCTTTAAGGTTAAAAGATCTAGATTTAGTAAAATTTCTTTTAGAAAAAGGTGCTAATGTCAACGCATATACCCCAGATGAAAATTTTCCGTTAAAATATACTATGTTTTTACCTAAACCTTTCAAATTACTTATGAAATATTCTCCTGATTTGAATTTACCTTTTCATAATATTATGATTGAAAAATTTTTTACTCTGATGAAACTTGTTAAATATAGAGATTATATACAAGATATAATCAAATTATTAATTAATCATGGAGCCAAAATAGATGAACCGATCCCTCCTTATGACTCTTTACTTTTTAGATTGTGTAAAAGTAAATATAGAGAAGCAGTTAAATTTCTTTTGGAACAAGGAGCCAATCCAAACAAAATATTCAACCAAAGTGTTCTAGAAGTAGCATCTATTAACAATGATTTAGAGATGGTAAAACTACTTTTAGATTATAATGCAAATCCTATGCTTTGTATTGAATCCCCTTTAACCATTGCTTTTAAACATAATGATAATAATACGGGATTGGTAAATTTACTTTTACCTTTTATACAAAAACGTGATTTTAATCTATATGGTTTACATTATGCTGCTAGAACAGGAGATTTTGAATTAACAAAACAACTTCTTGAAAATAATGTTAATCCTAATCCAAATTCCAAAAAAAAGGAAACCTACCCTCTTTATCAAGCCTTAATAAAAGGCCATATCCGCGTAGCAAACATTCTCTTAGAATATAAAGCAGATTTGTATTTGAACGAATTAAAACAAATCAACAGTTGCACAACTAAACTCCAGTATTTAAAATTTATGAACAAATTCAAAGAAACCAATCCTGTAGACTACGTAGTATTTTTGAAGCTAAAGAATTTTTCTTCTTCTAAAAAATAAACCTTATCTTCATAAATCTTACATAAATTTCTTTTTTTTTAAAAAAAGAATATTTTTATTAAATTAAAATTAATTTTTTTTAAATCTTTTTAATAAATTAATATTTTTAATAACCTTGTTTTAATTTATTTTTTTTTTCTCTTCCTCCATTAATTTAAGAAAAAAAAAGAAAAGAAAAAAATGGATACTTACAAATTTTTTTATTTAAAGTTTTTTTATATGATTATTCTTAGTTTAATTCTTACATTAGACTTAAATTTATTCATAAAATATTTCTATGAGGAAGGTGTTTGTATTATGAATAACCCAGAAATTGTAGCATATACTCACTCTATTAAAAATAACAATTTGATAACTAGTTATGAATGTAAAACAGAGTTAAGTGTTCAAAACTTTCCTATTATTAAAAAAGTTTGGATTTTTAATGAAGATGATGAAAACCAAATTCTTAGTTATTGCTTTGATGATTTTAAAGTTAAATGTTATTATAGTATTTACTGGGGAAATTTTTATTTAAATATGATAGAAATGGAATACGCTCTTTTTTTAATGTTTGCAAATATATTTACAATTTTTGTACCTTTAATACTGAAAATCTCTTTATCTTTTATCATTAAAGAAGAAGAGCACAAACAAGTTTAATGAATAAATTAAAAAAATAAATAAAAAGTTTAAAAATTAAAAAAAAAAAGTCTCTCTTTTTTATTATTGTTATTTGTTGATTTTAATAAGTTTGAGGGAGAGGTGGAAAAAAAAAATTAAGATTAATTTTTTCTTTCATTTAAAGCTTGACTTTCAAGTTTTCTTTTTTCTTCTAAATTCCTTTGATTTATTTCCAAAGCCAATTGGTGTATTTGGGTCCATTCTAGATAAAAATCAGTGAAATAAAAACCGGTTTTTATAACATATTCGGGTAACCATTTGCTAGAATCAGATTCTAATACCCAAAAGCGTGCAACAGCCAAAACTGCACATGCAACATTAGTACCAGCAGCAAGATAACCAATGTATTTAAGATTGTAGCTATCTAGTAAAATGAGACAAACATTATGAATTTGTCTATCTTGAGGACATAAACAAAGGAGGTCTTCAAGATCATACAAAATAGATTTCTTCGTTACAAGTTTTGGTAAATCTAAACTATCGATATTAGATTGAATCTCTAATACAAGATATTGTGGAAAATTTTTGAATGCTAAACTGATGAGAGATTTTTCAGTATAAGCATAACCGTAGATCTTGCGTAATTCCTCGTCTTGTTGTATCACAGTATTTACGCAAATCAAAGCATACAATTGAGCATATTTAGGGTTTAAACGAACTTTTAAACTTACAGTTGAATTGTAAAGAGAAAGATATTCCAACCACAAAACGCTTTGAAAAGCCACTCTACGAGCTTTTGTATTAGAAGAAATAAGTTTTTGGCAAAGTTCATAAATCCACTTTTTTACAGCAATAACTAATTCTTGCGATAAAGTTGAATTTGACTCATTTGAAAGAGTATTTTGATTATTAATAAGATGATTAGGCATTTTTTTTTTGATGTTGTTATTGTTGTTGTTTATTTTTTTTTAAAAAAAAAAAATGAAATAATCTCAAAAATTAATAATTCACAAAAACAAGTGAATAAAAAAAAAAACACAAAACACAAAAATTTGTGTAAAAATATTTTATTTTATCCGCAATCATGTTTAAAAAGTTATTCAGATTCCAAATGTTTAGCACCATATTGAAGCATTAATTCCACACATTCGATAGCTTGATCATTTAAAAAATAATTTAAAGGAGTATAATTATAATTGTAATTATAATTTGAATATGAATAATTATAATTATCTTTTTTATTAGGATCAGCTTTATAATCAAGAAGTGTTTTAACTAACTGAAGGCCATGGTTTTTGAAAGCAATAAATTTAGTTCTTTTTGATAATAAAATTAGTGGGTGTCCATAAGGTGAATCAACATTTGGATTTGCACCCCTTGATAAAAGGAATTCTACTACTCTAGGAAAAAAATAAAGACATGCATAAACTAAAGGAGGAGTTCCTTTTTTGTCTGGTTTTTCAATGTCTGCACCCATTTCAACGAGAACACTTACAATATCAAAAATCCCAATTCTACATGCTATGCATAAAGGATTATCGTCTAACATTCTTGGATTAGCTCCATTTTCTAGCAATAATCTTACAAATTCTAAATCTCCACAAGTACAAGCTTCCATTAAAGGATTTCTATCATCAACCATTTCATTGATAAGATCTTTATTTTCAATTATCTTTGTTTTAATTTGTTGTATTTGTTTTATAGACAACTTATCAGTTGTATTGGCATTAAAAAATTTAATGCCGGCAGTAATAACATTATGCCATTCGTCATATATCAAAAAATGAGTATCACTTCTTCTATTACTAAATCGAACGAGTACATTTTTAGGTAAAAACAAAATTATATCAATCACATGATAAAAAGAAATGAGATGTCTATCATTAATAGTCAACCTTTTAAGATTTTTAAATCTTTCAAAAAATTTTGAATCTACAAAAAGACCTGATGTAGTAAAATCAGTAATTGTAGATGGAAGAAAATCAAAAAAATCGGATGAATAATTATTAAGTAGATGCATTAATTTACAATCTACTTCTGAATTAAAATTTAATTCTAAATTTTTAATAGGAATAATTTTTAAAGCATTTCCAACAGTCTTAGTTATACGAATGTAATTTGGTAGCGATGTATATTGGAAAATATATAGATTTTCCAATTTTGTAAAATGACCAATATCTTTTAGATAATTAAAAAATTTACCCAAATATTTTAACTCTACTTGTGGTTTCCAAAAAGAGATTGAAATATTAAAAAAAAGTATACAAGTCGATCTAAGAGCTCTGATTGTTTTTTGATCATCTTTAATATTATCAAAAATAATTAATAATATGGGTTGAGGAATAACTTGAAAAAATCCAAGATTTGGATTATACATGCATTTTCTATCATCTATTTTATCAAATTTGAATTTTTTATTTTTTTTTGAATTATTATTATTTCTTTTTCTCTTTACCATTTTTATTTTTATTTTTATTTTTATTTTTATTTTTAAAAAAAAATAAAAATCAAAAAATATTTACTTTTTTATTATAAAAATTTTTTAAAAAAAAAGAGAAATCTCAAATTTTTCATTTTTTTTAAAAAAAAAAAAAAAGAATTTTTTTTTAAAAAATTTTTATAATGAAAAAAAAAGGTTATGGAAAATTCCACTGAAGATTTCCATGAACCCAATTATGAAAGGGAAACTGATGAAGATCATTCAAAAAATGGGTGTAATGATGACTGTGGTTTTACGATTGATGTGCGAAAAGCTAATAAGATAATAATGGAAAATTTACATCGTCCAGTTCAAGAATCCTTGGCTCTAGTGGAAAAAGCTTATAACAATGAAAATGAACCTACTCAACAAAATGAAAAATAAATTATAAATTTTAAACTTTGAAAAACAAAAATATAAATATGTGAAGTAAAAGATTAATTCTTTATACATTAGTTTTATTTTTTTTATTTTAAATAAAGAAAAATATATTGAATAAATAAAAAAAATGGAGTTTAATGATTATCCTAATTGGGAATATTTAGATGTATATAAGCTTTTATCTAAAAGTTTGAGAAATACTAGAAATACTGAAAATGAGATCCCTTTTGATTTTTTATTTTTTATAAGAAATTTTAAAAGAGAATGTGAGGGAAAAGGTGAAACTTTGCTTTACAGATTATTTAATCCAAGTATAGTAGAATTAGAGGAAAAAATATATCTTTATTCTTTTAGATTAAGTATGTTGAGAAGTAAAAAAAAAAAGATTGTTCCCGGTAATGCAGTGGAATGTGAATTGCCTAATGAAAACAAAAATCTTTATAAAAGTAGAAACTCATTTTGGTGGAATCATTGGCAAAGACGTGAACAAGAAAATGTTAAAGGAGGAGATTTAACACTTTTGTTTATTCGAAGAAATAACAGTTTTGAAATACCTGAAGTATCAAAATATATGAAAAAAAAAGATAAAAAAGATTTTTTGTTAACTTTATTAACAGGAGATATGAGACTCAATAGAGTTAATAATCAAATTATATTACAACATCCAGATTTACAGAAATTTTGCACATTATCTTATTCAATAGAAAAAAAATTTGTGGAAATTGGTTTTATTATAACGTTTGATAATATAAAAAAAAGTGAAGATGAAGAGGATAACGAAGAAGGAGGAGAGGAAGAAGCAGAAAAAAAAGATGATATGGAAGAAGAAGAATCAGAATCAGAAGAAGAAGAATCTGATTCTGAGGAGAATGAAACAGAAGAAGAAGGAGAAGATGAAGAAGCAGAAGAAAAGGATGATGTGGAAAAAGAAGTAGTAGAAAAAGAAGATGGTGAAAAGATATATAAATATGATGGTTATAACTTACAATTTACTTATATTAAAACTGCAACTTTATTACAAAGAAAAAAACCTAAATATATTGGTGTTAGTAATAAACGTAAAAGAGAAGAATCAAAAAATGTTATTGAAGAAGAAGTGAAATACATTATTGAAAGTTTTATTTTCTTTGATTGGTTTTATCAAGAAGGAGTTAAATTTCGAAAAGTTATTGATGGAAATTCTTCTATTATTGACCATTTTATTACTCCTATAAATGAATCTTTTACATTTTTTGGAAAAGGTAGTTATTTGGGGGATCAATCAAATGTTAAAAATTATATAAATTATGGTGTTTCTCCAGGAATGTCTCTTTCAACTCCACATTTAGAAATAATGATGGAAATTGATGGAAAATTAAAAAAATGTTTATTAGGAGTTGGACATGCAAAAATTGAAACTAACAAAGAATTGTTTCCTTATATAAAAAATTCTAATATTGATATATTTAGAAATTATGTTACTACTGAATTTATTAAACAATATCCTAATCAATACATAGAACATTATGGAACAAAACCACTTAACATTCTTTATGTAGACCAAACTAATAATAATACTCAAAAAAAAAAGAAAGGAACTGTAAAATGTAGTGGATACATTTATTTAATGTACTTTTATTTATTATATGATAGAAATGATGAAGGATTTCATGAAAACATGATTTTAACAGATGCCTTTTTACCTTTTGATTATAGCTCTACTCATCAAAAACAAGGTTCTAAAGCATTAGGAGATACAATAAAAGGTTGGAAATTTAGTTTAATTTTTCCTACAGGAATTGCTTATGATATTAATGATAATGTGATAGTAACTTGTGGTTATGGAGATTTTTACTCATGTCAACTTACTTTCACTCAATCTTATATAAAAAATTTAAATTTTTCTCATAATGTAAAACAATTAAATTTTAATAACTATCGTTATTATATTTTACCTTTCAATTCAACAAACACAAAAGATCCTTTTATTCCATATACAAAACAAAATATTGGAAGTTTATCGTCAACATCAATTCAATTAATTGATACATCTTTAACTAATTGTTACTCTAAAAAAAAAAAATATTTTTTAGTAAAACAAACCAATGGATCTTATTATTTCGCAACATTAGGAGCTCAAAATGAATTAATTAGACATTGCAAACATAATTTTTTATTAATTAATGCTTATGTTACATTAATTAAAAATCATAAAAAAACTTTTGTTAAAAACATTTGTTTTAATTGCCTTAAAACAAATGAATCAATTTAAATTTTTTATTAAATTTTTCAATGATTCATCATTTCTTTTATCTATTTTAAATGTTATTGTTTTTTTAATTGGTTCATAATAAACATAAAAAATAACTGTTGGTGAAGGATAATTTACTTCTCCAAAATTTATTATTGAATTTATATCTCTAATTCCAATTGAAATAAATGAGTTTTTGTTTTCCGAAAGACTTTCTAAAACTTTTTTTTCTTCAACATAACAATTTCCATTTTTATCGCACATTAAAAAAATTAAAGTGAAACTTTTTTCTTTATTAACATGAGCATCAGGTAATGAATTCAGTTTAACATTTAAAAAATCGATTATTTGATTTAATAAATCAAAAGGAACTAAACTATCTTTAATTATATTATAACAAAATAATTTACTTATTCTAAACTGATCTATGTTTTCTATACTTTCTAAAAGACTGTTAATACTTTTTAAATGTTCGTCAATTAAATTTAGTAGTTTTATTTTGAATTCGCAATCTTTTGAAGATTTTTCTTCAAAAACATCATTCAAATTAATTGTGAATGTTTGTGTTTCTTTCAAAAATAAAGAAATACTTTTATTCATTATTTTTTTGTGAATTCTAATTTTTTCTTTTTCTCAAATTATTCTATATTTATTAGTAAAATTTCAAATTCATTTTTAAAAAACAAAAAACAAAAAACCAAAAACAAAAAAAAAATAATTAAATTTGTGGTTAACAACAATTTAGTTTTTCTCTAATTAGTCTCTTTAAACGAGGGAAAAAAAAAACACATGAATCTCGTTTAAAAAGATTTGTTAGAGAAAAACTAAATTGTTGTTAACCACAAATTTCTCATATCATTTATCATATGTAAAACATTGGACTAATATAACATATTGAATGTTGAAATCTTTAATCTGTATGAATTTCAACATTCAATATGTTATATTTTATAAAACAACAACCTAACCCTAATAATTTAATTCAATCAATTAAATGTTTAATTTTTTTTTTTTTTTCTAATTTGAATAAGTTATTCAAATAGATCTTTTTTTTAATAACAATTTATTTTTACTAAAATAAATAGAGAAATGATTAGCTCTGTTAGCTCAGTTGGTAGAGCACTGTGCTTATAACGCAGGGGTCGCAAGTTCAATCCTTGCATAGAGCAAGATTTTTTTTTTTTTTTTTTGGAAGAAAAAAAAAATATTATTAGTAAATTAAAGAATTTTATCTAATAATTTTTTTTGATTAGATAAAATATGTAGACAATTTATTTATAATATAACAAAACGTAACATAATTGATCATTCAAATAATTTATTTCTTATATTTTGTTTTATTATATTCTCTTTTTTTTTTAAAAAAAAAAGAAAAGATAAAATAAAAATGGATGAAGCTGTTGAAACGTTTAATTTAGTTGTTCCATTATTAGATGGAATGGTAGATACTATCTCACAGTCTCAGAATGCAATAGAATTAAATGATGACATGATTAATTCAAGTGATACAACATTGAATGATAATGAAAAAAACAACAACTATGTCAACAAAGTTAGAACAATGTATAAAAATTCAACTGTTTTATTTAATAGTATCTTTTCTTTTTATGAAAAACAATATCAAGGAAGAAATAATGCGAGTGACTTGATTAAATTAGAATTTGTTAATATTGAAAACTATTTTACTGAAGCAAAAAAGATGTCTGAGAGTGTTCAAATTTTATTAGAATATTTAATGCATTTTAATGAAAAGTATAACGATAAATATATTTATAAATGTGTTAGATATTTTTTTAAATTTCATTATATATTGACTAAATATCAAAAACTTTTTCACGATACCAATAATATTAATGATAATGATGAGGAGTTAAAATATGAATTACGGTATAAAAAATTGTTTAGTGCTTTAAAATCTTCTTATTGTTATTTTCTTTACCTTTGTTATAATGCAATTAAAAAAATAAAAGATTCATCTTTTGAAATTAGTCAAGAAATTTTAGACATAATACAAGATTGCTTGGTAGTTCAAAAAGAAGAAGATCTTATATTATATGAAACAGAGATTGAAAATAATCGAAAATCTGCTAAAATCTATTTAAACAAAAATAATAAAGATTATCAAGAATATATAAATGAAGCTAATAAAGTAATTAAAGAAATAAAGGATAAAGTAAAAGAATATGGTAAAAAGGGTTGGGCTAAAGCTTGGTTAATGATAAAAGATTTTGGAATTGAAGCTTTTTGGTTTGCAGTTAGACATTATAGATTTGTTTTATTTTTTATAAAATTAATTTGGGGTTGGAAATGGCATGAAGATGTGTTAATTACAGTTCTTTACAATTTTTCTCAAGCTGCTTGTCATTTTGTAGCAGAACCAATAATTTTTTGGAAAATTATTGGTTATGTTTCTCAAAAAATTATTAAGATAAGTTATCATACAGGAAAATTTTTTGGAAATCCCTTTTCTTATTTATCTTCAAATATTGCAAATTTTGTTGGAGCTACTGTAAAAGATTTTATTGGATGTGTTTTACCTACTATGACTTATGGAGGAGGAATGTTAATGAGTTATGTAATAAAAGATTATATTTTACAAATGTGTGAAACAATTGGTAATCTTCCAGGAAGACTGATTAATTTATATAATAATAATGTAGAAAGAATTCAAAACATTAGCATTCCAACTAGAGAAGAAATTAGAGAAGAATTTAGAAATGTAAGACATGAATTAACTGAAAGTATCTTAGATAAAATTTGGGATTCAACAGTTTCAAGTTATGAATCAGTTAAAGAAGGGATTTTTAATACTGTATTCAATAACAATATTTCTAAATACATATTAAAAACAATGTTTCCTCATACATACCCTGTAACAGATATGACTGAGAATACTATAAATGAAATGGAGAGATTAATTACCCCAAACCCAGATAGTACTATTGGCTACATTTATTTAAATCATTTAGATCCTAATAGATTCTCTGAATGGAATGTAGAACCATCACGATATACAACTCAAAAAACGTTGTTACAGGCAATATATTACGATTTTATGAAAATGTTTAGTTTAATATCTAAACAAGCAACGAAATTATATGAATACAGTGGTAGTCCTATAAAATCTATAAAAAATTTATTATTAGATTATTTTAAAACGATAATAACGAAATTTGGTTATTCAATGAACAATATTATAAAATTGATTAATTATTTATATCATAAAATAAGTTTTTATTTTGGAATTTCTATTTGGGGAGCTAAAATGTTTTCTAGATTAAGAAATCTTTATAATAAAGATAAAAGTGATGATTTTCGTCCTATTGATGTAAATTCTATCCGAAGAATGGTACAATCAATATCAAATTATCGTGGAGAGGCATTAAATACTAGAAAAAGAACTTTTGAAGAGACAAAAGAAGAGAAAGATGAAAATGAAAGAAATGAAAATGAAATCGAAACCGAAGCTTCTAAAGAAGTAGAAGATTATAGAAAGAATGGAAAACGAAGAAGATTAAAAGCAAAGGTTTTGAAATAACCTAAATTTAAATTTTACAAAATTAAAATTATTATATTAAAAAAATATTAATTTTTTCTTTTTATTAAAAGCAAATAAATACTTTATTTGTTATTACTTAATTTTTTTTTTTTTAAAAAAAAATAAAATAAAATAAAATTAAATTTAATTTCATTTCAAAATGAAATCTCTTTTGTTTATTTGTTTTATTACTTTCTCGGTTTGTATAAATTTTATACAAACCGAAAAAATACGAATAATATCTCCTGATGATGAATATGATATAGAATCGTATATTAATGCAAAAATTAATTCTTTTTTGTTGCCCTTTAATAAAGAAATTATTCATATCAACGAATATCTTGGTTATATTCAAGATGATTTAGATTACATAATATCAGGAAGAACACCAACTGCTGCAACACCTGTTATTATAAAAACAGATGAAATTAGCAGTTTTACTGTTTCAAGTGATTTAACTGCTTCACCAGATGGAAATTTTATTTCTTCAAAAAAATTTATAGTACAGGATAGCACTGCTTCAATTAATTATACAACTGGATCCATTATTACAAGTGGAGGGATAGGTGTAGATGGTGATGTTCATTCTAGTGGTTGTGTTTATGCTTCTTGTTTTACTCCAACAACAGGAACTTTACAATATTTACAATATTCAATTTATTCTCCTGTTACAGTAGCTAATACTGTAACAGAAACTACTTTGAATTCAGGATCTGCTTTAGGATCTAGTACAATTAGTGCAAATAGATTAATTCTTGGTACTGTGGTTTATATTGAAGCAACAGGATATCTAAGCACTGCTGCCAGCACTAATCCTACTCTTCAAATAAAATTTTCTTTTACTAACACAGTACCAGTTACCATTACGCCTCTAGACACTGGTGCTAACGCTATGGCAGGTTCTCTAACCAATCAATTTTGGAGAATAACTGCATCTTTAACCATTAATCCAATTGGTGCTGCTGGATCTTATACAATAATAGGACAAGGAGTATTTGAAGTTAGTTTAGGTTCAGGAAATTATTTGTTTCCTTTTCCTATGGTTATGACAGCTACTCAAGATATTAATCAAGTTTTAGATCAAACATTTTCTCTCACTGCTCAATGGGGTACAGCATCAGCTTCCAATACAATAACTTGCACAAATTATTATGTCAGTTTATTAGGTTAATTTTCAATATTGAAAATTAAAAAAAAAAAAGAGAAGAAGATTATTGTTTGTTGTTGTTGTTATTTTTTTTTCTCTCTCCTTCTAAAAATCAAAAACTATTGCTATTAAAAACGTGATCAGTTATTCTATTTTTTTTTTAATAAAATTTTAAATTAGTAAAATATTACTGAATGAAATTATTGTTTTTACTTTTGGATTAAATTCGCATTAGATTCAGTACAATGCAAAGAACGGATGTAAAATCTTGTGTTTCGTATGGAAGGTTGATTAACTAAAGGTATGGATAAATCCATACAATGATGTAACAAAAAGGTATTATTAAACCCTAATAAACGAATTGTTATTCCTTCAAGTGCTACTAAATCTGCAAATTTTTTAAGAAATATTTCTCTGGAAGAATAATCAATTTTAAGAGTTTCACCCAAATATGCAATGAAATCTTCTTCAATTCGAGAAAAAGCTTTTTCAAAAGCATTTTCTATATTAGCTTTCAAACTTTCTCTTGTAAAACTACAATAGTAATAAGTTCCAAAAAAGTAATTTATGGATAGTAAGATGTTTAAATCGGGATATCCTTGTTGTTGTCTTAAAGAATTTATTTGATTATTCAATCCGTTCAATCCATTGTAGATAACTGAATGCACATAAGCCTCAATGTACATTTTTCTATCTTGGCATGAAAAATATTCAGGGAAATTAAGAACATTAAAATACCCAGTACAAGCTGCTAAAGTTTTAATAGACAAACTATTTGCGAGTTTAATTACTTTTTCCATAGTTATTAAGTTTTAAATAAGTAAGTTTTTAGGGGTGTTGTTTTTTTTTTTAAAAAAAAAAAATTTGAATTATTACTTTAAAAAAGAAAGATTAATTTGAATTCACAAAATTTTACAATTTTTATTTTTTAATTTAAATTCACAAAGTTTTACAAATTTTTTTTTAAGAAAAGAATTAAATTATATAGAGTTTATATGGTCAAAAATTCATGGATTTCTTGAAATAAGTCATAATTTAATGAATCTTCAATTGTTCCAAAGAGATCGAATTGAGTTGTTACTTCTTCAAAATTGTAAGGTATAAATAGTTGTTCTTCTTTTTTTTTGTTTTGGTTTTCTATATCTTCATCTATAACCTTTATTAACTTATTATTGATTTTGTCTTTTTTTTTAGTGTATGCAATTTTTATTTCAATAGTACATATTCTTGCTTTTTCTGAACGAGTTAATACCTTTTGTTTGCTAGAACCTATCTTCAATATATGATTATTAGCTTTATAAAAAAGCTTCGCAGATAAGATTGAAAAGTCTTTAATAATTCCTGATTTAAGTATTACATCAACAAACACTTTACCATTTTCAACTTCAAAATATTTCAAATAGTTATTATATTTTAAACGCAGTTGGAAATGATGAGTAAGAATACTATTTTTTATTTTTAAAAATAAAAAATGGCTTTTATCAGGTATTTCATCTAAAAGGTTTTTATCTAAAACTAAATAAAAATCCTTGATTTCTTTAGGCAATTCAATACTTATTTTTGTAGTTCGATTTCTTCTAAAAACTGGATAATCATTTGGTTTTATGAATACCATTTTTTTATAAGGTAAAAAAAAAAGAGAGAAGTTGATTTTTAAATTTGATTTATTTAATTATAATTTTTTTTTTTTTTAAATTAAAAATTAATTTTTTTTAAAAAAAAAGAATTTATTTTAAAATAAAAAATTTTGAATCAATGATTATTAGAATAGCAATAATCCCAAGAACTCGATTCAAATAAAACAACCTAAAAAATACATGCATAAACATTAAATTATTAAATATAATTTCGAGAATGTTATTAGCAAATATTCCAAAAAATTGTGGATCTAAAATTCTTTGTATAAAAAAATATATATAAATTACAATAACATAAGTCCTTATATAATTAAAACTAACATTATTTTCTTCTATATTATTATAATCAACAACTTCTTCTTCCTCTTCCTCTTCCTCAGATTCAGATTCTTGTTCTTCTTCCTCTTGTTCTTCTTCTTCTTCCTCATCCTCGGACTCTTTTTCTTCGACATTTTCAACCTCTTTTCCCTCCTTTCTCTTTTTATAACAAGATTTAATTTCTTTAAAAAGAATAAAACAAGTAAAAATTAAAAATGTAATATTTAAAGTATTTTTGAAATAAATTTCAACGTTCAACCAAAAATTTGTACAAGGATCATCTATGGCAGATTGATCAAATACAAATTTGGAATAAGTTAATTGAGAAAGACATATTTCATTTAATTCAAAAAAATCCATTTTTTTTTGGGTTCTAATTTTTTTTTTAAGTTGAAAACAATGAAAATTATAAAAAATAAAAATATTTTTATTTTTTATTTTATCATTTAAACATATTTATTAATTATTTTATAATTTATTTTATAATTTTTTTATAATTTGGATTAATTTTTCTTTAAGAATGTTTCTTGAGAAAATTATAGGAGAGGGTTTGTTTTTGGCATCTTCTTGTTTACTATTATCATCTTCGCTTTCTTCACTTTCTTCACCCTCTTCACTCTCTTCGTTTTCTTCGTTTTCTTCGTTTTCTTCACCCTTTTCGTTTTCTTCGTCTTCTTCGCTTTCTTCGCTTTCTTCGTCTTCTTCGTTTTCTTCGCTTTCTTCGTCTTCTTCGTCTTCTTCGTCTTCTTCGATTTCATAATGTTCTTCTTCAGACGAATAAACAGTTTGTAGTTCTCGCTTATCAGAAACTTTTGCACCATATTTTTCAAGTATAGTTATTATTCTTTTAACATTCTTTTCCTTGGCAGCATCTAAAGGAGTAGTTCCATTTGCAATTGCTTTGTTTGGATCAGCACCATTTTCGAGAAGAATTTTGATAATGTTGGCGCTTTCTTCAGTATGATTTTTTGTAGCTATGTAAAGAGGTGTAAACTCCCTTTTATTTTCACAAGCTTTATTTGGATCAGCACCATAATGAAGAAGAGTTGTAACAAATTGAGCATTAATAGTTGAAGCATAAAATAATGTTGTATTTCCATTAATTTCATTCGTTTTATTGGGATTAGCACCGTATTTAAGTAATAATGTTAAATTCTCAAGATCATTTCTAAGGATTAGCATTTGTAAAGCAGTTAAACCTTCATTCCAAATTTCATTTGGATCAGCACCATTTTCAAGAAGTAATTTGGAGATCTCACTCGTTCCATTGTTTATACTATAATATAAACAAGATTTTTTATCAGGATGACTTTTAGGCGTTTTTGCACCATAGTATAATAAAGCTTTTACAGCTTCATTATTTTTTCTTTTCAAAGCACAATAAAGAGCTGTTTCTCCGGTTTCTGATTCTATATTAGGATCAGCACCATTTTTAAGAAGGATTCTTATTATTATACTATCATATGCCTTACAGGCATATAGTAAAGCTGTTTCATTGTTTGAGTTCACATAGTTCACGTCGCAACCTCTTGTAATGAGTTTTTCCACTGTTTCAACACCCATACGCACAAAAACAGCTAATAACAAAGGATTACAATCGATGTAGTTATCTTCTTCAAAGTCTGAGTTTCGGTAAAAGATACGTATTTTAGGATTTATTGCTAGAAAAAAATCTAAATTAAAACAAACTGCTTCCACGTCTAATTCTAAATACGTAAGAGACAAAGAACTAAATGTTGAAAAATATTTTTTAATAGTTCTTGGAAAGTTCACCATATCAATTAAAAAGCTATGATCCACTTGATCATAACTTTCTTGGGAGTTTTTATGATATAGGGAAAGTTGAGCAGGAGGAGGGGTTACTTGGTTTTTAATATCTTCAAAATAATTCCCAAGATTTCTTAAAGGAATTTTTTGCACGTGGTAAGGACCACTTATTTTGTAGAAAAGTTTACAAGTTAAACGAATGGCTAAAACATCTTCAAAATCTTCAGCGAGATAAGAGAAAATGATGTCAAAGATAGGTTGAGGGATAACTTGAAATGAACCTAAAGAAGAAGAGTAAATTCTTCCTTTTTCTTCTTCAACTTTAGTTTTTTTCATATTTCTTTCCATTTTATTTTATTTTTTTTAAAAAAAAAGATAAGAAGGAGTTAATAGAGGATAAGTAATGATGAGTAAAAATGAGTAAGTTGAGGGTAAGATGAGTGTTTGTTTGTTTTTTAAAAAATGTTTTTTTTTATTTATTTAACTTATTTAAATTCTTTTTTTTTGTGAATTTCAAAATTTTTATTCCGCGAAAAAAAAAAAAAAAAAATATCGGAGTTTCGGAAAAAAAGCTTCTAGAAGCTTTTTTTGGGTTTCTTTTTTGTGTGAACAACTTGAAGGTTGTATATTCTACAAAATAGAGGTTGTGAAGTTCACAAAAAAAACAAATTTAGTTAAATAGGTTAAACAAATTAAAAAAAACATTTTTTAAAAAACAAACAAACACTCATCTTACCCTCAACTTACTCATTTTACTCATCATCACTTATCCTCTATCAACTATCATCAATCATTACCTCAACAAACTCTTCCTTCTTTTTTTAAAAAAAAAAATAAAATAAAATGGAAATAATTATCAAAAAAACTAAAGTTGAAGAAGAAAGAGGAACTATTTATTCTTCTTCTTTAGGTTCATTTCAAGTTATCCCTCAACCTATCTTTGACATCATTTTCTCTTATCTCGCTGAAGATGCTCCTTCTGTTCTAGCCATTCGTTTAACTTGTAAACTTTTCAACAAGATGGTTGTTCCTTACCACTTACAAAAAGTTCATCTAAAAAATCTTGATGCTTACTTTAGATCCATTAGAAACCAAGTAACTGCTCCTCCTGCTCAACTTTATTTATATAATAAAAAAGATGAACATTCGTGTGACGATCCAACAAATATGGCTATTGTTTTTCCAAATTACATTAAATTTAATATGGAGTTTATTTCTACTCTCCCTATTCGATATCTAGAATTAGATTTTTACGATATTAAATTCGCTCTTTCTTTATGTGATATCTTGGATCATCGAGCCATTGTTTTCTATAAAAACGAATTTTCTAAAAAGAAAATATCATTACATGGCAACACCTTAATATTAGCTGTTTTATCCGATTTTAAAGCAAGAGTTTTGAAAGTTATCCAAAAAGGTAAAAAAAGAAAAAAAAAAAAACCAACTTTATTAACTTTTTTTTTTGGTTTAAAAATTTTAAGGTTGTGACATTAATCGTGTTAATAAATTTGGTGAAACTGCTTTATTATATGCTTGCAAGAAAAACAATTTTGAAATCGCTAAACTACTTCTTGAAAATGGTGCTGATCCAAACATCTCCTCGAAAGATGGAAACTCACCAATATATATTGTAGCAAAAAAGGGAAATATTGAGCTATTGAACTTATTATTTAAATATGATGCCAAAATTTCCAAATGCCCTCCTGTTAATGGTCAAGAGATTTATTATTGGGTTGTTTATTGTGTTATTTTTACAAATGAAGTTATAGAAATACTTTTGAAGAATGGTCTTGATCCAAACAGATTACTTGATCGTGGTGAAACTGCTCTTGAAGGTTCTTGTTCTTTAATGACACATGAAGTTATGGTATTATTTCTTAAACATGGCGCTGATCCTAATTTAATAAATGAAGAAACTAAAAAAACTGTTTTGTACAAGCCATCAAAAGCAGGTAATGCTGCACTTGTTGGAATACTTCTTAAATATGGTGCTGATCCAAACAAAGCCTGTGAAGACCAAGATAAGATGACTCCTCTTTACATAGCCTCTCAGCGTGGTCATTATGATGTTGTAAAAGTTCTTCTTGAAAAAGGAGCTGATCCAAACAAAGTAATTGCTGGTGATTTCACTCCTTTAGATGTTGCTGTTTCCCAACTTCGACATGAAGTAATTAATTTATTGATAAAGTATGGAGCAAGACGATCTAAGCCTGTCAACGTTATTATTGATAATGTTCCTATTTCGCCAACAGGACTTACTGATTCAGAAGAAGATGTAGCTGAAGAAGAAGAATCTTCTTCAGATTAAAAAAAAAAAAAAAAAAGTAAATTAAAATGTTAATCAAAATTGTTTTATTTTTAAAATAAATTCATTAACATAATCAAATAAAAAAAAAATTAACTAATGATAACTATTCTAAGTTGATTTTGCTTATAGTCTTTTCTGCATATGGGACAACTACTTAGTTTCTGAGAGCAGGATTTACACATAGATAAATGATCACAAGGAGGTACTACACAACGGTTTTCACTAAAACAAATACTACATTCGTTTTCAATTTTGGATTGATCATAAACTTTTTCATTATATTTTTCGATAGCTTCAGAAATTGGTTGTTTAACTTTCTTTTCACCACATTTAAAACATTCAGTTCTTGAACTAAAATTAGAAAAGTTACATTGGGTATTAGGGCAATCCCAATCTCCAATTCTCTTTTCCCCATTCTTCTCTTTACGAATCAAACGAGATCCGGTTGAAATCGTTTTTGATTTAAAATCATCACATTTACGACAAATAGTACCACCATAATTAAAAAATCCACAATGACAAGACCAAGACATTTTCTTAAGAGTGTAAAAAAAAATTGATATTTGATTTTGTTATAATTTGTTATAATTTGTTTTTATTTTATTTTTATTTTTTTTTTAAAAAAAAACTTAAATTTAAAAAAATTTAAGTTTTTTAAAATTTTTTTTAAATTTTAAATTTTAAAAAACTTAAATATTGAAGTTTGATCATTGTTTAATTTTGGTTTTTTTTTTTGTATTTCTTCTTTTTTTTGTTTTTCTAACATTCTTTTTTCTGCTCTTTTAGCTTTTTCTTGTTTTTCAATATTCATTTTTTCTAAAACAATTTTCATATTGTTTTTGTCTTGAAGTTTTTCAATTTTTGTTATAAAGAAAGTGGCTTTTAGTACAGAAGCTATATCCGAAATGAAGGCTTCCCAATGAGAATGATCTTTAATTTCTTCTAATCCATACAAAGTTTTAGGATCATCATAATCAATATTATTGATATTGGTTGAATAAATTTGAAAAGGGTGTTTAGCAAAAAAACATTTAATTGTTTTCTTAGTGCTTTTTAAATCAATAGTAATAGCGTTTTCTAGGTTTCTAAGATTAAAACAATCTGTAATAATAACCTTTTTTTTACTAGCACCCAGTTTATTACAAATTGAGTAAGTTAAATTATTACCAATTGCTAAAATAAAAGAGGGTTTCAATAATTCTAAATAAATAGAAAAATAGAATTCGTAAAAAGTTTGAAGTTCATAAAGTAAAGTCCCGCTTTCATAATAAAAAGGCATCATGTAAGTGTAGTGAACCATTTCTGATTCATTAGGTCCATTTTGTCCTTCACTTGCTTTTTTCCATATTTGAGTAAATGTTTTTTTCATAAAAACCCCAGTACTATCACTAAAAACTTCTTGGTTTTCTACTTCAGAAAAACTAGGATGCTCTCTTACAACTAAAATAGTACAACGATTTTGTGGATAGTTGAAAAGAAAGGGACTTGCAATAGATCCAAGAGGAAGATTAGTAATAAAAGGATGAGTTGAGAATTTAACAATTTGTTTGTTAAGTTTGTTTAACAAATCTGGAATTGTTTCTTTTGTAATTGGTTTCTTTTCTTTTATAAAAGTTTCCCAATATAATTTATGTTTGTTAAACACTTCCAAAACCTCATCTGTTTTCCATTTATCAAACAACTCTTTAATTTCTTCACGAGATTTGGAGGGTTTTTTTTCAGCACTTTGATACCTTTTATAAGGTTTTTCAATTCCTTCTTCCATGATCAGGATGTGTAACCCCTTTTTTTTTTTAAGTTTTGTTTTGTTTTGTTTTTTTTTTTTAAACTTTTAATTTTTTTTCTTTAAATATTTAATTTTTTTTTTGATTCAATAAAATTTTGCGAATTTTAATTTTTTTGTGATTTCTTATTTTTTTTTAAAAAACAAAAAAAACAAAACAAAACAAAACAAATTTTTTTTTATCAATATTTCACTTTATTAATCATTAAAATTCAACAAACATGTCTCAAGAAATATATTTTGAAAATTCAAATCTTCCCATTCTTTTTTGGATCGATAAAGAAGGAAGAGTTATTGACAATCCTGTTCGAGTTGTAAAAGATACACCTTTATATCTAATGGTTGAAGATCTCCCTTTTGATGTTGTAAAAGTAAAAATACAAATTGCTGGAAAAAAAAATAGTAAAGAAGAACTGTTGAAAGGAAATGAAGAATATGCTTCATTTGGAAGAGTCAATTTCTTTAAATTTCAGTTTTTAAAGAGTTCATATAATGAATCCTTAAGAATACATGAATCTTGGGTGTTATCTTTTGAAATGTATGATGCAAATAACAATATTATTTGTTACCCAATATTTTCTTCTGGTATAATTGTTTTGTCTCATAAAAATCAATTGCAAACCCCTTTAACTTATGAAATCTCGCAATTGATTCCTATTCAAGGAGAAACAGGTGTATATCATAAAGTAGTTCTTTTGGGTGATTTCGACTCTAACGAAGCTTTAGAAGTTTTTGTTGATAATGTCTCTACACCATTCGTTATTCAAAATAAAGGAACAATTGTTATTTGTGATCTTTTCAGTAAAACATCTCGAACAATTGATATATATATTAAAGTTAAAGAAAAAGAAAAAGAAAAAGAAAGCAATCACTTATCGTTTTATTTTTTTGATTGTGAAAAAAAAAACTAAAAAAAAGGGATTGAAAAAAAAAAATAAAACATTGTCTTTATTCTTTTTTTTATTTAAATTTGTTAAATCATTTAAAAAAAAAAAATTGAATAAATTGTTTCAAACTGAATTTATAGAGTACTCCAAGATTACTCCAAACTAAACAAAGTAGCGTTATAATTACTCATTCTATTGTAGCAAGCAGCGCAGGTAAAAAATGGGTATGGCTTTTTAATAGGTTTAATAAACATTTTCCAGACAACACATTTACAACAATCACAAGATGTATATTCAGTTTGTTCCTTGAAACAGTCTTGGCAATATAAGTTATCAAAAAGATCTTCAGTATCCTCGATGTAAACATCCTTTTTACAATGGGAACATGGAGTCATTTCTGGCCAACAACTTTTACAATAAGGTTTATCAGGTTGCATTTCTTCATAATGAAAAAGTTCAAGGCAAAGTAAGCACTTAGTAAGGTCGTCAAGTTCAACGGGATTTTTTTCGTCTTCATCTCTTTCTTCGCTTTTTTCGTTTTTTTCGTTTTCTTTACCTTCTTCGTTAATTGATTGTTGATAAGTAAGATCATAATAGGTTACTTCAGTTGCGCATTTAAGACAATAGAAATCATTATGAGCATATATTGATTTATCGGATGGAACGAGAAGATTACAATGTTTACAAACAAAAGACATTTTTAGGTTAAGAGTTTGTTGAATTTGAGATGATGAGGATGATAAAGATGATGATAAGTAAATGAGAAAGTAAGAGGTTGATGATGATGATGAGGTTGTGAAGTGGTGTTTTTTTTTAAAAAAATGAAATTTTTAAGTTACACAAGTTTGTAACTTAAAAAAGCTTCTTAGAAGCTTTTTTTTTTTTGTGTTTTTTTTTTTTGATTACGTCATTTTGTAACTCGAAATTCGCTGAATTTTTTTGAATTTCAAATTTTTTTGAATTCCTGAATCTGTGTTTTTTATTTTTTTTTTTAAAAAAACACAGATCCCGCCTTTTTTTTGTGTAAAAAAAATCAATTTTTTGAAATTCTCAAAAAGATACCGAATTTTCAGTTAAGAACGTTCCCGAAAGAACCTTCTAGAACCTTCTAAAAAAAAAGACAAAAGTGCCAAAATTGAATTTCTCTTTTTTTAGTTACAACTTTGTGTAACTTAAAAATTTCATTTTTTTAAAAAAAAAACACCACTTCACAACCTCATCATCATCATCAACCTCTTACTTTCTCATTTACTTATCATCATCTTTATCATCCTCATCATCTCAAATAAATCAACATTTCTTTACTAATTAAAAATGGAATATGATAAATTGGATCCTATTCAAAAACTTGAACGCGAAAAAGAGGCTGAAGATCTTATAACATTTTTGCGTTCAAGATTTTTAAATTTTGAAGAAGCTTATTACCTTCATTTTGGTGTTTTATTTGATAAAAGAGACCTTCTTCCAAAAAAAAATCAAATATGTCCTTTGTGTGAAAAAAAAGTTACATTATATATTGAAACAACCGATGGAATTATATGTTGGTCTGATCTTGTAGGGATCTTTTGTGCTGAAAGTGTTGCAGCTAGATCTTTGATGTATAAAGATTTGTCTCCTGAAACTGTAGTGATGGTAGAAATAGAAAAAGTTGAAAAGAACAAAGGTAAAAATAAAAAGAAGAATAAAAAGAAGAAGGAAATGAAAAAAAGAAAAGAAGAATGCCAGATCTGTTTTTCAAAAAAAAGCGACGTTTTCTTACCATGCAAACATGTAGGATGCATTGCTTGTATCACCACTTCATTTGAAAAACGGGAAGTTTGCCCTTTTTGTAATTCTTCTTTTAAAAAAGAAGAAATATCAAACATCTCACAATTAACAAAAGAAATGAAAAAAAAATTATTTTGGATTTAAATATTTTCAATTTTTTTTTATTAACTAAAATTTTGCGAATTTTAAATTAGAATAAAAAAAAAATAAAAAAATTTATTTTCAACAATTAATCAAAAAAAAAAAAATATAATAATAATGGATATTATAAAATTATCTAAAAGAAAACATAAAGAACTTAAGTCTAGTAGCAATGATGAAAAGTCACTCGAAAAAAAAGATGTTAAAAAATTAAAGTGGTATCCTTCTAATACATCAGATGATGGAGGTTATTCTTCTAGTGAAACAAAATTGGATTTTAGTGAATTTTTTAAAAACGTTTCTCCTTATTCTTCTCCTCCTCCTCCTTCTACTCCTCTTAATTATTTTCAATTAATACATGAACCAGTTATATTAATTATATTTTCTTATTTAATTGATGATGAACAGTATCGGTTTAAAAATATTAAAAGATTACGCAAAGTTTGCAAACAGTTCTATAGATTGATCAATCAATATTGGTTACAAATAATCGATATTCCAAATTTATATTTATATTTATATGGAATTGAAAAGGGATTAACATTACCTCCAAAAAAATTAAAAATTGATATCAATATTTCAATTAAATTTTATTTGGATTTTACTCCAATTAGTTCTTATCCAATAGAGGAGTTAATTATTAATTTTTTGAACATAAAAAGTATCAGACCTGCTTCAAAAAGACAAAATATTTCTACTTCTTTTAAAGGTTTAACTATTCCTCCATCTGTAAAAAAATTAACTCTATCTCATGTAGATGGTTTAGATTTTGTTAAATTTTCATCTTCTTTAACAGTTATCAAAATTAGATATTGTAGTTTATATATTGAAGATATTATTAAAAAACTTTCTCGTGAAATTGAACATTTGGAATTTATTTATTATGATAATACTGATTTTGATCTTTATAAAACAATTATTAAACAACTCCCACCAAAATTAAAAAGTTTAACTTTAAAAGGTTGTACTATGCTTAAACCAAGTTTAGTAAAAATACTTCCAAAAACTTTGAAAGTTATAACTTTCAAAAGAATCCAGATCGAAAAGATTAATAATACTACGATTGATAATTTTCATAAATTATCTATTATTTGTAATTTTAAAAATCCTATTGTTGGCCTGATAACTTTTTCCGAAACAATTGATTCGTCCTCTAATTCACCTTCTATTGAAAAAATAATTATAAAGAGAATTGAAGATTATTTAGCGGAGAACCCATCTTGTAAATTGACTATAAAAAATTTTTCTCTCTCTCAAAAAAAAAAATATGTACCTCGAAGAGACGCTTATTTTTTTTAACTAAAAAAAAAAAGTTTATTGTTTATTGTTTAATTTTTATTTTTTTTAATAAAAAAAAATAAAAATTTAATTCATTTCATAAGCCCAGATATTTTGAGAAGCTAAAAAAATTTGTTGTTGAGTCATTTTTTTAGCAAAAAAACCATGATAATCCTCGATAGCTGAGCGAAAGGTTTCCATACTACGTGTTTTGGATTGAACATCGGACCATTTTGTAAACCAATCCCTTTTCAAGTGATCTACAAAATAAATATCTTTTAAAGAAGACATGTTGTAAAGAACCATTCCACCTAAGCTTCTTGAATTGGTTATAAGATCTTTATCTTCTATAGAGCTAAATCCATTCCCATTCCAATTGTAACAATCTTGAATTTGAGTAAAGTGTGGAAAGGTGAGCATAACATCCGTGTATTGTTTGTGTCGAGGGTTTACAGAAATAATACCCAAGTTATTAAGTAGGTTTAACTCTTTGAGGCAATTGAATTTAATTTTTTCATTTTTGATAAAAGTTTGAACAAACTTTTCTAATTCCTCTTTTGAATAAGAGCGAATTAATGGCTCAGCATTGAGGGGTCGAATAATATCCAATACTTCATATCTGGTTTCAAAACTATCCTGTGACTGTATAAGATCAGATGAAATTGAGAAAATGTTTCTGCAAACATTTTTTAAAAGTTCTTTTTCAGATTCTCGTAATAATTCTCCAATTCCAAAAACAATTCTTTCAATGGGACAAGAATTGATGATTGAAGACGACAAATCCCATTCGCTACCTTCTTTTAAGTCATGATCCATAATCCACATTCGTGGAAATTTAAAGTATTCTGTTATTAATTTAGCAATATTTAACGCAAAACCAGGAGTAAAAAAGGTACCAGGAAGTTGTATTAAAATAATATTTGGCAAGTTGAGACTTTGTAAATGTTTTTGATAATTCGTAATTTGTTTGTTATTCACAATTACAAAGACTAAACGAGATAAATGTTTAAAGTCTAAAAAACTAAACTTTAAACGATTTAAATCAGTTTTCTTCTCGTACCAAGACAAAATAAAAATAGGGTCAGCACACTTGCTTTCTTTACGAGCAATCTTGGCTTGATATTGTAGGATCAGATCTTTAATCGATGGATTGATAAATAGTTTGAGTGCGTTGTTTTGATCAAAAATTTGCATTATTGGGATAATATTGTCATTGTTTATTCCAGTAATATAGTTATTCTCTTCTATAACAAGGCTTGGAAATTGTTTATCATTGTTTCGTACGACAGGAGTTTTTTTTTTTGATAAATTCAAGTTAATTTGTTGGATAAGGGCTGCAATAACGTGGTTTTCAAAATTAATTTTATAATAAGTGTAGGAAGAAAAATCAACTTCAATTATTTGGGTAAAAGCTTTTTTGGGCGTTTGGAATATTTCTTCTGGATCTGATTGAACGGCTGCAACAATCTTTAGTATAGAATCTACCTCCTGTTTAACATCATCTTCAAGATCTAGAAAATGGAATTGGATTAAAGAGTTGTAAATTTTTTCCACGGTTTCAATAACAGTAATTTTATAGTGATCTGTTAAATTAATAATAGATTTTTCGCAATCCAAAAAAATATTAAAGCACTGCATGGATTTACTCGAATCGGAGATGGTTTGGTCTCTATTATTTAAAACGTCTTTAAGTTTAGTCATAGTTTTTCCGAATTCATTGGTGAGACTTTTTGAAGCATCTTTTTTCAGGATATTGTGGATACTAAGTTTAGCAATTTTCAAAAGTAAAAATTGAATATTTTTCATATTTTTACTTTGAAAATGTAAAAATAAGTCTTTTATCCATGAAAAAATAAGAAGTTGAGCTTTGTCCATATATTTTCCAAATTCCTCTTCTAGAAGGAATGAACCAGCTCTGATAAATTGGTCAGTGTTGGATTGTAATTTTAAATAAGATTGTGTTATGTTATAGATGTAATTTTTGTTCAAAATAGAGTTAAGCTCGGTTTTTTCAAATTCTAT
>Ga0310811_10001133_pt1 | contig 34204 bp, 54 predicted proteins | sample YCmetagenome_FD_207642 | JGI IMG/M metagenome (GOLD analysis project Ga0310811, IMG submission 207642) | Soil microbial communities from experimental microcosm in Duke University, North Carolina, United States - YC | ecosystem: Engineered > Artificial ecosystem > Soil microcosm > Unclassified ...
GTAGCTCCCATTGCCTCCCGAGTGTCCCGTGATGGGGTCTTCGGCGAAGGGTTAGAACCGGGAGCAGGCTTCAGCGAAACCGAAGGTGTCTGCGTGGTCTTGAGTCGTATTTGTACGTTATTTGCAACTAATCGTCAACAAGATTCACAATCTTTTGCAAGTCACTCTGTATTTTAAACCGCGGATGAAGCAGATAGACAGGGCAAGGCTCCTGCCGCGCCGCTTCTTTCTAACCGCAGATAGCGCAGAGAACGCAGAGGGGAATTAAATTACGAAATGAACCACGGATAGCACCGATGGCACGGATAAAAACAACCTAGTTCGTCGGGCTGGTTTATTTCCAGACTACAGACTGGTGAATGGTGAATGGTGAGACCAGGCACCTGCTCCTGCCGACTCTCAACTATAGATTGGTTTTCCTATGGCACAGAGAACACAGACGATACCGAATGCTGGACACGCTCTGAATAGCCCCGAGCGAAGCGCAATCCAAAAAGGGGAATACCGAACGAGGGGATCGTTTTGGGATCGCCTGTGCAATGCACAGCCCGGAGGGGCTAGCGAGCGGGAGCGAGCAAGGCAATGCGCAGCTCCTGCCAAGCCGACTTTTAGAGAGCTTCGACGATATCAGGCAATCACTGAACGGAGTAAATCTTTTGACGCGCGAGACCGGTTTTATCTGATCCTCCTATCCGTGAAATCCGTGCTACCCGTGGTTGATTCCAGAATCTCCCATCTGCGTCCTCAGCGCTATCTGCGGTCAATCGCATCTCTTCCCCCGGTTCCCCCTTATCCGTGCCATCGGTGCTATCCGTGGTTAAATCAGGAATTTCTTTCTTCCCTTTGTGCCATCCGCCCGCCCGCCACACTTCGCGGAGCAATGTGGGCGTGGTGGTTGAATCAGGAGTTTCTACCTTCTTCCTTCATCCTTCTATCTTTCCTTGGATCGCCCCGAGATTCGCAAAGAGCAGGTCTCGCGTGCCACTCGTCGGTGCAAACTCGCGGATGAAACCCTCCAGCTGTCCCTGCTCGATCAGCCCTTTTGCCAATCCTTCGCGGATAAACCCCTGGTCCTTCTCCCGGTTGGCCTCGAGCTTGTTGTAAACGAGGTCATAGAGACCGAGGACAAGAACCCTTGAGCCCTCCACCTCTAGCACGGTCGCCCGCTCCTCCCAGCCAGCCGGCTGCGTCATCAAAGTCCAGCTCCCAATCCGCTCGATATAAAAGCCATGCACTTGGCTGAAAGGGCTTTCCTCTCCGAATTTTTCGATACTTTCATCCAAAGCCGCATCCTCCTTATGACGCGGCCACATATCGATGTCGTTGTCTGCGCGAAAGAGGAGCGTAAATGAACCGGAGCAGTGACGCTAAGCGACCCGCGACCGATGACCACGAATTCCTTTTCACCGGTCATCGCAGCCAGACTTTGCACTGCAAAGCGCAATCTGGTCTCGGTAATCTCCGTGGCCATTACCGGCGCGACGCGCTCGTCACTCCGGCAAACGGATGTGAATCCGACAGTTCCGCCTCGTGGCCACCTGCCGGATCCACCAGCATTCTGGCGAGATCTTCAACAGGGGAAGATTGAAGAAGCTGCCTCCACTCGTTTCGACTCCACTGTTGCCAGCCAGCACGTTGGTTTTCGAGGTTTTCGAGCGCGATCCGAACGGCCGCCTCAGGATTCTCCAGCACCGCCCTCGCGATCCGCTCCCGCACACGCTGCTTCCCCGCATCATGAGCAGCCGCCGCAGCCTTTTTGGCCTCGGTGAGTCGGTTGTATTCCTCCGCGTCCATAACCATCCCCAGCCTCCCACCACCGCCCCGCAAAGTAAAGCCACAGGTGTGAACGGTATCCCACAGTTCCCCCGGCCCCACACGCAACGAAGATCCATTACGCATTCCCCAATCCCCATCCGTGCCATCGGTGCTATCCGTGGTTGAATCAGGAATTTCTACCTTCTTCCTTCATCCTTCTACCTTCCCTTTGTGCCATCCGCCTGCCCGCCTTACTGCGCGAAGCGCTGTGGGCGCGGTGGATGAATCTGGAATTCCCCATCTGCGATCTCTGCCTGCCCGCCACACTTCGCAAAGCGATGTGGGCGTGGCGCCATCTGCGGTTAAAATTCCCGAAAGAGGGTGCTCCAAAATCCTTGTTTTTCAGTAGCGCCAAATCCATAAACTACGGATCGAAGCGTGAGACAATCTCCTCAAAGTTGTCCCCAGAGCGACCAAGGGCGGCAGCATCTTCGGAAATCGGATCCCCGCTATACCGAAGTATCAAAGCAATTGCCCCCATTTCCCACAATTCATCCATCAGCTGAACCCCACGGGTTCAGCTGATGTTGCCTTTCATGAGGTTAGTTTCAAGTCACCCATTGTGTTTTAGCTCATCTAGGTGACTGCATTCCGCGACAAGACCAATATGACTTTTAGCGAAAATTAAAACACAATGGCAAAATCCATCGAAATTGGCACTGAGCACTGCGTTTACTGCGGCGATTACTTCCAATGCCGAGATCATGTCATCCCAGTTTCCTACTCATCGGTATATCGCTCTTACAAACCCGGCGACACTGTTCATTGTTGCAATCGCTGCAATTCATTCCTAAGTGACAAGGCCCATTTCACAATCCACGATCGCGCAAATTATTTGATAGACATTTATAGAGATCGACATTGGAAAGACATCACATTCCCAATTTGGGAAAAACAAGAATTAGAAGAATTGGGACATAATTTGCGAGCCAACGTAGAAAAGAGACTACGGTTAAAAACGTTATACTTAAACAAAATTCGAAATTTAGAACTTTGTTCCCAAGGACATCCAATTGTCCCAATCGATCCACTCATCATACGCGGAAAAGCCATTATTCCAGTCTTGAGTCATCTTGATACACTGTCTCCGCAAGAGTCCATTAAAACATATGACGAGAATATTCGGAAGAAGCTCAAAGCCAGTCTGTCGCAAAATATCAAAAAGGGGAACCTACATACTCTCATCCTAAAAAGATCACGTTAACAGGTATAGGTGTAGATGGCTGGCAATTCTCTTCAGGACTACCCGAGGGCGAAGTTCCTCGAATTGAGGGGCTCTCATTAACACAATGGCTCCATCTATGGGCAGACCATCCTTTCCTGCTAACTCTGTCGGGTAAAAGCAAAAGCCAAATATCCCTGCTACAAAATTGGCTGTCCCTTTGGCAAGAAGCTGGCCGTCCTCCCGTAGAATTTCTGCCGGGAACTCCTCTACCATCCTCCCTGCAATCTCTCTGAGTTCTACGGAACCTTGGATATTGTCATTGCTCATATCCTCTCAGGCTATCACCCCTGTCCATTTATTGTTTTCGATAACTCCCCGTTGCGAATCGAGTCCTTACTCCGTATAAGCTGAGGTGAGCAGCTTTCCTTCTACTCTACGCGAGGCTATTGTCTATTTCTCTGATCCTGACCACTGCCATGACTTCATGGTTTCGGTGATCTGGCCTGCGGGTAAGGTTACTTGCCCTCACTGTGGCTCTGATCGTGTCGGTTCTTTCTCTGGCAAGCGCAGGCTTTGCAACTGCAAAGCCTGCAAGAAACAATTCTCGGTGAAGGTGAACACCATCTTTGAGAAATCTCCTCTTGGTCTGGATAAATGGCTGCCTGCCGTCTGGCTGATCTCCTGCGCCAAGAATGGCGTTTCCTCCTGTGAACTGGCTCGCTCTCTCGGTGTTACTCAGAAATCGGCTTGGTTTATGGGTCACCGCATCCGCTTGGCTCTCCAACGCGGTTCCTTTGCCTCCCTCTCTTCTACTGTGTACGAAGCGGACGAGACTTTTATCGGAGGCAAGGTCAAGAACATGAGCCTTGCACGCCGCAAAGCTCGCTCTGGTACTGGGCCGACTGGAAAAACGCCTGTCATGGGCATTCTCCGCCGCACAACGCCTGATTCTCCTTCTCAGGTCGTGGCGGAAGTTCTCCCTTTCATCACTCGCGAGGGTTTGCTCTCCCGTGCTCGTAAACACATCCCGGAAGGTTCCGAGGTTCACACAGACTCAGCTTCCCACTATCGGCAGTTACGTTCCTTCTACATTCATAGGTCGGTAGATCATGCTCAAACCTACGTGGACAATGGTGTCCATACCAACACGCTGGAATGCTTCTGGAACCTCCTCAAACGCTCTCTAGGTGGCACCTACACCTTCTGCTGGCCTCGTCATCTCCATCGGTATGTGGCCGAGCAGGTTTACCGCTTCAATGAGCGAAAAGAGGACGACCAACGACGATTCCTTACCGCTATGGAGCAAGTTACTGGTAAACGGCTTACCTACCAAAAGCTGATTACTCCAGAACGCGTCCCTTAAGGCTTGAAAGTCGGCTGTATTCTAGGTATATGCAAAGACGTGGCCAACGAGACGGAAGAAGCCTTGAAACAGATATGTGAAGCATTGCAAGATTGCTTCCGAAGGGTGAATTCCCAATCAGGCAAAGCCTCTTTCAGCGATTCATCTTTGAATATTACTGTTCCCGGCCTATTTCACTTCTCAGTCGTTCCTATCAAGGGCTGGGACAGACCACCATATCAGGCCGCTTTCGTCCCGATTGAAGATGGGCGGAATTTCGCTCTCTCTGAGCGGTAAAATTGGCACCGGTTCATTGGTGGTAATCAAATATCCACCTTCTTGTGTGTAGGCAATTCGCGCGGCTGCCGCAATAACAGGGATTTTATCTTTGTCTGGCTCAGAGCCTTTCTCGCTCACCAAGATCACATCACAAACCCTGTGATAGGAATCTGCTCCGACTTTGGATTGAAAAATTCCCATTCTGTAATACTTCGATTGATCGGTAATATTCATATATTCAGCGTCTTGTAACTTCTCCGGTCCATTTGTCCAGAACATGCCCCACACCGGCGTTCACGTAGCGGTTCGCGCAGGCGTGGATCACAAAACAGACGGTGATGGTCGAGCAGATGAGAACCGCCAGAAAGTGCTCTTTAATCAGGCTCATTTCAGCCACACAGATCTGGTATTCCACGCTACCCATACACAGGCACCCGCTAGGTAGGATATCTGGATATCCCTCACCTTTTTGGTGTTCTTTCGGACCCAAAAGACACCCGCGATTATCTCTACAATCGCTAGCTGGAACAGCGATAATCCGTTCCATGCCCCTGCAAGAAATATGACCACTTTGAGCGCCCAGTGGAGAGGGGTATTTTTTGCTCTCGCTACAACCAGCGTCTCCACGGCTTTCGTAGCTCCTGCCATGGCTTCCATTTCTGCAAGATTGCCTCTTTTCCGAAGCTCGCTGATTACCGCTTCTACAGCTTCGGGCAGGTAGTCCTCTTTGTGAGCGAGTACGGAAAGCAATTCCTGATCGGATCGAGAGGGAAGCTTCTCGAAAAACGCTGTCGGCGGTGATGCATTCATTTCTGCTCCTGGTTGACGAGAGCAGAACAAGGGTGCGCCTTGCGCACTGGTCTCGCGGCACCGCGAAGAGCCGACTCCACAGCACAACAAGACGCACCGATTGGGTGCGGCATGTAGGCTTGGTTGGAGTCAGGCTGAAAATTCGCGGTTTTCGAGACGCCTTACCTGCTTACGCTAGAGTTTTGTATATATCTGGAGCGGTAATAGGCTCGCCTCCCTTCTAGGGTCAACAGTTTTTTGGTAACACCACCGGTGTTACTCTGTAAATTCTCTCGCTTGAGAGATTGAACCGATCTGCTTTAAGGCTCCTTGTCAGGCTCAGCTTTGACAATCGCCCGCATTGCTGCCCGAAAACGTTCCTGAGCCTCTTTGCCTTCTACCAACTCGGGCTCTTTCTTGTTTTCGATAAAATCAGGTTCGTCAGGCACGGGTAGAGACTACTCTACTCTGTATCTTGGGTCAAACTGATTGGTTATAACCCTATCCGGTTGCCTTGTGTGGTAGGATTTGCGGGATATGAAAGATAATTTGAACCGCTGGGCGTCCGCACGTTTCCCAGAAGAAGACTATGAAGCGTTAAAAGCTTATCTTCCACCTTGTGACCGTCCACAAATGCGGAATTCATACTCGGAATGGATTGATGGCCTCAACGCCTACGAAAACAAGTTTTCCGTCAACGGCGATATAGTTGTCCACGTCGATCTTGCCTTCAGAGAGTTCTTTGAATGGTGTCAGGCTACCAAAACTGAACCTTCTTGGGAGGCTATTGCTATCTTGTCCAGAGATAGAATGAGAAGCCAGCTCGTCCGTGATGGATTTCTTCAAATCTGACAATTTGATTGTTTTAGGACTTGGGTATGAAACATTTTCCATATGAACAGAGCTGAAGAATTGATTAATAAAGTGCGAAAGTTTTGGGACTCTGCACAAAAAGGGAAACAAGACGGATGGGAGGTTGCTCTACTTGTAACATTGCCAACAGGGATGGCTAGAGTTGAGAATCTTTTGTGGATGAATGAGACGACTCTTCTACTGAATATCCGGCCCGACGAAGAACATCCCGCCATCCTATTTCTACCGATTGAGCAGGCGGCGTTTTTGATTGAGCAGTATCGTCCCGAGAAGTCCGAGGAATCCCGAGTTGTCGTAGGATTTGGGAAAGCAGACTTGGACGGCTAGGACTTGGGTATGTAGGTTCCCAAAAAGGGCTTTTTATACACATCTTACAAACATAAAGGCCAACGCACAATAAACGTAATTAATATTGCAGAATTTAGACGCCGCTACAAATTGAAATCAAATTTCCTCATGGATTCAGAATGGACTTGGGTCGGACAAAAACAGACACACTTTACTGATGTTGGTGCCGCCCTCGAGGTTGCAATACAACTCGTAAAATCAGGAAAAGTATTGTGTTAATTTTAGCCCTGTTTTCATCGGAAATTCTACGATCACTAAAAAAATAAAAAAATTAACTCCATCAACAGGAATCATATGCCTCTCCAAGCTGACATCAAAAATCGATTCATTGGCACTCTTGATCACATTGACGCAGTTGTGATAAAACTCCGTGACAACACTGGTAACGGACGCACTTTCACATTTCCAGATCATCATAAACTTTGCGAAGGATTATTTCTAAATTGCTGGACACACTGGGAGGAATTTATCCGAGAGTTGCTCATAGCCGATCTCGCAACTTCTGCTCAAGGCTTTGTCAGACGCGATGTTCGTGAATTTCGGCTTCAGGGCGCCCCCCAAAGGTTAGCAGAGGCAATTCTATTCCACCCCGATCATCCGGAAAAATTCGTCGAATGGGATTACTCTTTCGTTAGAAGCAGAGCCGACACTTTTCTATCGGCAGGTCACCGTTTTTCGCTCCCATTACCTCGCTTCACAGATCTCGATTTATTAAAGCGGATCAGGAACGCCATTGCCCATAAGAGCGACCGAGCTTGGGGAAGCTTTTTGAGCATGGCTCGACAGGCCCCATTTAATCTTGCGCCAGCTCAAATGAAAGGAATTAGCAGTGGCCGCTTTATAGCAGCTCACAATTGGAATGGACATCCCGTACTAGAGGAAACCGTAATTATTTTACGCAGTTACGCAACCCACCTCGTTCCTTAATCAGAACAAGAATCTAGCGATCACACGCCACCTAAATATCACAACTTTAGATCAATAAAGTCGTATTGCATATTGCAATTCTTCGAACTTCCCACACCCTCAAGTCGGAGACGGCAAATTATTTGTCAGATTAATTCCAAAAATGCAACCAGAAGATCACTCCAAGCTGTCAGTTCGACATAAAGACACTCATATTCGTTTTCAGGCCCCGGCACTTTACGTTTTGTGCGTCACGCTAATCGCGGCCTTCGCAACGGTAGCTATATTTGCAGAAGATAAACCATTCAAATATGCCGCGCTGTTTTTTCTGTTCATTGGTTTTATGCAGGTGATCCACCTGCTCGCCGCCGTATTGGGATTTATCGCAACTAAAAATGATTAAACTTTTCAGGACATTAAAACTTACCGACATTTCATTTACGCCAACAAAAAGAATTCAACGCCCGTTAGAAATATCCCGCAACCGCAAGACCTGCGTCAGCTTATAAATGAGCGTAACCTCCGCAATCATTGGCTCCTCCGTCGGCATGGATCGCGCATTGGCGGAAGCTCATTGCAAATACGGAATCGGTGTATCATCTTCGGTAGAAATCCGGAGTTCTTTTGAAGGATTCATTTCCGTTCATTTACCACGACAACCAAAACACTTCAGCTGCCCCTTGTGGCTCCTGCGACTACGGGACTGATGATGGGCGATTAGAAATAACATCCCATGCTACAGCGCCTCATTCCAAAAATATTCTATTTCAATTTAACCGAAGGCATTGACCTCTTTGTCCACGGCCTCGGGTTTTCCATCCTGTATCAGGATGACGATATGGCAGTCGTGGAACGGGACGGCGCCAAAGCTTACCTGGTCGAGAGCCCTGAGTTTGCCGCCAAAGATCGCCCAGAGATCGCGATCGAAACCGACGACATCGAGTCAATTTACGCCGAGGTCTCTCAGCGCACCCCTCAGATCCTGCATCCCAATGGCCGGGTGATCACTTTGAAGGACTGGGGCGCCAGAGAGTTTGCCGTCCGTGATGCCACAGATGTTTGCGTCATTTTCCGTGAATGGCCAAAGCCATGAATGCCCGACATGCTTGATCGTCCGTCGGGAAAACTGAGCGGAAAATTGATTCGAGTTTCTGGAGACCTACCATACCGGAATCAGAAGATGATTCTGATGGCAGGTTTTTCGCCACAGCTGGCATTGGGATCCGAGGGCTATTACCAAACGCAGCCCAGCCAAGGCTCTACAGCACTCTCTTCAGTCTTGGCACTAGGTAGGTACATCAAATGTCCAATATCGCCGTCGTTCGACTTATCGTCATTGGCGTGTTTTTCGCCGGCTGCGTTTCCGTGATTTTTGGCAGCCATGAGCTCTATTTCGGAATCTCGAGCAAAAATTGGGTGCCGGTTCAGGCAACGGTCAACGATATTTCTGAATCGTTCGCGGGGAGAGTACCCAGAAAGATCATAGATTACCGCTATACATTCGAACATTCCGCTTATTCCAGTTCAGTCGTCGGCTTCGGCCTCTCCAACAATCGACAGGATAGTGTGATATACCCCTTGGAAAAAGGAGATGCCGTAGTCGCCTACGTCAACGCATCAAACCCGACCCAGGCAGCCCTATTGCGTGGATTCGGAAACAGCGTCTGGGCATTACTCGGCATGGGCTTTGCGTTTATCGCCTTTTCACTATTTGTGGCCTTCTCTGTCCGCGAGATCCCGGAAAGTGTCTGACGCCACGCTGCTCTCCCATTTGGTTCCCAAAGCGGCAAAATCGCTCTCACATTCCGCTCCTTCTCCATCCCCATCACTTCCGACTTCCCGCGCGCGTTCGGGGCAGCCACGCTTGACCTTCGGCTTATGAGATGAGTTACGATACCTACAGCACTTTGATGAACTTGATCGCCGGATCAGACCTCAACGCCCTCGAGAGAGCCGCCGCCTCGATGCAAGGATTCCCTGATGGGACCGACGATTTCACGAATCGTCGTTGGATTACGAATGCCATCGACTGCGGCAGCCTGGCCTCCATCCAATGGATGCTCTCAAAAGGTGTCCAGGTGCGGTTCAAAGATGACGAAGGCTATACGCCGTTGCATTCAGCGATAGATCGGGACCATCCAGACAAGCACGAAGTCATCAAACTCCTCATCAATAGCGGAGCCGACATTAACGCACATGGAATTAATGACTGGACGCCTTCCCACATGGCCGCAGTCCGAAATGATCTCATTTCGCTTAAAATTATTCTCGAGGCGGGACCCGACCTCGCCATCCGAACCCGAATAGACAATTTTTCGACCGCTATGGAGACCGCCATTCGACATAAAGCATCACCCGAGATCATCGCACTTTTAAATGCTTACCAACGAAGCTGAACGAGGTGCCGCGGTGATTGGGCGGTTCGGAAGTCACCCCCTGCGCTAATGCCCCTCCAGACCACTTGGTCCCCCACTGTGGGCTATCCCGCAATCGCGTGCCCGGCGTCAGCCCATAAATGACCGTCACCGCAGCAATCATCGGCTCCTCCACCGGCATCGGCCGCGCGTTGGCGGAAGCTCATCGCAAAAGCGGAATCGAGTGCCTCACCTTTAGCAGAAAGCCGGAGTCCCTCGAAGGATTCATCTCTTTTCATCTGGACCTGAGCAACGAGCAGGAAGCCGAGCGCGTCTTCGAAAGCGCCTTCTCCCAATATCCGGAGATCGAGACTATCTTTCTCGTCTCCGGCACCGGCGACCTCGAGGCCACTCCCAGTTACGAAACCGCGAAATCCACCATCGCCTTGAACTGCACCGGCTTCACCCTCGCCGCATATCACGCCGCAAAGCATCTGGAGCGCCGAGGCTCCGGCCACCTCGTCGCGGTGACCTCGGTGGCCGCGATCCGCGGAGGCGGGCAATCCCTATCCTACAACGCCTCCAAGGCCTATCAGTCTTCTCTATTGGAAGGCCTTCGATGCCGATTCACTCGTTTGCGATCTCCAGTCACGGTCACGGAAGTCAGAGCCGGCTTCGTCGATACGGCGATGATGAAAGCCGACAAGCCCTTCTGGGTCGCATCCGCCGATCAAGCCGCCCAAGCCATCCTTTCTGCCACTCGGAAACGAAAGGAACTCGTCTACGTTCTGGGCCGCTGGAGACTGATCGGCTGGCTCCTCACCCTCCTCCCCACCTCTCTTTACAAAAGGATTGGCTGATCCGCCGCAGCTATTCCCAACTCCCAAGACTGCATTCCATATTTCGCCCCGCTCAAAAATGCTTCCCGAGCTACCCCCCGCATCCAAATTGATTTTCAGCATCATTGGAGCCTTGATCTGCGCTTTCTGCGTCGCCTTTCTCGGCGATCTCAAAAAGCAATCACGATCAGCAGCCACTCCCTATGAATTGCGGGTGGAACTCCAGTCGAAAAGAAAAGAATTAACTCCACCGCAAAGCAAAATTCTATCCAGTTATATATTCTTCTATCATTCAACAATATTCATGACGGCATTTCTCGCGATCGAATTCCTGATCTTGATGCTATATTTCTTCGGCAAGGCTGGGATGGATTACAGGCATTGGTCCAACCTCAAAAAGAGCCTACAGAAGTCCGACCAGGACTCTACCGCGCCGTCCTAGCTTCCTCGACGGCGAATCCCCTCCTTCTCCCATCTCCTCTCCACACTGCCACGAACTCGTGCCCTCCCGGGATATCCCATCACCATAGGATTAGCTGTATAAATCTATGAATCCCGCAAATGATGCGTTGCGCGCGATCCTCACCGCCTTCGCCGGCATTACCAAACCTTCGAGATTGCTTCATCCAACATGCCATGATGATAGCGACATCAAGATCTTCGAAAGAACAACCCATTGGGAAAACATACCCGACCGATGGATCGAATCTCAAAACGCCGCGCTTTGTTTTGTAAGTTCCAAAGGATTTCAATATCTCTTGCCCGCGTTCATGAGTTTTAGCATTCGGAACATCTCTTCCGATGCCATGAGCGTGGACACCACCATTTACGCACTGAATCCGTCTGAAAATAGCAGGGCATTTCAGGAGACGAAATATGAGTGTCTTACTGAGGGACAAAAAGATTCCATCCGCCAGTTTCTCCAATTCACATCCTTCCATCGGGATCACGTCGATTGGACGCAGGCCAAGGAAGCGATCGCCTACTGGAAATCCCTATAGAGATCGAACAAGGCACCACTGCTTTCCACAGATTTTCGGCCCACGAAAGTGTCACCTCAGATGCATCTGTTCATCGTCACCCGCTGGGGCAATCCCCATGAACTCGCCGGCCCCGACGGCAAAGACACGAATTTTCTCGTTAGAGCTTATTCGATAAAAGAAGCTTCGGATTTGGTCGATTTCCGCCTCCGGAATATGACCTCCCAAGTTCCCGGAAATCGTGACGTTCAGACATTTGCGCATTCCGCCGTCCAGATTGGTGAGGATTCCCTTTCTCGAGAAGTCGGGATCATCCACGGACCTTGGATCGAAACGAGCGTCATCCATGACTCCCCCCATTATCCATCATGGTGCCGCGATGAGATCGACGAGGAATGGGTTGATTCCAAAGACTACTACGGGACCGAAACCGCCGAATAAAACGCGATTTTATGCCCGACAAATTCAAAAGCATCCTGATTCGCTGGAAGTCTCTCGAAAATGGCGACGGCCTTCAGAAAGCACATTCCATCGTCCGCATCCTCTGGGGAGTTGGCCTCGTTCTATTTATCTTTGTCGTCCTCGGTCTGTTCTATGCGTGGCCTCCCATCCCGATCGTGATCGCCGCTCTTCTCACCGGCTGGCTAACCGCCGAAAGGAACGCCCTCCAAAACAGGCTTTTGCAATGGCCTGTTCTGAGTCGGTATATCGATTGGAAGAAAGTCGATGCAGACCTGAAAGACGACGAAACAGAAACCGGAAGAGACGGAGAAAAGCTTTGAGGAGCTGCGAAAAGGCCATCCGCTCAAACGAAACGGCCCCTCAATAGAAGGTATTCTGACGGAATCTCTTCGCGTCCTTTGCGACCTTCTGTAAATGAGCATCCCCTCAGCCACCATCGGGCCCCCCGACATCAGATGTGCTTTGGCGGAAGCTCCTCGCAAAATGTACTCCACAAAGATTGTCTCAGTCGCTCCAGGTTTCGCGCTTCCCTTCAAACCACTTGGCGACCGCCAAAAAGATGCGCCGGTTGATTAATAAGCTGATTTATACCGGCGACTGCGAGGAGTTCTACACGGACGACGATCTCACCGCTCCAGTAATGAAAATCCCATGGACTTTGACCGCCAACGTGCGGCAGTTGGAAATTCATGGAACAAAATGCCAAGTGTCCGTCGATCATCAGGAAAGCTTTAGGCTCGGCTTGTTCGTGAAAAAACTGATCGGTCACATCGAGTCCAATTCAGCGAGCCGGATAAACTACGAAGTGAATTTTAAAAACCGCGATTTCGTCATCAGAGTCGAGGAATGTGAAGGCCAGAAGGAACTGGTGCATGTGAAGAAAATCAAGGCGTCTGGCATCTCGCGGTACGAGATCGAATCCTCCACTGGCCAAAGCCTCAACGTAAATGGAGGAGGCTTCCACAGCCTGACCGGCGGGAGATTTTTTTCCACCTATGGAATGTTCAGTCCGAGCCAGCCGACCATTACGTTTCTTTCCGCAGTCGCGCTCTGCCAGATCCATCTCACCCCCCTCGGCACCGGGACGGCCATTTGAAAAACTTTCCCGGACATGACATCCTCTTTCGGAGCGTCATTGCTTGGCTTACTTCCAATCGAAGAGATACAGCCGGACAGGATGCTGTCCGATCGCAGCCGCTTCAAATATCCGCCACTTTCACAGACGACGGGCAGCCATTTTACTCGTTGAAAATCTTTTGGAAAAACAACGAGCTTTAACCAGTGCCAAAATCCCGTCCGATATCAATCACCAGCCGAAGTTTGAAATTCATTAGTTTTATGAAAACCCCCGCCTTTATCATCGCCCTGCTCCTCACCGCCGTCCCTGTATTCGCAACACCTCAGGTTATCAAGATTGAGGCTAGCTACAAAGGCCTCGACCGATCCTTTTTGCTTCAATGGCTCGGACGCGGACAAAAGATGCTTCACACGCCCGTCGTTACTGTCAAAAGCGGACAACAAGCCCCGATTGTCATGGTTAGTCGGATTCCCGTTCAAACCTCAGGGACGAAGCAGAAGATCATCGATACTGGCATCACCCTTGACGTCACCCCAACGCTGAAAAATGGGAAAATCGATGTCTACGGAAGCAGCACGTTTTGCCGGGCAATCGAACAAAAGAACCCCCAGCCACTTTCCGGGAAAAGCTTTTTGACCCGCCAGACCTACTTTCACGGAGAAGCCGAGAGCGGAAAGCCGATCACCATCGAGACCGGCGACAAACATTCCGGGAAAGGTCAGATCACCCTCATCTTCACGTTGCACCCATTGGATGGCTCGCCGCTGTAAAAAGCGAGTACTTCCGATGCACCCCACCTCTGACGGTCTTACCCTGCCATTTCCATGTTCAACCTATTCCGAAAGAAAAAGGCTTCTCCACAACCGCCCCCGCTTCCTCCTGAAAAGCCAATTCCGCAAGATCCATTTGTCACCAAAGTCAACGCGTCTGGAGAATTTGTCGAAAGCACCATCGAAGGGGCTCTATGGCATGTTTCGGATCGGCATCATGACGCCGCCGGAATTCTTCGCCGCGATCATCAAGCTCGATGTATTCGTAATTTGTTCGGAAGGCGGAAATCCCAATTCGGCCCTCTTCTTACAACATCCTGATGGAAACTCGCGGCTGGCCTTCTTCTCCACGATCGAGAAAGCAAAGAAGCTCTTTGAGTCCCACCCTCAATTCTCACACGTCTATGAGCTTCCCCTCCGAGACATTCTCATCGGGCTCCCGCCGACATCCGGCTTTGTCATGAATCCTACTTTCGAGGCTATGACGATGCAGGCAACCCCCGAGCAGGTTCAGCATATAAAAAGCGACTTCCTGAGCACCCAACCGTAAGCCCTTTCAAGCAGGATGACCACACATCCTGTGGATTCCGTAAATCCTCCCGCAGTCGCGGTGGTCCCGCAACTGCGGGACAGTTTAGCTCAAACTCTCCCGACAGCCGGATTTTCTCTCGACCACGCCAACCATGAAACGCCTTTTCACCGCCCTCCTGCTGACCGTCATGCTGATCGCCAACTCTCCGGCGGAATCGCCTCCCCGGGAGCAAGCATCGACTCACAGTAAATTTCTGATCCGGCGGAATCCATCGGATGCCAACGCCCTCATCCTCTCTCCGGAGAAAAAGAGCATCGGGGTTGTCTTCATCGACAAATCCCATTTCCTTCTCATCGCCTCGCCAGCTCTCCCCTATGTCGTGGTGTCAGAAATCCATCCAAACGACTCCGATTTGGCATGGGTCATCCTGTCGACAAAATCGGGCCTCATCGACTGCGTCGTCATTTCACGCGATCACCGGGTTTCCTTCGCGAGTCCGGAAATCATCGAGCTCTTGAGGAAGAACGAGCAGGCAGGCAAAGAGCAGATGAAAACCCTGCGGGACGACTTCAAAAAATGGAGCGAGAGCTTCGCAGAATAAGCACCATCCCCGCTCTATCGAATCCCCTCCTGTTAGTCCCGCAAATCCACCCACCTCCGCGGTGGCCCTGCAACTGCGGGGCAGCTTGGTTCACAATCCCTCAGTCCAAAAAAACCGCTCCGTTGTCCAAATCCCATTCGCTCATTCGTCAAAGCAGTAACCAATCACCACGACCATGAGCGAACCAACCACCCTTCCCTTTTTCCGCAAGATCATCACCGGCCTCGCCACGAAGGACGTCCCCGCAGCCCGCGCCTTCTACACTGCGCTCGGCTTCACCGTGAACGAGCAGATGAGCGGCGAATCGTCCGTCTGCATCGTCATGAGCGACACCATCAGCGCCATGTTCATGGCCGAGTCCGACTTCAACAAATTCTCGCCCAAGCCCGCCTGCGACACCTCCAGGAATCTCGAGGTCCTGCTCTCCCTCACCTGCGGTAGCCGGGCCGAGGTGGACGACCTGATCCAGAAAGCCTTGAAGTCCGGCGGCAGCACCTTCGAGGATGCGGAGGACCACGGCTTCATGTACGCGCACAGCTTCATCGACCCCGACGGCCACGGCTGGAACCTCATCCACGTCACCGAGACACCCTAGGTCGACACTGTTAAGCCAAGCGTAAGCGGAGTGCCATCTTCGAGTCACATTCTTTCTGCTTAGCACCATCTCCATTTTTGGTTACCCAAACTGGCATCCCTTTCATGAAGTTCATATTGGTTCTTTTATTTTTACCTACACTTCCTGTTTTCGCCATATCCGTAACCGATATCGAATTCAAAGCACCGGAAGGGTTTACCCCCTTGTCCAAAGAAGCTATCGCAAAGAAGTGGCCCTCAGAACGCGCTCCCGGATTTGCGGTTGGAAACACATCAAATTCAACGACTATCGCTTATGACGTCAAGCCGGTTCGATTGCCTCAAGATAAGCTCGAGGAACTACAGGTGGAATTCTCGAAGCATTTCCAAGATCTAATCCCCGATCTCGAGTGGAAGAAAAACAAGATAATCACGTTATGCGGACAGCGGTGGCTACTACTTGAGATGACTTCAAAAGATATTAAAACAGACATCTACAATATCCTGCTCATGACTGGCGTCGACGACGAACTAATTGCCTTTAATTTCAATTCAACTAAAGAAGATTTTCCCAAATACGAGGCCTCTCTTCGGAAGAGCATTGAAACTATTAACTTTAAACACTTGAAAAACCCCGCAATAACTCAACCATCGACAGACATCGCGGAAGCGTACTACAAAAGCGTAATATCGAGAGTGTCAGAATTCATCGAATCAACGTTAATTTTTTTAGGCTCAGAATGGACTACTAACATTCCCATCGGCACATACGCGACTCTCCGCATCTGGGTTTCCCCGGACGGAAAAATAAAAGGAATGGAAGGCGAAGCGCCGAACAACCCTGAAGGAAAACGATTTTCAGAGACGCTCGCCGCTATCATTAGAACCGCAAAGTTTCCTGTGCTTCCCAAACAAATCGTAGATAACTCAAGCGATGGGCGAGTCCTCGCTTTGACATTTACACTGACAGAGATCGACGGTGCTATCGCTATAAAAGTAGAACCCGGCCATAAAAAGCAAAAGCACTGACACGCTTCTCTTTCGAAAAGAAGCTCAGAAGGCTACACTCAAACAGGTCCTATAAACAGGATAATCGCCCTGTTTGGCATCGTGGTTTCGCACCTGTCATCATTCAGCATTTTCCACTCTGCCATCTGCGTTCTCCGCGTCCTCTGCGGTCAAACCCTCCTTTTCCGCGTCCCCATCCGTGTGATCCGTGCCATCCGTGGTTGAATCAGGAATTTCTACTTTCTTCCCTCATCCTTCTACCTTCCTTGCCCTTCTCCTGTTAATCCTGTAAATTCTCCCACCGTTGCGGTGGTCCCGCGACTGCGGGACTGTTTAGTTCACACTAGAGCCATGCTTGAAACCATCGTCCGGGCCTTCATCTCCTTGATCAACGGCGTGCTGGCCCTCTTCGGCATTGTCCACGCCGTGGACAAGCACCTATCGGAAAACAGCACCGTCGGCAGATCGAAGATCGACGAGGACTCCCATAACTTCCGCGAGAACATCTTTCACTCGTGGTGGCTCATCAGCCTGCTCCTTCTTCTGTTTTTCGGAGGAGCAGGATTCTCGCCCTTTGGAACACACTCTCCCGCTGAAAAGACCGGCCACGACACGCAAAAATACTACGCGCAACGTTGTGGGCGCCGGTTCGCAACCTTCTGTGGAAATCCCCATCCGTGTTATTGGTGCCATCCGCGGTTGAATCAGGAATTTCTACCTTCTTCCTTCATCCTTCTACCTTCCTTTGCCCTCCCCTGTTAATCCTGTAAATTTTGTAAATCCTGTTTAGTTCACACCTTATTCGAGCATGACGTTACGCCTCCCTCTTCTCTCTTGCCTCTGACTATGAAGAACATCTTGCGCTGGTTGACGATTGCCGCGTTTGGTGGCTACGGCATCATTTCACTGTTCGAGGGCCTTGTGCTCATGCCGGACGGACTCGCCGCGCGTGGAGCGATCTACTGGTTTTTCATCTTACCTTTCATGCTGGCTTACGGCGGACTATTCGTCGCGGTCGCATATTTCGTTTTGCGACGGCAGTACCGCCATCTCCGCACGCTGACGTCTGTGCTCGCTGCCGTTGTCGTTTTCGCCCTTCTCACGTTTCTTCCCAGAGATCTCGGTCTCTACGAGCATTTTCTGGCGCGGGACCATTCCCCTTGGGCGATCTTTTTGATGCTTTTCCTTAGTCTCGCTGCTCTGCTCCTTCCCTTCTATGGAGCCGGTTGGACTTACCGTCGCGTGCAGGCCATTCTTTCACGCTTCATCCCGGATCACCCGCCGCTCCGGCAGACGGAAGATCCATGCGCCACGGCCAGCCTCTGATATCCGTACGTCATCAGCCTCGAACCGCCTCTTTCTGAAGATTTAGTGATCGAGCTCCCCATCCCGCCATGCCCTACATCAATCTCCAGATCACCAAAGACGGCGCCACCACCGAGCAGAAAGCCCGCATCGTCTCCGAGTTCACCGAGACCCTGGTCCGCGTCCTCGGCAAGCGCCCCGAGCACACCCACATCGTCATTCAGGAGATCGAGCCCGAGAACTGGGGCTTCTCCGGCATGCTCACCTCCGAGTACCGCAAGCTCCCTCCCGACAACGCCGGATAACCTCCGGCATGGCTGAACTCGGAGTACATCCCACTGCATTCACTGCAAAGCCACATTAGGGCAGCCTTCATCCATCAGAGCCCTTCTTGACATTCTATCCCGACTTCACAAGCCAATGCCCAATGTCCGGCCACTGCAAAAAAACTCTCCACGCCGCCCATATCTTCACCAGCTGGCTACTCATTTGTTCCATCTCGGGTTGCTCAAATTTCAAGCCTCAGCCCTCGGGCCAGGCCGAGGTTCCCTCATCGATGGATGATTCGGCGGAAAATCTCCAATTTCTCGTCGGCCTCCCGTTCATCGCGGCTTTTGCCATTATTACCCTCCCGATCTCGATCCCTCTGCAGCTCGCACAAAATCAAAAGGACAAAAAAGATCGGATTTTGTTTCAGGCCAGCTTCTCGATCATGACGGAAGAAGGCCCCGGGCATCAGCAGCAGGACAAGATACTCAATTCTATTTCCGCCGCCGATTTCAAAACCAAGATCAGTGTCCAAGCGACTGGTCTCCCCAATCAGATCTATTTTTGGCCTCCATATAGATCCGGTTCACGTATCGAGGTATCACTCGGAGCAGCCTCCAAACCCGATCTTTTGAAAGCTACTTTGGCTTTCAAGGAAGCCGTGAGCCGCTACTCGAGGGCGCATCGCCTCCACACCAGTTTCGAAGGTCCGAAGATAATATGGGGGCCTGGATTTCTCGGCTTCGTCTCGCAACTGAAAGCCGAATAGCCGCTCCAGCTCATCAAGCTACCCCTCACTCAGCACGATAAGCGATTTCCGAACTCGGCACCCGGCTTCCATATATGCAAAGACTCACCTTTCTATCGGTCATAAGCGTGTGCGTGGCCATCTGTGTCCTATGCATCGCGTGGACATCCTCGCTCTGCCGGATGTCGATCGCCGCCCATCAGCACGTCACCTCGGGGCTGCCCCTCCCGGCGCTCACCCAGCTCGTCCAGACCTCGGGGAGCTTCCTCTCGCTCCTCCCTCTCGGAGGGCTGCTTTATGCGTTCGCCGTCTCCCGGAGACGCGATCCCACTCCCTTCGACGCGATCTACAGCCTCGGCCTCACCATTACCTCGAGCATCCTCCTATTGGTCGCCATCGCCTCCGCCGCCTTTATTCCCTGGCTCCCCTACATCCCCGGCCATCAATAGACAAACCTCGAGCCGCCATCTGCCCTCTCTCCATTTGCCTCCCTCCCCAAGGGGCGAGCCGAATGGGAATGAGCGAGTCAAACTGTGCTCCACACAGGCCATCCCGAGCGGCCCCAGCGCCCCGGTATTGTGGTTGAATCAAGAATTTCTACTTTCATCCTTCTACCTTTCTCGCCTCCGTGCCATCCGTGGTCCATTTCCGACCTGGGTATTCCCTCAATCCCCCTCTGCGTCCTCTGCGGTCAATCGCCTCCCTCTCCCCCGTGTCACCGCGTCCTCACTTCTCCGCGTCGCGTTTCGCCTCCCATCCGTACCATCAGTGCTATCCGTGGTTAATCCTTTTCCTGTTAATCCCGTAAATTTTGTCCCACCGTCGCGGTGGTCCCGCGACTGCGGGACGGTTTAGTTCACACTCCTTCATCGCATCAGCCATGGGCTCGAACTACACCTTCCATTTCCTGGGCATCACCTTTTCCACCGGCAACTCCCTCGCGGGGAACACCATCCTCGGCACCTTCTTCATCCTCTACCTCATCAGCGTCATCTGGGGTGTGCGCGATGCCATTCGCCGGCACAAAAACGGCTTCCTCGCCTGGATCTTCCTCACTGCGGCCGCATGGCCGGTCTCCCTTCTCTTCTGGCTCTGGGTCCGTCCACCGACCCCGGAGGAAAGACAGGCGAAGGCCTCCAGAGACTCCTCCGGAGACTGCCCCCGCTGTGGCACCCGCATCACCGGCCGGAGCAACTGCCCAAACTGTCATTGGACTCCGACTGAGACCTGACCAGCCCCTGCCACCCTCTCATGCGTTTCATATATCTTCTGATTTTGGCATCTCTGGCCGTATCGCGTCTCCACGCCGAGGATCCACCGACCGAGGTCTTGATCCTCGGAGATTGGTATAGCCAGGCCCTAAGCGTGAAGCTGAGTTTCAATCCGGACCGCACGTTTACGACGACATCCTCGAATTCCCCGCCCCTCACGGGGAGGTGGTCTCTCCGGGATCACGGCCTCTCCCTCTTCATCAACCATGGTAAGACGACCATTCACTCCGTGATCACGAACGGCCTCACGTCCGAATTGCCCAATTGCCTGTGCCTCACCAGCGAGGGCACCGAGGTCTTCTACAAAAGGTGCAATCCCCCGGAAAAGCCGGAAGCCGATCCCGGCGCAGCCGCTCCACGCTGACCGCCCATGCGCCCATCCCTCTTCACGAGCGCCCTCTTCGGATCAGGTTTAATTTCTCGGAGGACTCAGTTTACCCTCAATCCGCTCTCATTCACCACATGAAGCCACGCTGCCCAGATCGCGGAGAAGGCGCCATCCTCATGGCCCTCCTGCGGAAGCTGAATCCAGTCAAAAATCCTTCCCGATTCACCGATGAATACTGGAGCCGGCTCCACGCGGAGTTTCGCGTTCATCAGGGGGTCGCAGAGGCCATCTGCATCCTGGGGCTGATTGCAGGCCTTTTTGGCCCTCTGTACTTTATCCGCTCATTCCAGCCTTGGGATATCGGTCTGGGTTTTGGCCTGATGGTCCTCGCCCCGCTCAGCTACATCAGTGCTCTCGGGCTTAACAAAGGCGTCGCCAAAACCTGGCAAGGTTACGCTGACTACAGCACGATGATGTATGGGCTGCCGTGGAAGGCGCAGTGCTACTGGCTCCTCCTGCCCGCGCTCGTTCTCGGAGCGATCTGCCTTTACGGTAGAATCGCGTATCCCATCGCAGGTACGCTCAGTTTTCACTGATCTTGGTTTGGCCCGTCGAGCATCGAGCCGGGCACTCGCTAAACGGAATACGGAAACCGCACCCGCGGATCGTTCCTGTCGAAATCTCTCGTATTGCGCGTCACCAGGATGCATCCCTCGGTATCGGCCGTCGCCAGGATCACCGCATCGGGCAGTTTCAGCCTCAGCCGCTTTCTCTCCTTCACCGCAACCTCCGCGATTTTCTGCGTCAGCTCCCGTTGCTGCATCGAGGCAAAAAGCAATTCCGCGGCTCTTCGTTCCCGATCTGTTTCCGCTCCGCACATGATCTCCATCCAGGAAATGATCGAGTAGAGAGGATCGCTATAGCGACCAATTTCCCGCTTCGCCTCCTCGATCCCCTGCAGGTAATCAATGAGTACATCGCTGTCAAAGAGCGCCTTCACTCAGTCCCACTCCCCCCGCAGATCATCCACCATTTTTCGGCTATCTCCCCGCTTCTTCCACGCTCCGAAGGCCTGCTCCCTTCCACTAGCCTGTTTCCGGGCCAGCATTTCCCCCAATGCTCTGCGCACCGCCTCCGCACGTGAAATTTTCTCTGCCTTACACAACTCCGAGAGCGCATGGACCTGATCTTCCGGCAGTTCAATGATCGTTCTCATGATGACGTCATCATATATCGTTGCGCGTGATGACACAAGCCCCTATCGACATCATATCGCAGAGGGTGCAAACTTTACCCGCCTGCATCCTTCGGTCAGCTCGAGTTCCAGCCCATTCTTGTGGATGCAGGCCAATTCCCTTCTCACCGGGTATCTTCCTGCTTTCCCGCCTTCCTTAGAGCTTTCTGTATTTCATATTCCAGTTTGAGGCGGTCACCGCTTCGCTCCGATTCCTCGAGTCTCTGGAGTCCCCCTCCTGTTATTCCCGTAAATTTTGTAAATCCCGTTTAGTTCACACTCCCCGCAATGATCACTGGCATCCACCACATCGCGATCATCTGCTCCGACTACGCCCGGTCGAAGCGCTTCTACACCGAGGTCCTACCCTTCCGGATCATCGCCGAGACCTACCGGGCCGAGCGCGGCTCCTACAAGCTCGACCTCGCCATCCCCGGCGGCAGCCAGATCGAGCTCTTTTCCTTCCCCGATCCACCCGCGCGCCCCTCCACGCCGGAGGCCCAGGGACTCCGTCATCTCGCCTTCGCCGTCACGGATCTGGATCAGCAAATCGCCGACCTCGTCGCCAAAGGCATCGTCGTAGAGCCCATCCGCCTGGACACCCTCACCGGCAAACGATTCACCTTCTTCCCCGACCCCGACGGCCTCCCCATCGAGCTCTACGAAGCCGCCTGACCGTCCCTCCGGCATAGATCCGAAATAATGTGATGAACCGGCCCCAATCCCTCGGTGCCATTGGCCTGACTAGAATCTGCATCCTGCTCCTTGTTCTCACGAATGCGGCCTTCGCATCGGACAACATTCATAGGCTCAGAGAGCAAGGCATCCCATCTCCAGACAAAAAGCTGATCGCCTACACGACGCCCGCCCTCAAAGACGGCAACGGGAGCATTCTTTATATCCGCACCGATCAACCGAACGCCCCTGCCACCCCCTTGCTGGAGAACAATCGCTGGATCGATGCCTCATGGTCTCCGAACTCCAAATATTTGGTCGCCACCTATGGCTTGGACGGCCACATCACCGACATTTATATTTTTGGCTTCACCGTCGATGCCCACGGCGCCGTAAAGGCCGATCTCTATTATCGCACTCCAAATCCTGAAACCTACGATACCCAGTGGACTTTCCGTCGATGGAAGAGCGACACGGAAATCTCCCTCATCAGGGAGGTGAGATATACCCCGGAAGTGATTTCCGGCCACATCAGCTCAACGCCTCTCAAATTGGACTTTGATCCACAAGGCACTCATTTTCCAAAACCTTAAGTCCCTCTACGAAAATGACCTCGGCCCGCAACCTCCGCCATCGGATCGGCATCTTCATCGCCCTCCTGTTAATCCCGTAAATTCTTCTCCCGCAGTCGCGGGCCTCCGCGAAGGCGGGGCTGTTTAGTTCACACTCCCCCCAATTCTCTCCCTCATGAAATCCTCCATCCTCGGCGCAGCCATCCTCGCCCTGACCATCCCGCACCCCTGTTTCGCCACAGCCCCGACGGAAAACAAAATTACCAATCAGCTCGATGCTCTCACCGAGAAGCATCCCGGCATCCCGATCCGCATCAAAAGCGGCGAAGCCATCATCACCAAAGCCTCCTTCCGCCCCCCGATCGAGATCACCCTCGAGGCAAAGACCAACTCCACGAATCTCCGAATGGCGTACGCAGCCAACCAGGTGATCTTCAACTGGGAAGGCAATCCCATGGAACTGCGCGTCGATGGTGGACCGGCCGACGGCCATCACAAGCTCGGCGCCGGGAAGATCCCCGTGAACACGTACGTCACCATTCGATGGGTCGTCACTCCGACCATGCAAAGGATCTATGTCGACAATGATCTCAGATTTGAACACATCGGCGACTACTCGAAAATCGACAATCCGATTTCAGTCTTTGCTGCCGGCGGGTCGGTCGTCTCGGTGAAAGCTCTGACCACTCAACTGCCTTCGGAAAAGGAACAAAGCACGCCTGCAAAACCCTGACTACCCGTAGTGAAGCCAGCCCGCCTGCGAGGCCAGAGAGCGCTGCATTATTGTCCCCCTTGAAAATGAAAGCGCGCCTCTACGCATTGCTCGCCCTGCTCCTGCTCGGTGCCGCCGTGACTGTCTTTTATTTCACCGCGGCCGTTGGCTGGTCGACCTTCGTTAACCACCGCGCCCTGGCGCAGCTCTCCGAGGCCTTCCACAACGCGGACTCCGTTCTCGTTTACAAACTGTCGAGCACTCGAAAGTCCCCCTCGGACCGGACCTACTACACGAAGAAGTACTGGGACAAATATTATCTCACGGACTCAACCACTCTCGACGAATCCCAGACGAAGAAGCTTACCGAGTTCCTCGGGAAGCTGAGCTACGTCACCGGCGTCGGCGCGGCCTGCCACGATCCGGGGTACCTGCTCATCTTCAAAAAGAACGATCACGAAATCCTCAGTTGTTCCCTGTGCCTGCACTGTTCCAACTTCGAGCTGTCGCCCCTCCCCTTCACCAGCGTGTGGGCCTCGTTTCTCTATCAACGCAAGGACTCCACCTTCACCGAAAGCTCGCTCGAACAACTCCTGGAGCCAACGCAGAACCAGCGGACGCCATAACCGTCCCGTGGCCCCGCTTTCCATCTCTCTCCCGTAAATCCCGTTAATCTTCTCACCGTTGCGGTGATCCCGCGACTGCGGGACCGTTTAGTTCACACTCCCTCATGAAATCCCTCATCGCCGTGGATATCCACGCCGCCGATCGCGTGGATGCGATCCGGGCCGTCTACAGGCAGATCGATTACGCCCAAATGAAGCTAAGTTCCGCCAACGTCTACATAAGCGATTTTGTCGGTGGCACCGGCGGGATCAAGAGTCCGAAAGCCTCTTCCGGAAATGGAAAACCCATCGTCGGGATCGTCGGCAAAAACACGGGAAACATCTGCCGCCTCGGCCTCGTCATTTCCTCGATCGACAAGGGCAAATGACCGCGGGATACGCAGACCGCCCCCGACAGTGGGGCGAACCGTTTTCGCCTCCCCAAGGATGATCAAAGCGCTCATCCTCGTCTTTTCGTCGAGCGTCGCCATCGCCCTTGGGGAGCCTTCGTCCGATCAGGCCAGGGTCGATCGGATGTTCCTCTTTCCGAAGGAAAATTCATTTTCTTTCGCCACGCTGTATGGCTCGCGGGTCACCTACGAGGCCCTCGTATCTCCCGAGCATATCGAGACCTATCTGATTTCTCCCATGCTCGACCTCGAGCCCACCGGTACACAAACTCGAATTTTGGGCCACGATGTCCTGGCCGGGCCAGCGCCCCTGTCGGCAGCGGCCGTGAAATCGACCATCACTCTGTTGAAGACGAAAGGCACCTTCCAGGACCGCCCCATGTGCGGACAGGAGCCCATCGTGCTCCTCCGCTTCTCCAAAGCGAAAATCCATGTCGACCTCCTCTTTTGCTTCAAATGCTCGGACGTCACCGTTGTGAGGAATGACCACCTCCACGCCACGGTCGATCCCTCCCGTCCCAGCGGCATTCAACTCGGGCTGACGCCCCGCGGCGCAGCGTCATTTCTGAAGATCTTCCGATCAACCTTCCCTCACGACAAACCCCTCGCCTCGCTCAAGCACCTCGCCCGGTGAGCCCACGGCCGCCTTGGCTGCAACCGCAATTATCATGCTTTCCGATCCGCTCAGCCCGCACTCTCAAGCCATCTTCGCAGCTGCCAAAGAACTCGACGTTATTCGCGCGTTGAGCTATCGCCCCACGTTCGATCTCTCCGAGGCGGATTTGCCTATCTCCAAACTAATAAGACTCAGCGAATCCAATTTCGACGACCCAGAATTCATTCAGACCTGGCTTCGTAGATTAGGTGAAAGCCTGAAAATGATCAGGGAAAATGATCCCGAATCCCGCCCCGCATTCGAGCAGGCGATGTATGAGCTCGACTCCATCCGAGGGTTTGGGACCGTTTATATCTGATCCGGGACTCCTCGTGCCCTTGCGTGAGCCTTTACCCCCTCCGAAAAATGAACCCCACCGGCATCATTGAACTCCCCTGCACCGGCTCCGTCCCCGAGACCGTCGAGCGTCTCGTCGCCTTGTTGAATGCCCGCGGCATCAAGATCTTCGCCCGCATCGACCAGGCCGGGGAGGCCCGCTCCGTCGGCCTCTCCCTGCCTCCCACCGTGCTCGTGATCTTCGGAGACCCGCGCACCGGCACCCCCTTGATGGAGAAATACCCCACCCTCGCCGTGGACCTGCCGCTCAAGGCCCTCATCTCGGAATCCGCCGAGGGCACCGTCACCCTCCGCTACAATTCCCCCGAGTTCCTGCAATCCCGCCACCAGATGGCCGCGCTCCCCTTCGCCCCGCTCGCCGCCCTCTTCGAGGCCGCCGCGAAGCCTCTCGCCGAATGAGCTCGTCACGTTTGAATGAACCGCGCAAACTCGTTGCCGCGATTGGCCCGACAGCGAGCCGCGCTCGGCGTGGAACGATAACATGATCCGAACCCCACGATTTGCTCTCAACCAGGTCGATGCCGGCTTCTCCGGAGCGACCTCGATCCTGTCGAGGTTCTTCCTCGTCTTCCTCGCCGGCAGCCTGGGCAATCTGCTCGGCTATCTATGCGCCTACCGCGCCCTCCCCGGCGACGGAGAGGACGGCTCCGAGACGATCTTCAGCCTCCTCGCCTACCCGATGACGCTGGTTGCGAATCTCTTCGAGCCATTCGGGATCGCCGTCACCTTTATCTTCATCGCCCTCCTGATCGGGGTCTGTTTCTTCGACGTCAGCCTCTACCATGCCTACGGGATCATTCTTCCCCTCCAGGCGATTTTGAGTCTCAGCGGCGGGCGGGGTGATTCCCCCATCAGCATCATCCTCCTCGCACTCGCGCTCCCCGTCCTCGCTACCGTCTATATCGGCTTGCTCTGGCATCGGCACCGCTCCAGGAACGCCTGACCCCCGTGCCCTGGCCATGCGAAGGGGCCTCCCATACCAGGCTGCGTCCATCCGCACCTTTTCCGTCAGCCTATTCCGTTCCCGGCTCTTCCGCCCTCATCTCCGCAGCCGGCCCCACCATGCAGAAAGCTCTCTACCGCTTTTGCAGGTTTCCATCTTCATGGTAAGTTCTCCTCGCCGAGATGAAGCGGAATCACTCACCCGTGAGCAAAGAAGATCAGGAGGATCTGGACTTCCTCGAGATGTCGGCCGCCGGCAGATTTTTTTGGGGAATCATGACCGGGCTCTTGCTCGGTATCGGTCTGGCCGCAGCCTTTTCGTGCCCTCCTCAGAATCAATACGGGGCCGCCGCCATTGCCCTCTTCGCATGTCCCCTCCCTGTAGGGCTACTATTTTTGATTTTCGGAAAACACTTCGCCAAGTGGTTTTGGATGATCTTGAGAAGCCTCCCTTTCTAAAGCGCCGCTCCAATCTCCCTGTCCCTCCCCAGCTTCCCCTCTGTTTCAGTTTCGCTGCCAGTTGATCTCATCCATTTTCACGCCGAGCGACGGTCTCGCGACGACAGGCCGTCTATTTCACGTTCCCTCCAGGCCGATTGGGCCTGATGCCCGGCAAGCCATGCCATGAAAACCATCTTTTGCTTCATCCTTCTGGCGGCCTCACTCCCCTTTCACGTCCACGGCGCGGAGGACAAGGTCGTGAAAGTCGCCTATGACGGCGCGATCGCGATCAAAAAGGCAGAGACCAACTCATCCTACATTTCAAATCGAGATTACGTCCTGGGATCGGTGCCAAAGGACTTCCGCTCCCTCGACCTCACCGTCCTCGCGGGCGGTGTGCACAAATCGATCAAGGCCACCATTCCGGCGGGATCGTTGATTTATGTCTGCCTCGACAGTGGAAAGAACACCGCCCGAGACAAAGCTTTGGAGGATTTTCAGGACAAACTCCGCTCGGATCAATGGACCTATTTTGGAACGATCCCGACGACCGACCGGCGCATGCAGTTCCTACGAGTCTATAAAAAGGAGTTTTCAGATGCCACCACCGTGGAGTTCCCCGGAGTCGGGTTTACCGGCGCACTCCTCGCCGCCTCGAAGATCGAGATCGATCAGGAAAATTCCGCCGGGCAAAGCTCCGCCGCCCCCTCCCACATTTCTCAAGTCGTGAGCACCGGCATCCCCGTCACTCCAGATATTACTGGAAAGCCGGCTGCAGAACTGCGGGAGCAAAAAACAGATGACCAGACTGCGGTAACGGCAGACACATCCTCGGCCCCGGCCAGGATCTCTCCAGAAACCATCGCCACCATCCTCCGGGAGTGGGAATCCCTCAAGCCAGGCACATCGACCAGAGCCGATGTCCTGAAAATCTTCAGCGTGACCGGCGGCGGAGTCGGCGACGCGAAGATGCGGACTTACGGATACCGTGACTGCCCCAGCATCCTGATCGATGTGACCTTCGAGGTTTCTCCGGCCACCCAAAAGCAATTCGAGAACCTATCTCCCAAGGATACTTTGCACCTCGCATGGACGGGTGGCTCCTCGGATAAGCTCCTCTCCATCTCCAAACCCTATCTCGGCGTCCTTCCCTAGGACTGAAGCGCCCCCCGAGGCCGGGTTCCCCGGTGAATCCCGTGCCCCTCCACTTTTTGCGGGAGTCTCTTTCGCTCACACCCACCATGAAAACAAAATCACTCTTCCTTCTGTCCCTGGTCGCCGCCACTTCTCTCTGCGTCGCTCAATCGCCCCCCAGTCCCTCATTGGAGAAGGCGACCGACATTCCAGATAAAGACTATCGGATCAGGATCGGCGAGAACCCGACTGCGCCCACCGTCTCCGAGGCAATGGAATCCCAGGACCTGAGGCAGCAGCTCAAAGAGCTCGAAGCCGAAAACGCCAGGCTCAAAGAGCAGCTCAAGCAACAACAGCAGGAAGCCAAAAAGCTGATCGACCTCCTCGACTCGTTGAACTCTTCAGCTCAGAAAAAGGAACCTCTGCCGCCCCCGAAATAGCCCCCATAGACGCCGCCAACCCGCTCCGGCCCAAGCCATCTTCCCTCTCATCGACTCCTTTTTATGTTCCCTTCCTCCTCCTTCGTTTTCCTCGGCACCATATTGCCACTGGTCAGCTTTCTGATCGCCGTTTTCATCTGGATCTCCTATCGGAAGACCAATCTCGTGGGCGTCCTACCGTGGATCCTTGCGTATTTCCTGTTCCAATACTTCTCCGGCTTTTGGTTCCGGCCCCTCACAGACAAATTCGTAGAGGTCATGAAGGCGTCTCACTCCGGGTCTGTCATCTATTTGTATTCCGTCATCGCGATCGCGGTCTATCCGCTCGCCACGCTCCTGCTGGTGACCCTTGCAGCGAGTAACGTCTCCTACATCCTCTCCGACCGTCCTGGGCAGAACCGCTTCACCCGCTTCTTTTCTTCGCTCTACCCTTACCGGAACGTCCTCGGCATCTGCCTGATGATCGCCGCGACCTTCCCCACGCTGAACCTCATCGTCGCCGTCAAACGCCTGCTGATGTGAAGCCCGCCGGACGAAGCTCGATGAAAAATCCTTTTCCCTCTCCTGCTGTCGCGGGCCCCCTCAGGTGCGGGGTTGCAAATCACGTTTAGCTCACGCTCATGAGAATCCGCGCCTCGAACATCCTCTTCTTCATCACCTGCGTGCTGGCGTACTATTTCTATTTCGGCTTCGGGCCGCCAACCTCACCTGGACATCCCTACGTGTACGGGATGGGGCGGGGAGCATCGACCAAACTCGCGCTCGTCTTCATTTTCTCTGTCGGAGCCGCCTGCTTCGGAGACTACGAGTACGGCCTGTTCCCCCGGCAATCCTTGCGATGGCTCTTCATCATCGGCGGCATCCTGGGTGCCATCATCACGGTCGTTTTGACTCTCTCCTTCCGAAGCGCCCTCGCGAGCTGACCAACCTTCACGCCGTTTCTTCACTCCCGTTTAATCCCTCTCACCGTTGCGGTGATCCCGCGACTGCGGGACCGTTTAGTTCACACTCCCCGTCCAGTTCACACTCGACCATGAAATCTCCCCTCGCCGTCCTGCTCTTCGGCCTGTCTTCATTGTCGGCCCTCGGCGCAGCCATTCAGTTCCCCGGCAATGGCCTCCACTACGCCGAGTGCCAGGACAACGACCCCGCCCGCTCGCTGCGCCTCGATTGGAAACTCATCTTCCGGGGACATGAGAGGACATTTACGAACTTCTTCAAGCTGGTGAATCCGGCCATCCGGATTTCGTTCATGAGCGGCGGCTTCGGCGGGAGCGACGACTTCTCAGGGGACTATTCTTTCGGGGACGGCTCGAGACGAGGCCTTCTCTTGAATGCATCCGCAGAGCTCACCAATGAAAAGAAAGTGCAGATCGCAACCCGGCTCCCCTACACCACCTCATTCTTCCACATCAGGAAGCGGGATCTGGTCATCGAAGGAACCCTCAAGAACGCCCGCGACTCTCGCAACTAGCTTCGCTCCTCAACATGAAAAAAGTCCTCATCCCGCTCATTACCCTCATTCTGGGGTTCGCCATCGGACTTATCTACGGCTGGCGCTCAGGTTACGCCGACGGCACCGTCAACGGATGTCTGCCTTTGACGGTTTACTTGCCTGAGATGCGAGCGCTATCCACCAATCCTGCATTGAATGAAAAGCTCGATATCCTCGCTGCGTCGACCGCCGGTACCTTCGCGTCGAACTACAGCTACTCACCCTTCATGTATTTCACCCATCCGAAAGCGGATGGCGGCATCATGGACATGCTGGTTTACCGGGATGTTTTTGCATCGGATCTGCCCGCGGAAAAATTCGCCATTCTCGCGTCCCTCAAGATGGGCCCCAAAATATCGTTTCCAGCTAAAGCAGCCGAACTCCGCGCAAAATATCCCGCATACTTCGCCGCGGCCTCGCAAAGGTGGAACGCCTACAAGAAGAAGATCGGACAAAACTAGATGCGCATGGTTCATACCTCGTGCCTTTCCGACAGACTGTATTTCTCCCGTCTTCCTTAGCTTGGAACTCTTCAGTTCGTAGATCGGTTTAAAAAGTTCCCCTTTCCGACAAATGTCCTCCATCCCTCTCCTGGCGGCATCACTCGCCCTGCTCTTGGCTGGACTCCGCCCGGCTTTGGGCATGGAACCCCTCGTCGCCATCGCCAGCTACGACGAAGGCTCCTACGACATCGCCAGCGAGATGACCAAAGTGCGCTCCCTCCTGGAGAATGCCGACATCGAGACCACGACCATCAGCTGGATCTACGTCCATGCCGACAAAGTCGTCCAGGCACGAAAAATCCTCGCCCGAGCCATCGCCAAAGATCACCTGCATGTGACCCTCGTCCGGGAAAACGACCAGCCCGGCGAACAAGCTTCCGCCGAGACTCCGCTACAGGAACTCGACGCCTCCATCTCCGCCGCCTCCGAAAAGATCGCGTCGCTGAAAGCCGCGTTGCCGGCGCTCAACGATCGCCTGAAGAAAGCCGAGGCGGAATTCGAGAAGAAGCCAAAGCCTCCCACCGGCTACAGGAGACTCTGTCCCGACCCATCCATCTCCGAGGCCGACAGCGCCCTCCGTCGAAACAAAGAAGAATTCGCAAAGGTCGAGAGCCAGCTCGCAGAGCTAAAAAAACTCCGGGCAAGGTCCGCCGGAAAAAACCCCGCCGACACTTCCGGCGGCGTGCAGGCTCCGGACAACAGCATCACCCTCACCCCGGACCTCATGGGAAAATCGATCGTGGATTTGCTAAAGCAAAAGGCGGCGAGCCGACCAGTTGTTCCCGCCTCGGACGCAGCCCCCGCCCCGACTAAAATCTCTCCGGAGACTATGGCCGCAAGCCTCCGGGAGTGGAAAACTCTCAAACCCGGACGATCAACCAGGGCCGATGTCCTGAAAATCTTCAGCGTGACCGGCGGCGGAGTCGGCGACGCGACGATGCGGACCTACGGATACCGTGACAGCCCCAACATCCTGGTCGACGCCACTTTCGAAGTCCCGCCCCTCAGTCAGGAACAATCGAAAAAACTGTCGCCCGAGGATACCTTGCACCTCGCGTGGGCGTGGAGCCCCACGGATAAGCTCATCTCCGTCTCCACCCCCTATCTCGGCGCCCTCCCCTTGGACTGATCTGTCCGCATCCTGATCTTCTCTCCAAGCACCGCTTGGTGGCTCGAGGAGGGCTGGCAGTTCAAGAACATCGAGCCATCGGACACCGTCCTCGTCGTCATCCGTCTTTCCTCACTGATCCTGATCCGCTTCGGCGGCTTGTTTCTCTACCTTGCCCTCACCAATCAGCGATAAGGTTACCCAAGTATCGTGCCCCCACGAAAGAACTCCCCTCGCCAAAACATCGTCCGATTCCGAGGTGCGAAGTATATCCCGCTTGAGATCTGCCATCCTATGAAATGCCTTCTATGCGCCATCTCCTTGATCTGGTGCGCAGGGGTTGTTCGGGCCAGTTCAGACGACTACAAGATTCCAGAGCCGCCCTCTCTGGATCACCTCCTGGACGACACTTCTCCATCCCCAGCGGGCTCTCCCACCTCGGCCGACAACTCCCCCCTCTCGGCCTACAAGAAAGCCATCTCGGCCATGGTCGGCACTCATTGGAAAGCCCTCATCAGTCAGCACCTCGACGACCTCGATTCTGGGAGCTGGGTAACGATTGACTTCGTGCTTTTTCCCTCCGGGAAGCTGCGGTCCGTCAAAATACTCAAGAGCAACTCCGACCTCCTGGGATCGCTTTCCGTCCAGGCGATCAAAGAAACCTCATTCCCGCCGTTCGATAAATCCATTCTCAAAAAGGGCAGTCAGCCGGTGCTCATGATCAGTTATTCTTTTTCGATCAAGGGTGCATAATTCCGCACCTTGGAAAGAAGCTCCGGGAGCGAAAACGAGTACGGCCACCGCGAAAAATCCACCGCCGACTTGCGCCCCTCCCATTCCCGAACCTTTCAGACGCGACATGGACACCACCAATGCCATCGGAACCCTCGCCTGCGTAGTTCTTGGACTGCCCGCTTTCTATCTAGTCCACCGGGGAATCAACCGATGCTGCCTGGCGTATGCACGTCGATACTGCCGGAGGCACAATCTCTCGATTTCGAGCACACGATCCGCTCCGGAAATCGGTAAATCAGGCTTCAAAACCGAAAACACAATCATCGAGCTCGACTGCACCGACAGCGATCAGACCCGGCAGTTGGTCCGGTTGGTTGTCTGGCTCTTTGGCATCCGCGAGGCCTCCACACGACCTTTTATCGCCAGCGACGAAGACCGTTTTCCTTGAAATCGTTCCCCCTGCCTTCCCCTCGATCCTGAACTGCCCTATCCGAATATCTTCACATGTGGATCCGAAAGTCCGAAGCCGAATATCGAGGGGAAGTCCTCCTGGAAAACATCCTGTGGAAAAGCAGATTCAGCCCCTCCATTCCTTTCCTGCTCGCATGCGGTGTCGGCCTCTTCGTGACCGCCTTGCATGTGCTTGGTTTGCACACCCAGCGCCCGGCGACCATTCCGTCACCTCCCACCCCCTTGAATGAAGCCCTGCTCACTCTCCCGTTCCACATCCTGGGAATTTTTGCGTTTCTCTATCTCGCGAGAATGATGGGATTTCGCTTTTCCTCGAAACCTCAAGTTTCCATCTGTGCCTCCTGCCATTCCTTCGAGGGAGTCGAGCCTGGTTCACGATGTCCCTGCGGCGGTCGATTCGAGGAGAGCGACCGCTGGACATGGCTCCCGGACGAACAAAAGCCCCGCCATCCCTCGCGTTGATCTCTCACGCCAGGATTATTTGCCACGCTCTCGCTACACGAGTCCGAAATGGTCACGCTGGGGCAGCATCTCATGTGAAAGGCACACCGCCGCCACTTTGTGCCGTGAATCCCCGACATCACTTCACCATGTCTGAGCCGATCCAGAAGCCGTCATTGCACAAGGCCCGCGCCATTTTTCGGCACTCGTACCGCTGGCAGATAATTCTTGCGAGCTCCATGGCCATGTTTCTCCTGGAACTCTCGATGTGCCTTTTCCTCCCGTATCCGTCACCTCGGATTTCCAACCCATCGGATATTGGCTGTTCCGTCTACACATTCACGCCCCTCAAGCAGACGGCAGCGCAACCATGAATGTCCCTAGGTTCCCATTAATCCCGTAGATCCTGTTGAATTCACAATCGGAATCCACATCGTTCGATGACCCCACCGTTCCTGCAGCGCCTTTTCCTCCGTGAGAACCTCGAGCTGCCGACCGATAGCTTCCCCGGGAATCTGCCCTTCCTCCGCGATCTGGATCTCGAGTTCACGAACCACGTCACCTTCTTCGTCGGGGAAAACGGCTCCGGGAAATCGACCATCATGGAAGCCCTGGCGGCCGTCTGCGGGCTGCCCGCCGGC
>Ga0310811_10001134_pt1 | contig 34180 bp, 37 predicted proteins | sample YCmetagenome_FD_207642 | JGI IMG/M metagenome (GOLD analysis project Ga0310811, IMG submission 207642) | Soil microbial communities from experimental microcosm in Duke University, North Carolina, United States - YC | ecosystem: Engineered > Artificial ecosystem > Soil microcosm > Unclassified ...
CGTACGCCTCATCCGCCACCCGCACATGCAACGCATCCCGATCCCCATCCGCATACACCGCCACACTCCCGATCCCCGCATCCCTACAGGCCCGGGCAATCCGCACGGCAATCTCACCACGGTTCGCAATCAGCACCTTGCGCACGTGAGGCTCCCTATCCCAGCTCGTCGAAGACTCCTCGAGTGTAGGCAAGGTCCGCGACACGCCGCGCGTGGGGACCACGCCTGGGGGTACGGCGCGCTTTTGTGCAAACCTGACAAGACCCGCCACGGCCGATGGCGGAGCGCTATCGTGCCAAGAAGGAGCAGCGGGGCAGACGGGTCGGCGGCGCGAGCGGAGGTGTCGGAGGCGATGTCCTCGAACATGGCGGTCCGAAGTAGGTCCGTCTTCTTCAGCGTGCGCACGGCGGTGCTGGTCACCGTGCTCGCGATCGTGGCGATCTGGCTGGTCCAGGGCTTCAACGCGGCGGACGGCTACCGCCTGGACGGCGAGTTCGGCCTCACGGCGCGCAGCCTCGGCAGCCTGCCGCACATCGTCGCGGTGCCTTTCCTGCACGTGTCGGTCGAGCACATCGAGAGCAACACCGTGCCGCTCGCGGTCACGACGTTCCTGGTGGCGCTCGACGGCCTGCGCCGGTACCTGTACGTGACCGCGATCATCGTGGTCGTCGGCGGGCTCGGCTACTGGCTGCTCGGGCCGTCCGACGTGACCATGGTCGGCGCCAGCGGCCTGATCTTCGGCTACCTCGGCTACCTGGTCGCCCGCGGCTTCTTCGCCCAGTCGCTCGGGCAGGCGGTCTGGCAGCTCGTACTCGGCGTCGCGGTGGCGGTGTACTACCAGTGGACGCTGGTGCTGCTCTACCCGTCGGCCGAGGTGAACACGATGCACATCTCCTGGCAGGGCCATCTCACCGGCCTGCTCTCGGGCATCTTCGGCGCGATCGTGCTGGGCCGACGCCCGGCGGCGCTCACCCCGCCGCCGACCACCCCGACCCTCCCGCCCGACTCCGGCTTCCCGTCCCCGTACGCGTAGCCGCGAGCTGCCCGTACCGCCGCCCGCGCACTGCGCCGGCGCCGCCCCGCCCCCGATGATGGCTCGCCGGCTGCTCTCCGCGCCCCCTGTCTCCACGGATCTCCGTACGCACCCTGACGTCCTCCCAGGTCTCTGTTCGGCCTCATTCACAGAAATCCGCGGCCGACGACGCAACGTTCTGCCGACTTCGGGCGTCTACCAGAGGTGCGTCTGCCCGAGGGGCCGGCACTCCCCGAAACTCCGTCGTTCCACCGCCTCGCGTAGAATCCACGTCCCGCTTCCAAGCACGTCCTCGGGCGCCGTGCCCACAGCGCTCCGAGGCCCGCCCCGCTTATCCGATCCGGAGTCCTCGTCCCGTGTCGCGCTTCAACCGCAACGACGCGCGCCGGCGCCGCCGAGCCCCGCGCCTGCTCGCCCCGATAGCCACGCTGGCCGCGTGCTCCGCCGCGGCCGTCGCCCTGGTCGTGGCCGTGAGCGCCACGTCGACGGCCCCGGCCGCCGCCGCGGCCGTCGCGCTCCCGGAGATCCATCACACGTACCCGACGTTCCCGGGCGTGTCGAACCCGTACACAACCGTCGCCGGGAGGACGACCGCCGCGAAGACGACGTCCCAGGCCGCCCAGACCACCGCCGCGCACAAGACGACGGCGGGGGCCAAGCACTCGTCGACCGCGGCCGCGACCCGGTCGATGTACGTGTCCACCTTCACTCCGCAGGTCCTGGCGACCTCGGCGGCGCCGGTCACCAGCACGGGCTGCACTGCCGACACACGCGCGCCGTCCTCAGGCGCCGACCTGCAACTCCCGCAGGTGAGCGCGGGCTCGACGGACCCGGGCTTCACCAACTGGCTGCACCTTACATCGGTCGGTCCGAGCGCAATGCTCCCGACCTCGGTCGACTCCTCGAACCTGTCCACCCTCACGCTCACGCGCACCGAGGACAGCGAGTCCACCAACCTCGGCATGGCAGCGAGCTCCGGCGACCGCTTCCCCTGCGCCCTGCTCGACGTGAGCGCCGGCCCGGGCTACCAGCGCGCCGACTACGCCCTGACCAACGCAGGCTTCGTCTCGGACTCGGTGCAGGGCAAGACCGAGACCCTCATCGTCACGTACTCGTCGATCAGCTGGAACTACCTGCCCACCGGCAACTCCGGCGTCGTGACCGGCGACGGCACGATCAACACCCAGCCAGACGTGACGCGGACCTCGCTCAAGCAGGACGCGACGGACGTAGCCGGGGGCGTCGTCGCCCTAGCCGCCGCCTGCGCACTGGGCATGCTGCTCCTGACGGTCATCGGCCGCCGCCGCCGCAAGGTCCGCTACCGCGAGATCCGCGAGCGCTCCCGCGTCCAGGTCCCGCTGCCGGAGCGTCAGATGGCGTCGCCGGCCATGATTTACGCAACGGGCGTCCGCGTCCCGGCCGAGGCCACCACCCAGCAGTTCGCCGAAGCCGTCCCAAACGTCCCCGACGCCCTGAAGACCGTCCACGTAGCCGAGTTCGCCCACGCCCGCGCCACCCAGGTCCCCGTAGCAGCCGCCGCCTACGCAACCGCGGCAGTCATCGCCGGCAAGGCACCCGCCACACCGGTGGACGCCCACCCCGCCACGCCCGTGGACTCCAAGTCCGCCACGCCTGTTCTGGACGCTGAGGCCGATCCTGATTCTGCGCCCGATCCGGACGTTGCGCCTGTTCTGGACGCTGAGGCCGATCCTGATTCTGCGCCCGATCCGGACGTTGCGCCTGTTCTGGACGCTGAGGCCGATCCTGATTCTGCGCCTGAACCGGACGTTGCGCCTGTTCTGGACGCTGAGGCCGATCCTGATTCTGCGCCCGATCCGGAGGTCGCGGCGGACGAGGAATCCTCTTCCCTCACCGCCTCAGCGTCTGAACCAGACCTTGGCGGCGGGGCGGGCGCGGGCGAAGCCGGGTCTGATGCGGTAGAGCCGGCCGGGGCGGCCGGGCAGGATGAGGCGGGCGAGCTCGCCGCCGAGGTTGACGCCGACGGCGAGGCCGAGGCCGGTGGAGGCGGCGGTGAACAGGTGGGCGGCGCCGAAGCCGGTCTGGCCGCGGACGATGAACAGGACGCCGAGGTAGGTCTGGGAGCCGGGGAGCAGGGCGACCAGGCCGGGGATGGTGAAGGGCAGGCCGGAGGTGGCGTGCCTGCGGGCGATGAGCTGGCCGCCGAGGCCGAGCAGGACGCTCGTGGCGGCGACGGCGATGGTGGGGCTGACCCCGCCCTTGAGCAGGCCGGCGTCGCAGATCCAGACGAGGGCGGCGCTGACGGCGGCGTAGCCGAGCAGCCGCTGCCGGACCTGCAGGACGACCCCGAAGGTGAGTCCGAGGACGGCGGCGGCGAGGGTCTGGACCCAGGGCCTGGACGGGATGAGGAGGTTGTCGGCGGGGTTGAGGTCGATGCCGAAGGCGATCCCGGCGCGCAGCACGACGCTGATCCCGCAGACGATGCCGACGATGATGTAGAAGACCTCGATGAGCCGGGCGGCCGAGGTGATGTAGAAGGCGGTGAGCCCGTCCTGGACCGCGGCGACAAGGGCGCGGCCGGGGAGTAGGGCGAACAGGCCGCCGGTGATGACGGCTGAGGAGCGCACCTCGGCGTGCGCCAGGTCGAGGGCGATCGCGGCCGTCGCGGCGGGCATCGCGGCCACGGCGTACTGGTAGAACTCCGGCAGCCCTCGCACCGCGAGCGCGGACGCCAGCAGATGGCCGACCAGCGCGCCCAGGCAGGCGCTGAGGAAGACCAGCCAGCTGCCGCCGACGAGCACCGACGCGGCGCCCGCGAGCAGCGCCGTCATCCCGGCGATCTGCCACTCCGGGTACGTGTGCCGTCGGCGGCGGATCTCCAGCAGCCGGCGGTACGCCTCCTCGACGGTCGTCCCGCCCTCGCCGATGTCCCGCACCAGGTCGTGCACGGCGGCCAGCCGCGTGTAGTCCGACCCGCGCCTGCGCACGCCGCGCGAAGCAGTCCACGCCGGATCCGCGAGAGTCGCCTGGTAGGCGATCGTCAGCATCGTGAACGTGACGTTGACGTCGCAGCGCACAAGCCCGTACCCGTGCACCACGGCCAGCATCCCCGCCTCGACGTCCTCCGCCGCCTCGCCGGACGCCAACAGCAGCTCGCCGAGCCGCAGCGCCAGGTCCAGCACGCTTCTGACCCGCGGCTTCTGGTTGGTCCCCGTCGTCTCGAGCGGCCCCGCGGCCGGCCCCTCGAGCATCCCCTCCGGCTGCTCGTCCGGCCGTTCCGACGGATTCGTCCGCAGCAGGGTCCGCATCCGGTCCTGCCAAGCGCGCTCCTGCTGAGCATCGCCCAGCCCACCGCCGCGCGAGCCCTGTTCCACCACGTCATCAGCGTAACGGCGACCTCAAGATGCTCAGGCCAGGAAATCCTCCAGCGTGAATGAGAACGGCTCGGGGAGCGGGATCGGGTCGTCGATCGGCCGACGGGCGGTGACGGTGTAATCAGCCCGCGACGGCTCGCTGAAGAGGACGGTCTCCTTGGCCTTACGATCGATCAGCAGATACAGGGGGATCTTCGCAGCGGCATAGCCGCGACGCTTCGAGTCCCGGTCGTTGGACGGATTCGACGAGGTGATCTCGACGACGAGCGTGACCCCGTCCGCACTTCGCCAGGCGCCGGGTTCGTCCCGCGAAAAGTATCCCCGGCGGGCAACGGTCAGGTCCGGCTGGAACCGTCCGAGCGGCGTGAGCAGGCCGGTGTTGCCGGAGACTCGCCATCCGTGCATGTTGAACTGGTAGGTCGTCTCCGCGAAGTAGCCCTCGTGCTCGGCGTTCGGCGGCGGTGTCACGACGATGTCCCCTTCGATGAGCTCTGCCCTGTACCCCGGAGGCAGCTCGAGGGAATCCAGGAGCTTCTCCGGCTCCACGGGTTCGTGCTCGTCGGTCGCGCTGGGTCGTTCCATAAGTAACGTCATAGTGGCCTCCTCCTTTCCAGGCAAGTCCAGCATGTGCCGCAAGCGAAAGGAAGACGCCGTTATTGAATCACTCGATATGAGTATTAAACGGCGCCATATTGGTGTGACTAACGGCGCCGTTTTAACTCGTTCGGCTTAGCGGAAGATGTCGGTGTGGCCCAGGGAATACCTTCCGGGCGCGGGGTAGACGCACAGGCCGTGCGGGCCCTGGCCGACGGGGATGCGGGCGATGAGGTGGCCGTCGGTGGTGGAGATGGCGTAGACCTCGGCGTCGTAGCGGCCGGTGAGCCACAGGACCTTGCCGTCGGCGGAGACGCCGCCCATGTCAGGGCTCGCGTGGCCGGGGATCTTCCATTTCGCGACGAGCTTGCCGGTGGCGAAGTCGAGCACGCTGATCGAGCCCTCGCCGCGGTTGGTGATGTACAGGCTCTTCGAGTCGCGGCTCACGTAGAGGCCGTGGGCGCCGAGGCCGGTCGGGATGAAGCCGGTGATCTTGAAGGTGTCGCCGTCGAGAGTCCAGACACCGCTGGTCTGCATGTCCGCGACGTACCAGACACTGCCGTCCGGGGAGATCTTCACGTCCTGCGGCATCGCGTTGTGCTCCATCGCGATGACGCCGATCAGCGTGTGCTTGGCGGTGTCCACCTTCAGCAGCTGGCCGCTGAACTCGCAGGAGGCGATGAAGTAGCTGCCGTCCGGCGAGAAGTCGGCGTGGTTGACGCCTTCGCACGGCACGTGCAGCACGGTCTGGATCGCCATCGTGTGCGGGTCGCGGAAGACGATCTCCTTGTCGGACTCGGCCATCACGACCGCGGACTTGCCGTCCGGGGTGAAGTACAGGTTGTACGGGTCGTGGACCGGGATCGGGGTGCCGAACTGGCCGGTGGCCGGGTTGATCGGCGTGAGTGAGTTGCCCTGGTCGTTGTTCACCCACAGCGTCTTGAGGTCCCAGCTCGGCACGACGTGCTGCGGCTGCTCGCCGACCGGGACCGTGCGCACGACCTTGTACGTGGCCGGGTCGATCACCGAGACCGTGTTCGACTCGGTGTTGGGCACGTAGACGTAGCTCGGGTCGTTCTTCACCACCGGCGAGAGCTCGTTCGGGCGGTCCGCCGCGTACAGGTCCTTCGGGTCGTAGTCGGGCATGCCGGGCAGCGCGGCGTGCCGCATCTGCACGGTCGCCGAACCCGTCGGGCCGGACGTCGAAGAGGCGGCGGACGACGAGGACGCGGCGGCCGCGCTCGCCTGCGCCTGCCGGCCCGACGCGGCCACCTGCGAACTCGGCGTGCCGTCTCCGTCGGAGCCGAACGTGGCCGCGGCGGTCCAGACGAGCGCGACGGTCGCGGCGACGCCCGCGCCGAGGAAGAGACGACGGCGGGAAGATGTCTTCACCGGGGCTACCTCTGCATGTATCTCTGCGAATGTACGATTCTAGGAGCTCTGCGTGGTTTATGAAGATGGCGAAGTACCGGCCACCGGGAACAGTTCTGATGCCGTGACGGCTCGCAGGCCGCGTTGCCGCAGGCCCGTGAGGATCACCGGAAGCGCGGTGACGGTCTCCGGGTGGCCGAGGTGCAGGGACACGACGTCGCCGCCGCGCGCCTTGTCGAGCACGTTGTTCACGATCCGGGTGCTGCCGGGGTCGGTGTAGTCCAGCGGGTCCAGGTCGTAGGACAGCAGGGTGCCGTAGCCTGCGCGTTTCGCCGCGGCCAGCACGACCGCGCTCGCGTGCTGCGCCTGCGACTGCCGGAACCAGCGCCCGCGCGAGCCGGTGAGCTGTTCGAGCCGCTGCGCGCACCGCTCGATCTCGTCGTAGGCCTGGGAAGCGGACATCGCGTCGATGTCGAGGTGGTTCTCGGTGTGGTTGCCGAGCTCGTGCCCGCCTTTGAGGACACGTTCGGCCATTTGGGGGTAGTTCGCGAGCCAGCGGCCCACGGCCAGCACCGTCAGCCGCGCGTCCGCCTTCTCCGCCTCGGCGAGCAGCGCCTCGGCGAGTTCCGGCGTTCCGTCGCCGTGGAAGGTGAGTGCGACCGCGTCGGTCACCGCGGGGGCCTGGGAGACCTCGGGCTGGGTGAGGGCGACGGGGCTCGCACCGGCGAGCGTCGGGGAGGCCGAGGACGCCGCCGCGCCCGGGGTACGAGAAGGGCCCGGGGTCGCGCCCGCGGCGGGGGAGGCGCTCGCCGCGGACGATGCCGGGCGGCCGTTGGAGCCGCCGCAGCCGCCGGCCGCCGCGAGCAGGGGCAGCGGCGCGAGCGCGCGCAGGACGGTTCGCCGCGCCCAGGGACGCGGGTGGGCTTCGTCGGGCGCGGTCACGTGGAGACCTTATGCGCCGGATGGTCGGCTTTCCGGTATGCCACTCCGATGAGTGAAACGCTCACTCGATAGGAGCAGTCCGCCTCATGAGGATTGGACCGCTCGTGTTCCTGGCGCCGCGCCGGACCCGCTGGCAGGATCACGAGCCATGGGGACTCCGACGTACGCCGACCTCGCCGCCGCCCGGATCTTGCTCGCCGACCTGCTCCCGCCGACACCGTCCTGGCACTACCCGGTCCTCGACGCCGCGGTCGGCGCCGAGGTGTGGATCAAGCACGAGAACGCGCAGCCGGTCGGTGCGTTCAAGGTGCGCGGCGGGCTCACGCTGCTGGCCTCCTTCGACGATGGGCAGCGCGCCGCCGGCGTCGTCGCGGCGTCCACCGGAAACCACGCGCAGTCCATCGCGTACGCCGCGGCCCACTTCGGCGCGCCGTGCACGATCGTGATGCCGGAGAACGCGAATCCGATCAAGGCCGCTTCCGTCCGCGCGCTCGGCGCCCGGCTCCTGCTCGAGGGCGAGCGGTTCGACGACAGTCGCGTCGTCGCCGCGCGGATCGGCGAGGAGACCGGCGCCTACTACGTGGACTCGGGCGACGAGCCGGCGCTGATCGCCGGCGTCGGCACGGCCGCGATCGAGTTGCTGGAACGCACCCCCGACGTCGCAGCGCTCTTCGTCCCGGTCGGTTCGGGCACCGGCGCCGCAGGTGCGGCCCTCGCAGCCGCCGAGCTCGCCCCGAACTGCCGCGTCATCGGCGTGCAGTCCGCACAGGCGCCCGCGGCCCACGATTCGTGGCGCGGCGGTGAACTCGTCAATCGGCCTAATCGGACCGTTATCGAGGGCGTCTCCACGGCCAAGCCGTTCGCCGTGCCTCAGCGGATCATGCGCGAACTGCTCTACGACTTCCTACTCGTCGACGACGCAGATATCCGCGTTGCGCAACGCATGCTGCTGACCTCCGCGCACACGATGGCCGAAGGCGCCGGAGCCGCCGCGCTCGCCGGGCTGTGGTCCGTCCGTGAGCAGTACGCCGGTCAGCGCGTGGCCGTGATCTGCAGCGGCGGCAACGCCAGCGAGACCGAACTCGCCGACGTGCTGCGCGCCTGACGCCAGCTCGGCGGCGGCCACCCGGCGCCGGCCCACGCGCCCGCCGGCTACGCGCCGACTGCCTGAGGGGCGACCGCCTGCATGCCGACCCCACTTCCCGGCGGCATGCCGACCCTACTTTCCGGCGGCCGCGGCGGACGGGTGCGACTTCCACAGCTCCGGAACGCTCACGCCGACCTCGCCGAGCAGCCGACGAACCAGCGGCAGCGAGATGCCGACGACGTTCGACGGGTCGCCCACGATCGACTCGACGAACCAGCCGCCGAGCCCGTCGAGCGTGAACGCGCCGGCCACGTGCAGCGGTTCGCCGCTGGCCAGGTAGGCCTCGATCTCCTCGTCGGTGACTTCGGCGAACCGGACCATCGTCGGGTTCACGTCCAGCGCGACCTTCCAGTCGTCCGGATCGGCGCCGCCGCGCGTGTCGACGACGCAGTGCCCCGTCACCAGCACGCCGTCCTTGCCGCGCATCTCGCGCCACCGGGCGCGCGCGCCGTCCGCGTCGGCGGGCTTGCCCAGTGCGGCGCCGCCGAAGTCGAGCACCGAGTCGCAGCCGATCACGATCGCGTCCTCGCCGACATTCGCCGCGACGGTCTGGGCCTTCGCGATGGCCAGCTGAAGGGCCAGCTCCGCCGGACTGGCCGCGTTGAACGCGTCCTCGTCAACGCCGCTGACGATCTGCTCTGGCTCCAGGCCGGCCGCCCGCAGCGTGGCGAGACGGGCCGGGGACTGGGACGCGAGGACGAAGCGCACGTGGGTGCTCCCTAGGTGAGCTGGACGACGGTTGACGGGGGGGTCGTGCAAGGGCGTCAGCGCGGCAGCGCCGACGCCCGCCAGCCTGCGCGCGCGCCGAAGCCGGTCCGCGCGGACCGGACGTAGCGCGACCGGTCCGTCCAGGCCGACACGGCCGGGGCCGGGGCCGGTGCGCCGTTCCCGGCGCCCGCGGCGGACCGCGCCGCGAGCACCGCCACCAGCGCGGCGAGTTCCTCGGCCGAGGGCTCGCCGCGCACGATCCGCACCGCCGTCGGCTCGGCGGGGTTCTGAGTCTGAGTCGTCACAGCGGAATGTTCCCGTGCTTCTTCGGAGGCAGGCTGGCGCGCTTGGTGCGCAGGGTGCGCAGGGCGCGGGTGACGAAGGCGCGGGTCTGCGCGGGCTCGATCACCGAGTCCACGTAGCCGCGCTCGGCCGCCACGTACGGGTTGAACAGCGTGTCCTCGTACTCGGCGATCAGCTCGGCGCGCTTGGCCTCGACGTCCGCGGCCTCCGCGATCTCCTTGCGGCGCAGGATGTTGACCGCGCCCTGCGCGCCCATCACCGCGATCTGCGCCGACGGCCAGGCCACGTTGATGTCCGCGCCGAGGTGCTTGGAGCCCATGACGTCGTACGCGCCGCCGAAGGCCTTGCGGGTGATCACCGTCACCAGCGGCACGGTCGCCTCGGCGTACGCGTAGAGCAGCTTCGCGCCGCGCCGGATGATGCCGTTCCACTCCTGGTCGGTGCCGGGCAGGAAGCCGGGCACGTCCACGAAGGTGAGTACCGGGACGTTGTAGGCGTCGCAGGTCCGGATGAACCGCGCGGCCTTCTCCGAGGCGTCGATGTCCAGGCAGCCGGCGAACTGCATCGGCTGGTTCGCCACCACGCCGACGCTGCGCCCCTCGATCCGGCCGAAGCCGACGACGATGTTCGGCGCGAACAGCGGCTGGACCTCGAGGAAGTCGCCCTCGTCCAGCACGTGCTCGATCACCGTGTGCATGTCGTACGGCTGGTTGGCCGAGTCCGGGATCAGCGTGTTCAGCTCTTCGTCGGCGGCCAGGTCCTCCTCCGCCTCGAAGACCGGCGGGTCCTCCAGGTTGTTCTGCGGCAGGTAGGACAGCAGCGCCTTGACGTACTCGATGGCGTCCTTCTCGTCGGAGGCCTGGTAGTGCGCGTTGCCCGACTTGGTGTTGTGGGTGTGCGCGCCGCCGAGCTCCTCGAAGCCCACGTCCTCGCCGGTGACGGTCTTGATCACGTCGGGGCCGGTGATGAACATGTGCGAGGTCTGGTCGACCATCACGATGAAGTCGGTCAGCGCCGGCGAGTACACCGCGCCGCCCGCCGCCGGGCCGACGATCAGCGAGATCTGCGGGATCACGCCGGAGGCGTGCACGTTCCGCTTGAAGATGTCGGCGAAGGCGCCGAGCGCGACCACGCCCTCCTGGATCCGCGCGCCGCCGCCGTCGTTGATGCCGACGAGCGGGCAGCCGATTTTCATCGCCAGGTCCATGACCTTGCAGATCTTCTCGCCGTTCACCTCGCCGAGCGAGCCGCCGAAGATGGTGAAGTCCTGGGAGTACACGCACACCGCGCGGCCGTCCACCGTGCCGTAGCCGGTGATCACACCGTCGGTGTACGGCCGGTTGTTCTCGATCCCGAAGTTCGTGCTGCGGTGCCGGGCGAACTCGTCCAGTTCCTGGAAGGAGCCCTCGTCGAGCAGCAGCTCGATCCGCTCGCGCGCGGTCAGCTTGCCCTTGGCGTGCTGCTTCTCCACCGCCCGCGCGGACCCGGCGTGCACCGCTTCGTCGAGGCGGGCGCGCAGCTCGGCGAGCTTGCCCGCGGTCGTGTGGATGTCGGTCGTGTCGGTCATGGCCGTTTCTTCTGCTCCCGGGTGGTGTCCATCGGAGAATCCCTGACGGCGTCCGGAGCCAATCTATCCGACGGGCATAGGCTCGTCCCATGGTGTCTGCCTACAACGATCTCGACCGGCCGCCGTTGGACGAGCGCAGCGTGCAGCGGGCGCTGATGACGCCCGGCGGATTCGTCTCCGCGATCCGCGTGCTGCCCAGCGTGGAGTCCACCAACACCGCCCTGCTCGGCGCCGCGGAGGACGGCGCCCCGCACGCCTCGGTACTCGTCGCCGAGGAGCAGACCGCGGGAAAGGGGCGACTGGGGCGTACCTGGACGGCTCCGGCGCGTTCCGGTCTTTTCACCTCGATCCTGCTGCGCCCGGAGGCGCCGTCCGCCGCCTGGACCTGGCTGCCGCTGCTGGCCGGCGTCGCGGCGCGCGAGGCGGTGGCCCGCGCCTGCCGGCTGGAGATCGGGCTGAAATGGCCCAACGACCTCGTCGCCGCGTCCGGCGAACTCGCAGATCGGAAACTCGGCGGGATCCTCTGCGAGACCGCGCGGGGCGCCTCGGCGGTCGTCGCCGGCATCGGGATCAACGTCACGTTGCGCCAGCACGAACTTCCCGTGCCGCAGGCGGCCTCGCTCGCGCTGGCCGGGGCGGAGTCGACGGACCGCGACACACTGCTGCGGGCGCTGCTGCGCTCCTTCGGCGACTGGTATAACCGCTGGTCGGAGGCCGGCGGGGACGCCGAGGCGGCAGGGCTGCGCGACGCCTATCTGGACGCCTGCGTCACGATCGGCCGGGAAGTGCGCGCTGAGCTGCCCGGAGGCCGGACGGTGACCGGGCGCGCGAGCGGCGTGGACCGCTCGGGCGCGCTCCTGGTCACCACCGCTGAACAGGGTGAAACCGCGATCGGCGCGGGCGACGTGATTCATCTGCGGCCGGAGGCGGGTAACTGAGCATCAGAACCCTTGGGCGGCCGTGGATTTCTGTCGGTGCGACATGTCAGGATGGGGCACCACACGGAACCGAACAGCCGTGGTCACCTAAGGTCACCCTCGATTCGAGGGGGGAGAGGAACGTACGCGATGGGGTACCCGACCCGACTACTGAGCGAGGGCGAGCGGATCGATCTCGAACTGCGCCCGCATTGGAAAGCCCTGGTCCTGCCGGTCATCGTGCTGCTGGTCGCGTGCGCAGCCGCCGGATTCCTGCTGACCGTCTCGCCGAGCCCGAGCAAGACGAGCGGTGAGATCAGCTGGATAGCGATCGGCGTCGTCGCCCTCGCCGTGATCCTCTACTTCACCGTGCGGCCATGGCTGCACTGGCTGTTCAGCAACTACGTCGTCACCAACCGCCGGCTGATCATCCGGCTCGGCTTCGTCCACCGCGTCGGCCGCGACCTGCCGCTGGAGAAGATCAACGACGTCTCCTTCCGGCACGACTCGATCCTCGACCGGATGCTCGGCTGCGGCACGCTCGTGGTCGAGTCGGCGGGCGAGCACGGACAGGTGCTGCTGAACGACATCCCGCGGGTGGAGGAGACGCAGCGCGAGATAAGCACGCTGATCTCGGGCGACCCGGCCGCCGGAGCGACGGCCCGCGCCTGAGTCCGGGCCAGCGTTCCGGCGCGGCGGTATGCGAGCAGCGGATGAGCAGGCGAGTGAGCTAGCGCGACCGGTGGCGGCCGGTCGCGGAAGGCAGGGGCGGGTGGACGGGTACGGCCGTGGCGCTACCGGAGGGCCGCCCAGCGGGCTGCCCGACGGGCCGCCGGCAGGGCCGCCCGAGGGCTTGGGCCACGGCAGCCACGCCGCGCCGATCGGCTCCGCCCAGTCGGCCTGGCGCCGCGCCTCCGAATCCGGTCCGGGCGCGCACGCGGCACCGGCGGGCTACGGCTCGGCCGGTGCCGCGGCGGACCCCGGCACCCCGCAGTACCCGGTCGCGTACGTCGACTCCGCCGCGAACCTGGCGGTCCGGCTGCGCGCTCTGGCCAAGTTCACCAAGCTGATCGCCGACGCGAGCTCCACGATCGACGTCGCGGAGGCGGCCGCGGCCGAGGCGTACCGCCAGCTCGACGCCGCGTCCGTGTCCATCTCCATGTGGGAGCGGGACACCGGCCTGCTCCGGGTGCTGGTCAGCCACGGCGGCCAGCTCGGCGAGGGCGTGTCCGACCAGCCCGCGAACGAGACCTACCCGGTCACCGACTTCCCGACCGTGCTGCTCAGCGAGGACGAGGTCGGGCCGTGGATCCAGACCGCGGACGCGGGCAGCGGCGACCCGAAGCGCGTCGACCTGATGCGCCGCCGGGGCCTGCGCTGCGCGCTGATCGCCCCGATCGTCTTCGGCGGCCGCGCCTGGGGCGAGCTCTACGCCGCGCGCGCGACGCACCAGCCCGACTACAGCGAAGCCGACCTCGACTACGCCGAGGCGCTCTCCACGCAGGTGGCCGCTGGTCTCGCGCGGGCCAGCCAGATGGAGCACATCGAACGGCTCGCGCTCACCGACCAGCTCACCGGCCTCGCCAACCGCCGCGCGTTCGACGCGCGCCTCGACGCGGCGATGGATCGTCACAACACCGACGGCACGGTCGTCTCGCTCGTACTCTGCGACGGCAACGGCCTCAAGCGGATCAACGACACGCACGGCCACGACCACGGCGACGCGCTGCTGGTCGAGCTCGGCGCGTGCGTCTCGGCGGCCGCGTCCCGGCTGCCGCGGGCCCTCGCCGCGCGGCTAGGCGGGGACGAATTCTGCCTGCTGATCGAGGGATTCACCGCGGACGACGCGGTGGCCGCGGCCGAGGACCTGTGCCTGCGCGCGCTGACCGTGCGCGGCGGCGAGGGCATGTCCTGCGGCGTCGCCTCGACCGGCGACCCGATCGGCCGGGTCGCGACGCGCGACGGCCTGTTCCGGCTCGCCGACGCCGCGCAGTACCGCGCCAAGCGCTCCCGCTCGCTCTCCCCGGTCATCGCGGGACGCGGACAGCCGCCGGACCCCGAGCTGCCGATCCAGCAGCGCGGCGTCCCGGTCGCCGCGGGCCGCGGCCGACCCTCGGCACCGGTCGAAGCCCTGCTCGGCCAGGCGCTCGCGGGCCTCGACAAGCTGCCGCCCACCGCGCAGCGGGCGGACCGGGTCGAGGTGATCGTGGATCAGGTCGCGCGCGGCCTGGACGCGGCGTCCTGGTACATATATCGCCGCACCACGCAGCAGGGCCCGCTCTACCAGGAGCGCTCGGCCGTCTACCGCGCCGCCTCCGAGTCCGGCTCGTACACGATCCCAGGTGCCGTCCCGGAACCGCGGCAGCGCTCGGTCGAGGCCTCGCCGACCGCGCCGCCGCACTGGATCGAGCCGATACCGCGGGTCGCCGAGCAGCTGCGCGGCTTCGGCGCTGTCACTCCCGCGGTGGGTCAGGACTCGAACTGGAACCCCGGAGACCTGGGCATCTCCCCGGAGTTCCTGGCGGCGGCCGGCTACACCTCGGCGCTGTCGGCCGGCGCGACCGCCGCCGACGGCTCGCAGTGGCTGGTGGCCGTGCTGCTGGACGAGATCTCGTTGTGGGCTCTTCCGGCGCTGCCGCTGCTCCGCGTCCTGCTGGCGACCGCGGTCACGATCTGACGGTCCGGTGGTGTCGGTTACGACGTGACGGTCCGGTGGTGTCGGTCATGACCTGGCGGTTTGGCGGTGTCGGTTACGACGTGACGGTCCGGTGGTCTCGGTCACGACGTGACGGTTTGGCGGTGTCGGTCACGACGTGACGGTCCGGCGGCCTAGGGCAGCTTCTTCGCCGAGTCGCAGACCTCTTCGACGAGATCGCCCAGCAGCCTCCCGTCGTCCATCGTGAAGGTCACCGACGCGTCGCCGAGCCGGCTCGCCCGGACCCGCTTGAGCAATTCCGCGTACGCCGGGAAGAGCTCCGCGGTGTATAGTCCGCATTCCGTCTTCGAGATGACCTCGCCGGTAGCGATGGTCCGGTGCAGCCGGCCGGGACCGGTCCCGCACCAGATCGCGAAATGCGGCCGGAATTCCTCCTCGGAATCGCGCTCGCTGACCACCCGGTGCGTCTGCAGTGCGATCATCCGCCAATAACCTTCCAGGTTGAGCACGGCTTACGGATGAAATGGCGCAGGGCGCCTTTCCTGAAACGGCGCCCACCTGGCATGATGAGCGCTCGCTGGTGCAGCCGACCCGACACGATCAACGGCAGGGAGCGTGAGTTGCGGATACCACGGCGCCGCCGACCGACGCCACGAGTTGCACGGCTCCTCGCCGCGGCGGGTCTCGACGAGAGGACGACCAGAGAACTCACTGAACTTGATGTCTGTCGTGCGGTCGCCATTCGGTCCGCCGCACGGGATTCCGCCGCCCTCGGCCACGTCCTCGCGGTCGCGGAGCAACTGCTGCTCAGCGAAGAGAACTACGAGTTCGTCCTCGCGCTGCTTGAAGACATCCAGAACCTCGTCTCACACAAGCTGAAGGCGTTCTCAGACGCGGAACATGTCGTGGCGCTACTCGGGCCGAACAGCGCGGCCGCCTGGGCGACCTTGACTAGTTTCTGGACAGCTGTGGCCGACTGGTGCGCATCGGAAGAGGGGTTGACGCTGGAATCCAGCGAGAAGATCCTCTCTGTCCAGAACGAGCAACTCCGCACGCTCTTGTGGACCAGCAACCGCACCCTGGCAACCGGCGCCAAGCTCGGCATCGTCCACGCCCTTCGCTACGAGAAGGCTGGCCAGCCGCCGATCCCTGGGTATGAGCACCTCGCCGCAGTCCGCGACGCCATTAGCCAGGACTAAGTCTTGCCAGTGCGGCAAGCGAGACGTCACAAAGCACCCTTTCAGATGCCCAGCTCCTCTAACGAGCTCCGCCAGCTCAGACGAAGTGTGCTGGTCGCTGCTCAGAACGAGAGTGATTGCGGGAAGCTCGGCGCGTGCCGCTACACAGCGGTCAGCGTTTCTGCGGCGGAACGCTCGCGTTCGAACGCGCCGTTGATCCAGATGATCACTGCCTGGCCCGCGAGGTACACGCGCAGATCAGGCACGATCCAATAACGCATGTTCGCTGCCCTCTGGCTTGCCAGTGATCCAGCGGCTGATCTTGCCTGCCGTCACTAATTGCAGAATCGTGTGGATCAATCAGTGATGCCGGACTTCCCAAGTCGGCCGCTGGAGCTGATCGTTGTACACGATGATGTCGGCGTGGTCGGTTGGGTGGGCGGTCGCGAAGTAGAGCTGTTGGGACGGGATGTAGCGGTACTGCCAGGACCGTTCGATTTCGGTGTCGGCCGCAGACCCGGCCATTGCGGTGGCCCGGTTCCGGGCGCGGTCTACCGTCTGCTCGAGGGGGACGGATACGAAGATGCGCAGGTCCCACCGGTCGATCAGCTCGGGGCGTAGGAGGAAGACGCCATCGAAGAGCAGCACAGAATCTGCGGACGCGGCGGCGACCGGCAGGGACAGTGGTGTGTCAGTGTCGCGGTCGTAAACAGAGGTTTGGAACCTTCGGTCTCCGCCGGGGCCCAGCGGATCGAGCAGGACCCTGCACAGTCCGGCGCGGTCGTGGGCGTCGAAATAACAGCTTTCGGCCGAGTACTGGCCGCGTCGGTAGCGTTGCGCGCGGGGGAAGAGGAAGTCGTCGATGGTCGCACGGATGACGTCGCGGCCCTGCTCACGCAGGACTGTGGCGAGTTCGTCGGCCAGTGTGGTCTTGCCGGCGGCGGGCGGCCCGTCGATGGCGACCCGCAGCGGGTGCGTGGTTGTGGCGGACCTGATCGCCTCGGCCAGGCTACTGATGAGCTCGCTGCGGGTGGTTTCGTTCATGGCTACCTCTTTCGGTGTCTGTGCAGGGCTGGCGTCAGACTGCGTGTTGCATCGCCAACGTGCAGCGGAGGGAATCCTCTAGGTCCGGAAAAGCGCAGCCTAGACTGCGCTCTGCCAAACGTACGAGACAGTGGGGAACAGAGCTGGCCGAGTTGTCGCATACCTAACGAGACAGCGAGCCGCGCTCAGACGCCCAACTCTTGGAGCACGAGATCTGCCAGCTCAGGCGGAGTGTGCTGGTCGCTGCGCAGTACGAGGGTGTCTGCGGGAAGTTCCGCGCGCGCCGCGATACAGCGGTCGACGTTTCGGTGGCGGAATGCTCGCGCTCTGGCGTCCGCGTCGGGGTCATCGTCGATGAGAACCTGAGCGTCGATGCGGCGGCGAAGCTGCTCGGCTGGCACATCGAGGAAGACGTGAAGGATGCGCCCGCCAGTTTTGCCGATGAGCCCGAAGATCTCATCGCGGTAGTCAGCGTTGATGACCGTCATGGGGACCACCAGCGGTCGACCGTACTCGGCGGTCAGTCTCGTCGCGAAGTCCGCGACCAGCTTGCGCCAGACCGGGAGATCTTGGAAGTCGCCAGTCTCCGAGGTGGGCACCCACCGGTGCAGGATGTAGCCGACATACTCGGGGTCGAACAGCATGGCATCAGGCAGCCGCGTCGAGAGCTCGTCGGCCAGCGTCGTCTTTCCGGCTCCGAACGCGCCGTTGATCCAGATGATCACTGCTGGCCCTCCGGGACAGACGCGCAGATCAGGGCACGATCCAATGACGCATGTTTGCTGCCCCCTGGCTTTCCGCGGTTCCACGCCTTGAAGGTGCTGGCATCCGGCGCCGCTTTCAACGACTTCGCCTCCGGACCGCGGACGGTGATCCCGCACTGGTCGAGTGTGGCCCACAAAACCAGTTCCTGCCCGGGAAGTCCCCGGTGGAAGTCGCCGTCGATCACGTGCCCTTGACCTGCCGCGTCCTCCGGCGGCAGCTTCCCGACGAAGTCGCCGGCGATGTAGTGGGCGTCGGAGTGCGGCTGGGCGCCGGTCTCCAACGCCTTGTGCATCTCATCGAGGCCGCTCAGCTCGTCCTCGGTCAGCGCACGCGTCGTGAGTGTCAGGATGTCGAGATCGCTCTGCCCGTGCTGGTAATCGCCCAGCGCCGTCGAGCCGGTCAGATAAACCCCGTGAACTGCGTCGACCGGAAGGACACGGTCGAGGGCGGCCAGGTACTCGGCAAGATCGGACTGGTACGGCGTGCTCGGTTTCGAATCCATGACGACGGATCTAACCACTCCACTTCGTTCTGCGCCTAGGAGGCGCCGCGCAGAGGTATGAGACGCGAGCACTGGCGTTACTCAACGTCAGCACGCCTTGTCGGCGTGGATGTTCGGCCCGACCGATGGCTTGCGACCATCCATGCCGTCTCCCGTCTGTTCGTGTTTTCTGAAGCGCTTTCAGCTGCGATCCGAAGCATCGGGGAGCGGGGATGAGCGTGCTGGGATCCTTCGGTTCGCCGAGCGTGCTCGACGCGGTGCGGTGATCTTCAGGCGAGGAACTCCTTGATTGCGGCGAGCCATTCCGCGGGTTGGTCGATGTGCGCCATGTGCCCGGCCGGGTCGAGGACGACTGCGCGGGCCGCGGGGATCTGATCCGCGGTGCGTTCGGCCAGGCGTGCCGGGAAGGTCGTGTCCTGCCGGCCGTGCAGCAGCAGGACGGGGATGGCCAGGGCGGCCAGGCGCGCGAGCGAGTCTTCCGGGCGGATCGGCGGGAGGGTGCCGGCGACCCACGGTCTGGTCCATTCGGCGGTGAACTGGACGGTGTCGAGTCGGCGGCGGTAGTCCTCGCGCGCTTCGGGGAGCCAGGCGTTCGCTTCGATTCCGGCCACCGCGTCGGCGCGGGTGAGCTCCGGGGTCGGTGGCGGGTTCCCGGCCCAGACCGCGTTGCCCGCTGCTTTCAGCGCGGCGACTTCGGGCCAGTGGTCGTAGGCGTCGTCGGGCACCGGCGGGATGCTGCTGGAAGCGATGATCAGGCGCCTGATGCGGTGTGGTGCGGTCAGGGCAAGGCGCTGGGCGAACAGGCCGCCGGTGGAGAATCCGAGCACATCCACGTGCGCGAGGTCGAGTGCGTCGAGCAACGCGGTCAGGTCTCTGACCGCGGCGTCGGGGTTGTATTCGTGGTCGGGCAGGCCGGTGGTCGAGCGGCCGCAGCCGCGCAAGTCCGGCCAGATCACGCGGTGGGTTCCGGCCAGCTGATCGAGCGGCTCGCGCAGGTAGCTGTGGTCCCAGTCCGGGCCGCCGTGGATGACCAGCAAGGCGCGGTCGGCGGGCCCTTCGGCCTGGGCGACGAACAGTTCGACCGGCGGGTTGTTACACACGGCGATCTTGTTCTCGATCAGCATCCGGCCAGTATTACTGTGTCTGGCGACGCTCGTCGTCGCTTCGCCCACACACAGCATGGCGTTGCTGATCGTCGGCGCGGCTTTAGCGGGGACAGGGCACGGCGCCGCCTATCCGGCGGCGCAGGACGAGCTCACCCGTATCGCACCCGCCGACCAGAGAGCCGAGGTGAGCGCCGCGTTCTACGTCTGCGTGTACCTCGGTGTGTCGCTCCCGGTCATCGGCATCGGCATCCTCGCCGACCTCACCACGCTGTTCACCTCAGTGACGATGTTCGCCACGGTGACCGGCGTCTGTTCCCTCGCGCTCGCCGCTTGGCACGTCCACGGTGCCGCTGCTGAGTCCTCGACGGAATCGGGCCGACCGCACGAGACCGATGAACACGAGTGGGCGCGGATCGAATTCACACGAGGAGAAGTTCGATGAACAGCACAGACCGGCCCGTGAACCGCGAACACGCCGACGGCTACATGTACGGGACCGACAAGCGGATGCACGACGCGTGGACCAAGGTAGTCATGCTTCATGCCACCTTGTGGACGGGGCCGTACACGAAGGCAGGCGACTGGTGACGTGTCAGGGCGCGTGGGCCCCGGTCGGCGTGCAGCGACCGGGACAGACCGGGGTCCACGTTGGCCGACAACCTCAGCGCTGATCCCGAGCCCGGAGCAGCGCCTCGAAGGTCCGGGCGATCACCGCGTACCCGGCGTCGTTGGCGTGTATGTTCGGCCCGACCGGCGCCGCCGCGCACATCCAGGTCCACTCGCAGATCCGGGCGACGTTCACCGGGACGGTAGTACCGCCCAGCGAGGTCGTGTCGGTGAAGTCCGCGGTCTGGAACGCGCTCGAGACGTCCGCGACCGGGACGCCGAACGCGGCGTAACCCGCGCCGAGGACGCCGTCGAAGGTCGTGGACAGCGTGACCGACTCCTCGGCGAGCGTCTGGCCGCCGCTGGTCAGGTACTCGGCGAGGAACGGGTCGTAGTAGTTCATGCCGACGAAGCTGACGTTGTGGCCCGCCGCGGCCTTGAGTTCGGCGAGGATCTCCGGCAGTTGGGTCCCGGCCGAGGCCACTCCCTCGGCGACGCACGCGGCGTCGAGCGATCCACCGCTCAGGCAGCCGTCCACGTTGTTCGCGCCGATGTCGAGCGTGACCAGGATGCGCGCGTGCGGGTGCGCTTTGAGGAAGGCGACCGCCGCGTTCTCCTGCACGGTGTACGACTGGCCGCTGCCGGCGAGGTCGGGGCAGCCGCCGTTCAGCATCGTGCCGGTCGTCTCACCGGGGCAGGAGAGGTTGACGTAGTGCAGGTCGCGGTTGCCGTGCTCGCGCAGGTAGGCGGCGAGGTCGTCGGCGTATCCGTGGCCGGACTCCACTCCGTTCCCGGCCGAGTCCGGCTGATAGCCCCAGGCCAGCGAGTCGCCGAGGGTCAGGTAGTAGTCGTATTCGCCGCCGGGCTGTACCCAGTCGGCCGTGCTGTGCGCACTCGCCGCGATGGCGGTGGCGGGGGCGGTGGCGGCGTCGGCCGCGGTGCCGCCGGCTATGCAGCAGGCGGCGACCGCTCCGGCGATCATCATTGATCGCAAGGTTCGACGATTCATGGCCGGAATGCTACTGGCCGGTATCCTCGCGCGGAAGGCCCGGGGAAGCCACGGAGAACGGGCGGATAACGACAAACGCGGACAGTCTGCTCCATAAGGGCGCGTCCGCTCCATAAGGGTACGACTATTCAGCCTCGAACTGGACCGTCAGCTCCCTGAGCAGGTCGCTGAGCACCTCGAGCCGTGCGTCCGGCAGTGCCGAGAGCAGCTCGCGCTCGTTCTTCAGCAGACTGGTCAGCGCGGCGTCGGCGAGTTCGCGCCCGGAGTCGGTCAGCCGCACCAGCACCCCGCGCCGGTCGTTCGGATCCGGCCCGCGCACGACCAGCCCCTTGGCCGCGAGCCGGTCGATCCGGTTGGTCATCGTGCCCGAGGTGACCAGGGTCTGGGTGAGCAGCTGGCCGGGGGAGAGCTGGTACGGGGTGCCCGCGCGGCGCAGCGCCGAGAGCACGTCGAACTCCCAGGTCTCCAGCCCCCGCTCGGCGAACGCCGTGCGCCGTGCCCGGTCCAGGTGCCGGGCCAGCCGGGTCACCCGGCTGAGCACCTCGAGCGGGCTGACGTCCAGGTCGGGCCGCTCCCGCCGCCAGGCGGAGACGAGCCGGTCCACCTCGTCCCGGGTGTGCCCGGCGACCGTGCTCGACTCCTCGCTCATCCCCTGATTCTATCAAGAAACTCTACGCCAAGTATCTTGACGTCGAGCCTGCTGCGGCCGTCCGTATGGCCGTCCGGAAGCTCGTCCGTTCGCCTCGCGGAGTGGCTGGCTGCGTATCGGCGGTCACCTGTCCCCGGGCTCGGCCTGCTGCTGCGGCTGTCCGCATGGCCGTCCGGAAGCTCGGCCGTTCGCGTTGGCGACAGCCGCCCGACCAGGTGGTCACGTGTCCGCGGAGCTCAGCCCCGCTGCGGCCGTCCGGAAGGTCGGCCCTCCGTACGCTGGTCCGCACGCGCAGACCTCCAGTCCTCTGTACGCTGTTCCGCACGCGCGGACCGTCAGCCCTCCGCGGCGCTCGTCGCGTCCGTGCCGGCCCCCTCGGCCGTCGCCTTCGCCCGGGCCTTCATCGCCTTGAAGCCGCGCCGGGTCATCAGCCGCGGCTGGTGCTCCAGCCCGGACAGCCCGTTCCATGCCAGGTTCACCATGTGTGCGGCGACCTCGTCCTTGCTCGGGCTCTGCGCGTCCAGCCACCACTGGCCGGTCAGCGCGACCATGCCGACGAGCATCTGCGAGTACATCGCGCCGAAGTCCGGGTCGTAGCCGCGCCGCCGGAACTCGGTCGCCATGATGCCCTCGACCTGGGTGGCGATGTCGCTGATCAGCGAGGCGAAGTTGCCGGTGGACGCGGCGACCGGCGAGTCGCGCACCAGGATCCGGAAGCCGTCGCTGTAGTTCTCGACGTAGTCAAGCAGGGCGAACGCCGCCTGCTCAAGCAGCTCGCGCGGGTGGCCGCCGGTCAGCGCCGAGGTGACCAGGTCCAGCAGCGTGCGCATCTCCCGGTCGACCACGACGGCGTAGAGGCCTTCCTTGCCGCCGAAGTGCTCGTAGACCACCGGCTTCGACACGCCCGCCTTCGCCGCGATCTCCTCCACGCTGGTCGCGTCGAATCCGCGCTCCGCGAACAGGGAGCGGCCGATCTCGAGCAGTTGCTCGCGACGTTCCTTCCCGGTCATCCGAGTACGTGGCGAGGCGTTTGGTACGGAGGTCACCGCCTCATTATGGCTGCTCGCCCCCGATACCGGTCCCGGTTTTCCGCCGTGCCGCGCTCCGGAAGCCGCGATCTCGCCGCCGTCCGAAGCGCTGCCCCGCCCCTTCCGTTGCCGCCCGACGACCGGACCGTCCACCCGCACCATGCGCACCCCCGCGCTCATCGTGAAACCACCGCCTCCCGCAGCGGCTCAGCCAACTCGCCCGGCACGACCTGCTCGACCCGGACCCGCTCGCACCCGACCCACTCCGCAGCCTCCCACAGCGCCTTCGCCATCGGCTCGACCGCGCGCCGCGAGTGCAGCGAGACCTGGCGCGCGATCAGCACGTCGCCCGCCTTGCGGTCCGTCTCCCGCGCCGGATCCGCCCGGCCCAGCAGGTCGCCGCCGTGCAGCAGCGGCATCGCGTAGTACCCGTGCACGCGCTTCGCCTTCGGCACGTACGCCTCGAGCCGGTGGCTGAGCCCGAACATGCGCTCGGTGCGCGCCCGCTCCCAGATCAGCGAGTCAAACGGGGACAGCAGCGTGGTGCGATGCCGGCCGCGCCCGCCGGCCTCCAGGAATTCCAGTGCCTCGGGCGAGGCCCACGCCGGCTGGCCCCAGCCTTCCACCTCGACCGGGAGGAGGCCCGCCTCCTCGGCGACGTCAGCGAACTTCCCGACGTTGCGCAGCCGGTAGTAGTCGCTCAGATCCGATTTCGTCCCGACCCCGAGTGCGCGACCCGCCCGGGCGAGCAGCCCCACGTGGCACTCGTGGTCGGTCAGTTCGTCGTGCAAGGCGGCTTCGGGTAGCGCACGCTCCGGCAGGTCGTACACCCGTCGCCATCCGCGACGCTCCACGCACACTGCGTCACCGCATGCGAGCAGATACTCCACAGCCTGCTTCACGTCGGACCACTCCCACCAACCTGGAGTCTTCCGCGCGCCGCCGAGTTCGGTCGTCGTGAGGGGCCCGTCGGAGGCGAGGCGTTCCATCACGCCGCGCACTGAAACATGATCCGGCGCCATCCCCCACATATCGTTACGGTTTCGATATGATCGCCGCCGGAAGGCGAAGAGCGGCCAGTCCTCCGCCGGGAGGACACAGGCCGCGTGGGCCCAGTACTCGAAGGCGCGTGCTGCTCCGGGCCCCTTCGGCTCCCAGAAGGCCCGGTGCACGGCCGGCCTGCCCACCGCGCCGAGCCTGGCGAAGGGGACCAGCTCCTGGGACCTGGCCAGCACCGAGATGGTGTCGAGCTGGACGGCCCCCAGCCGGTGCAGCAGGCCGGGCACGGTGCGCCCGGGCAGCGCGCCGAGCAGGCCCTGAGCGCGAAGAGCGGCGCGACGGGCCTCCGCGGCCGACAAAGTGGTACCCATGTCCGCGACGATAACGAGGACGTCCGACAATTCTGGCAGACTGTCAAAATTGCGCGGCGGGGCCGGGGTGGCTTGTCATCCGTGCGCTGCTCGTATAATCAAGAGGTAAGCGAGAAGTTCGTAACACCGAGGTGTCCTGACGGGTACCTCCCTCCGCGACTATCTGCCCCAGTGCCGTGGCTGTGCGTCGAGGAACGCATGCAAGGCCACAGCCGCTCGATGCCGAGCGACCGAAGCAGGATTTGGACGCGTCGAAGGAATCGAGTGAGCGAGTCCCGTATGAGCAATGTCGTTGAACACACCCCTGCCCCCGTGTCCCCGGCCAACATCCCGCCGCGCATCCTCGTCATCGGCGGCGGCTACGTCGGGTTGTACACCGCGCAGCGGATCCTGAAGAACCTCAAGCGCGGCGAGGCGATCGTCACGGTCGTCGACCCCCGCTCCTACATGACCTACCAGCCCTTTCTGCCGGAGGCCGCAGCGGGCTCCATCGCGCCGCGTAACATCGTCGCTCCGCTGCGTCGCGTCATCAAGGGCCCGAACGCGGAGGTCCTCACCGGCAAGGTGATCGAGGTCGACCACGCGCGGCGCACCGCGCGTATCGAGCCGAACGCCGGCGAGGCCTACGACCTCGGCTTCGACCAGCTCGTCGTCGCCGTCGGCTCCGTGCCGCGCACGCTGCCGATCCCGGGCCTAGCCGAGAACGGCATCGGCTTCAAGCAGGTCGAGGAGGCCATCAGCCTCCGCAACCACATCATCGGCCAGATCGACCTGGCCGACTCCATCAAGGACGAGGCGCTGCGCCGCAAGGCCCTGACGTTCGTGTTCGTAGGCGGCGGCTTCGCGGGTGTCGAGGCCATCGCCGAGATGGAGGACATGGCCCGCGACGTGTGCAAGTGGTACAGCCACGTCGAGCCCGAGGACCTGCGCTTCCTGCTCGTCGAGGCCGCCGACCGGATCCTGCCCGAGGTCGGCCCCGAGCTCGGCGTGTGGACGGCCGAGGAGCTGCGCAAGCGCGGCATCCAGGTCAAGATGAAGACGTTCCTCAACTCCTGCGTCGACAAGCACGTCGTGCTCTCCGACGGCACCGAGCTGGACGCCTCCACCATCGTGTGGACCGCCGGCGTCAAGCCGAACCCGGTCGTCGAGAGCCTCGGCGTGCCGACCGGCCCGAAGGGCCACGTCGACACCCAGGCCAACCTGCGCGTCGTCGGCACCGACTACGTCTGGGCCGCGGGCGACTGCGCCCAGGTGCCGGACCTGTCCAAGGGCCCGGGCAACTGGTGCTCCCCGTCCGCGCAGCACGCCGTGCGCCAGGCCAAGGTCCTCGCCGAGAACATCGTCGCGGCCCTGCGCGGCAAGAACGTGCACGACTACGTGCACAAGCACGTCGGCTCCGTCGCCGGCCTCGGCATCGGCAAGGGCGTCGCCAACGTCTACGGCACCAAGCTGCGCGGCTGGCCGGCGTGGTTCATGCACCGCGCCTACCACGTCAGCCGCGTCCCCACCTTCAACCGCAAGGTGCGGGTGTGCGTGGACTGGATCCTGGCCGGCTTCTTCCGCCGCGAGGCCGTCACCCTGACCGCGTTCGAGAGCCCCCGGGGCGAGTTCACCGAGGTGGCGGTCCCCGCCCCCGCCCCGGCGCTCGAGACCGCCGCCAAGGCCGAGGCGGCCAAGGAGGCCAAGGAGAAGGTCGCGGCCTGACAGCTGATGGCTGTGCAGCTGTAGTTCTGCCGAGTCAGCCCTCGCAGTCGACGACGTCGATGGCGGGGGCTGCTTGTCATCGCGGGTTCTGCGGCGCTGCGGGCCCACGGCGCCGCGGGCCATATCGGTGGGCAACCGACCCACCGCACCCCCGCGTTCTCATAAGCGTGCCCCGCCCCTGGTCCGTACCCCGCCGCGTGACGCAGCACGCGACGCGCCTAGTCCCCCGCCCCGCCCGCGCCTTCGCGTCGCGCATCGTCGCCTCGCGCGCACTGTCCCTCATCCGACGCCTGCTACGCCGCTTCGACCTGCGTACCAGAATCGGCAAGCGCCGCAGCTTCCAATTGCTCTGCGTCGCGACGATCCTCCTGTTCATCCCAATCATCTACGTGCGCGGACAGGGCAACCCGTACGTCTACTCCGAGGCCCAGGTCCCCGCCGAACCGGTCGGCATCGTCTTCGGCGCGGGCGTGCAAGGCGACCAGCCCGGCAACTACCTCGAAGGCAGGCTGAACCTGGCCCTGCAACTGTGGCACGCAGGCAAGTTCAAGGTCTTCCTCGTCACCGGCGACAACTCAACACCCACCTACAACGAGCCGAAAGCCATGCGCGACTACCTCATGGCACGCGGCGTCCCCGAGAACGTCATCGTCCTCGACTACGCCGGCTTCGACACCTGGGCCAGCTGCGACCGCGCCAAGCGCGTCTTCGACGTCACCAAGGCCATCCTCGTCAGCCAGACCTTCCACATCCCCCGCGCCACCTACCTCTGCCGCGCCGCCGGCATCGATGCCTTCGGCGTAGCCGACCCCGACGGCCTCCACGAGGGTTCCGTCACCGAGTGGATGCGCAACGGCCTCCGCGAGGTAGCAGCCTCCTTCAACGCCGTCTACCAGGCCACCACCCAGCCCGAGCCCAGGTTCCTGGGCCCCAAGGACGACGGCGTAGCCCGGGCCCTGGCGACGGCCGGCACCGCCAACTGACCGTACTGGCTGGGCGGATGGAACTGGCTGAGCTGACCGTACTGGCTGGGCGGATGGAACTGGCTGAGCCGACGCACGCTGTCAACGTCGCCCGGGCCGCCAAGGCTACGACTGCCTGCCTGCATACGCTTCCAACGAACGTTAGACCCGACGCTACGGCCTGATCCGATGCCACAGCAGCGTCGTCGTCACCTGCGGCGCTGCGGCGTCACCTGAGGCACCGCGGCTACGCCCGCGTCTGCGCGCGAATGAGTTAGGTTCGTGGCCATGGATCTGTTGCCCTGGGCCCAATCCCTCGCCGAGCAACTCCTCGCCCAGGAACTCCCGCGCCGCTGGGCCCACACCCAAGGCGTCGGCTACCTCGCCGAGGTACTGGCCGGCATCCCCGCCCTCGGCGACGCCGCCGAGCTCCTAGCCGCAGCCGCATGGCTCCACGACATCGGCTACGCTGCCGGCCTGGCTCACACCGGCATGCACCAACTCGACGGCGCCCGCCACCTCCGCGACACCGAAAAGGCCGACCCCCGCCTCTGCGCCCTAATCGCGCACCACACGTACGCCGACATAGAAGCCCGACATCGCGACCTACACAACGAACTGGGAGCCGAGTTCCCACCCATCCCGGGCCTGTTGGCCGACGCCCTGACTTACTGCGACGTCTCCACGACGCCGGACGGTGAGCTCACCAACGCCAAGGACCGCCTCACCGAGATCTTCGCCCGCTACGCGCCCGGCTCGATCGTCTACGAGACCATGACCGAAGCGACCCCACTCATCTTCGAGTCCGTTGCCCGCATCTCAGCGCTCATGTCCACATGTCCGTAGCACGCGGAACCACGCTCGCGCGGCCGATTCAGATCAAGCCGGGCTGAGTTCGCACGAGCTCGCCGCGGATCCCGAATCCGCAGCTTAGAGCCGGTGCCCGGAGCCGGGACTCGAACCCGCACGACCTGTCGGTGAGGGGGTGTGAGTTCGGCAAATCAGTGTCCGCCGACGTACGTGGTCGCCCGCTTGTACAGGTCAGTCCGTATCAATGTACGTCGGCGGAGATCGGCGTATCCTGGCGCGTCAATGCCCATAATGAGACCATAGTTGAGACTGTGCTGGAACCTGTCGGGGACTGCTTCTGATCGACGAGGCGTAGGCCGCGGGCCCGACTTGTGGGGGCGGCGCGCATCGTTGCCGGGACTGCTGGTCGCGAGTGCGAGAAGTGCTCGCGTACCACGACCATTTGACTACGCTATGCGGGTCTCTTGACTTAGAGCATTCACTTCGTCGCCTCGTCGACGACCTCTGCTACGCTCCAAGGCAGTTTGACCTTCGACTAATACTTTCGTAAGCGAGGCGATCTTGGCCGTAGATGATCTGCCGGGCCCTGTGGTCACCTTCCTCAACGTCCTCGGCGTGAAATGGCCTTATATCAACGAGGATTCGGTCATGCAGTTCGCGGGCCTCGTGCGCGAGTTTGGAACGGCAGTCCAGACCACACACGAGGACGCGACGAGAGCCATCCAGGGGATCGCACAGGCATATCAGGGCTCATCGACCGAGAGAATGAGCTCTGGGTGGGCGGAACTGTCCGCGCGGCACGTGACGGAACTCGTCGATGGCAGCCACGTCCTTGCCGACGCGCTCGAGGCGGCTGCCGCGTACATCGTCGCTCAGAAGGTCGCGGCGATCGTGGAACTTGTCGCCATGGCCGCCAGTTTTGTAGCCGACCAGGCCGCGGCTGTCGCCACCTTCGGGATCGCCGAAGCCGCGGTTCCGGCGATCATGGCTGCTGGTCGTGCTCTGATGGATTCGCTGGTCCAGGATTTGGAGCAGTACATCATCGGCGAGGTCGTCGAGGCCGCGGCCAAGCCGCTGTTCGCCAAGGTCTCTGCGGCCCTGTCCGGGCTCGACTGGTCGCAGACATCGTCTGGCGGCGCATCGGCGTCCACGGGGCTCTCGCTCGACGAGGGGATGGTGCGCCAGCACACGGCGGCGCTGCGCGATCACGCGCAGACCTTCCGCTCGCACGCGACCGCCTTCCAGCAGGGAGTACGGGAGTTGAGTTTCTGATGTCCGGCGAGGAATCGGCGATATTCAAGGGGCTCGCCGGAGATGCGGACAAGGCGCTCGGCGACGCAGGCGGCGCACTCGGAAGCTTCACCGAGAAGACCGCGCAGACCGCCGACGAGACCACCGACAGGATCCTGTCCACCGAATCCGGAAACGTCGAGGATTCGAGAACATCAAGCCGAAGAGCTCGCCCACATCGATTGAGGGGGAGAGCAGCGCCCCGTCGGGCAAGATCTCGGACATTCTCGGCCAGAAGGGCGGGGGATCGGGCGGCGGTGCGTGGGAGGGCGAGAACGGGCTGCACCTGACCGCTGAGGAAAACTCTGCAGCCGATCAGTTCCTAGGCCGGGCGCACCACGCGGAGTCCAACATCACCCCGGTTGTCATGGACGTGAAAAACGGCGTGCCCGGCGCGGAAGCGGTCGGTTACCCCGACTTCGTGCTTAAGAGCCCAGAGTCGTTCAAGCGGAAGCTCGCCACGACACTGTCTGAGGGCCCGACTCGAGACCTCGACTCGGCCCTGGCCGATATGAAAGACTCGGTGCGCTATACCCTAAAGTTCCCCGAGGACGGTTACACCGATGGAGTCAATCAGACGATCTCAAAATTCCAGGACGCAGGCTTCGAGAACGTAAAGTTCAAGAACACCTGGGATTCGTCCGCTTACAAAGGCATCAACAGCTTCTGGCGCGACCCGCAGACCGGTCACATTTTCGAGATCCAGTTCCACACCCAGGACAGCTTCGACGCGAAGATGGACACCCACGAGCTCTACGAGGAGATGCGGCTGCCCGGTGTCTCGGCCGAGAAGGCGCAGGCTCTCCAGGATGAGCAGAACCGGATCTTCGGCTCGATCCCCAAGCCGCCGGGGGCAACCGGGATCAAGCTGCCCGAGACGAGAAAGTAGACTCCACGTATGCACGAGAGCGACGAATCCAATGTGCGATACTTCGCGCTGATCAGGGATGGCGGTACCGCTGAGGAAGCGACCGGCCTGGTACGTCGGGTGCCCACCACTCCGCGCCCTACCGACGAGGCGATCGGCAACGACCTCGAGTGGCATCCGACCGATTACCTTGAGCGTTACTACACGCTCGGGAGTATGGATCGCGAAAACGTGGAGATCACCCCTGAACTCGCCGAAAAACTGCTCGCGCGCTGGCGTGCCGCGCGAGCGCTCTGAGCCTACAAGCAGCCTAGGAGAGTCCTACCTGCGTGCTTGCTATTGCCACAAGGGTGGTCAGCCGGCCCGACTGACGCGGACGCGCATGCGTCTGCGGTGGGTCCCTTCGCCGCAGAGTTCGTGATGCAACCCTGCCTAGGGAGTTCGCGGTATCGGCCGGCCTCCTCGCTGCGGCGGCCAGCCGATCAAGCTGGTTGGGACTGTGATGGCGAGCTGGACGAGGATGCCGACGAGGGCGAGCTCGTATACCCGGAACTCTGGCTGTAGCTTGCGGATCTCGACCTGATCGCGCAGTGCGCAGACGATCTCCGCTACGTGCACCTCGGTCGCGACATCGCTACGGTCCGTCGGCTACGTCGGGACCTCAAGGCTCAGCTCTAGGCTGAGGTCTGTCGAGAGGCGATGGAGGCTAAACCTCTCGGTGTCGGGCCAAGAGCTGATAGCTGTACCGCGCGTCAGTCAGGCACTTTGCGAGCTTCACGTCTAGTGGTTGACGCGATGAGCTGAGCAAGGCCCGGCGGAACTGAGACTGTAGCTTAGGCGGCGCGGCCGATTCGAACTCATGCCTGAGCATCGTATGCCCAGGTCGAAGAGGTGCCCGGAGCGGGACTCGAAACCGCACGACCTGTCGGTCAGGGAGGCTTAAGCTCGTCAAATCAATGTCCGTCGACGTACGTGGGTGCCCGCTCGTGCAGGTCAGCCGTATCAACGTAGGTCGGCGGACATCGGCATATCGGGGCGGACCGAGACTGAAATTGAGACTATGGTCATTGATACAAGCTTATTCGAGCCCTGCGGCCCGGCGGAGCATGGATCGTGTGTCAGGGTCGGCAGGCCGGCCCTGGGCAGGACGCGCGGGTGCCGGATTGGCGCGGGCGAGCGGCAAGAGTTCGTCATAGCGGGGGTCGCCCGGAACAACCTTCGTCGCGCCGTCGTAGTAGACGCCGTCCTCGGTCCGGCCGCGCAGCGGAAGGATGATCGTCACGCCGTCAGCGTCGAGCATCGGCGGCGTCGTGGTGTCCGTGTATGCGGTCTCGTCCTCAGCCGAATGTTCGTTCAAAGTAGTCCTCCATCGTCTTGGCGACCTGCGCGTTGCCAAGCGCCAGGTTCTTGAGTGCGTCCCCGCCTTTGGCCCACGAGGCGAAGCCCTCGGCGAACAGTTCCTGTGGATGATCGTAGTAGTGAGACCAGTTCGGGTCGTTCCCGATCGTCTTCAGTACGTTACCTTGAACCCCCTGCCAGTCGCTCTGGCTACTCAAATCACCGTATGCCGCGTCTGCGCCGTGCCCGAACTCATGAAGAGGAACACTCACGCTTGCGCTCAGGCCGGAAGAATTGATCAAGAGCCGTCGCGAGCCAGGGAGGTAGACGCCGGCGACATCGTCCCAGCTGGAGCCTGGTGGCCAGCCGCGAGGCGCGCCTGTGAGCGTTTCACCGCCGGGCAGTTGGCTGATCGGCTTGTCGCCGATGCTGATGCCTCCGCCGGGTTGATCCTCCATGAACTTGGTGACCTTGCCGTACACCTTCGATGGTACGGTGGACAGATCGTCGATCGCCGCCTGGGTTGCGGCCGTCTGATCTGTGATAGCGAGCGGGTCGTGTCCCGGCGTAGGGGTAGTGGGCTTTCGGCGCTCCGGGCTGGGCTCCGCCGCTGGCTCGCCGCCGCTGTCCTCGGGATCGAGGATCGACTTGATCTTGTCGTGGAACCCGGGCGAGTTGGCGTCGGCGGGTGGCGGGCTGGCCACGGGCTCGCGGGGGCTACTCGCTGTGCTGTCCGGGTTGATCCGGTCGAACGTATCGGAGAACTGGCTATCGACGTTGCCGAGGTCGCGTGCGCCTTGAAGCGCGGTGTCCGCGGTGATCCCGTGGAAGTCGGCGGTCTTGCCGGTGATGTCGTCAGCAGCCTTGCCGAATGTGTCTTTGAGCGCGATGGCGGCGTCCCGCTGCCCCTGCCCGCCCGCCATCAGAACTGGATCCCGGCAGCCTGGCTGTGGAACGTGGCCGCATGCGAGCGCATCGTCTCAGCATGCTGGCGTAGCACTCCTACATGTTGTTCGACCATTCCCATGTCCAACTGCACGCTGGCGGAGCCGAGAGGGTCCACGCCGCCAGGGGCGTTCGACCAGTCCAAGCCCTGGAGCATCGCTTCGACTTTCGCCACGAGCGGCTTCGAGGCGGCCTCGATCACGTTCCCGATCACATACTGTTCCAAGTCCTGGATCAGGGAATTGCCGAGTGCCTCGCCGAGCTCTTCGAGCTCGGGTAACGCCGCTAAGCTTGCCCCGAACGTTTCCGGCGCGGCAGCCAACGCGGTCGCATAGCCCACTGCGAGCTCGACGAGCTGCAATAGCGCCTGGCCCTTCTGCGCCACCACGTAGACTGCCCACGCGTCCAGCGCGTCGGCGAGGAGCGAGCATGCTTCCGTCACCTCGTGCACGTGCCGAGCAGACAGATGAGCCCAGCCCGACGACATCGCCTGCGTAGAAGGCCCTTGGTAGGCCTGGGCTATGTTCGCTACCGCCTGCGTGGCATCTTCATGAGTCTGCGCGACCGCCTGTCCGAATTCCCTGGTCAGGGTCGCGAAGTGACTCAGCGAGTCCTCGTTGATGTACGGCCACGCGATCCCGATGGCGTTGAGAAAGGTCACCACCGGCATGGGTAGATCATCGATCGCCATTCCCGCCCCCTCGCTGGGTATGCACAAACGCCGTTCCTCGACAACGGCGCACCGAGCGTACTCAGTGACCGCATCGCCACACAAGGAGTCTGCGACGAACCCGGTGGTATGAGCTGGATGGAGCGTGGTCCTGGTGCGCGAGGTGGGCGATGTCGTAGCGGGCCAGGTCCGGTGGTCATTGCCGCGAGGTGAGACCCCCGATGATGATCGACCGTCCGGGCCCCAATGCGTTTCGACGAAGTCTGAAAGAGTTCTGATACTGTCCCGGGGCGGTGAGAGAGGCCGTGCTGCGCGGCTATCTGTTGGAGGAGTGCCTGGCGTGGCTGCTGCGAGGCAGCGGCTATCGACTGCTGTTGAGCACCGCGGACGATCCGGTGGAACTCGAAGTGCGGGGCCAGGAGTTACGAGTACGAGGTCGCGGGACCAGCCACCAGGTCGATGTTCTCGGTGAGCTCGCCTTCACGCCGGCGTTTTCCCTGCCGGTTCGCCTGTTCCTCGAAGCGAAGTACTACAGCACTCAGTGCCGTCTCGAGGTGGTGCGCAACGCCCATGGCGTAGTCGACGACGTGAACGGGAACTTCGTGACTCGACCCGGCATCCACCTTCCGCAGCGCCGCCTCCACTACGCCTATTCGCTCTTCTCGACCAGCGGCTTCACCAAGGAGGCGCAGGAGTACGCGCTGGCCCACCAGATCTCTCTGATCGACGTGTCCGTACCCTCGTTCAACTGGCTGCGCGAACCCATTGACGTGATCTCAGCGAGGGTTAGCTGATCAGGCGGTGTTCGAACTGGGTGAGGACGAGTGCTGCGCGGGCCAGGTCGGTGATTTTCCTCGGGCTCATGGTGACGTGGCGAAGTGCCTTCCAGCGTTCGAGCAGCAGCGCGAAGCCGCGCTCGCCCAGGCAGCGCAGGCCGCGCAACAGCTTGTTGAACGTGCGCTGGTCGAGGTGCAGGGGGATGCCGTCGCTGCGCTGTGTGACGGGGGTGAGCACACCGCAGCCTGCTCCGTCGTACCCGCCGTCGGCCAGTACCGGCATCGTCTTGGTGTACAGCCACAGGGTCGCGAGGACCTGTTCGCGGGCGGCGGTCAGATCGTGGGTGGAGCCGGGCAGCACGTCCGAGACCCACAGCGGAATGCCGTTCGGCGCCATCAGCGCCTGGACCACGCCGCCGAAGTGGCGCTTCTTGCCGGAGTACCAGGAATCGATCTCCTTGCCCTTCTTGGAGATCTTCGTCTCGGCGAGCCGGTCGGTGGAGATGACCGTGCCGTCCAGGATCAGGTGCGACATTTCACGCTCTGCCGCACGCTCGAGTGCCTCGTGTAGTTCCGGGGCTTGAAGCGAGAGCACCTCGATCGCCTCCTGCAGATACCGGTAGGCGGTGGCGCGCGAGAGGCCGAACCCGGCGCCGAGCCGTTCGACCTCTACGCGGTCGCGGAACCAGGCCAGAGCGAAACGGGCCTGGTGAAACGGGGTGAGCGCCCGGGTTCCCCGGCGCGTGCCGCGTCGGCGCCGCTCGGCGCGCAGCAGCCGCGCGAGGTAGATGATCAGTTCACGGGAGACATCGAGTGTGCAACGATAGGTCACGCGCGGGGCCGTCCTGCCGAAGGATCTTCATTAGTCAGAACCCTTCTATCAGCGGCCTCGCGTTCTACGTCGGCGAGGTCCGATACGTTCCCATACGCCCCACATGCCGAGCTCGCGCTGTCGAGATCACCTCATTG
>Ga0310811_10001135_pt1 | contig 34152 bp, 23 predicted proteins | sample YCmetagenome_FD_207642 | JGI IMG/M metagenome (GOLD analysis project Ga0310811, IMG submission 207642) | Soil microbial communities from experimental microcosm in Duke University, North Carolina, United States - YC | ecosystem: Engineered > Artificial ecosystem > Soil microcosm > Unclassified ...
CGAATATCTTTTCTACGCCGTCCAGAAAGACTCGGCCAGCCGGAGTCAGCTGCACCTGGCGGCGATCGCGCAAAAAGAGCGCTGCACCGACTTGCTCTTCAAGTTTGGCGATCTGTTGGCTCAGAGCTGGTTGTGTCACGAAAGCCAGTTCCGCCGCACGTCCAAAATGGAGTTCCTTGGCTAGGATGACGAAGTAGCGCAATTGGCGCAGTTCAATGGTTCGCATATTCATTCCTGGAAATCTTCCCGCGCCTACAGAGCTGACGGATCTCTGAAACCAGGTCTCGTGGCCTGATATCAGGTGTGGCGCTTATGATACTTCCGGTCGGGTGACCGCCTAGCCACAAATCACTCGGGAAACATCGGTATTCACGTTCGCTGATGGAACGGGCTCGAGGTTTCGTCTTAGGTGAATGCAGCTACGCCACCATGACCGCCACGCATTCCAACGCCACGTCCGTTTCTCCCGTCTGTCCGGTGCGAATGCTGGTGATGCTGCATCTCCGGGTTAATCGTAGGTCGGACGAGTGGGCAACGTTTTTGCGGAGGTGGCTTCATCGGTAGATATTTCCAGCGATGATGGAACATCCCGTTTCCGTCTCACAGTGGTTTTTACTCGCCCTGCGCTGGATCGCCACGTCCTATTCGTCGGTCACTGCCTTTGCCATGCCGTTTTTCAGTAAACGCACAGACTCACACCGAGCGAGTTGTCGCACGAGCCCGTGTACTCCAGGTCGTGCTCCGTACTATCAGGTGTCGGAACGTGAACGTCTGTTTGTACGTGCCGGCGCCGCTTCGCTACGGGCCTTGAGCTGGCCCTGCAGTAATGCAGCCTGCTGCGCGAGCGCATCACGTTCACGGCGCAGGTCGCGAGCCTCATCCATGACACTGGCGAGCTGCTTCTCGTGTCGGTCGGCGAGCCGTCGATGTTCGGCGGCCTCGGCCGAGATTCGCTGGATGTCGGCAACGAGCTGTTCATTGCGCTGCCGGGTTTTCGAGAGCGCAGCCTCGGCGCGCCGCTGTGCATCACGTGCTTCCTCGGTCTGCAGCATGACGCGCTTCTGGACCCCCTCGAGCCGGGCCGTCGCCTGGTCGACCTCGGCCCGCAAGGCCGTTTCATGCTCCGCGTGGGCGGCTCGTAAAGCTTCGAGTTCATGGAGATGGGCAGATCGCATGTCGTGCAGCGCCTGTTCCGACTGCGTGCGGAGGGTGTCCCTTTCGGCTGCAGATGCTTCGGCCAGCCGGAGGGAGGCGTCACGTCCGCCCTGGGTCCGCGCGAGTTCCGCAAGCACTGCGGCAAGTCGTGCCTGCTGGTCGTCAAACTGGCCGCGAACGCTGCGAAGTTCGCCCTGAAGTTCCGCATTGGCGGTCTCGAGTGTCCCGGCGCGTGTGAGGGCTGCGGCCGCTTCCGCTTCGAGTTCGTCGCCACGTTGCGCAAAGACCCGTTCGCCTTGCCCGACCGCAAGCGCCCATACCGACAGCATCGCATTGGCGACCGCCGGTGGCAGCGCTGCGGCGAGCGCGTCGTTGCGCGTCTGCTCGTCCTTCCAGAGCTTGAGTTCGTCATTGATCGTGGTACGGCTGCCTTGGCGGATCTCGGCGTAAATCAGATCGACGGTGAGCTCATGCGGGAGCCGACCTGATGCAGCCAGTTGCGCGGCGGCTTGCCGAGTGCGGATGCGAGTGTCGCTGATGCGGCTCATGGCGGACGTTCAACGAAAACGGACGATGACGGGTGGTTTTGTCCACAATTATAATTGTATATCCTTGTATAACGTTATGACTGTAACGATTTAGATCGAAAATTTGTGATAACGCCCATAATCACAAGTTTCTATCGTGTACCCTGCCGAAAGCCCCATTCAAAACGCGTCTCACCATGAATCTGCCAGCCACCACCCCGGAGTCGCGAGAGCCAGTCCTGCCGATTGCGCTGCCTGCGGCCCTTGATGGGCGCGACGGCATCAACCGCGCACGCGGCGGGCATCGGCAGATCGCCGCTGACAGCGACGTCGAGGCCGTGCGCCTGTGGCTCGCGGAATATGCGGGTTCGCCGCACACATTGCGCAGCTATCGCAAGGAAGCGGTGCGCCTGCTGCTGTGGGCCACCCAGGCGCTGGGCAAGCCACTCTCGAGCCTGACGCGCGAGGACTTTCTGCTGTACGAGCAGTTTCTCGCGGCGCCGACCGGCGACTGGACCGATCCGACCCGCCCGCGGCGGGGTGGCACGCGACGGCTGTTCGACGGGCCCTTGTCCGAGCGCAGCCAGCATCAGGCGCTCGGGATCGTGTCGGGCCTGCTGTCCTATCTGGTCAGTGCCGGCTATCTGGCCGGCAATCCGCTTGCGTTGCGCCGCCGGACCGGCGCAGTTGCAAGGCGCACGCGCCGGATCGAACGGTATCTGGATCACGCGCTGTGGGATCACGTGCTTGCCAGCGTCGACCAGTGGCCGCGGATTACCGCCCGCGATCACCAGCACTACGAGCGCAGCCGCTGGCTGATCCGCCTGCTGTATCACACGGGGCTGCGGGTTTCGGAAGCAGCGAATGCGAAGGCCGCGGACTTCTATCTGCGTCGCGGGAAATGGTGGCTGCACGTGGTCGGGAAGGGCGGCACCGAAGGGGAGGTGCCGGTAAGCACCGCGCTGATCGCGGACCTGGCGCGGTACCGCGTTTTTCATGGGCTGGCACCGACGCCGTCGGGAAATGAGATGGCGGCTGCCGTGATGAGTGTTGCAGGCGACCCGCACAGACACCTGTCGCCGGCCGCGGTCTATCTGATCGTCAAGGAAGTGTTTCGACGCGCCGCGGATATGCTAGAAGCAGTCAATCCAGCCGGCGCTAGAACGCTACGGCGGGCATCGACGCACTGGCTTCGCCACAGCGCAGCTTCGCACCAGGCCGACGCCGGCACGGACCTGCGCTTCATCCAGAAGAACATGCGCCACGCATCGATCCAGACCACCGGCATTTATCTTCACGCCGAAGACGAACTGCGCCATGCCGAGACCATAAGGGAGCGGGATGATGCAGTTGCATCCGAGGGGCACGGCACAGTGCACACTCGAGCAAGGACGACCCCATAGCCCGCAGGCAATCGGACACGTCCATAACAGTACGAACGTGCTAGCACCCGACCGCTACCAAGTGAGGGCGCCGTACTCACCGCAATCCGTCCAGAGCGCCAGCGCGCAATAGGCTGCACCTTGACGCCCATAAGCGATCCGGATGCGTGATGCGCATGTCAGCGATCGTCGTTGTCTCGCTGGCAGGCGCTTTTGGGCTGCGGGGCGTGTTGTCCTCGGCATCGGCATTGGATTCGACACTGGAAGTTGAAGCTCTTCTGCCTGCTTTGATACCGCCACCGGTTTGATATCCCACTGGCCGCAGGCGGCGTGTGCTCTCGCCCCCTCTCTTGTCACGCCGGTAGAGCCTTTGCTATCGCCATCTTATGGGTCCCGTCGGGTCGCGCAAACACCGCGTGGAAACGACAGCGTCGTGAGTAGCTTTGGTCTCGGCTGCGGCCTACTGTGTTCTCCTTAACTCGGTCGAAATGACATTTCTTGCCGATTTATGTGCGGCGCAAACGTTTTCCTCAACGCACGTCCCACGAATACCGCGTTGCAGCACTACATATAGCGTTGCGAGAGAAAAGAATCCTATATATTGTAGTTTTATGTACTATGATTAATGCATTTCTTTAGGTAAAAGTTGCCGTCCGGCACTGGCGGCGCATATCACACGCTTCCAATGGACGGAGAATCCAATGTTTGCGAATGTCGATGGACCATCGTTTATTTTCTGGCCGGTTGGTTGTGGTGACGCCACCACCGTCGTAATCAGCGATAGCGAAGTCTTGCAGATCGATCTAAATGATTGTGCACTCGCGGACGAAGTCGACAACGGCAGGATTCCCGTCGTCGACGAGCTGATCGCCAAGCTGCCCAAGCGGAATGGCAAACCCTATCTCTCGTGCTTTGTTCTCACGCATCCGGATGAAGACCATTGTCGTGGGTTTGCGAACCTGCTGAAGCACGTCACGATCGGCGAGTTGTGGCACACGCCGCGGATCTTCCGCGAATACCATAAGGATCTGTGCGCGGACGCGCAGGCTTTCAGGAAAGAAGCCGGACGGCGGCGCGAGGAGACTATCGCGGCGCAGGGCGATCCTGGTTCGAGTAACCGGGTCCGGGTGTTCGGCTATGACGATCTGTTGAAAGAAGAGAAATATCAAGGCTTGCCAAGGGAGTTCCTCACGATACCGGGCAACCCTGTCACCCTGCTGGACGGTACCAACGTAGGGAGCCGCTTCAACGCATTTATCCATGCGCCATTCAAGGACGATTCGGCTGATAAGCGGAACGAAACGAGCCTCGCGCTGCAGATATTGATCGGCAACTCCAAGCGATCGATGGCTGGATTGTTCTTCGGCGATCTCGCGTATCCGACGCTGCGCCGCGTGTTCGATGAGACCCGGGAGCACGGTAACGATAGTCGGCTGTCGTGGGATGTACTGCTTGCACCGCATCACTGCTCGAGGAAAGTGATGTTCGACAACGACGAGGCGTTGCAGCAGGATATTCTGGATGACCTGAAGTCAGGGAAGCGCAAGGGCGCTTATATTGTGTCGTCTTCGCCAGCCATACCCGGCAGGAACATGCCGGGCGATAACCCGCCTCATGCGAAGGCGAAGTTTCGTTATCTGGAAATCGTCGATGCGCCGGGCAATTTTCTCTGCACAGACCAGTACAGTACGTCGAAGAAAGTGCGTCCGATCATCTTCACTGTCACCGACGCGGGCATCCGCCTCGTCGATAGCGACTATACCTTGTCTGAGCAGGCCGAAGACGATCTCGCCAAGGCGGTCGCTTCTGTTCGTGGAACGAATGCACCACCTGCGGCGAAGGTTGGGTTTGGCGAGCAATGAGGTCCGAAGGACAACGCTGGGCACTCGAGCAACTGACGCAGATCGCCGACAGATCCAACGACGCGCTTGAGATCGTTGAGGTCACGGAGCCGGCTGCGACCGGCGCCGACCTGAGGATCTCGGTTTCCGTCGCATGCAGCGCCTATACCATGGCGGAGGGTGGGCTTCCGTTCCGGCCGCGCGAACGGTTGCTGATCTTTGTGCCGCCGACTTTCCCTCTCGACATTCCGGCACTCTGGTTTGCGCATTCTGACTACGGCGGCTTCCCGCATGTACAGTGGGGACATACGATATGCCTTTACGTGTCGCCCGAAACAGAATGGCAGCCCGCCGATGGAATGCTCGGGTTCGTCCAGCGTATGCACGAATGGTTACAGGCAGCAGCCCTAAACCAGCTTGATCCCGTTGGACTGCCACTGCATCCGCCCGTCGCCTATCATGACGGTCGGGCACTGGTCGTGGTGCCGACCGTCAACACACCTGTTGCGGCTGAACCTTTCTGGGCCGGTTATGCCCGCATCGTCCGTGAGAACGACTTTTGTGTTGAGCTAGGCGAGTGGCTGGACTACAGATCGCCCATGTCGCAGATGAGCATGGCGCCTGCCATCCTCCTGCCATCGGACATGCCGTTTGAGTATCCCGAAACCTTCGCGGCCCTGCGGACCGTGCTTCAGGCGAGGGGTATCCCGCTCGACGTCATCCGACTGCTCCTGACGATGGGCGCATTGCGCAACCCGGAAAACAAACCACTGGTATTTGTCCTTGGTGCGGCCATGCGGGGCGTAGCTGGCGGCGAGCGGCGTCAGCATCTTGCAGCCTGGCGCATCAAGGCGGACGATGCCTTCGAGTTGCGCAAGGCCGTGCTAGCCAGAACCGACGACAATCCGGTTGACGAGCGCCTGTTTAACGACTGGGCCGAAAATGCCCCCATTGACTGGTGTTCGGTACTAGAGGACCGCCCGGAAATCGTGGTGCCGAGGGATGCCGGTACGCCGGCGGCATACTGGCGCGGCCGTCACGTCGCCATACTGGGATGCGGGGCGCTCGGCAGTACGATTGCGACATTTCTGGCGCGAGCCGGTGCGGGAAAGCTCACGCTATACGACAAGACGGTCGTTAAGCCAGGCGTGCTCGCGCGGCAGATTTTCAATCGGCAACAGGTGGGCGTCAATAAGGCGTACGCCACACGCAACAACGTCCGCCTCATCGACCCGGATATCGATACGGATCCACAGCGAACGAATATCATTCATGTGCTTGGGAATGCCGAGAGCGCACAGACACTGCTCGAGGCCGATGTTGTCATCAATGCAACGGCGTCGGTCCGAGTTGCAACTGCGCTGGAGCTCTGCCTGCGTGACCGGCCGGGTAGTCATCCGCCGATAGTCTCAATGGTCGTTGGCCATCGAGCACACACAGGCCTTATGACCTTGGCCCGGCGCAACGGACCGGGAATTGCGCTCGACCTCGACAGACGCATGAAACTGGAGTTTGCAAATGCCCAGGGCGCGCGCACGTTGCTCGATGAATTCTGGCCGACAGACGCGCGAACATCGCGCCTGTTCCAGCCAGAGCCTGGTTGCTCTGATCCCACCTTCGTTGGCTCCGCCGCAGATATCGCGATCCTGACCGGTCGCATGTTGAATGTGGCGGCCGGCTGGCTGGCCAGCGGTACGGATGAGCACTCCCGTGGGTTCGGCATGCAAATATCCGAAGCCCCACGCATTCGTGCCGATGAACCGCCTGAAGCAGAGTATTCGTGGCCGCCCGATGATGTACTTGTCGATCCACGTCATGGCTATCAGATCCGGCTTGCCCCCGCGGCAAAATCTGCGATGCTCGGATGGATGCGCAAGTCGGAAAGGATGTGGGGACCCACGCCGGAGACGGGCGGCATCCTGTTCGGAGAGATCGACCGGTTTCTTAAGATTGTGTGGATCACGGCCGTAAGCGGCCCGCCACCCGATAGTCAGGCAAGCCCAGCCGGGTTTATCTGCGGCACCCGCGGCGTGGCCGAGATGAATGCAGAACAGACTTCGAGAACGAGAGGCTCAGTGGCGTTCATCGGCATGTGGCATACCCATCCAGGCTCACAACCCGATCCGAGCCATACCGACCGGAGCGCGATGGTGCGGCTGTTCGAAGGTACCGATTTTCAGGCCCATCAGTTTCTGATGCTGATTGTCGGTGGGTCAGCGAAAGCGCCGCTGATAGCAGGCAACGTATTCGACCGTGATGACTGACACACACAGCGAGTCCTCCGGGACATTTTTGACGCTTGCGCTTTCCGGCGGTGGCTCCCGGGCGATGGCCTTTCATCTCGGATGCCTGCGTGCGCTCAATGACCGCGGGTTGCTGGACAAGGTCAGAGTAGTTTCCACCGTATCGGGTGGAAGCGTGATTGGTGCCTGCCTCGCGTACTGGGGCATGGAATTCGCCGAGTTCGACCACCGAATGGTCGACATCCTGCGCAGGGGTTTCAACGCGTCGATCGCAAGGTCGGTTTTCTTCAGCAGCGAAACACCTAAGATTTTCGCGACTCTTCTGCTCACAGCGATGCCCGCCCTCGCGCTCGGCGCGTTGGGTGCAGTGCTTTCCTTCATACGTGCCATCACGCGATTGCCGACGAGACGACTGGAGACCGGTCTTGCTCGGCTATCTGGTCTGCTACCAATCTGGGGCAGCCTGACGACCGCGTTTGAACGCGCGCTCGCACGCACGATCTTCGGGGATACAGTGATCAAAGACGTCAGGTGGACGGGAGTGGAGGTCATTATCAACGCCTGCGATCTGCGCACTGGCACGGCATTCCGCTTTGGTTCCCAAGCGTCAGGAGGCTGGCGATATGGCCGCATTGAAGACAACCATATTCCCGTTGCCCGTGCTGTTGCGGCGTCGGCGGCGTTTCCATTGCTGCTACCGCCTCTGATCCAGAAATTCTCCTTTGTCCGAGGCAACCAGAGATCGGCGCAGAAGGTGGTGCTCACAGACGGCGGCGTCTTCGAAAACCTCGGCGTAACCGTCCTCGAACCGGGCAGAAACGCGGGCATCAGTGTGAACAGCTTCAACGCGACGCATATCATTAGTCTGAATGCGGGGGCAGGGCAGGTTGCTGGTGAATCCAGTCCGTTCTGGTGGATCAGTCGCGTAAAACTGTCTTTCGAGACGGTCCATCGCAAGGTACAGGATGCAACCTATAACCGGTTGCACCAATACGCACGCAATGGAGTACTGAAGGGCTTCGGCATGGTGTATCTGGGGCAGATGGACGAGCAGTTACCTTACGCGCCGCCGAACCTGGTGCGCCGCGAGCAAGTCAAGGATTATCCAACCGATTTCGCCGCGATGCGACAGGCAGATCTTGACGCGCTATCGTTACGCGGCGAGCAGCTTACCCACATTATCCTCGACCGATATCTGCCCGCTCTCTGAATATCGCAAAAATACTGCTTAAGAACTGGTCAATTATTTTCATGATCAAACCGATTCGGCTAGGCCATCCCCCCGTTTAACGCGGGCCGGAATGCAGACGCGCTCTCACCGGTGCGATACGCCGGGCTAATGGCCGAAGTGAGGCAGTCGATCCGGAAATTGTCGAAATGTAGGTTTTTTCTGGGATCGTCGCTATCGGGGCAACGACAGGAAAATCCCAAGTTAGGAGATCGTATGCGCGATGAGTTAATGACGGAAGCGCTATGCTGGCAAGTGGAATCAAAGGTGAATGCGGACTACGCGTACAAGGCAAAGGCAGCATTTGATATTACCTGCTATTGCCCAAACGAAGTCTGCCTCGTCAAGGTGCATCCCAAGAAGCGGATCAATACATATTTCTACGCTCCCGAACGGCACGTCGCTGGCTGCCCCAACGAGGCCCGCTCTACCGAACCGTCGATGTATCCCGGAGGGTCTCACCCAAGACCGGCGGATGAACCTCGCAAACCCGTGCCAAACCTTCTCGGTCCTGGCCCAACCATCAGAAAGAAAACCGCAGAGCCTACGAGGGAGGAACTGCTGCAACTGGCAGTCGCGATCCGTACACTCCCCGCGTACTACCCAGGAACACTGGAAGAGGTGATTGATGCCTGGATCCAGTTGACGCCCGGGGAGCGTGCGTTACACCCATTGACTATCGGGAACCAGCACCTGACTTACGAGACTGCCTTTACGTTTCTTGGCAGTGTCTCCGATGAAATCGGTTCGCTGAATCCGCGCGAGCGGATCATTTTCGGCGCGTCAACCGTCAGAGAGGCGGACTATAGCTTTCTTATAGAAAGCAGAAAGCGATTTCTCCATGAAGCGAAGAAACTTCCCCTGCTACTGGTGTCTAGCAAAAAGAAAGTGCTGCCCGACTACCTTCCGACACTGGCAGGCAAGAGGGCAACGTTGTTCTGGCATGGCGCCATTCCCGGGTTGACCGACAAGAAGAACGCCTTCCGCTTCGACCTTGATTCCAGTTCTCCATATGCGGGCATCGCGCTCAGATCCGGAGAACTGGCGCCCCGGGTAAATGCAGGGTCGGCGGACGCGCCAACGTAGCCCCAGACGCCCAAGTTCCGTACAAGGCAGGCCGTGTGCAGCCGGATTCGTTTCCATGACGAGCTGGCTGCGTTTGGATGTGCATGCTGGTCCCGACCATCCGGGTTCCCACGTCCATGAGACGGATGCTGCCTGTCTCCGCAATTCACGTTACCGTGGATACGCAAGCCAACCTCCATCAAAACCGTACTGAGTGCCGCCAATCGATGTCCCGGGAAAGAGTAAGCATCCGATGTGCACCGTCTCGCGAAGTTGCCGGGGTTTGTCCAGGATGGTGTCCACCAAATTATGGTGGGAGCTAAAGTGGACAAATCTGACAGTGACATGGCACCTGTGTTGCCGGTCGGCAAACGGCCGAATTTCTCGCGCGAGTTCAGGCGCGGGATAGTTGAGAAGACGATGCAACCTGGCGCGTCGGCATCGCGCGTTGCACTCGAACATGGGTTGAACGCCAATCTGGTCTTCAAGTGGCGCAGTAAACATCTCGCTGAGCAACGGCGTTCGGTCCCGGCTGTGCCTGATACGCAGCAACCTGTCATGCTGCCTGTAGTCATTGACGAACCATCGCAGCCGGCACTCCCCGCGGCCAGTAGCGAGAGCGTCATTGAGCTTGAATTCGCACGTGCACGTGTCTTGGTCCGCGGTGATGCCAGCCCATCCGTTTTGCGCGTCATTCTCCAGAGTCTGACGCGATGATCGGTCCACCACCAGGAACACGCATCTGGATCGCTGCCGGCATAACGGATATGAGGTCTGGCTTCAATTCGCTCGCTGTGAAGGTGCAGACTGTGCTCGAACGCGATCCTTATTCGGGTCATGTTTTTGTGTTCCGCGGCAAACGTGGCGATCTTCTGAAGGCTTTGTACTGGAGTGATGGCGGACTTTGCCTCCTTGCAAAGCGTCTTGAGAAGGGACGTTTTGCATGGCCTCGTGCTGATGGCGGTGCTGTGGCGCTCACGACCGCTCAACTGTCTCTGCTGCTCGAAGGATTTGACTGGCGACAGCCGGTCGACGCAGCCCGTCCACGCAGCGCCTTGTAAACTATTGTCAGGCGACGATCCAGCGGCGAGCTATGCCCGTAAACTGTCGCCATGGATCTCACCGCGACCGCACTGCCCGACGACATCAATGCCCTGAAGGCCATCGTACTCGCTCATGCATTGATGGTACAGGAGCGTGACGCACGCGTTGCCGATCTGCAGGAACGGCTCTCATCGCGCGAGACCGAGATCGAACATCTGAAGCTGATGCTCGCGAAGTTGCGCCGCATGCAGTTCGGCCGCAAGTCGGAGAAGCTTGAGCGTCAGATCGAACAGCTCGAACTGCGGCTCGAGGACCTGCAGGCCGACGAAGGCGCCGCCGATGCTGCCGAACCGAAGAAGGCATCGCAGCGGCGAGAGACCACCGCCCGTAAATCGTTGCCCGATCACCTTGAGCGCGAAGAACGCGTTCATCTGCCTGCAGCAGACAACTGTCCAGGCTGCGGCGGCACGCTCAAACCGTTGGGCGAAGACGTTTCCGAACAGCTCGAATACGTGCGCGCGCACTTCCGCGTCATCCGTCATCGTCGCCCGAAGCTGGCCTGTTCGTGCTGCGACTGCATCGTGCAGGCCGCGGCACCGAGCCGGCCCATCGATCGCGGCCTTCCGGGTCCGGCGCTACTCGCACACATCACCACGTCGAAGTTCGCGTACCACATCCCGTTCTATCGTCAGTCGGTCATGTACGCGCGCGACGGTGTCGAGATCGAGCCGGGCACCATGGGCCACTGGCTGGGCAGCCTGAGCTGGCTACTCAGTCCGCTGGTAGACGCTGTGCGCCGCTACGCGCTTGGCGGCACCAAGGTGCACGCGGACGACACGCCACTGCCAGTGCTCGCGCCGGGCAATGGCAGAACGAAGACAGGCCGCCTGTGGGTGTATGTGCGCGATGACCGGCCCAGCGGTTCAACCGAAGCGCCAGCTGTCTGGTTTGCCTACACGCCTGATCGCCGTGGCGAACATCCTCAACAACACCTCGCTGACTTCACTGGTGTGCTGCAGGCGGATGCGTTCGCCGGCTACGCAGAGCTTTACCGAAGCGGCCAGATTCGGGAAGCTGCATGCTGGGCGCATGCGCGTCGAAAACTGCATGATCTGCACGCTGTCCGGCCCTCGCCGATCACCACCGAAGCGTTGGAGCGCATTGGCGCGCTCTATCGTATCGAGGAACACATCCGCGGCAAGCCACCGGAGGAACGCCGACGCGTGCGCCAGGCGCAGGCCGTGCCGCTGCTTGCGGACCTGAAGCGGTGGTTCGAGACGACGCAGCTCACGCTCTCCGCGAAGTCTGACACCACCAAAGCGATCCAGTACTCGCTGAATCGCTGGCCTGCGCTCGTTTATTACTGCAGCGATGGTCGGGCCGAGATCGACAACCTGCAGGCTGAGCGGGCACTACGTGGTGTCGCAATTGGTCGCCGGAATTTTTTATTCGCAGGTGCCGACTCTGGCGGCGAGCGAGCCGCTGCAATGTACAGCCTGATCGGCTCAGCACGAATGAACGGCATCGATCCCGAAGCGTATCTCCATCACGTCTTCGAGCGTATCGCCGATCATCCGGTCAACCGCATCAACGAACTGCTGCCCTGGAACGTCGCGCCACTGCTGCCAGTGGCCGCACGCGTCAACCCGATTCGCTAGCCGTCTGCGTCTGCGCCGTCAACAAAATCCGCCACGGTACTGATCCACTGCTTACGGGAAAGAGGCCTGCGCCACATGATATTTTTCGGCAGCCGGCGGGTTCCAACGCGGTGTAGGAGCCCATATTCATCCCAGAAATCGGCACACGGTTGAGATCTCATCGAGGAACTCGTGCTCGCCGACACTCCATGAGACACGGGTTAGCAGGGCTCAGCGGCAGTTCGCCAAACGAAGGCCGTTCGCTCACTTTTTGCTCAAGAACGGGATGAATCTGCCGATATGAAGCCGTGGTCCCGGCTGCAATGCAACGGGACTTGTATGCTCACATCGTGTGAGCGAATGTTGCGCGAACCGCGTGCGCCAGGACAGACTCCTGAAAAGCGGGCATGATCGAAACGCGTGCTTCCGCAGAGCGCTATCCGATAGGGCCTCATGCGTTTTGCATGCCCGTTATAACAAGTGACGCACGCGGGGGTAATTGACCACGGCATACGATTCCTCTCAAGACGCTGTCTCTATACGATCGTCGCATCCACCATTGCTGGTACGCCGATGTCGACTTCAGAGACGCGCCAACGTGGAATGAGAACTGACCAGAGACTGGTTGGCCGGGCATGAAGATCGAATCGACCGCTCTCGCCATTCACAATGAACCATATATGTAAGGCGCGCAACCGATGCGACGGGGGTATAAAAAGCTCCTGCATGATCACGGCTGCCAGATCGTCGATAGATGTCGTAGCGACACTTCCGCTACGCCCGGGGTGGGAATCGAAACAGGTAGTGCGCCACACCAGATGAAGACAACGACAGTGAATACGACTACCACGGCTGCTGCAAACGAAACTAAGCGTGATCGCTGGAACGAGGCTGCGGCGGCCTTGAATTTTTGGCAGGCACTCGAGTACCTTGGGCCTCAATCGCCGCCTGATGTAAAACTCGAAGAGTCTGTGTGGGCGTTGAGCCGTGATGCGGCGGAGCGCGAGATGCCGTGGGTTGATCCGAAGAAGCGCGCGATTCTGGATGCCCAGATCGGGCCCAACCGGAAATTTCAGATCTTCGCTGGCATTCTCGATGGCGGTTACTTTATCGAGGTCGCCCGCAAGTATCTCGGAGCTCCTCCCGTCGACGGTTCCGAGCGCCGCCCCCCATCGCCGGCGGCGTGCGTTGTGCTGGATGCTAACGGAGAGGGGATGGCAAGTGGTCAGGTGTTTATCAGCACCGTGCCGTGGGCCCTCGCTCAGATTTCGAACGCGTCGGGGAAATCCGGGAAACTCGATTTTCGGGGTTTCTTCGGAATCCGTGGGCTTGAAGAGAAGATCCGCGCGAAGTTAACCGACCTGATGGTCGAGCGCAGGCTAATTCACCGAGCAGCAGACGCCGAGCACACATCGCCTGAAGCGGGTGATGAGCGCGATGTGATATCAGCACCGGCAGCACCAATATCCACGGCACCCAGCGCTGAGATTGCAGCGCTGTCCGCGGCATCCCGGCCTGAACCGCCGCCGCTTTGCCCGGTCACATCCGCGGACATCAAGGCGATTACTGCACTCGTGTTCGACATGTGCGGTTGGCGCCCTGAGCGCGAGGAGTTGTGGCGAATCCAGGCTCATTGGGTCCCAAAGAACGAAACTGAGAGTGCTACCACCCAGGACGATCCGCTGAACAGCTTCTACGCTGAAGACCTGGAGCACGTCACTCGCGCGGTCGAAGCGCGGCATGTTGGTGCCGGCCTTACCGCCTATCTGCAAGGCGAAGATTCGTCGGGGCGCATCGACCTTGAGCGACAGGTCGACAAGTTGATCGACGGTGTTCACCCGTCCCTGCAACCACCAGGCTGCTGGCCAGCGAAGTTTCCGCTGGTGACTGCGCAGCTGTTCGCGGTCAACACGGCCCTACGTGATCTCACGGATGCGGGCGGTCTTTTCTCGGTGAACGGGCCGCCCGGAACCGGCAAGACGACGGTGCTCAAGGACATCATTGCTGCGGTCGTTGTGCGCAGGGCGGACGTGCTGGTCGAATTCACCAACCCGGAGTCTGCATTTCGCAAGCGTCTCGATATTGAGCAGTACCAGTATCCAGTCTATGAGCTTGATGCGCGCCTCAGGGGTTTCGGTATGGTGGTTTCGTCGGCCAATAATGGCGCGGTCGAGAACATCACAAAGGAATTGCCAGGGCGCTCAGAGATCGACGAGTGTTTCGACGTTGACTACTTTTCGGCAGTCGCCGACTCGGTGGCCGCATTGCCGAAGGCCAAGCAGATCTCCGCGCAGCGCCAGCGCTGGGGACTTGTTACCGCCGTACTGGGAAACAAGAGCAATCGCAGTCAGTTTGCGACCCGTTTTTGGCTGTCAGGTCTGCCAGCGAAGACGAAACCGGGGGAGCCTCCTCCTCCGGTTGATCCGCTGCGTTTGCGTTCCCTCCAGGATCTCGTGAGGACAGGCGAGCATGGCGCCCTGTCATGGGATGTCGCCCGTACACAGTACCGGCGCGCCCGCGAGAAGGTCGAGGCATTAACCCGTCAGGCAACGGCTGTCGCCGATGCAATACAGTTGTGCGTGGGCGCAACCGGCAGGCGAGGGCAGGCCTTAAACGAGCTCACCCGATACACGCAGTTGCTGCCGGGCCAGCTCGACGTGCTGAGCGGCGCCCAGGCGGCACTGGCGGCTGCTAGGAACGCGCATGCGAGCGCCAGACTGAGCCTGAGCGCCGGTCAAAAGTGGATCGAAGCCGAACAGGAGGTGGCAGCGCATCGGAAAGAGTGCGAAGCGATTGCCGAACGGATCTTGCCTGGAGCACTGGACGACGCCAAAGATCAACGCGTTCGCGCCGATACAGCCTACCGGCGCCTGCAGGCAGACATCGAGTTTCATCAACGGAACAAGCCGGGGTTTCTCTCGGAACTCTTTCGCACGGCACACAGTCGTCGCTGGAACGAACGCAGCGCCGAACTGGAGTCCCAGCTGCGCGAGGCACGTGCGCATGAGTCGCGTATGATTGACGCGCTTGCGAACCTGGAGAGTCTTCAACGCGCATTTGAGGCGCGCGCCGAAACCTTGAAGCTGGCGCAGCAACATTCGCTGTCCTGCAAAGAGCAGGCCCGCGACCAGGGTGTCGAATTTGACGATGCATCAGGCGATGCACAACAGCCAACGGGGTTGCTTGAGCGCCTTGAGCGAGCCGCAGTCGACACCGGCAGGTCCGTCGATTTTGCTTCCGCTGCCGCGCAATCGGCACAGACCACCGCCGACGCCACGAAGCAGCGCATGTCGAAAATGCAGGCGCAGCAGGCACAGGCCGACGCGGATATTGAGCGCGCCGAGCAGGTGCTTTCGTCCGCTGATGTCCCCCCTGTGAAGATCGGGCATTGGGACCTCGCCCAGCTCGATCGCGAGGCAATGCACAGCGCTGCGCCTTACGACTATCCCGCCTTGTTTCAGGCACGCCGCGAACTCTTTATCGCAGCCATGGCGCTCCATCAGGCTTTCATCGTTGCAGCATGGAAACGGCTCTCACGCACGCTTAGCGCATTTGTCAATCTGCTGCAGGGCAACCTGAGTCCCGCGCAGATTACCAAAGACTCCATCCATCTCTGGGACGCCTTTTTTCTGGTTGTGCCTGTGGTCTCGACGACCTTCGCCTCGTTCCCCCGGTTGTTCTCAGGCATTGGCCGTGAGGCCCTGGCCTGGCTGATGATCGACGAAGCTGGCCAGGCTGCGCCCCAGCAGGCCGCAGGTGCGATCTGGCGCAGCCGCAACACAGTTATTGTTGGAGATCCGCTGCAGCTTGAGCCGGTCGTCAGCGTCCCGGAAGAGATGATCACACCTTTGCTGAAGCGTTGTTCGGCAGAAGCTCAGTGGGCTCCTCCACTTGCGTCTGCGCAGACGCTAGCCGATCGAGCGAACCGTCACGGAATGTACCTCGGGGAAGCTGGCTCGGACGAGCAGATCTGGCTAGGCTCACCGCTTTTAGTCCACCGCCGGTGTCTGGACCCCATGTTCCGGATCTCCAACAGCATCGCGTACGAAGACAAGATGGTCTACGGTGCTGGCGACGACGAGGGGCCGCCCGGCATTGGACCCAGCAAATGGGTGCATGTGCCGGCCGAGCATTCGGAGGGGCACTGGGTCGAAGCTCAGGCACACCGGACGATGGAACTGGTTCACGCGATTACCGGGGGCCGGCTCAAGGAAAAAGGGCGGTTCAAGGTCTACGTCATTACGCCGTTCCGCACTGTTGCGCACAAGATTCGACTACTTCTGCTCAGGCGCTATGGAGAGGAAAGCAAAGGTATGTCCGGAACCGTGCACACGTTCCAGGGAAAGGAGGCGGAGCACGTCGTCTTCCTTTTGGGAGGTAACCCGTCGAGTCCCGGAGTCATATCAATTTTCGCGGGTGCCAAGCCGAATCTGGTCAACGTTGCGGTGACGAGAGCTAAACGACGGCTATATGTTGTGGGCGACCGGAAGTACTGGACCGGCGCATCCGACGTGCATCGCATTTTTAGCCGAATGGCTGAGCATCTGGATGAATCGGAGATGGAGTGGCATCGAAAGCGCACTGCGACCGACTTGCAAGAAGCTGGATTTGGTATGGATACCGAAATATAATTGAAGTATCGGGACGATGGGCGATCGCAGAGCTCCGAGGGGTGAGCGTGTGCAACACCGACGTGTCAAGAAACCGGCTGAACGGTCTGCTGTCGGAAGACCGGCGGCCCGCATTGACAGGTGCCGATGCGTTCAGGCTTCGTGTGTAAAAATCTTGCGATCTGCTCGTAGCTGGTAACGCCTCAAGGCGATTTTTTCACAAAACAATTAGTGAGACCGGGAAACAGACGAACATGAGAGAGCCACGCAAAGAAACCGGACCGTTGGCCGCGGGCCGATTCGTACCAGATAGCGAAGTGCTTCAGGTGGGGGATGCGAAGACAGGGCGGGCCAGTGTCCGGACGGGCACGGACAGCGAGACGGGCGCCCGGGTCATCATCAAGCAATGGGAGCGCAATAGCGCCTCATTCGATCCAGTGATCCAGGAAATCTGGCGCCAGGAAATCAGACAGATTCATCGACTGATGGGGTATCCAGGTGCGAAGGATTTCATAGCCCCGCTGGTCGATTCCGGATTCGATGAAAGCGGCTTCTACCTGATTCTCGGGCCGGGGCAACGTTTACCTCTTCCCGTCATTCTCGACCACGTCGCGTCGAGTCACTGGTTGAGACAGCCGCGTCTGGAAGCGAACCGGTTGCAGATCTGGAGCAACCTGGACCGGATAGCGTCCGGCCTGAGCCTTCTGCATGTGCAGGGTCTACTGCACCGCAATCTGGACCAGTGGGCGATTCTCACTTCTGGTGAGGAAGATTCTGATTTCCAGCTTAGCGGGTTTGAATGGTCCGTGCGACTTTCAAGCGCCGCGCGGATTGTACCGTTGCAGGGCAGTAACATGGCCGGCTACCGCAACGTTCATTCCTTTCTCCAGGACTGGTACGCATTCGGCGTTCTCGCCACGACGCTGCTGGGGATTGATGCGAAGGTTTTTCTGGAACGAAAGACGGATGACGGGCGTGACGCAGCGGTTCACCTCACTGGTCTGGAGCGGGCTCTCATCATGCGTTTGCTTCGTGGTGATCCGTTCAGTCGCGTGGATGGCGACTCTGTACGCCAGGAAATCGCAGAGATACAAGGCGGTCTGAGAGCCATCGTCGAAAAACGCCAGGAAAGGTTGTGCCTCACCCCGAGCCTGGGCGTCGATTCGAGAGTTTCGCAGGCGATACGAATCGCCTCCGACCGGACAATAGACATCGATGACATCGAAGCGCAGATGGAATTTATCGCGGGCGATATTGCCGAAGGGGCGCAACTGGTCGTCGCTACCACTCATGGCGAAAACCCCGCGCGCCGCCATCTGCTGATCGGACGCGTTCTTGTCTACCAACTCAGCGCTTATCGTCACCAGGGACCCGCGGGGAAAGCACCTCCGACCTGGGCGATTGCTTTGTGCGACGGCATATCGAAGCAGCGACCTGTTGCTGCTGACATTATCGGCCAGAAGCGACTCGCAAATGGATCTATCGACATCGTGAAGCTATCGGAAATGGGCGTTCGTTTTCCGAAGCTCCAGGGCCGTACTGGCCATTGGGACAGGCAGGTACAGATATCGGAAGACAAAGGACTAAGCGGGCACCGGCAATATCGTGCACTCCTCCTTGTCCAGATTCTGGAAGCTTTGCATATTGCTTCCGAGATCTGGCCGGTGAAGGTGCACTCGGTGGAGGAGAGGCAGGGCAAATACACGGTCTCTCTGGTCGCTCGCGACGATGAAGAACGGTCGAAACTTTCGGCTGCTCTCGGGTTGAAAGCGACCACCATCCGCATGCAGGAAGCGTTTGGTACGGATCAATGGCAGTCTGAAGAGGCATGGAAACTAACCGAAGTCGGCGTGTTGGGTGAGAAGGAGACGGGACGTCATGAATGGAGTTTTCTGGAGGTAGTCGAAAAGTCCGGCGAGCCCGTTTCTTATCTGTTTGAGGGAAACAGCCCGATGGAGGTCGGTGAGAAACTTTTTCTGAGACGCAGCAGTTACGTTGGCACCGACCGGTTGCTGAACCGCCGGGTCAAGGCATTACTCGCATTGCGGGAGCATGCGGAATTGCTGGACGCACTGGAGGACCCTCGAGGCGTCGTACGGCCCACTCATGAGATGCCTAACGAGGACGAGCAATTCAGGCAACTGGACGAATCAAAGCAGGCCGCGCTGCACGATATATGGGCAGTGATGCCACTCTATCTGCTGCAAGGGCCGCCCGGTGTCGGGAAAACGCGTCTCGTGAGGGAACTCGTCCGGCGAAAGATCGCAGAGGACCCCAGCGCACGACTCCTGCTTTCCGCGCAAAGTCACGACGCAGTCGATCATCTGTTGCAAGAGATCGACAAGGAATTTGATACGGGTTCAGGCGATCTCCTGATCGTGCGGTCCCGCCCGCGGGACGATAAGCGCCCTCCAGGTAAGTACGATCTACACAAGCAGGCTGGTGATTTGTTGAGGCGTGTTATCAAAGGGCCCCTGTTCGCAGAACTGCCGCCCAATATCAGGACCAAGCTGGATGATCTAGATCCTGAGCAGTTGGCCACAGCTACAGAAGACGCTGATCCAACGGCATTGCGACGCGCTGACCGGTCAATCGAGGCACTGCTGCTTCGTGCTGCAAACCTGGTATTCGCATCGACCAACGCTCGCGATCTCGAGCGCCTGATAGAGGAGCGTTCCCAGTTTGACTGGAGCATTGTCGAGGAGGCGGGTAAAGCTACCGGGCCGGAACTGTTAGCGCCTTTGTTGCTGTCGCATCGACGGTTGATGATTGGTGACCACAAGCAGCTTCCGCCTTTTGGTGCGGATCGGCTGCAAAGTCTACTCGGTGATCCAGAGGCGATAAGACGCGCACTGGAAGTGGGTACATCGTTGGTCGGCTGGGTCTTTCGCGAAGCGGGACTGGACGAGATCATTGATGACTCAAATGCGATCGATGACTTCGCGACGGCATGTGGCGACGCCGCTGCCGCACTGGTCATGTTCGAAACGTTAATCGAACAATCGCTTCCGAAGAAGGAAAGCACGAAGAAGCGGCGCGAAGTGGCAAAGCAGCTCTCGTTTCAGCATCGCATGCACCCTGCCATCGCAAAACTTGTGTCCACGACATTCTATGATGGAGAACTGCTTACGCATACGGGCACTCTAGATCGCTACACAACGGAAACCCCTCCATTTGACGTAGCTGTCAACGACATCCGCGTGAAGTCGCCGATCGTATTTGTTGACATGCCGTTTGTTCAAAGCACGATCGGTAAGCAGGAGATCGAAAAGAAGCCACGTTATTACAACGAGGAAGAGATCGATGCGGTAATGCATATCCTGTCGACCCTGAGAGTCAATGGAGGCGACGGGAAACCAAGCGTGGCAGTTCTCGCTCCCTATGTCGAGCAGGTAAAGCGGCTGCGAAACCGATATTTTGAAGAACGAAAACTACGCCTACGTGAGTTATCCGGTTTTTCTTTCGAGGGCGGTGCTGATAACCCGATCGGGACAGTCGATTCATTTCAGGGCAACGAAGCCGATGTCGTCATTGTGTCGCTTGTCCGCAATAACGCTCGATCCGGAAAGCGGGCATTGGGCTTTCTGGCCGATCCACGTCGTATGAACGTGCTGCTCAGCCGAGCAAAGTGGAAGTTGTTCATCGTGGGCAGCCGGGAATTTCTCGATACGCGGTTTGAAGCCAAAACAGACAACGGCGACCTCGACTTTCTTCGCCGAATGCTTGGATCGTTAAAAACACAAAGCCAGTCCAAGTCGGTCAATGATGTTGTTGACGTCAGTTTTGTCAGCCCCGATATCTTCGGCAAGGAAAAGAAATGAGTGTGCGTATCGCAATACCCGTGTACTACTCCACGCTAAAGTTGCACATCGAAAAGGGCCGCCAATGGAACGCCATCGAGCACATGCTCCTGTACGCGGTCTGGCGTGCACCCTTAACGGGGCGCCAGCTTGCTGACCTGTCGAACACTCCGATCCGGCTTGTAGTGGAAGTCATGATCCGACTGATGCGTGCCGGTTGGGTTGAGCTGACAAGCGAAAACGACTGTGACCAGTTCAGGGCCACAGCGGCCGGAAAAGCTGTGGTTGACCGTGAGAGCCTTCCAGCGATCACACGACCCGGCACCCGCTGGGCCAGCTTTGCGATTGATCGGGTCACCGGCGCGGTATTCCGCGCACGAGACCTGACGCTCTACAACAGATATACCTTCGAAAAGCTGTCGAAGGGAAATGAGATTCCGACACTGGACCCAGAGTCGGTAGAGCCGACGATGCGGCAGGATGCCATTATCTCCACCCTTCTGGACGATGACGAGCAGTGCACTCACGTCGACTCGGGAGCAGCACGTCTGGCCGATCGCTTTGCTGTCGTTTCCGTCACGGGAGAGGTCATAGAAGGCCTGCCCCCGCGTGCGCCCGAAAAACTGAGGCAGAAAATTCTCAGTCTTGCAGCCGCGGTTCCCGGCCCCGACCAGCAATCCGGCGCAGCGGCGATCCAGAGCGCTGAACCTGCCCAAACACCTACGTTCGACGTCCGCTTCGACAGCGGGGACTTTATCGTGGGGGCGGAGGAACACCGTCACCTCATTGAATTGATGCTTCGACGGGCGCGCTCCAGGGTCATCATTCATTCAACGTTTCTGAACGTAGACGCTTTCAAGCGTCTGCTTCCCCTGATGCACGATGCCGCGAAACGCGGTGCGCAGATTGACATTCTTTGGGGAAAACTGGACTCCGGTGAAAGCGGTGCGGCAGCAAAAATCGCAGCCGATTGCAGGTCTCTCATCACAACGGATGAACTTAGACAGCGCATCACCATACATAGCTATTCGACCGGCTCGCACGCAAAGATACTTGTGGCGGATAACGGAAAGGGTAGCTTTGTTGGCGTGCTCGGTTCATGCAACTGGCTCAACACGGACTACAAGGGTATCGAGACATCGTTGCGGTTCACTACGCCGTCCGTAGTGGCTGAGATGCTGGGCATCCTGTCAAAACTGGCAGGGGGACCGAGCCTCAACTGGTCACCGTTTTCTACCGATCTCGCCGCCCTGGCCTGCAAGGTGCGAGCGACGCCGCAAGGTTCTGCTTCTGGTGTGACCGCGAAAGCAAAGTTCATCTTTGGCGCGGAACATGCCCGTAGCGTCCGAGAAGCGAGAGATGCGGCTAAGTCAAGAATAGTGGTGGTGAGTCACCGGTTTAGTCACAATGCGGAAACGCTTGTCCTCATCCCGGCCAAAGTTGCTCATCGTGAGAAGAACGTCAACGTTCAGCTCTATTACGGGCGATTCGACGGAACGGACGACGGAGCCGTGGCTGCTACCCTCGAAAGGCGAGCCATCTTGGAGGGCGTCAAGTTCGATCAAGTACTGGATCCAAGGCTTCACGCGAAAATTCTCGCGTGGGACGATGACTCAGTGGTCGTCAGCAGCCAGAACTGGTTGTCAGCAGATCCAGGAGACGACGCACACACTTCCGAGATCGGAATATCCCTGAGCGGCAACGGGCTGGCGAGAGAGCTGGTGGCACAGCTTGAGGCCAAGATAGGGAAATCCACCCAGGTAAAGTATTAACGGTATACGAGGCAGGCAACGACACTGCCTTTCGGAATGAGTGAAATTTCGGATGGCATGGCTCCGGGTCTGCCGCGAACACCGCCGTCCTCGCGGCGGCCGGCTGCCCGCTAAAAGGTACCTGATGGACAACTCTGCGCACGAACAGGCGATTCGCGATGCGATTTTCGAGCACGGGATTTTTGCCGCCGGGCAAATAGGGAACTGGCAGGTTCAGCCGGACGCGTTTCGGCGTCATGAAGCAGCGTGGCGCTTCGAAACGGCTGATATCGAGGCCGAACTGCGCCGCATGCAAGCTGCGGGACTGGTGACCTGCAACGAGGCTGGCTTCTGGCATGCCCTGCCAGCTGGACTTGTTGCCCGTGAGACGCGGTGGCAGACGACGGGTCGACGGCATCGATCGCTTGGCGCGGGCGAAGCGGCTGCCGACGATCTCGTGCTTGCGATCGTCATGAGTGGCGGCTGGGAAATACATCCCAACGATTCGCCTCAGTTCCCGGAGCATGAACTGGCGGTGTATCTCGCTCAGGTATCTCCGGTAGAGCGCGAAGGGGCTACCCAGTCGCTGGTTGAACGCGGCTTGCTCACCCGCGAAATCGATTGGGATGATTTCCGTTTTAACGGCGTACCGTTGCGCACCACACCGGATGGTGATCGCTACTACGCGCAGCAGGTGGTCCCCCGGCTTGGGTTGACATTACCCGCGACGATCCTCGCCCCGGCTGCTGATGAATGCCTTCCGTTCGACGAGCTTGGCCTGTCGCCAATCGTCGCCGATAACCTGCGCTTCCGATGGGAAGAAGCCGCACGCTGTGTCGAGGCACGAGCCTGGCTAGCTGCGGCGACCGTATATGGATCGATCCTGGAACTGGTCCTGCTCGACTGGTTACTTCGAGACCAGCCTGCTGCCTCGATGGCCAGCGCGGCCCCAAAGGACAACAAAAACCGGCAGGTGCTGCCAATAGCCGACTGGTCGAGCGCGGCGCTGATCAAGGTCGCAGCCGAACTTCGATACCTAGATCCGAGTCTGGCTCGCCACGCCAACGCGGTTCGGGACACGCGCAATCTCATTCACCCGGACCGACATATCCGGGAACGCAGCGCACCGGACGGTGACGTCGTGCAGATCACCCGGCAGGTGGTTCAGGCGGTCCTGCAGGCTTTGGCGCGTGCGACGCGCGAGGTAACATGACATGACCGCTCAGGCGCGTTCCTAAATTGCTTGATCACTGGCAGACGCTTGCCGGTGCCGTGATTGGCGGTGCCTTGGGGGGATCGGAGGCCGGATCGTCGTGATGATGACGATATGCCGACAACGGTGGATCGCTGCATCGGCGCTGCTGCCCGACACCCAACAAGTGATCGCGGCCCACGATGGGCTCGAAAAAACGCTTGGCGCGGTCGAACTGCCGGTTGCCGGCTGGCATCAACCGCAATGACGAGCATAGAGACTCATACGACGTCGTCTAACGGTGCTGGTGCCAAATGATCGTGCCACGTCGACACAGATCACCGACCTCAACGCGCGGCTAAGCGAACATCTCACACACTGTCGAATGAAGCACGCCGGATTCGAAGAGCTGCTCGATGAATTTGCGAGAACACTCAATGCATCACGCGCGGCGGGAGTCGATGTCCCAGCTGCGGTGCAGGCCGGCAGGCAACATGCATCGCGTGTCAATCAGGCGTGGGATCTGCACGCCGAGCGTGCAGCACTGGCGGCGTACTTTATTGGCCGGTTCATTTTCAACCCGCAGCCAGACTTTTTCACAGCTTGAGGATGAAGCTATGTCGGAACGACCGGACAAGCGCTCGGCCTACCTTCTCAAAACCGGCTCGTTGCTGACGCCTCCCAGCACAGTGTGTGGCTCAGCCCAACGAAGAACATCCGGCGTGAACGGATTCACGCACCGCGCCAAACGCCTTACGATGACGGCAACACAAGCAAACTGGCGAAAGCGCCTGGAGTCGACATGAACAATGGCATCGCACAATCCGTCGCGGTCAAGGTCGCGGACGATCTGATCGGCATCTGGAATAGGGTCTTCGGAACATTAGCGCCTGGAGATTGCGCTATTCTGGATAAATCGCTTCGGGACATCGCAGCGCGAGCCGACCGTGAGTTCGAGGCCTGCGGGGCACTGACCGAAAGTCGCCGGCAGTTGTTGTCCGACGCTCTCAGTGAGCTCGTAGCTGCGCATGAGGCCTCGAACAGACAGGACCTGGTCAACATGACGGGCGCATTGAGAAGGGCCACCGGTCGCATCAATGCTCTGGTCGTCGACGTCATGACAAACCTGGGATGACGCGCGTGCGTGACGTCACACACGAATGTTTGTGAGTACCTCTCGTGGTCGGCGTCTGGCTCGGGTTGGGGCGTTTCATGGCGCGGGGCAGGCCGTCTCTCAGCCCGATTGGCCGATGACATGGTGCCGGTCATCAGACTGGGTAGAATATTGCAATCATCAGAGCAGCGAAGAGGTGAGGGCGCTGAAAATGGGCTGCTCGGGCCTACGTCGCGGTTTGCTTGCTTACAAACACCACGATTTGTTGACTGGAGATTGTCGTATGCCACAGGTTTCTGATGCATTACGTAGTGCTCGGGCAGCGATTCAACACCCACAATGCGGCCAGACGATGCCGCAAGCAGTTGCCGATCCGCGTCCATTTGCAGACAGGCACGCCTTGGCGATCCTGCTTGCAGTTCCAAACCATCCGGAAGCGAGCGTCGAACATAGACAGGACGCGGCTACGCTGCTTGCCACCTGGCAGCAAAAGTGCGGGCATTGGAAACTCGACCCGCTGAATGCTCACAACGCGTCGCCAGAGCTACCGTCCGGCTACCGGAAGTGGCAACCTTACCTCGACATAGCACTGAAGAGCGCTGACCACTAGTCGAAGCGCACGCGCGTCCAAGGGAGGAGTGAAGCCGACGAATCGGATACCGACTTATCCTTGAACCTGCGCATGCGAGATCCAGCGTTTTCACCGTGAAAACGCTGCTTGCCTTTGCGAATCGTTGATCCAGCATGCCAACGATGCGATATCACGACTCAAACAGTTGATTAAGCGCCGCCACGTACCAGCTCACGTCCATAAATTGCCCGACAGGAAAGGTCCCCCGGATCATCATTCCGGCAAGGGCGAAAGTCGGTCCTTCGGACCTCTTCCAGTGGAGGAAAACTGGCGCACCGCTCATTCCATCCAGGTCCCACGGCTGGGTTTGCGCGTTATCAAATTCTATGCGCCAGGTGTGTGGATAGTCGCCCCGACCCGTCACTCTTCCTCCAATTTTTACGCGCCCTAGCTCTACGTCTCCAGTTTCGTAGTCGATTGAAGTACCCGCGCAGGATCGCGGAAATCCGACTGCGACCAATCCTGCAATCTCTCCCTCACCGTTGGCCACAAACACCCGCTCAAGCCACTCGCCGGTGGGCGGTAACTTTGCTGACCGTGCCAGCAGCGATCTGGTGATTCGATCGTCCGCGGCGGACACTTTCAGCACCGCGAGATCAAGATCTCCATCGTTGAAGAAGGCTTCGTGGTTCCAATTCACCCTGGGGATGGCGTACGTGTCGAATTTGACCCAGTCGCGGATTGAGCGTCCCACGGGCCGGTTGACGCCATGACGGGGAATTGCCAGCAGTCGCAGAACTTCGTGGTAGTCAGTGTCCGGAGCGCCGAGGCAATGCCTGCAGGTCAGGAACGCGACGCTGCGTTGCCTGCGCACAAAGAAGCCAGTACCGTGGAGACCAGGTAGAGGTCGACGATCCGCGCCTTCAATCCAGGAGACCATGGCGTTGGCGCAATCTGGAATACCTGAATGCCAAAAAGATGCCCGTTCGGCCATCTCGGTTCCCCCCGTAACTTTAGCTCTGCGCCTAACCGTACCTCCCGCGAACCGATGACCCATCGCTTCCAGTGCCGGCACGCGATCGTTTTACGTCAAGGCCACGTGGGAGATCCCTGACGGGACATGCGACCCACTCGCACGCTAGCGAGCCCTGGCGGCGCAGTCAAGTCCATAGCTGTTTTGCGAAGTGAGTGGCTCATACGACCGCGGTGCAATTGATTGCATCTGTTTTAGCTCCGCGAGTTCGGGAGCAGAAACCCGACTGGAGTCGCCTGCTCAACGACTCCAGCGGGGTCTATCCGTGCGGTGCATTCGTGGCCCGCCATGAATCAATCCAACTGGCGAGATAGTACGGTGCGTCAATAGTATTCGATACCCCAGGGGCCTTCCGTCTCAAGTTCCTCGGCGACCTGCTCAATGAGACGTTCCGGTATCTGGTCGAAGAACTCCTCCTGAAGCAAGATGTAGAGATTCTGGCTTCGAGTGTCGAAGCCATTTTCCGATTCATTGTCGAAAAACGCGAATTCAAGGAGGCGAGCAAACCGGGACTCAACATACGCTCGCATATTTTCCCTCGCAGCGTCGACATAATGCGGCGTGTTCACCAAGATATCCTGAACACCAGGGTCTGCCACCATCTGTGCCCAGATGCGGGCAAGCTTGCTCTCGCTCATGCTCGCAAGGTTCTTGTGGAGCACGGACCAGTTCGGATAGCCGAATGCCGCCGCGAGCGAGTTCTGATAGAACGACAGCTGTTGCGCTCCGTCGCCAGTGTTCTTGGCAGCCTTGGCGGCCCGCTTGAGTACGGAGAGGATTGTTTCGGAATCCCCGACGAGAGAGGACGAATTGCTTTCTGACATGATTTAACCTCCAGCCGAACACAATGCTTCAGGCACGACCCGCAGTGTCCCGAGTGCTCGGAAGGGTTAAACCAGTGAAATAGGTGAGATGCGAAGCTTCGCCTGCGCGGGCCGGCCGGCTCTCTCGTGAGCCAGTTAATATGATCGCGATCGCTTGGGGGTGTGTCAAGGGCTGCGCCCAAAACCCGTCCAACGCAAGCCTGCGGGGCCCGCGAAACCACATGTGTCGCGCGACAGCCTGCGTCATCCTGGTTTCGACGTGCCTTCAGCAACTACGGGAAATGAACCAGGTGCGTGAAAGATCGCGCGCGAAGCCTCGCAATCAGCCATGGGCGCGGGTGGAGTAAGCAGCGCCTCGACGGTCACGATTGTGCACACACTGTCTGCAAATTTTTCGCGCCCGCGAAAATTTTCCGTCGACTCGTACCGTACCTCAGATCTGAACCCCTTTCACGGTTACGAGATCGATCAACGAACTTGCTCTTCCCGCCCGAGATCGGTGCGCGTATGCTGTCCGTCCAGACACCACCGGACAGCAGCACAGGCTGGCCGTCGCGAAATGGCGAAATACGACACCCTCGAAACTCATCTGCGCGAACTGCCCGGCGATTCAGCCCGGCTCACCTTTGCAGAGATCAACGCGATACTTCCCTCGCCGCTACCCCGCTCAGCTTATGAGTATCCGCCGTTCTGGAGCAATACGACGGTCGGCAGCACGCATGTCTGGGCGGACACCTGGCAGCGGGCGGGATGGCGCGTAACGGGCCACAGTCTGGAGCAACAGTATGTCGATTTTCGGCGCTTCCAGGGAGCGTCGCATGACGCGACGCCGGGCCGCGCGAGGAACCCGAATGAACCTGTGCCCTCGCAGCCAGACGGAAATACGCCTGCGGTGCCCGGCGATGGCAGCCAGGCGGACGAAGAGGAACGGCAGCTCGTGGCCATCAGGACGCGCCGCGGCCAGGCGGATTTCCGAAGTCGGCTGTATTGCGCGTATAGCGCTACCTGCGCCATCAGCGGCTCGATGGTTGAACCGCTGCTCGAGGCGGCGCACATCGTCCCGCATGCACTCGAAACCAACTACGCCACCTCCAACGGTCTCCTGTTGCGCGCCGACATCCACACACTGTTTGACCTGCACCTGATTGCGGTAGACGCCGACGGTCGCGTCGCGGTTTCACGATCGCTGGAATGGACAGAATATGCCCAGTTCCGCGGGCGTCGACTCGTCGCAACTCCTCCTGATGAGGCCGCCCAACCGGCGACCGATCAGTTGAAGCGTCACTTCGACCTGTTCATGGCCCGCGAAGAGGCGCTGGACGCCTAGACCACCAGATTGCTACTGCGCATGAATCCAATGCCCACCCCGACGCCGACCATTTTCCTGCTCGACCGCAACGTCGTGTCGCTCATTAAAGAAGCCTTCGTCGATGGCAAGCAGCGCAACGCGAAAAAACAGGCCTACCTGGACTGGCTGCGAACACTCGATTTCCCGGAAAATGTTTTCAGCCCACTCCTGTCGATCATGGAAGGCGAGAAGGGTCACGCTGACAGCACGGTCGAAAAGGCAGCCTGCCTTGAAAAGGAAGCGGATGCCGTGGGGCGGTTCTTCACGCGCGCGAGCACGGACACTGCGCATTTGCGAATCTTTTCGGCCAGCATTGCAGCGATGCTTTCAGATTTTCAGGAGAGCCAGTGGGACGAAAGGGCGGCTTTCTTCACGAATGCGGCGCCGCTCGTTGCCCAGAAAGTCGGGCAGCGGGAGCGTCGAGGTGTCGAGGACGAACTCATCCGGCTCGCGGCAGAATCCGGACTGGCTACCGACGATGCGATTGTGATGCTTCTGCTCGCGTGCCTGTATGGGAGCGATGCAGCGCGCAGGGTACTCAAACCGGCGAAGCCGGATGCCTACAACGTGCTTTCCGATCTCCACGTCATCTCGCGCGTGGGCCTGATCAAGGCGGTTGCGCAACAATCACCGGTTCCAATCAGGGTCCGATTTCTGACACTGGACGAGGGACTTTTTGGTATCCTCGATCACATCGGGATCGTTCGCCCGCGGCTCAGTGCTACCGGCGGCGTGGCGATGCAGATCCGTTACAGTCCGGTGCTTTTTCCTGCGCTTTCCGCAGCAGACTCGATCGAATTACTACGGAGATACACGAGAGGCCAACCCTGACTGCGCACGCACAGCGCGTATCCCATCGAGCCAAGGGCCATCAGGGTAACGGATAGCGAATCAGTGAGGCCGTAAGATGTTGGTGCGTCATCCAAAGCTGAGACCCCGCCGAGGAACTGATTCAATGAGCAGCGTTGGGCGCGTCACCCGTCGGCGAATCCGTCGCCGATTGTTTCTCATGTTCGTGAGGAGACCTGTGCAGAACAATCCGGAACTGCCGGTGCCATCGTCGTCTATATCCTGGCGACGATGGCAGAAGCTCCCGCGCATACACCCCTCGCCTCGTTTTTCGCCTCGATGCAAAATGTGAGGGTGTCAAATCTTCACAGCACATCGCGCTCGCGGCCGGCTTCCTTTTCCGGGCGACTCGCGTCGGCACCCAGCATTTCGCCGAGTTCGTACAATGCCTGTTCTATCCGCTGAGCATCGCCGGAGTATGAAACTATGATGGAACGAATCTGGCGTCTAGTCCCTCTTGGTTCATGGCAACGCGACGCACACGCCGATGCAGCCATGGCGAATCGCGTAAAAAACATACAACGCTCGAAAAATATTCGTGGTCAACTCTCGGAGCCATTGAGCCTCAAAAGCACTCGTGACCTTCCACCTAAAGAACTCTGCAACGCTTGCCGTAAAACCGTCGCGGTTTCTATAAGTCTGCGACGTGCTTCGGGTTATGTGCGCATCTGGAGGTATCCCCCGATCGGAGCTGCGGCGTCTCAAGGGTATCGCCCGTTACGCGCCATCCTGCCCGCTGCCAGACGTCGGCACCGACGTGCGTGCAACCAACGTAATTGAGCAGGGCGAGGCCTACGATCGGGGCAATCGCGCGTCGATCACTACAACCGGATGACGGTCTGCGTACCGCTATCGCCTTTTGGCCGCTGCCGTAGGCGATCCGCGTCGTTCGCGGCCTGCATCCATCGCTGCGGCAATGCTCTCTGGCGAGACTGGCATAGCGGCGAGCCTCCTGAGACATTCCAGACGTCGCTTCGCTATAGCAGCGGCTGGACGCGGATTTCGAGTTCGTCCTTCGGGTGAAGATGGCTCCATGTCACGAAGTCTGCGACGCCCCCGAGATCAGGAAACAGAATCGAGGGATTCACACCCGCCTTGAACAGTTGCACGCGCATATCGCCAAACGCACCGGCCGGAATCGTGACGTAGTACAAGCGATTCCGGTAGTCGCGATTCGTCTCCAGGGAGACAAACGCGGGCGAAGCCTTGTCGCCCGCGTGGTTGCGGTGGAGTGTGAACCAGCCGTCCTGTGCGGTGATGCGGCGCGTGATGTGCCGTGGTCGGATCACGACCGTACGATTTACCGTTAGGGGAGATGTGCGCTCGTCGTCGCGCATCAGATCCCCCGATTCATAGGTGAGAATCCACACGGCGGCCGCTCGCTGTTGCTTGGGTGGTTTGTGAATCGCAAACCACAGAGCCGTCAGCGCGCTACCCGACCAGTCGAGCATGCGAGTTGGCATGCCGTGGTGCTGTGCGATTGCCAGCCAGTCTGCGTCGGCCAGGTCGGTGCGCGGCGAGTCCAGATACGGGAGCGCACGGCGCTTGAATTCTTCGAGCATGTCCGCCTCCTCGCGCGGCGCCACAGATCGTTCTGTGCGTGCAATAGCGGGCTTCAGCTCCCAGGTCGCATCGCCATGCCCCCGATAGAGCGCACTCACTTCGCCATTCAGTTCACTGTTGACTGCGCCAATGAAGCCGGCGAGATCCCGGACTTCCCCAAGATGGTGAGCAATCTTTGTTTTGTTCGTCATGCCTGTCGTCCATTTCAGGATGCCGTGACCGGCGCAAGTCGTTAGAGAGTGTATGGTGAGTGCGGCCCATTTTTCGCTCGCGCATCAACGGGACATCGGCAGCGCATGAGATTCATGCAATATCTATGCGCGAAGCAGGAAGTCGATCCCGACTGTTGGGTCTCGGGGCTAAGAAAGGGATAATAGCGCGTGCTCCAACACGTGGGCCACAGCATAAGCCCTGGAAAATGACGAGAGAGACCAGAAACCGTGCATCTAGAAGAATTGAACATCAAGAATTTCCGCAAGCTGCGCGACGTCAGGCTGCGCTTCCGAAGTGGGCTCAATGTTCTTGTGGGTCCAAACAATGTGGGGAAAAGTGCGGTTGTCGATGCGTTGCGCGCCTTGCTGGCCGGCCACGAAGAGCCTTACCCACGCTTCACGACGGATGACCTCCACCGATCCGGGGCGAATGAACCTGAAGGACACATCGAATTCCATTATGTGTTCCGTGGCCTCGATGATGATGAAGAAGCCGAGTTCATGGGCGCGCTCAGGCCAACTGATGACGGCAGGATGGAAGCCCACGTTCATGTCCGTTATGCCGACGCAGACAAGACCGGGCGCCTCCGGGTGGAACGCTGGTGCGGGGACCACAAGGATGTTCCCCTCTTATCGGACATGATGGAGAATCTGCGCGGCGTGTACCTCCCGCCACTGCGCGACGCTTCGCAGGCGCTGCGTCCGAGCAGGAACAGTCTGCTCGCGCGCATGCTGCACCTGTTGACGGACGACACGTCACGTCAGGAAATCAATGTTGTCCTGCAGGAACTGGATGAACAACTGAAGCAGAACAAGCCGATTGCGAACACGGAAACAACGATAGCAAAACGCCATAGCGCGATGCTGGGTGACCAGTTTGCGCAGGTGTTACGCGTCGGGCTAAGTGCAACAGACTTCCAACGGTTGTCGTCGCGCCTTGCACTGACGGTCGACACAATGGAAGTCGAACAGAACGGCCTCGGATTCAATAATCTGGTCTACATGGCAGCGGTGCTCAGCGAGTTGGCGCGCAACCCGGACGCTGCCTATCGCGGCCTCATTGTCGAGGAACCCGAAGCCCATCTCCATCCGCAACTGCAGGCCGTGCTGCTGAGCTATCTTGAGAGCCTGCAGTCCGCCGTGGGCGAAACGCCTGTCCAGCTTTTTGTTACAAGCCACTCGCCAAATTTTGCATGTAACGCCGATCTCGACAGTCTCGTCTGTCTCGTCGGCACCGAAAATGGTGTTGAGACGTTTTTTCCGCGCGATGTCGCGTTCGAAAAAGGAAAGCGTGAAAAGCTTGAGCGCTATCTCGATGTAACCCGTGCAGAATTGTTCTTCGCCCGTCGGGTCATTTTTGTGGAGGGCGCTGCGGAATTGATGCTGATCAGTGCACTGGCGGAGCGTGAGAAGTTCGATTTGCGCGCGCACGGTGTGAGCCTGATCAGCGTAGAAGGCTTGAACTTCGACTCCTTCCTCCCGCTGTTCGGCGCGAACGCTCTGAAGATGCCCGTATCGGTCATCACAGACGCCGACCCGAGCGAGCAGGTTGATGCTGACCCGGACGATCCGGATAGCGAGACACAGGATGAAGAGGAGGACCGTGACGAGCAGGACGAGGGCGACGGTGGCCCGGCGACCGGGGTGAAAAAGAAGAAAAAGAGTAAAAAGAAGACAATCGCGTTGTATCCCGCTCTCAACGAGACGGTGATGGTCTCGAGCAACACCGCGAAAATGCAGCGTCGCAACGACGCATTCGTCCGGATCTTCCACGGTGTCAAAACGCTGGAATACGATCTTGCACTCCATCCGGAAAATCGCGAGGCGATGCTGCTGGCGCTATCGGATATTGCTCCGCGGATTGCACAAGGCTTGCGCAAGAAAATGGCAGCTGAGCCTGATAGCACGAAGAAAGCGAAGATCCTGTTTTGCGGCATGTTTGAGCGCGGCCAGGCCAATATCCAGAAAGGGCGCTTTGGTCAGGCATTGGCTCAAAGGATAGCGGACGGTGACGCGTTTCAGGTCCCGGGCTACATTCTCGATGCAGTCAAACACGCTTGCGGCGAGGGTGGCAAGTGATGACGGTTCTTTCGGACGAACAGATCAGGATCGTCGACGCTCCGCTGACGTCGCTGGCCGTGATCGCTTGCGCGGGAAGCGGGAAGACGGAGACTGCGATCCGTCGCGTAGTCGCAATGCGAGCGCTTCTTGGCGATAACCGGGGAAGGATCGCGCTCCTGTCTTTCTCAAACATTGCAGTCGATACGTTCCGGGACGGCTACCAGAAGCTGGCATCGGTCCTTCCCGACGGAGCGGGGCGTCGCAGAGTCGACATCGACACGCTGGATGGATTTATCACTTCGCACGTGCTTCGCCCGCATGCACGGCGCGTGATGAACGCGACGCGGACGCCATTTCTTGTGAATGGGAATGAGCCGTTTCTTACGCAGTTTGCCTATTGGGAAGAAGCAAAAGCTGGGAAAAAGGACGTCAAGATGCCGATCCACGTCGACGAATTCCAGACAGAGGTCGGGATTGGAGGCATGTCTTTCTTTCGAAATGTCTTCGGCAAGAAGGTCCCGCTCGACACGGCCAGGGCGGAAAAGCTGGTAACGCGTATGGGCGCGACGGGTGCCTATACCCATGATCTTGGACGTTACTGGTGCTATCAAACCTTGAGGTCCGAGCCGGGCATACTTAAGGTCCTTGCGCGCCGGTATCCGCACGTCTTGATCGATGAGTCTCAAGACATTGGGACGATGCACGAGACGATCATCGAACTGCTCATCAAGGCTGGCGTGCAGGTATCCCTGATCGGCGATCCTAGTCAGAGCATTTATGAATTCGCCGGTGCCACCGGTAACTTTCTTCGTGAATACGCAAAACGGCCGGGAGTTATGCCTCTCGGACTCACACGGAACTACCGCTCCCACGATTCGATCGTCAAGGTTGCCAATGCGCTATCGCAACGCAACGACACAAGCCAGCACGGGAAACCGGATGATCCTGGTGCGACCTTCTATGTTGGTTACGAAGATCATGATCTGCCACAACTGCTTGACGCTTTTCACGCCGAGGTCGATCGGCGCGGGATATCGCGCGAACGGGCAGCAGTTCTCTGTCGTGCATCGGAGTTGGTTGATAACCTGAGCGGTGTGGGGGA
>Ga0310811_10001136_pt1 | contig 34128 bp, 22 predicted proteins | sample YCmetagenome_FD_207642 | JGI IMG/M metagenome (GOLD analysis project Ga0310811, IMG submission 207642) | Soil microbial communities from experimental microcosm in Duke University, North Carolina, United States - YC | ecosystem: Engineered > Artificial ecosystem > Soil microcosm > Unclassified ...
CCTGGAAGACGGTGCCGATCAGCCTGCGGTGGTGCGGCAGCTTCCAGTTGGACAGCTTGGACAGGTCCTTGCCGGCCACGATGACCCGGCCGGTGGTGGGCCGCTCCTCGCGCAGGATCAGCCGCATGAAGGTCGACTTGCCGGAGCCGGAGGAACCGATCACGAAGACGAACTCTCCGCGCTCGACCTCCAGGGACATCTCGCTCAGCGCGGGGCGTTCCTGGCCCGGGTACGTCTTGCTGACGTTCTCGAAGCTAATCACGGTTGCATCACGTCCGGCAGTGTAGTGAGAGTGCGCCGCCCCCGCCGGGGGGAGTTGCGCGAACTTCCCTGGAGTGTAGGACGCCGGGGAGGGGTAGGAGGGAACGGATGGCGGCGCCGGGGCGTTCTACTTCGTAACGAGGAGGAGCCGATGCGACGAGACGACCTGGTGTGTGCCCACTGCGCGGGGCGGGTGTCCGAAGGGCGCTGCCCGGTCTGCCGTGCCGCGCGTGACCAGTACGGATACGGGCGGAACGGACTTAACGGCACGTGGTGGATGCTGCTCGCGGTGGTGGCCGCGCTGATAGCCGCCGTGGCGTTGGACGTCCGATTCGCGTGACCCGAATGTGGCTCCGGTCACATTTGCAGCCTCAAACCCCGCATGTGCGCGGGATTACCGTCCGATTACCGTACGCATAAGCAGAACCGGCGCCCTGTCGGGAACCTTCCCGAGGGCGCCGGCTTCGTGATGCCCGCACACGCGGGTGGCGGCTAGCGCTGCCGACGCCAGCGGATCGCGGCATCGCTGAACCACCGCCCGTCGATCCCCGCCAGGCTCAGCGCTGCCGACACCAGCGGATCGCGGCATCGCTGAACCACCGCCCGTCGATCCCCGCCAGGCTCAGCGCTGCCGACGCCAGCGGATCGCGGCTTCGATGAACCCGTCGATCTCGCCGTCCAGCACGGCCGAGGTGTTGCCGGTCTCGAACTCCGTGCGCAGGTCCTTGACCATCTGGTACGGGTGCAGCACGTAGGACCGCATCTGGTTGCCCCAGGAGCCGCCGGAGTCGCCCTTGAGCGCGTCCATCTTGGCCTGCTCCTCCTGCCGCTTCACGTCGAGCAGCTTGGCCTGCAGGACCGCCATCGCGGACGCCTTGTTCTGCAGCTGGGAGCGCTCGTTCTGGCAGGACACCACGATGCCGGTCGGGATGTGCGTCAGCCGCACGGCCGAGTCGGTGGTGTTCACGCCCTGGCCGCCGGGGCCGGAGGAGCGGTAGACGTCGACCCGCAGCTCGTCCTCGGGGATGTCGATGTGGTCGGTCTGCTCGACCACCGGCAGCACCTCGACGCCCGCGAAGGAGGTCTGGCGCCGGCCCTGGTTGTCGAAGGGCGAGATGCGCACGAGGCGGTGCGTGCCCTGCTCGACCGAGAGGGTGCCGTACGCGTACGGGGCCTTGACCTGGAAGGTCGCGGACTTGATGCCCGCCTCCTCCGCGTACGAGGTGTCGTATACCTCGGTCGGGTAGCTGTGCCGCTCGCAGTAGCGCAGGTACATCCGCAGCAGCATCTCGGCGAAGTCCGCCGCGTCCACGCCGCCCGCCTCCGAGCGGATGGTGACCAGCGCCTCGCGGGAGTCGTACTCGCCGTTGAGCAGCGTGCGCACCTCCATCTCGGAGACCGCCTTGGCCACGCCGGGCAGCTCGGCCTCGGCCTCGGCGAGGGTGTCCGCGTCGTCCTCCGCCGCGCCGAGCTCCCAGAGCGTCTCGAGGTCGTCGAGGCGGCGGCGCAGGCCCTCGACCCGGGCGAGCTCGCCCTGCAGGTTGGACAGCCGGCTGGTCACCTGCTGCGCCTTGGCCTGGTCGTCCCACAGGTCCGGCGCGGCGGCCTCCTCGTTCAGCCGCTTGATCTCCGCGCGCAGCGTATCGAGGTCCACGACGGCCTCGATCGACGCCATCGTGGACTTGAGGTTCTTGAGGTCTTCAGCAAGGTCTACCGACACAGCTCTTAAGACTACGCGACGCGGGGCGCCCGGTTCTCCCCCGTTTACCGGGTGGTCGTGTAGACGGAGACCGAGCCGTCCGTGTTGACCGCCGCGAGGGCCACCCCGCCGCTCGGCACGCTGGCCACGCCGGGCGCGTCGACCGCGGCGACTCCGGCGGACGTCCAGTTCATCGTGCCGTGCAGGTCGGCGCCGGAGAACTCGAAGACCTGCACCCCGGCCGAGGGGGAGAGCACGAACAGGTCGGGGCGGCCGTCGGCGGCGTACGCGGTGGCCGGCTGGCCCGCGGCGCCGGTCGGCCACGCTGCCTCCCAGCCCTTGCCGCCGTTGTAGACGCGCATCGTGGCCCCGTCCGCGGCCCGCACCACGTACGCCGCGACGGCGCCGCCGTGCGACGCGACGGCGACCTGAGGGTCGATCAGACCGGCCTGCGGGAGCTCCTGCCACGCGGCGAACTTGCCCGCCACGACGGCGCCCTCGGCCAGCCGCTTGTCGGTTCCCGCGACGACGACGACCGTCTGGGCTCCGTCAGCGGCCGCCGCGGGCGCTCCGGCCGCCTTGACCGTGCCGAGCTGGCTCCAGCCGGACCAGCCGTTGCCCGGCGTGCTGAGGGCGGCGCGCACGACCCTGCCGCTCTTCGCGGTGGCGTAGAGCTCGAGGCCGTCGGTCGCGCCGACGAGCGCGGGCTGCACGGCGCTGGCCACGCCGGGCACGATCGTCCAGTTGGCGGCCGCCGTGCTCGTGCTGGCCGGGACCGAGGCGACCCGCAGGTTGCCGTCGACGCCGGTGGCCGCCGCGTACAGGAAGCCGTCGAAGTAGGCGAGCTGCACGGCGCCGACGACGGGCGAGGAGGGCGCGGGCAGGCTCGAGTAGGCCGCGAAGCCGAAGCCGCCGGACTCGGGCAGCGCGCTCAGCGAGGTCGAGTCCGCGGACGGCGTGCCGGCGGTCGACGCCGTGGCGGCCGGGGTCCGCGTCGCGTCGGCGGCCGGTCCGGTGCCCGAGTCGGCGGACGAGCCGCGGCTGAGCGCGAAGCCGAGCACGGACAGCGCGATCAGCCCGACGCCGATCGCGGCGGGCAGCCAGCGCGGCCGCCGTCCGCGCCGCCGGCCGCCCGGCTCGCCGTCCTCCTCCGGGTCCAGCGGGTCCTTGATCGGCTTCATCTGGTTGATGTGGGTCGAGCGGGAGTCGTCGGAGAGCGGGTCGGTCGCGGCCTGCACGAGCGGCACGGTGCCCGCGCCCGCGGCCGAGCCGGTCGGGTAGCCGCCGTCGCCGCGCGGGGAGGCCACCCGCAGCGCGGGCAGCCCGGCGAGCGCGGGGCGGGCCTCGCGCAGCGCCGTGGCGAACTCGGCGGCGGACAGCCGGGCCGCGGGGCTCTTCGCCAGGCAACGGTCCATCAGGTCCGCGACCGGCTCCGGCATTCCGGGCACCCGCGGCGCCGGCTCGGTCACGTGCCGCCGCAGCACCGCGCCGGGGTGGCCGCCGCCGAACGGGGTCCAGCCGGTGATCAGCTCGAACAGCACCGTGGCCAGCGCGTAGACGTCCACGGCCGGGCCGGGCGGGCAGCCCTCGATGACCTCGGGGGCGAGGTAGTCCGGCGTGCCCACGATGCGGGTGGCCCGGTTGCGGCGCGGACCGTCGACGAGCCGGGCGATGCCGAAGTCGGTGAGCCTGCCCCGGCCGACCGCGTCGATCAGCACGTTCTCCGGCTTCACGTCGCGGTGCACGATGCCCTGCTCGTGCGCGGCCGCGAGCGCCTCGGCGATGTCCGCGCAGATCCCGACGGCCTGCTCCGGCGGCATCGGCCCCTCGCGGTCGAGCCGGCCGCGCAGGTCGGGGCCGTTCAGCAGGTCCATCACCAGGGCCAGGTCGTTGCCGTCCACGACGAGGTCGCGCACGCCCACGATCCGCGGGTGGCGCAGGCCGGTGAGCACGGTGCGCTCCTGGACGAAGCGCGCGATCAGGGCCTGATCGGCCGTCAGATCCTCGTGCAGCAGCTTGATGGCGACCGGACCCTCGGGGCCCTCGCCGGACCACACGGTCCCGCAGGTGCCCCGGCCGATCACTCGCGTCACCGTGTACCGGCTACCGATCCTGCGTGTCACTGCTCGCTCCAGGAAGGCCGTGTGGAAACGGCATCACCCTAGCGGCGCCCGGAGCGTTCAGCGTGCCGACGCACGGAATCAGTTGATCTGACGACTGATCGAGACACCGAGTCTGTGGGTGAGCGAGGGCTCGCCGCGGTCCTTGGCGATCCGGTTGCCGATCTCCACGCCGATCAGCGCGGCCAGCGCGAGCACGATGAGCAGGATGGCGATCCGGCCGAGGCAGCCGATGCCGTTCCTGGGCACCGGGTCGTAGGCGGCCGGCGGACGGGGCTGGCGCGGGGCCTGGCGCAGCGGGGCGGGGCCGCCGGAGACCGGGCGCGGCTGCTGGACCGGCGCGACCGGGGCGGCGGCGCGCTGCTGCGGCGGCAGGTAGGCGGACTGCTGCTGGGACTGCGGCGCGTAGCCCGCGTTGCGCTGCGGCATGGCGTCGCGCGGGGTGCTGCGCGGCGCGGAGGGGCCGGGGAAGACCGGCTGCGCGGGGTAGCCGCTCGGCTGCGACGCCGGGCGCGCCGAGGGCAGCACCGGGGCCGGGGACGGGGCGGCGGCCGCGTAGTTCTTGCTGACCGGGCGGGTGGGCGCGGCGGCGGCTGCGGCGGCCGCGGCACCGACCGCGGCGGCGGCCGGGGTGCGGCTCGGCGGGGCGGCCGTGGGCGGCGCGAGCTCGGCGTCGGTGAGCTTCGGCAGCACGACGGTGCCCTCGCGCGGGTGCACCGGCAGCCGGCCGGCCGAGCCGGGCTGGCCGGAGCCGACGGCGGCGCGCAGCCGGACCGCGAGCTGCCCGGCGTCCGGACGGCGGTGCGGGTCCTTCGCCAGCGCGGAGGCGATCACCGACCACAGCGGGTCCGAGATGCCGTCCGGGCGCGGCGGCGGCTGCGTCTGGTGCGCCTGGAAGACCTCCATGGCGTCGCTGCCGCGGAACGGCGGGCGGCCGGTCATCAGCTCGAAGAACATGATGCCGCTGGCGTAGACGTCCACCGCGGGCGTCGGCTGCTGGCCGGAGATGACCTCGGGCGCCAGGTAGTACGGCGTGCCGACGACCTGGCTGGTGCGGGTCACGGAGGGGGCGTCGGCGAGCCGGGCGATGCCGAAGTCGGTCAGCAGCGGCCGGTAGCCCCCGTCGTCCGGCTGCAGCAGCACGTTCGCCGGCTTCACGTCCCGGTGGATGATCTTCGCCGCGTGCGCCACGGCGAGCGCCTCGGCCACGTCGGCCACCAGCAGCGCGGACTCGGTCGCCCCCAGGGTGCCCCGGCTGCGCACGTAGGCGCGCAGGTCCGGCCCCTCGACGAGCTGCATCACCAGCGCGAGGACGTCCCCCTCGACGACCAGGTCGCGCACGGAGACCAGCGAACGGTGCCGCATCGACACCAGCGCGGTGCGCTCGCGCAGGAAGCGGGTGACGACGTCGGCGTCGTTGGCGAGCTCCTCGAGCAGCACCTTGATCGCGACGGCCTCGCCGCTCTCGCGCACCCGGCCGCGCCAGACCGCGCCGAACGCGCCACGGCCCAGTTGCGTCTCCAGCTCATAGCGGCTGCCGATCGGCTGGCCCACTGTGAAACCCTTTCCTCCCCGGCCTCGCGGCGTACGGTGGTGCAAGCGGTGCGGTGGTGGCGGTGGTGCGCCTGTGGTCGTCTCGCGGTTGGTGCCAGGCCAGCGTAGTGCGAGCGGGAGAGCGGGCGGCGTCTGGGATGGCGGTTTGTACCCCAATCGCTACCTTAATTCCCCGGAGGAATCCGGTGGAAGAGCTCGCGGCGCACCACGTGTGCCGCGCGGCGCGCCCGGCCGACCAAGATCGCGGCGCGGCGGGCGAGCCGAGACTGTCAGAACTCTCGGCTAACGTATCTTTGGTAGCTCTCCCCGTCCCGCCGCTCCAAGGACCGCGTACTCCTCATGCAGCTGCGTTTGTCCGTCAGTGTGCCGACCGGGCCAGCCCGTGCCCCGGGCCGGGCCACGGCCGGCGGCGCGAACCCGAACTCCCTGCTGGACGTGCTGGTCACGGCCCCGGCGGGGACGCCGCTGCGCGCGGCGGCCGGGCAGTTGGCGAACCTCGCGGGACTGGCCGAGCCGGTGTTCCACGTGGGCGCGCGGCGGGTCGCGGACGAGCACCCGCTGGGCGTGCCCCCGCTCGTGGACGGCGCGGTGCTGACGGCGGATCAGCCCGCCGCCGCGCTCCCCCCGCCCGGCAACCTGGAACTGCACGTGATCGGCGGCCCGGACGCCGGGGGGGTGCACTTGCTGACGCCGCCCGCGCCGGGTCACGCCGCTTTGCGCCTGACGATCGGGCGCGGCGCCGAGGCGGACATCCGGATCGAGGACCCGGACCTGTCCCGGCGGCACGCGGTGCTCTCGGTGAGCACGGACTGGGTGCGGCTGGCGGACTGCGGCTCGACCAACGGCACCGTGCTCGGCGGCGGCCGGATCGGCGCGGAGCCGGTGATGCTCCCGCCGCAGACCCCGGTGCGGCTCGGCGAGACCACCCTGCTGCTGCGGCACGGCGAGGAGTCCCTGGAGGTCGAACCGGACCGGCTCGGCAGAGTCCTGGTACGCGTCGTGCCCCGGGTCAGCCCGTCGGTGCCCGCGCCGCGCTTCGAACTGCCGACGCCCCCCGGCGCGCGCGGCCTGCCCGCCGCCCGGCGCAAGGCCCAGGCCGCGTTCGAGCAGGCCAAGGCCGCGACCGAGGCGAAGATCTCCGCGGCGCTCTCGGTCGAGTCCGGGCTGCGCCGTACCCGGCACCCGGACCCGGCCGCGCTGCTGACCACGGCGCTGCGCCCCGGGCTCGGCCTGTGGAGCCGCGGCCGGGACCAGCCGGAACTGCTGGAGCTGCGGCTCGGCACGGCCCGGCTGCCATCCGCCGTGACGGTCAGTCAGGGCGCCCGCAGCTTCCGGCCGAGGGTCCCCGCGGCCCCGGTGACCGTGGACCTGTCCCGGGTCGGCGTGCTCGGCCTGGTCGCCGCCGACGAGCCGGAGCGGCACGACGACCTCGAACCGGACCCGGCGCCGCACGACATGCTCGGCTCCGAGGGCACCGACGCCGGCACCTCGGGCTCGTACTCGGTGCGCGCGCTGGCCCGCAGCCTCGTCGCCCAACTGGCCGCGCTCTGCTCGCCGCTGGACGTGGACCTCGTGGTGCTGTGCACGGACGGCGCGGAACGCTGGCGCTGGACCACCTGGCTGCCGCACTGCGCCCCGCAGGACGGCCAGAACTGCCGCGCCATGGTCGGCTTCGACGGCAGCCAGGTGGCGGCCCGGCTGGCCGAGCTGACGGTGCGTCTGGAGGCCCGCCAGGGCGCCCTGCGCGGCAGCGACGAACCGTGGCCCGGCCGGCGCACCGTGCTGCTCGTCGACCGCGGCGACACGGCCGAGGCCCCGTACCCGCCGGAGCTGCTGCGGCTGCTGGCCGAGGGCCCGCGCGTGGGCATGCACACGGTCGTGCTCGCGAACCGCCGCGAAGACCTGCCCGAGGCCGTCGGCGCGGTGGCCACGGTCGGCGGCGAGGTGCACACCAGGCTGCGGCTCGAGCAGCCCGAGAAGCTCACCCAGGAGGGCATACTCGCCGATCTGACCTCCCCGCAGTGGGCGATCAGGTTCGCGCACGCCCTGGCCCCGCTGCGGGACTCGCGCGAGGGCGGCGTGCAGGGCATACACGGCACGAACCAGCGCCAACTGCCGGAGGAGGCGCGGCTGCTCCCGCTGCTGGAACTGGACCTGCTCACCCCCACGAAACTCTCCGCACTGTGGACGGCGGCCCGCGAACAGCCGGGCCCGCGCGAGCAGCAGCGGACGCGGGGCGAACGGGGCGGGGCGGGGATCGGGGCGAACGGGTCCGGGGCGAGCATGCTGCCCGTCGTGCTCGGCGCGGACAGCCACGGCGCGGTACGGGCGGAACTGACGGGGCACCACATCCTGGTCGGCGGAGCGTCCGGCTCGGGCATCTCCGAGGCGCTGCGCTCCATCCTGTGCTCGGTCACCCTCCCGACCCCGCCCGAGCGGCTGCGCGTGCTGCTCGTGTCGGGCGGCAACGGCCACTCCTGGGGCGAGACCGCCCGGCTGCCGCACGTGGTCCTGCACATCGACGCCGCCACCGACGCCGCGGCGGGGGTGGAGGCCGAACTGCGCCACGTCCTCGAAGCGGCCCGCGTCCAACGCCGTGCCAGCGACCACCTGCTCATCGGCGTGGACGGCCTGGACCGCCTGGCCGTGCGGCACCCGTGGTTCATCAAGGAACTGACCGAACTCGCCCAGGAAGGCCGCGCCCACGGCATCCACCTGCTCCTCGGCGTGACCCTGGACGACGGCCCGGCGAGAAGGCTGCTCGACGGCGAACTCTGCGAGGAACTCGACCTGCGCCTCGCGCTGCGCACCTACGGCCCCGAGGAATCCCGCCGCATGGTCTCCCTCCCCGACGCCGCCGCCATCCGCCCCAGCCTCCCCGGCCGCGGCTGGCTCGCCCTCCCCGACGGCAGGGTGCTGCCCGTCCAGGTCCCCAGGGTCAGCGGCCGCATGGCGTCCAGCGCCACCGCCCGCGCCCACGTGGCCGTAGACGACTGGCGCCGCCTGGGCGACCAACTCCCCAACCGCGCCCTCACCGCCACCGGCTCCCTCCCCCTCCAGCCCGGCACCCCCACCGACCTCGCCCTCCTCGTAGAGAGCGCCGGCCGTGCGGCCATGGCCCCGGCGGCGAGCCAGAGCCAGCGAGCGACCGCGGCGACGAGGTAGGCGCCTGCTCAGGGCCTGCGGTTGACGATCGACGACCGGCCCTACCTACGTCGCCGGTGCTGCGCTCGTTCCTCGCTTCGCACCGGCTCCTACGTCCGGGCATTTGCCTGCCCACCCGCCCTAGCCTTCGGCCCGCTACCTACGCTCCCTCGTACCTCGGTCGCTACGTCCGCGAGCCTTCGGCGTTGTGGTGCTCGGGTCACGCTCTCGGCTGCTGTCCCGTGTTCGCCCCTACCTCCGGCGCGGTGCTGCGCTCGTTCCTCGCTTCGCACCACGCCTACGTCCGGGGCGATTACCTACCCCGCCCACCCGCCCTACCCAACCAGCCTGCGGTGGGCGGCACACTCCCTCGTACCTCGGTCGCTCAACCGCCCACCTACGGCACTGCGCACAGCATCACCTCGACTGACGGGGCGTCGGCGGCCTACGGCGATGCAGATTTTCCCCTCACCTGTCGAAGCCACAGCCGCCAACGCTCCGTTCGGCGAGCGGCGGCCGCGCGAACGCTGCAGGCTCGCGGACGTAGTGACCGAGGTACGAGGGAGCGTAGGTAGCGGGCCGGAGGCTCCCGAAGGAGCGCAGCGACTGTAGGGCCAGCGCTTGAGTAGGGCGGGTGGGCGGGGTAAGTAATCGGCCCGGACGTAGTCACCAGCACGGAGCGAAGCGGAGTGCTGGTGACGTAGGTAGGGCCGACTACGGAACCGCCACCGTCAGATCCACCTCGATCAGCTGCCCGGAGAACCCGAGTTGCGCGACGCCCAGCAGCGTCGCCGCGCTGGTGAACGCAGCACCCAGTGGGGAAGCCGTCAGCTCGCGCCAGGCCTGTGACAGTACCGGCTGGCTGTCGCTGACCACGTAGATGACGGAGCGGACGACGTCTTCCGGACCGGCGTCGATGGCTTTCAAGGCCTCCAACGCGTTCGTGGCCACCTGCTTGATCTGGGCGTCGAGGTCGTCTTCGCCCACTAGTGTGCCGTCGGGGGCGAGGGGGCATTGGCCGGCCAGGTAGGCGGTGCGTCCGGCCTCGACGATGGTGATGTGGTGGTAGCCGGGGGTGGGGTGCAGGGCGGGGGGATTCAGGCGGGTGACGCGGTCGGGGTTCGGCATGGGGGCAGTCTCGCTGAACACCGATGGTCACGCACCCGCGATTCTCTCCTCGGATCGCGGATGCGTGACCATCGGCACCAGTCGTACGAATACCTACATCTACCTACATCGAGTTCGTGCGGAGCAGGGTCCTGATCGTCCTGAGCGCGACGGAGAGGATGGCCAGGTCGAAGGAGTCGGCCGAGGAGATCTCGCCGAGGACGGCCCTGGCTCGCTCGACGGCGGCCTGGTTCTTGTGGACCCAGGAGTCGAAGCGGGCTTCGGGGTCGGACTCGCTCGGGGCGGCGGCCAGGACGTCGAAGGTGAGGGCGGCCTGGGCGGCGTAGAGCTCCTCGCGGACGGCGGCGCGGGCCATGGTCTCCCAGCGGTCGGTGCGGGGCAGGGCCGTGATGCGGTCGCGCAGTGCTCCTATGCCGAGGCGGTCTACGAGGTCGAAGTAGCACTCGGCGACGTCGACCGGGGCGCGGCCGGTCATCTTGGCCACCTCGACGATGTCCAGCGCGGAGTACGCCGAGCCGGCGGCGGCCACGCGGGCGGCGAGCTCCTCGGGGACGCCCTCGGCCACGAGTTCGGCGGTCGAGCTGACGAGCTGCTGGGCGTCGCCGCCGCGGACCAGCTTGGGCAGCTGGGCGCAGACCTCGGCGACGCCCTCGCCGAACGCCTCGACCTGCACCGAGATGTCGATCGGGTGCTTGCGGTTGAGCAGGAACCAGCGGGCGCCGCGCTCGGTCAGCCGCCGGCCGGCGAGCCGCATCCGGGTCTGGACCTCGGCCGTGACCCGGTTGTCGAGCTCGTCGATCGCCTTCCAGTAGCTGTCCAGGCCGAAGACCTCGCGGGCGACGGTGTGCGCCCGGGAGATCTCCTCCGGGCTGGCGCCGGTCTCCTCGCGCATCCGGAACAGGAAGGTGATGCCCGCGTTGTTCACCAGGTTGTTCACGACCTGGGTGGCGATGATCTCCCGGCGCAGCGGGTGCGCGGCGATCAGGTCGTGCAGCCGCTCGCGCACGGCGCTGGGGAAGTAGCTGAACAGGTCGGCCTCGAGGTACGGGTCGTCGAGCAGGCCGCTCGCGAGCAGGTCCTCGTTGAGCACGATCTTCGTGTACGCCAGCAGCACGGCGAGTTCCGGCTGGGTCAGGCCCTGCCCGGCGGACCGGCGCTCCTGGATGACCCGTTCGCGCGGCAGGAACTCGAGGTCGCGGTTCAGGTCGCCGTCCGCCACGAGTTGGCGCATGTAGCGGGCGTGCACGTGCAGCAGTTGCGGGGCCTGGGCGATGGCCGAGGCGAGCGCGACGTTCTGGCCGTAGTTGTCGGCGAGCACGAGGTCGGCGATCTCGTCGGTCATCGAGGCCAGCAGCGCGGTGCGCTCGTCGGCCTTGAGCACGCCCGACTTCACCGCCTGGTCGACCAGGATCTTGATGTTGACCTCGTGGTCGGAGGTGTCCACGCCCGCGGAGTTGTCGATCGCGTCGGTGTTGATCCGGCCGCCGTCGTCCGCCGGGCCGCCCTGCAGCGCGTACTCGATCCGGCCGAGCTGGGTGAAGCCGAGGTTGCCGCCCTCGCCGACCACCTTGACCCGCAGCTGCGCGCCGTTGACCCGGATCGGGTCGTTGGCCTTGTCGCCGACGTCCGCGTGCGACTCGCCGGCCGACTTCACGTACGTGCCGATGCCGCCGTTCCACAGCAGGTCCACCGGGGCCAGCAGCACCGCCTTCATCAGTTCGGCGGGCGTGGTGCGGGTGACGCCGTCGGGCAGGCCGAGGGCGCGCCGGATCTGCGGGGTGACCGGGATCGACTTGAGGCTGCGCGGGAAGACGCCGCCGCCGTCCGAGATCAGCTTCTTGTCGTAGTCGGCCCAGCTGGAGCGGGGCAGGTCGAAAAGCCGCTGCCGCTCGGCGTACGAGACGGCCGGGTCCGGGTTCGGGTCGATGAAGATGTGCCGGTGGTCGAAGGCCGCGATCAGCTTCGCGTGCTCCGAGCGCAGCAGGCCGTTGCCGAACACGTCGCCGGACATGTCGCCGATGCCGACGACGCTGAACTGCTGCGTCTGGGTGTCCAGGCCGAGCTCGCGGAAGTGCCGCCGGACGGACTCCCAGGCGCCGCGCGAGGTGATGCCCATCGCCTTGTGGTCGTAGCCGACCGAGCCGCCGGAGGCGAACGCGTCGCCGAGCCAGAACCCGTACTCGGCCGCGACCGCGTTGGCGATGTCGGAGAAGGTCGCGGTGCCCTTGTCCGCGGCGACGACGAGGTAGTGGTCGTCGCCGTCGTAGCGCACGACGTTCTGCGGCGGCACGATCACGCCGTCGACCAGGTTGTCGGTGATGTCGAGCAGGCCGCGGATGAACATCCGGTAGCAGGCCACGCCCTCGGCCAGGAAGGCCTCCCGGTCCGCCGGGTCGACCGGGTTCTTCACCACGAACCCGCCCTTCGCGCCGACCGGCACGATGACGACGTTCTTGACCATCTGCGCCTTGGCCAGGCCGAGGATCTCGGTGCGGAAGTCCTCGCGCCGGTCCGACCAGCGCAGCCCGCCGCGCGCGACCTTGCCGAAGCGCAGGTGCACGCCCTCGACCCGGGGCGAGTAGACCCAGATCTCGAACTTGGGCCGCGGCATCGGCAGGTCGGTGACGGCCGGCGCGTTGATCTTGAACGAGGTGTACGGCTTGGGCGAGCCGTCCTCGGCGGGCTGGTAGAAGTTCGTGCGCAGCGTCGCCCGGATCACGCCGAGCAGCGAGCGCAGGATCCGGTCCTCGTCGAGCGAGGCGACCGTGTCGAGGGCGCCCTCGATCTCCTCGACCATGCCGTCGATCAGCTCGTGGCCGGCGTCCGAGTGCGCCGGGTCGAAGGAGGCCTCGAACAGCCGGACCAGCAGCCGCACGATCCGGGTGTTGCCGCCGAGCACCTTCTCGACCAGGCCCTGGCTGAAGGTCATCCCGCCCTGCCGCAGGTACTTCACGTACGCGCGCAGGATGGAGGCCTGACGCCAGTTCAGGCCGGAGCCGAGGACGAGGGTGTTGAAGCCGTCGTTCTCCGCCATGCCGGACCACACGGCGCCGAACGCGGCGGTGAACCGGTCCCGCGCGGCGGACTCCAGCAGCGAGTCGGGGTCGGAGACGCGCAGGCCGAAGTCGAGGATCCAGGCCGCCTCGCCGCAGGCGCGCAGCAGCTCGTACGGCTGCTCCTCGAGCACCTCGACGCCGAAGCGCTGCAGGATCGGCAGCACCTCGGCCAGCGTGATCATCCGGCCGACTCGGAAGATCTTCAGCCGGTACTCGTCCGGGGCGGAGCCGGTGCGCCGGTAGACGGCGAGCGAGGAGTCGGTGGTGTCGTCCGCGTGGATGGCCTCGATCCTGGCGAGGTCCTGGGCGGCGCGCTCCGGCGGGAAGTCGGCCTTGTAGCCCTCCGGGAAGGCGCCCTTGTACTCGGCGATCAGGGCACTGGCGCGCTCCTCGCCGAGCTGCTCCTCGAGCAGGTCCTCGAGCGCGTTGTTCCAGCTGCGCAGCGCCCGGGCGAGGCGGCGCTCGATGTGCTCGGCGTCCACGTCCGGCAGCCGCTGGCCGTTGTCCATCCGCACCACGAAGTGCAGCCGGGTGAGCACGGACTCGGTGGAGCGGACGGTGTAGTCGACCGTGTTGCCGTGCAACTCGTCCTTGAGGATGTCCTGCAGCTTGATCCGGTTCGCCGTGTCGTACAGGTCGCGCGGCACGTAGACCAGCGCGGAGAAGTAGCGTCCGTAGACGTCCTTGCGCAGGAACAGCCGGACCCGGCGGCGCTCCTGCAGGTGCAGCACCGCGCCGGAGATCTCGGCGAGCTCGCCGACCGGGATCTGGAACAGCTCGTCGCGCGGGTAGGACTCGAGGATCTGCAGCAGGTCCTTGCCGGAGTGCGAGTTGAGCGTGTAGCCGTGGATGTCGAGGACCTGGCGGACCTTCTGCCGCACGACCGGGATGTGCTGCACCGACTCGGAGTACGCGGCGGCCGAGAACAGGCCGAGGATGCGCCGTTCGCCGACGACGTTGCCCGCGGCGTCGAAGACCTTCACGCCGATGTAGTCGAGGTAGCCGGGGCGGTGCACGGTGGCCCGCGAGTTGGCCTTGGTGAGCACCAGCAGCCGCGGTTCGCGGGCCTTGGCCCGGACCTCCTGCGGCAGCTTGGCGAAGCTGCCCGCGGTGTTCTGCTGCTGGTCGGCGCGCAGGATGCCGAGACCGGTGCCGGGCACGGCGCGCAGCCGGTCCTCGCCGTCCTCGGTGACGAGCTCGTACTCGCGGTAGCCGAGGAAGGTGAAGTGCCCGTCCACCAGCCAGCGCAGCAGTTCCTGACCGGCCGACAGCTCCTCGAAGTCGAGCCCGGCGGCCTGCGCGGCGGCGCCCTGCGCGGCGTCCAGCGCGTCGGCCGCGGCGAGGGTGGCGTTCTTCATCTTCGGCCAGTCCTCGACGGCCTCGCGCACGTCGCGCAGCACCCGGCGCAGGTCGGACTCGAGGGCGGCGATCCGGGCCGGGTCGTCGGCCTGCCGGTCGATCTCGATGTGCATCCAGGACTCGACGCTGGAGCCCTCGGGCGCGGACTCCGGGTCCACGTCGTGCACCGCACGCAGGTTCCCGGCGACGTCCCGGTCCACCGCCAGCACCGGGTGCACGACGAGGTGGATGCCGTGGCCGAGCCGGGTGAGTTCGGCGCTGACCGAGTCGACCAGGAAGGGCATGTCGTCGGTGACGATCTCGACCACGCTGCGGCGGTTGCGGCCGGTGCCCCAGCCGTCCTCCGCCGAGGGTGTCAGCACTCTGATCTTGGCGGTGCCCTGCGGCCGTTCGGCGGCGAGGGCGGCGCTGGAGGCCGCGGCGCCGAGCAGGTCGGCGGGGCTGCGGTCGGTCAGGTCGTCGAGGGCGACGTGCCGGTAGTAGCGGTTGATCACCGCCTCGCCCACCGCCGCGTCAGCAGCCTGCCCGCTGGATCTGGCCAGTTCGGCCGCCTCCCCGAGCAGCGCGTTCTTCGCCGAGTCCAGTTGCGTCACCATGAGCGCTCGCTCCATACCAGCCGTGCGCCTTTGCACGGCAACGAGTCTTAGGCCGGGGCGGTTCCCGGCCTCGGGTACGCCTGAAAGGCTACCCGGCAAAGTGGAACGCCGGGACGCGCCTGCCCGATCACGTTGTTACGTCTGAGTTGTGGATTCCTACAGTGTGGACCGAACGAGGGAACAGCCGAGCGAATTCCGGTGCGGTCAGAGCAGATCGCCGAGTTCCTGCGCGGCGAACCACAGCAGGTCGTAGTCCTCGACGGCGTCCACGGTGAACACCGCGTCGGGGTCACCCGCGTCGGCGGCGGACAGGGCGCGCGCGGCGGCGGTAACGTGCTCTTGTGCGCCCGCTTCGTCCACGTGGAGCGAGGCCACGTCGACCAAACGCACCGAGCCTGTGATCTTGATCACACCGGGCTCCTCGGCGCCGTCGGAGAGCGCGATCCGGCCATCCGGAATGTCCGATGCGATCACCACCCGGCGGCGCGCCGCGTCAGGTTCGGCGGCCAGCCGGCGCAGTGACGCGCGCGCGGCGGCGGTCAGCGCGGCGTACTCCAGCTCCTCCTCGTCGCCGTCGGTGTACCAGTCCCGCAGCGAGGGGGTGACCGCGAAGCCGTCCGGCAGCCGCAGCTCGCCGTCCGCGGAAAGCCGGGCGAGCAGGGGCATCGTGGCAGGCAGGTAGACGCGCATGGGACGAGATTAGATCAGCCGGCGGACTGGCGGGGCCGCGCGGCGGGCTCCGGTTGCGGCTCGAACTCGGCCGCGATCGTGGCGGCGGCCGTGCGCAGCGCCGTGTCCAGCACCTCGACCCGGCGGCTCGGGTCCATCAGGTTGGCGCCGATCACCTCGAGGTCCTCGGGGCCCGGGCACAGCACGTGCACCTTCGTGCCCTCCTTCCGGGCCTGGATGACCTCGTGCAGCATCTGACGCGTCACCAGGTGCCGGAAGCTGCGCTCGATCCGGCCGAGCACGCTGGCCGGCTTGTCGTAGCCGCGCGCCGCCGAGGGGGCCAGCACGAAGATCTCGTCGAGCGCCCGGCCGCCGGGCATCTCGTCCGCCGCGAGCACGTCCAGGTTCGTGTTCGACACGGTGCCGCCGTCCACGAAGCGCCGCTCGCCGAGCCGGGCGGGCGGGAACCAGCCGGGGATCGAGCAGGACGCGACGACCGCCTCGGCCAGACCGATCGGCGGCGCCCCGGCCCGGCCGAACACGACGCGTTCGCCGGAGTCGTAGTCCATGGCGACGATCCGGATCCCGGGGTGCGGGGACCAGGTGCCGGAGGGGATCACGTCCTCCACCATCTGCCCGATGTCGCCCAGCGAGCCGCGGCCCGGCGGCAGGAAGGCGGACAGCACGGCGGTCCCGGGGTAACGGCGCGGATGCCGGACCGAGCGGGCGATCAGCCGCGGCGAGCCGAGCCAGCCGGGGATCGGCATCGGCGGCGCGGCGCCGCCGGCGGCCTGGTCGTAGTCGAAGATGTGCCCGGCCAGCGGGCCGTGCTCGACCTGCTCGCCGCGCTGGTGCTGCCACAGCTCCTCGGCCGAGGCGCCGGCCCCGAGCAGCGCGGCCAGGATGGACCCGGCCGAGGTGCCCACGATCAGCTGCGCGCCGCGCGCGTCGAAGCCGGTCTGCTGCTCGATCGCCCGCAGCGCCCCGATCATCCAGGCGGCGCCGAGCGTCCCGCCCCCGCCGAGCACCAACCCCCGGCGCAGAGCGGACGGCCGCGCGGCGTGCGCGGTGCGGGCCCGTACGTTCTCCAACACGTTCATCACCATCTCATAACGCCGCGTTGGGCATGCGCGAGCCCCCGGCGGGACCGGCTTGCCCCGAATGCGCTAGGGAGCACTGGGCCGGGTGGCTGACGCGGCGGCGTGTCGGGGCGGCGGGGGCGCGCGGGATGGCCGGGATGAACGGGGCGGCGTGTCGGGGCGGCGGGGGCGCGCGGGATGGCCGGGATGAACGGGGCGCGAGCGCCGTGTGGGCCGCGCGTCACCTTGTGCCCATGCACCTGCATAACGACTCGACAACTCCGGGCGAGTTGGGGAATCCGTCCGCACTGCGGGTAGTTGCACTATTGCGGGGAGGTGGCGATGAATGTGATGTCTGTCCGTCCGGCCGAGGCGAGCAACCGGGCCGATCGGCACGAGCGGACCGTGTGGCCGTTCGCGGCGCTGGTGGCCGCGGCCGGCCTGGTCATGCTGGGATACGCCCTGCTGTCCGCGCCCGGCTGGCTCACCGGCGTGACGCTGACCGTGTGCGGCGCGAACCCCACCGGGCCGCACGCCGTGCTGCTCGCCGGAGTGCTGTTCGTGCTGGCCTGGGGCCTGGCCCGCGGGCGGCAGACGGCCTGGGCGCTGTTCCTCGGGCTGCTCGCCTGGAGCGTGGTCGCCGAGATCGAGGCGGCGATAGCGCCGGGCTCGGCCGCGCCCTGGCGGCTCGCCCCGCTCGGCATCGCGATCGTCGGCCTGTGGCACGCCCGCGCCCGCTTCCGGGTCCCGCTGAACGCCACCCGGCTCAAGCAGGCGGCCGAGATCAGCGCGCTCTCCGTCACCGCCATCCTGGTCGTCGGCGGCGGCGGCCTGTTCATGGAGCGCTCCCGCTTCGAGACCCCGGTCTCCGCCCCGGACATCGGCCGCACGGTCGTCGCGATGGCCGCGGCCAACCAGGGCCCGGCCGCGTTCAACGGCCCGGCCTGGCAGACCAACGGCCTCGCCCTGCTCACCGGCGCGCTCGTCATCGTCGTCACCGGCTGGCTGCTCGCCTCCGCCCCGGCCCCGCGCCCCGGCAACCGCGCCCAACGCGCGATCCTCCGCGCGATGATCTCGCACCCGGACTCGGAGACCCTCGCCCCCTTCGCGCTCCGGTACGACAAGAGCTACGTCTTCTCCGCGGACGGCCGCGCCGCGATCGGCTACCGCGTGCTCGCCGGAATGGCCGTGGCGGGCGGCGACCCGGTCGGCGCCCGCGACTCGTGGCCCGGCGCCGTGGAGGAGTTCTGCCGCGTGGTCGAGCGCAGCGGCTGGCGGCCCGCGGTCCTCGGCGCCGGCCCCGACGCCAGGCCGCTGTGGCAGGAGCGCGGCATGCGCTGCATCGGCATCGGCGACGAGGTGATCGTCGACACCCACGCCTTCACCCTGCACGGCCGCCCGATGCGCAACGTCCGCCAAGCCGTCCGCCGCACCGAGCGCGCGGGCCTGGTCACCGAGGTCATCCTCGAACGCCAGTTGGACCCGGGCCTGGCCGGCCAACTCCGCCGCATCCATCGCGAATGGCTAGGCGCCGCCGGCCGCGAACACGGCTTCGCCATGAACCTCGACGCCATGGCCAAGGGCGTGCATCCGGACGCCCTGGTCGCGGTGGCCATGGCCCCCGAGGGCTACGCCGTGGCCTTCCAGCGCTACCTCCCCACAGCCCACGCCGGCCAGAACGCCGCCCTCTCCCTCGACGTGATGCCCCGCACCCCGCTGTCCCCCAACGGCGTCAACGAGCGGCTGATCGTCGACGTGATCGACTACGCCAGGAACCACGGCTACCCCCGCGTCTCCCTCAACTTCGCCGCCTTCCGCCCCCTGCTCGCCCAGGCCAGATCCGAACCCGCCTCGCTCACCAAGACCCAACGCGCCACCATCCGCGCGATCGGCCTCCTCGACCCCCTCATCCAGGTCGAGTCGCTGTACAGGTTCAACGACAAGTTCCAACCCGGCTGGACCCCCCGCGCCGTCCTCGTCGGCTCCTGGCTGGACCTCCCCCGCTTCGCCGTAGCCGCCTTCGGCCTCGAGTTCGCCCTCCCCTACGACCGCCGCCGCACCGGCCGCACCGTAACCGCCGGCGACCCCGACTTCGAGCCCCTCAAGGGCCCCCAACCCGTAGAAGCCCGCCGCGCCGTCCGGCACTGAGGGCCGGGCGAGGGGAGATTCTGCATTACCGCAGGCCGCCGACGCCCCGTCAGTCGAGGTGATGCTGTGCGCAGTGCCGTAGGTGGGCGGTTGAGCGACCGAGATACGAGGGAGCGTGCCGCCCACCTGGAGGCTGGTTGGATAGGGCGGGTGGGCGGGGTAAGTAATCGCCCCGGACGTAGGCGTGGTGCGAAGCGAGGAACGAGCGCAGCACCACGCCGGAGGTAGGGGCGAACGCGGGGCCGCAGGCCGCCAGCGCTAGCCGAACCGAGCGCATGCTGGGCGGCGCTTTATCTTCACCGTCGCGGAGCGGCGATTTTTCTCATGCGAAGCGGCGGGTCCGGTCGTGTGCGCGACGCGACCGGACCCGACCTACTTGACTGACTGTCAGTTGAACTGGAGGGCGGTGCAGAGCCAGTCGAAGCCGCCGGGGCGGGGGGTGCCGTGGCGGCCTGGGGCGGCGGTGGCGGCGGGGCCTTGTTCGAAGCGGAGGGCTACGGCGCGGACTCGGGGGCCGTCTTGGACTACGACGGTGGACTCGACGATGCCGGCTGCGGGCTGGTGCAGGCGCACTGAGCGGATCATCGAGCGGGAGGCGAATCTGGGGGCGCGGGGGGCGGAACCCGGGGCGAAGCCGTCCACGGTGGCGCCCGCGCGGGACTGCGGCTGGGACTGGGGCATCAGTTGGCCGGCTACGTCGCGGGAGAGCCATCTGCGCATCTGCTCCAGCGGCCTGCGCTCGAGCAGCACGTCAACGACGGCCTCGGCCAGGCGGCCCACGCCCGCGATGGGCTCGGGCTGCGGGAGGTCGAGCGGGTCGACGTCGAGGCGGTGCGTCCAGCCGGTGACCCAGGACCTGAGCCAGCCGCGCTGGCCGGGCGGGGTGCCTCCGGCGCCGCCGTACTCGGCCAGCGCGCCCGCCACACGTTGCAGGCCGCTGTCCGAGATGTTGACCTCCGTGATGAAGAAGGTGCCGTCGTCGAGCATGTGTTACGCCCCGTTCTAGTCGAGACCCTCAACACTCTGATGCCACGTACGACCGACGAGCGGGGGCATCCGTTGCCCTGCGTACGCGAAGATCACTCGATACGGTGAGGTTCACTGCGCCGGTCAGCAGACACGGAGTGGCAGGGCGGGGAAGGGGGCGACCCTACGGCGACGCCCCGCCGGGCTGGGGCCTGGCGGGGCGTCGGGGGTGCTTGGCGAGCCGGATGGTTCGCCGCTATTCGCTACTTCTTGCGGCGGCGGCCCTGGTTGCGCTTGGCCTCGGGCTTGGCGTCCTGGGGCGCGGCGTCGTTGACGACGGTGCGCTCCTCGGCCTCGCCGGACTCGCCGGGGGCGGAGTAGTTCAGCTTGGCCGGCTGCTGCGGGGCGTCGAGGCCCTTGGCGTTCAGCTGGGCGGTCGCGGCGTCGGCGCGGGCCTGGTCCTCGGGGTCGTCGCTGGCCGCCTCGACCTGGACCTCCAGGTTGAACAGGTAGCCGACCGACTCCTCCTTGATCGCGTCCATCATCGCGTTGAACATGTCGAAGCCCTCGCGCTGGTACTCGACCAGCGGGTCGCGCTGGGCCATGGCGCGCAGGCCGATGCCCTCCTGCAGGTAGTCCATCTCGTACAGGTGCTCGCGCCACTTGCGGTCGAGCACGGAGAGGACCACGCGGCGCTCGAGCTCGCGGGTGATGGCCTCGCTGAGGGTCGCCTCGCGCCGGTCGTAGGCGCCGAGGATGTCGGCGGTCAGCTCCTCGGTGAGCACCTGGTCGGTGATCCCGGACCGGCTGCCGACCGACTCCTCGACCTCCTCCAGCGTGATGGAGACCGGGTACAGCGTGCGCAGCGCCGTCCAGAGCTTGTCCAGGTCCCAGTCCTCGGAGTAGCCCTCGGAGGTGGCCGCGCCGACGTAGCTGGCGACGGTGTCCTCCATCATGTGGCGCACGTGCTCGCGCAGGTCCTCGCCCTCGAGCACGCGCAGCCGCTCGGCGTAGATCACCGTGCGCTGCTTGTTGATCACGTCGTCGTACTTCAGGACGTTCTTGCGGATCTCGAAGTTCTGCTGCTCCAGCTGGCTCTGCGCCGACTGGATCGCGCGGGTGACCATCTTGGACTCGATCGGCACGTCGTCGGCCACGTTGGCGGCGGCCAGCACGCGCTCCACGATCTGCGCCTTGAACAGCCGCATCAGGTCGTCGCCGAGCGAGAGGTAGAACCGCGACTCGCCCGGGTCGCCCTGGCGTCCGGCACGGCCGCGCAGCTGGTTGTCGATGCGGCGGGACTCGTGCCGCTCGGTGCCGAGCACGTACAGGCCGCCCGCCTCGACGACCTCCTCGCCCTCCGCCGCGACGGCCTTCTTGGCCTTCTCCAGCGCCGCGTCCCAGGCCGCCGCGAACTCGTCCGGCGTGTCGGTGCGGGTCAGTCCGCGCTGCTGCAGTTCGGCCTCGGCCAGCGCCTCGTCGTTGCCGCCGAGCTTGATGTCGGTGCCGCGGCCGGCCATGTTGGTGGCCACGGTGACCGCGCCCTTGCGTCCGGCCTGCGCGATGATCTGCGCCTCGCGCTCGTGGTACTTCGCGTTGAGCACCTCGTGCGGGATGCCGGCCTTGCGCAGCTGCTGCGAGAGGTACTCGGACTTCTCGACGGACACGGTGCCGATCAGCACCGGCTGGCCCTCGGTGTGCCGGTGCTCGATGTCCTTGACCACGGCCTTGAACTTGGCCTCTTCGGTCATGTAGATCAGGTCCTGGCGGTCCGCACGGATCATCGGCTTGTTCGTCGGGATCGGGACCACGCCGAGCTTGTAGATCTGGTGGAACTCCGCGGCCTCGGTGAGCGCGGTACCGGTCATGCCGGCGAGCTTGTCGTACAGGCGGAAGTAGTTCTGCAGGGTGATGGTGGCCAGCGTCTGGTTCTCGTTCTGGATCTCCACCCCCTCCTTCGCCTCGATCGCCTGGTGCATGCCCTCGTTGTAGCGGCGGCCGGCCAGGATGCGGCCGGTGTGCTCGTCGACGATCATGACCTCGTTGTTCATGACCACGTAGTCGCGGTCCTTCTTGAACAGCTCCTTGGCCTTGATCGCGTTGTTCAGGTAGCCGACCAGCGGGGTGTTGACCGACTCGTAGAGGTTGTCGATGCCGAGCAGGTCCTCGACCCGCTCCACGCCGCGCTCCAGGATGCCGACGGTCTTCTTCTTCTCGTCGACCTCGTAGTCGGTGTCCTTGGCCAGGCGTCCGGCGATCCGGGCGAAGTCCACGTACCACTTGGTAGCCTGGTCGGCCGGGCCGGAGATGATCAGCGGGGTACGGGCCTCGTCGATCAGGATCGAGTCCACCTCGTCGACGCACGCGAAGAAGTGGCCGCGCTGCACGAGGTCGGCCTTGTCCCAGGCCATGTTGTCGCGCAGGTAGTCGAAGCCGAACTCGTTGTTCGTGCCGTACGTGATGTCGCAGTTGTACGCCTCGCGCCGCTGCTCCGGCGTCATGTTCGCCAGGATGCAGCCGACCGTCAGGCCGAGGAAGCGGTGGATCCGGCCCATCCACTCCGAGTCGCGCTCGGCCAGGTAGTCGTTGGTGGTGACGATGTGCACACCCTCGCCCGCGAGCGCGTTGAGGTACGCGGGCAGCGTGCCCATGAGGGTCTTGCCCTCGCCGGTGCGCGCCTCGGCGATGTTGCCCATGTGCAGGGCCGCGCCGCCCATCAGCTGCACGTCGTAGTGGCGCTGGCCGATCGAGCGCTTCGCGGCCTCGCGCACCGTGGCGAATGCTTCGGGCAGCAGCTGGTCGAGCGTCTCGCCGTCCTGGTAGCGCTGCTTGTACTCGTCCGTGAGGGCGCGCAGCTCCTCGTCGGTGAGGTCGACGAAGTCGTCCTCGATCGAGTTGATCAGCTCGGCCGTCTTGGCCAGCTTGCGAAGGATCTTCCCTTCGCCGGCGCGCAGGACCTTGTCGAAGAGGGCAGGCACTTTGGGAACGGCTCCTTGCGAGACAAATTCGGACGGCGACCACGGCCCCGGCGTGGGTTCACCGGGCGCAGCCTGAGCCGACCGGCGTCGACCGGTCGATATGTCATCGTAAGCGACCGGGGCTGGTCTATGACAGTGCGCGCCCCATTCTCTTAGTGCACGGTAAGGACGGAGGCGAGCGTGCGGGATCTGCCGGTGATCACGATGGGGGACGCGGTGCTGCGCGCCTGGCGGCAGGACGACGCCGAGGCGGCCGCGGCGGCCTGGGCGGACCCGGAGATCCGCAGGTGGGGGCGGTACGGCGCGATGGTCCCCGATCGGGGGACGGTCGGGCGGTGGCTGGACTGGAACCGGGAGCAGTGGGAGTACGGTCTGCGCGCCGGTTTCGCGATCTGCCGGGCCGAGGAGGACGGCGGCGAGCTGATGGGGTCGATCATGGTCCGCGACTTCGCCCGAACCGCCTCGGCGATCGGCGAGACGGGCTACTGGATCGTCGAGCGGTGGCGCGGGCGTGGCGTGGCGACCCGGGCGCTGGACGCGCTCAGCCGCTGGGCGCTCGCGGCCCGGGACGAGGGCGGGCTCGGGGTGGGCCGGATCGAGCTGAGACATTCGGTGCGCAACGCCGGGTCCTGCCGGGTGGCGCTGAAGGCGGGCTACCGGCACGAGGCGACGATGCGCGAGTCGTACCGGTACGCCGACGGCTTCTGGCACGACGAGCACCTGCACGCGCGGCTGCCCGGAGACATCTGAGGAGCTTCTCAGAGCCCGCTCATCGGCGCGTCCTACCGTCGAGTCGTGGCATTTCAGACAGGTACCCCGCCCCTCGCGGCCGTCCGGCCGCCGCAGCCCCCGTCCGCGCCGCGCCGCCGGTGGTGGCCGCGGCTGAGCAGGGTGGACCGCACGGCGCTCGGCGTGTGGCTGGTCACGCGCGCGGGCCTGTTCGTGCTGAGCCTCTACTCGCGCTACGCCACGTCCAGCGGCAAATCCTCCTCCTGGCTGGGCCTGTTCCAGCACTGGGACTGGTACCGCTATCTGACGGTCGCCGAGTACGGATACACCAGCGGCAAGGGCCCGGCGTACGACCAGAACATCACCGCCTTCCTGCCGGGCTACCCGCTGACGCTGCGCTTCGTGCACTTCGTGGTGCGCGACTGGGCGGTGGCCGGGCTGCTGATCTCGTTCGTCGCGGGCGGGGTCGCGGTGGTGGCGCTGGCCCGGCTGACAGAGTTCGAGTACCGGCGGCGGCATCCGGACGGGACCGACGAGCAGACCCGCCGGGCCGCGCGCACGGCGGTGCTGCTGCTGGTCTGCGCCCCGGCCGCGGTGTTCCTGGCCGTCGGGTACACGGAGGCCCTCTTCCTGGCGTTCGCCGTGCCCGCCTGGCTCGCGGCCCGGCGCGGCCAGTGGGTGCGCGCCGGGATCCTGCTCGCCTTCGCCTGCACGATCCGGATCAACGGCCTGTTCGTGCTGGCCGGGATCGGCGTGATGTTCCTGGCCTCGCGACCGACCAGGCGCGATTGGGTGCGCAGCCCGGCGCTGCTGCTGCCGGTCGCGGCGGCCGGGGCGTACGCGGCGTACCTCAAAGACATCACCGGTGACTGGCTCGAATGGTTGCACGCGGAGAAGCGCGGCTGGTCACGCTCCTTCACCAACCCGATCTCGTCCTGGCGCACGTCCTGGAACAACGCGTTCGGCTCGGGCTTCGGCGGCGGAGGGGGCGGGACCGGCGGCGGACAGGGTTTCGGCGGCGGCACGCAGCAGCGTTCCGGCAGCGGCGGCGGGAACGGCGGGTTCCCGAGCGGGGGATCCGGCGGCGGTCCCGGCGGCGGCGGATTCCCCGGCAGTGGTGGCAGCGGCACGCAGCAGGGCTTCGGGCAGCAGCAGACGATCCAGGGCGGCACGTCCGGCGGCACCGGCACCAGCACCGGGCACAGCGCGCTCGCCGGGGTCGGCACCTTCGACTCGTGGGCGTTCCGGCTGGAACTGCTGGCCGTGCTGGTCGGCGTGGCCACGGTGCTCTGGCTCGGCTGGCGGCGGCGCTGGGCGGAGCTGACGTACGTCGGCATCTCGGTGTTCACGCTGGCCACGTCCACGTACTACCAGTCGATCCCGCGCGAGATGCTGCTCTGGTGGCCGCTGTGGGTGGGCGCGGCGATCTGGCTCGCGGCACGGCGTTGGGCCACGGTCGCGGTGCTCGGCGTGAGCGGGTCGCTGATGGTCGGCGTGGCGCTGCTCTACTTCAGCGGGCAGTGGGCCGGTTAGCGGTCAGCCCAGCAGGCTGTAGGCGATGCCGTCGAGGATGTCGTGCTCGGACACGATCATCTCGGGCAGGCCGAGCCGGTCCATGATCTGAGCCAGGATCAGACCCCCGGCCGCGATCACGTCGACGCGGCCGGGGTGGATGACCGGGATCGCGGCGCGCTGGTCGTGCGACATCGCGAGCAGGTCGCCGGCCGTCCGCCGCACCGTCTCGACCGGGATGGCGGACAGGTGCACCCGCGAGCGGTCGTACTCGGTGAGCCCGAGCGCGATGGCGCCGAGCGTGGTGACGGAACCCGCGACGCCGACGAGGGTCTTGGCCTTGGCGAGGTCAACGGTCTGGGCGGCGAGGTCGATCGCGGCGTCGATGTCCCGGCGCGCCGCGGTGATCTGCTCCAGCGTCGGCGGGTCGGTGCGCAGGTGACGCTCCGTCATCCGCACGCAGCCGACGTCCACCGAGCGGGCCGCGAGCACGCTCTCGCCGCCGAGCACGAACTCGGTCGAGCCGCCGCCGATGTCCACGACCAGGTACGGCGTCGCGTGGTCGGCGGCGCTGTCGGCGAGCGCCTGGGTGGCGCCGCGGAAGGAGAGGCTGGCCTCCTCGTCGCCGGAGATCACCTCGGGATCCACGCCGAGCCGGGAGCGCACGCCCGCGAAGAACTCCTCGCGGTTGCTCGCGTCGCGGGTCGCGCTGGTGGCCACGAAGCGCAGCTCGCTCGCCCCGTACGACGCGATGACCTGCGCGTACTCGTCGCAGGCGGCGAAGGTGCGGGCCAGCGCCTCGTCCGCGAACCGGCCGGTGGCGTCCACGCCCTGGCCGAGCCGCACGATCAGCATCCTGCGTTCGAGCTCGGTCTCGGCCCCGGTCGCCTGGTCGAGGTCCGCCACCAGCAGGCGGATCGAGTTGGTGCCGCAGTCGATCGCGGCCACACGCTTCGAACCCATCAGTCCTCCTCCTCGACCGCGACGCACGGTCCGGTGCGCCACCACTCCGGCAGCGCGGCCAGCGCCTCGTCGCCCAGCGGGTTCACGCCGGGTCCGGCCGCCAGGGAGTGCGCGACCAGCACGTGCAGGCACTTGACCCGGTCCGGCATGCCGCCCGCGCTCGGGAAGCCGGGCAGGATCTCGACGGCGTCCCGGCGCCGGATGTAGTCCTCGTGCGCGGCGCGGTACCGCGCGGCCAGCTCGGGGTCCGTCCGCAGGCGCTCGGTCATCTCGGCCATCATGCCGCCGCCCTCCAGCGTGCCGATCGCGGAGGCGGCCTTCGGGCAGGTCAGGTAGTAGAGCGTGGGGAACGGCTCGCCGTCCGGATTGCGCTCGGTCTTGATCCGCGGGGCGGTCTCCACCACGTCCGGGTTGCCGCAGGGGCAGCGGTGCGCCACCGCCCGCAGCCCGCGCGGGGCCCGCCCGAGCTGGGCCTCGACCGCGGCGACGTCCTTCGGATCCACGGCGCCCTCGGCCGCGCTCTGCACGCTGTTCATCTGCTCTACGGTACTACCGGCCGGTGGAGCTGCTGGTCGGTGTGGCTCCTGGGGACTTCACGGTGCCCCACAGCGTGTCGTACCAGGGCGACGCGGCGGGGGTGGGCATGCCGAGCTGCTCGCTGCCGATCGTGGTGCCGGGCAGCGTGAACCCCTCCTCGCCGGGCAGCACGTAGTGCAGCTGGGCGCGGGCCTGGACCGCGACGTAGCCGGGGTCGCTCCACAGCGAGATCTGCTGCTGAAGACCCGTCACCTTGCTGTTCAGGGCGGCGTTCTGCGCGTCGATCGCGGCGAGCTGGGAGCGCTGCGCCAGATACTCCTGCAGCGGGTACGCGATGGTGACGACGACCGCGCACACGGCCAGCAGCAGGATCGTGGCCCGCCGGGTCAGCCGGAAGCGGGACCGCGGCGGACGGGGGGTCCGCGGGCGCGCGGCGGCCTTCTCGGCGGTGCGCGCGGGCGGGACGAGGCCGAGCGTGGACTTCGTGGACTTCGTGGACCCGGTCCGCTTCTGCGTCATCCGACCTGACACCCCCTCGGGAACGCGAATGGCGCGCCCCGAGCGGGGCGCGCCACCATCGTATTGCGTTACGCGCCGAAGCGCGGGAAGGCCGAACGGCCCGCGTACCGGGCGGCGTCGTCGAGCTCCTCCTCGATGCGCAGCAGCTGGTTGTACTTGGCCACGCGGTCGGTCCGGGCCGGGGCGCCGGACTTGATCTGGCCGCACTCCATGGCCACGGCCAGGTCGGCGATCGTGGTGTCCTCGGTCTCGCCGGAACGGTGCGACATCATCGTGCGGTAGCCGCTGCGGTGCGCCAGCGCGACCGCGTCGAAGGTCTCGGACAGCGAGCCGATCTGGTTCACCTTCACCAGCAGCGCGTTGGCCTGGCCGCCCTTGATGCCGCGCAGCAGCCGCTCCGGGTTGGTGACGAACAGGTCGTCGCCGACCAGCTGCACCTTGCCGCCGAGCAGCTCGGTGACCGACTTCCAGCCGTCCCAGTCCTCCTCGCTGTGCGAGTCCTCGATGGAGACCAGCGGGTAGTTCGCGACCAGCTCGCCGTAGTAGGCGGACAGCTCGGCGCCGGAGAGCTTGGAGCCCTCGAACTCGTACACGCCGTCCTTGAACAGCTCGGTCGCCGCCACGTCGAGGGCCAGCGCGATGTCCTCGCCCGGACGGCGGCCCGCCTTCTCGATGGCCTCGAGGATGAGGTCAAGCGCGGCGCGGTTGGACTCCAGGTTCGGGGCGAAGCCGCCCTCGTCGCCGAGGCCGGTGCCCAGGCCGCGGCCCTTGAGCACGGACTTGAGCGCGTGGTAGGTCTCCGCGCCCCAGCGCAGCGCCTCGGCGTAGGTCTCCGCGCCGATCGGCGCGATCATGAACTCCTGGATGTCGACGTTGGAGTCCGCGTGCGCGCCGCCGTTGATGATGTTCATCATCGGCACCGGCAGCAGGTGCGCGTTCGGGCCGCCGAGGTAGCGGAACAGCGGCAGGTCGGCGGACTCGGCGGCGGCCTTGGCCACGGCCAGCGAGACGCCGAGGATCGCGTTGGCGCCGATCCGGGACTTGTTCGGGGTGCCGTCCAGGTCCTTGAGCTCCTGGTCGATCAGCCGCTGCTCGTGCGCGTCGAAGCCGATCAGCGCCGGGCCGATCTCGTCCAGCACCGCGAGGACGGCCTTGGTCACGCCCTTGCCGTTGTAGCGGTCCTTGTCACCATCGCGGAGCTCCACGGCCTCGAAGGCTCCGGTGGACGCGCCGGAGGGAACGGCCGCGCGGGCGATCACGCCGTCGTCGAGCGCGACCTCGACCTCGACCGTGGGGTTCCCGCGGGAGTCGAGGATCTCCCGCGCGCCGACTGCTTCGATGGACGCCACGTGCGTACTCCTTCGTCAAGCTGTCATATCTCGTCGTGAAGCAGCCTAGTTCACCGGCAGATCCAAGCGCACGGGTAGTCCATAGAGGCCGCGCATGATCAGTCCGGAGTGCCAGCGCAGCGTGTCGGCGGGCACTGCGAGGGCGGCCTCGGGGTGCCGGGCGAGCAGCCGTTCGAAGCCGATCCGGCCCTCCAGCCGGGCCAGCGGCGCGCCGATGCAGAAGTGGATGCCGTGCCCGAGCGCGAGGTGGCCGCCGGCGGCGCGGCCGAGGTCGAGCACGTCCGGGTCGGGGAAGCGGGCCGGGTCGCGGCCGGCGGCGGCGAGCACGGCCAGCACCGGTTCCCCGGCGGGGATCGGCACGCCGCCGACCTCGATGGGCTCGGTGGTGAAGCGCCACGTCGCGAACTCGACCGGGCCGTCGTAGCGCAGCAGTTCCTCGACCGCGTTGTCCAGCAGGCCGGGGTCGGCGAGCAGCCGGGCGCGCTGCTCGGGGTGGGTGAGCAGGGCCAGCGTCCCGTTGCCGATCAGGTTGATGGTGGTTTCGAACCCTGCGAAGAGCAGGATGAACGCCATGGACGCGGCCTCGTCCTCGCTCAGGTGCTCGCCGTGGTCGGAGGCGCGCACGAGGGCGGTCAGCAGGTCCTCGCCGGGGTTCAACCGCTTCTTGTGGATGATCTCTCGGAGATAGCCGCGGATCCGTTTGACGGAGCGTCCGACGCCGCCGCGCACGCTGCTGCGGTCCACGACGCCGAATGCCCACTCGTGGAAGATCGCCTGATCCTCCGTCGGAACCCCGAGCATCTCCAGGATGACGGCGACCGGCAGCGGGCAGGCGTAGCCGCGGATCAGGTCCACGGTGCCGTCGCCGTCCCGGGCGGTCTGCTCGCAGGCGTCGAGCAGTTCGTCGGCGATGCGGCGGATGGAAGGCTCGAAGTCGGCGATCCGGCGCGGCGTGAAGGCCTTGGAGACCAGGCTGCGCAGCCGGGTGTGGTCCGGCGGATCCAGGTTGAGCAGGTGCGCGGCGATGCCGGAGCGGTGCTCGCCGGGGATGCCGGTGCGGCCGGGCTGCCAGCCGGGGAAGGAGGTCGCGGCGTTCTTCGACAGCCGCGGGTCGGCCAGGACCGCCTTGACGTCCTCGTGCCGGGTGACGAGGTAGGCCTCGACGCCGTTCGGCAGCTTCGTCCGGTGCACGGGGGAGTTCTCGCGCAGCCACGCGTAGGCCGGGTACGGATCGTCGATGAACGCGCGGTCGAAGAGCGGCGGCGCGGCGGGCTCGGTCACCGCTCCATGGTCACACAGCGCGGACGGTCAGCCGCGTTCGATCCCGGCGAAGCTGCGCAGCAGCTCCCGGCGGCGCTCGGCGTCGCGGTGGCCGGACCGGCGGCGGTGCTCGTGCTCCTTGTCCGCGAGGTACTCCTCGAGGGCGAGGAAGACGACCTCGTAGGTCGTCGCCTGTTCGTATTCGGCGACCCGGCGCAGGCGTTCGGTCTGGGTTTCGGTGAGCGCGAGTGCCATGTCCACGGCGGGAAGTTATATGACCGGCGGGTCAGCCGGGAACCGGGGACGGCGCGCGTCACCGGAACGAGTGAATGGCCTAGACCAGCTCGAAGGCGGCCGGAGAAACGACGAGATCCCGTCCCGGCGGGCACACGGGCCGCGGCCGGGACGGGATCACCCGTCAACGGATGCTTCGGGTCAGCGCTGGACGGCGTCCTGGCTCGGGACGGCGTCGTTGGCCGCCTGCTGGGCCGGGGTGATCACCGAGGCCTCGACGGCCTGCGGCGCGGCCGGCGCCTGCGACTGGGCGGCCGGGGTGTCGTCCTTCGCCGCCGCCTTCATCTCCGACTTGAAGATGCGCAGCGACTGGCCGACCGACCGGGCGGCGTCCGGCAGCTTGCGCGAGCCGAATAGCAGCACCAGAAGGGCCAGGATGACGATGACGTGCCAAGGCTCAAGTCCGCCACGCAACATGGTTCCGCACTCCTAAGTTCTCAATGCCGTAGCCGTGTTCCGCACCGTTGGGTGGGTTTCCGGCGCCGGTGCACTCACCAGACTAACCGCACTTACCCGACGACCGGGAGGCCTCAAGGTTAAGAATCTGCTGGCGCAACCCTCTGGCCTCGACACGGAGCGCCTCCTCGGGATCCACCCCGAGCTCCCGGGCCAGCCCCACGACGGCCAGCAGCAGCGTCCCGACCTGCGCTTTGGCCTCATCGCCGGAAATGTCGGAGCTGGGCAGCGCCGCGGACGGAAGTTGCGGAACCGTTACATCGAGACCCGCGTTCTTCGAGCGCTTCAGAAGTTTCTCTGCTAATGAGAGCGCGGGCTGGGCCAGCGGAACGCCCTCCACCGCCGAACTGCGGCCCTTCTCCGCCGCCTTGATCTGCTCCCAGTTCGCCTCCACGTCGGACGCGGTGCGCGCGTCCACGTCGGCGAACACGTGCGGATGGCGCCGGATGAGCTTCGTCACGATGCCCTGCGCCACGTCGTCGATGTCGAAGGGGTCCTCCGGGTGCTCCCGCGCGATCCGGGAGTGGAAGGCCACCTGCAGCAGCACGTCGCCGAGCTCCTCGCGCAGCGCGTCCCGCCCCTCGCCGGGCGTCTCGAAGTCGCCGTCCTCGATCGTCTCGACGGTTTCGTAGGCCTCTTCCAACAGATACTTCACGAGGCTCTGATGCGTCTGCTGCGCGTCCCAGGGGCAGCCGCCGGGTGAGCGCAGCCGGTCCATCACCGCCACCAGGTCCAGCAGCCGCGCACCGGGCACGTCGTAGCTCCCGGGCAGCAGCTCGAGCTCGACCTCGGGCGCCGCGTCGGCCGTCAGCCGCTCGCCGAGCGCGAGCACCAGCGGCTCGTCGTCCCCGGTCGGATCGGCCAGCCACACCACCGTCTCCCCCGCCGCCGCCTCCTTCAGCAGCTCGGCGGCGACGTCGGCCGTCTCCCCCTCGATCAGCTCGATCACGACGTCCTGGTCGTCCAGGTACTCCAGCACGGGATGGTCCTCCCGCGCCGCGTGCACCCGGACCCCCGGCGTGCTCACCGCCCGCCAGGCCGCCGCCGAGATAAGGCCGGGCGCCACCCGGGGGGAGAAGGGCACGAGGATGATGCGTCCGCTCACGGCGCTCACCTTACTCACGCACCCATCCGGATAACGCCCTCGATCAGCGAGCGGCACCATTCGAGCAGGGGCAGGCCGGTGACCGGTTCGGCGGGGAAGCCGGAGGTCTTGGGGCGGGGGACGAGGATGTGGTCGGACTGCTTCTTCACGATGGAGCCGGGGAAGACGCGCTTGAGCCGCATCTCCTGGGACTCGCGCAGGTAGACCTGGCTGAACTTCACGAAGTTGCCCTGCAGCACGATCTCGGCGAGGCCGGCGTCGCGGGCGTAGGCGCGGAAGAGGGCGACCGCGAGCAGGTTGCCGACCGGTTCGGGGAGCTTGCCGTAGCGGTCCACGAGTTCGTCGTGCACCGCGATGACGTCCTCCTCCTTGGCGATGGAGGCGATCCGGCGGTAGGCCTCCAGGCGCAGGCGCTCGCCGGGGACCCACTCGTGCGGGATGTGGGCGTCCACGGGGAGGTCGACGCGCATGTCGGGCGCCTCGTCGGGGCTGTTGAGGCCGGCCGCCTGCTCCTTGAACTCCTTGACCGCCTCGCCGACCATCCGCACGTACAGGTCGAATCCGACCCCTTCGATGTGGCCGGACTGCTCGCCGCCGAGCAGGTTTCCGGCGCCGCGGATCTCCAGGTCCTTCATCGCCACGTACATGCCCGCGCCGAGGTCGGTGTGCTGGGCGATGGTGGCCAGCCGCTCGTGCGCGGTCTCGGTCAGCGGCTTCTCCGGCGGGTACAGGAAGTAGGCGTACGCGCGCTCCCGGCCTCGGCCGACCCGGCCTCTGAGCTGGTGCAGCTGGCTCAGGCCGAAGTTGTCGGCGCGCTCGACGATCAGGGTGTTGGCGTTGGCGATGTCGATGCCGGACTCGACGATCGTGGTGCACACCAGTACGTCGTACTCCCGGTTCCAGAAGTCCACGATCAGCTTCTCCAGCGTGTGCTCGTTCATCTGGCCGTGCGCGATCGCGACGCGGGCCTCGGGGACGAGCTGGCGCAGCCGGGCGGCGGCGCGGTCGATCGACTCGACCCGGTTGTGGATGTAGAAGACCTGGCCCTCGCGCAGCAGTTCGCGCCGGATCGCCGCGCCGATCTGCTTCTCCTCGTAGGCGCCGACGAACGTCAGGACCGGATGGCGCTCCTCCGGCGGGGTCTGGATCGTCGACATCTCGCGGATTCCGGTGACGGCCATCTCGAGCGTGCGCGGGATCGGGGTGGCGGACATGGTCAGCACGTCCACGTTCGCGCGCATCTGCTTGAGGTGCTCCTTGTGCTCGACGCCGAAGCGCTGCTCCTCGTCCACGATCACCAGGCCCAGGTCCTTGAACCTGGTGTCCTTGGCGAACAGCCGGTGCGTGCCGATCACGACGTCGACCGAGCCCTCCGCGAGCCCGCGCAGCACCTCCGTGGACTCCTTGTCCGTCTGGAAGCGCGACAGGGCCTTGATCGTCACCGGGAACTGGGCGTAGCGCTCGGCGAAGGTGGAGAAGTGCTGCTGCACGAGCAGGGTGGTGGGGACGAGCACCGCGACCTGCTTGCCGTCCTGCACCGCCTTGAAGGCCGCGCGCACTGCGATCTCGGTCTTGCCGTAGCCGACGTCGCCGCAGATCAGCCGGTCCATCGGGACCGTCTTCTCCATGTCGCCCTTGACCTCGTCGATGCACGCGAGCTGGTCCGGCGTCTCGGTGTACGGGAAGGCGTCCTCCAGTTCGCGCTGCCACGGCGTGTCCCCGGCGAAGGCGTGTCCGGGCGCGGCCTGCCGGGCCGAGTAGAGCCGGATCAGGTCGCCGGCGATGTCGCGCACGGCCTTGCGGGCCCGCGACTTCGCCTTCTGCCAGTCCGCACCGCCGAGCCGGTGCATCGACGGGGACTCGCCGCCGACGTACTTGGTCACCTGCTCCAGCTGGTCGGTCGGCACGTAGAGCCGGTCGCCGGGCTGGCCGCGCTTCGAGCTCGCGTACTCGATCACCAGGTACTCGCGGGTGGCCCCGGCGACGGTCCGCTGCACCATCTCGATGTAGCGGCCCACGCCGTGCTGCTCGTGCACGACGTAGTCGCCGGTCTTGAGCTGCAGCGGATCGACCATGTTCCGGCGCCGCGAGGGCATCCGGTTCATGTCCTTGGTCGACGAGCGCTGGCCCGAGATGTCCGTCTCGGTCAGCAGCACCAGCTTCGCCGCCCCGTCCACGAAGCCGCGGCCGAAGGAGGCGCAGGTGACGTACGCGATCCCGGGCTCCGGCGGCTGCTCCAGGTCGGGCACCAGGCGCACCCCGAGGTCGGCGGAGCGCAGCACCTCGGCGAGCCGCTCGGCCGGGCCGTGGCCCTCCGTGGTCAGCACGACCCGCCAGCCCTCGCGCAGCCAGCCACGCACGTCGGCGATCATCTTCGCGCCCTCGCCGCGGTAGTCCGGCGCCTCGGTGGCCGGGGAGAGCTCGGTGTCGTCGGCCTCGACCGCGTCGCCGCCCTCGATGAACTCGGCGAGCTCCGCGTCCGCCACGAACGGGGTGATGGACCACCAGGGCAGGTCCAGCGAGCGCACGTGGTCGCGCAGGTCGGCGAGCGACCAGAGCGAGGCGGCGCCGAGGTCCAGCGGGCTCTTGCCGCCGAGCGCGGCCGCGGCCCAGGAGGCCTCCAGGAACTCCTGCGAGGTGCTGACCA
>Ga0310811_10001137_pt1 | contig 34122 bp, 30 predicted proteins | sample YCmetagenome_FD_207642 | JGI IMG/M metagenome (GOLD analysis project Ga0310811, IMG submission 207642) | Soil microbial communities from experimental microcosm in Duke University, North Carolina, United States - YC | ecosystem: Engineered > Artificial ecosystem > Soil microcosm > Unclassified ...
CAGCAGCACCGTCTTGCCGGTGCGCGGCGGCGACACGATCAGGGCGCGCTGGCCCTTGCCGATCGGCGCGATCAGGTCGATCACGCGGGTCGAGATGTCGAGCTGCTGTTGCGGTGTGCTGGTGGTCGCCTTCTTGGTCAGCGTGCCGGTGCGCCGGGTGCCGACGCGGCCCGACGAGGTGGCGCGCGAGCTGCTGTTCTCCTCGGCGATGCTCGGCGCCATGACCGCCGCACCGTTCTCCATCTCGAGCTTCAGCTTCTCGTCGGGATAGAGCGGGGTCAGCGAATCGAAGTTGATGCGATGGCGCAGCGCGTCGGGGTCGTCGAAATTGATCTTGTTGATCTGCACCATGGCGAAGTAGCGCTCGCCATCCTTGGGCGCGCGGATCTCGCCTTCCACCGTGTCGCCAGTGCGCAGGCCGAATTTACGCACCTGGGTCGGGCTGACATAGATGTCGTCGGCGCCCGGCAGGTAGTTGGCTTCCATCGAGCGCAGATAGCCGAAGCCGTCGGGCAGCACCTCGATGGTGCCGACGCCGAAGATCGCCTGGTCGGCGGCGGCGAGCTTCTGGAGGATGGCGAACATCAGCTCCTGGCGGCGCATCATCGCCGCGCCTTCGACGCCCTGCTCCTCGGCAAAGGCGAGCAGCTCGGGCGGTTTCTTCTTCTTGAGGTCTTGGAGGTTCATGGGTCTTCAGTCAGAGGTGGGGATGTTGACGCACGCGCGCCGACCGCCGGTGCGGCCATCGTGGAATTGCGCTGTGTCGTTCAAGGTGGACCCCGTCGATCACCGCCGGGGAGGCGGCGCCAGGAGCCCTAGGTGGTGGCTGTTTACAGGGCGGACGGCGCCCTGTCAAAGGCCCGGGGGGTGTCTCAGTTTGAATTTGGTGGGACGGTCAGTCCTTCCGAGCCTTCAGGGTTTCATGCGCCGCCAAGAAAGATTGGCGCCCTGCCGGCGTTCCGCAACACGCGGTGACATGAACCAAGATTCTGAAAGTTCGTCGACTGTCACTCCGCTATCGAGAGCAGCATTCGTGTAAACCCAAGTTCTTGGAAGCGGCCCAGCCCCGCTAGTATCCACCACCATATATTCACAGTTGTTGCCCGACCGCGCTGCCGGGACAGAACACCGCCAGAGGCAGCCCTCAGGCTGCAAGCAGGCCCGCCTCGACCAGGATTGCCCGGCATTCGGCGACATCCGCGGCATCCGGATTGCCGAGCGGCGGCCGCACGCCGCCGGTCGTCATGCCGAGCAGGCCGGCAATTGTCTTGAACAGGGCGACGTTGTGGAAGCCGCGAGCGAAGTACTGGCTCTGCAGGCGATCGGCGATCGCCACGATGCGGCGGTTGTGGCGGGCCGCTTCGACGAAATCGCGCCGCCGGGCGGCCTCGAGGAAGGCGCCGCAATGCGGCACCGCCGGGGTCTGGCAGAGCACCGGCCGCGACGAGCCGATCATGAACTCGGCCGCCCGCTCGGGGAATGCCATCAGGCCGTAGAGGAAGTATTCCTCCAGCGAGGTCGAGACGGCGATGCGATCACCGACGCGTTCCAGCATCGCCGCGAAGCTCGCGAAGTTCAGCGTCGTGTCCTGCACCGCGCAGAGCTGCGGCAGGTGCAGGAGCCCTTCCACCTGATCGGGCGCCAGGTGATAGCCGAGTTCGGCCAGCGTCGTGCAATAGACGATCATGCCGATATCGATCGCCTCGGCCACCTGCTCGTAGAAGGCGCGCACGCCGGCCGGCGTGCGCGGGCCGTAATAGGGCGGCCACACCATGACCAGATCGGCGCCGGCGCGCTCGGCGTGGCGTGCGAAGGCGATGACGTTGCGCGCCGACGGGTCGGAGCAGCCGATGACCACCGGCACGCGGCCGGCCACCGTCTCGAGCACGATGTCGACCAGCCGCCGCCGCTCGTCGTGCGTAAAAGTCCAGAATTCCTGGTGGATGGAGTTGACCGACAGGCCACTCACGCCGGGCCGGCGCAATGTCTCCTCGACGTTGTGCCGCAGCCCTGCTTCGTCGATCTCGCCCGCCGGGTCGAACGGCGTATAGAGCACCGTCATGTAACCGCGCAGGTTGGCGCGCACCCACGTCCGGGCCTCTCCCCTCGCGTAGCGCACGATGTCAGCCGGCCATGACCCGCGCGCCGCGGCGCGCCGCGACGTCGACGCGCACGCCGTAGAGGCGCTCGGCCTCGCTGGCGTCGACCAGGCCGCCGCAGACATCCTCGACGACATGCGCCACGTCGCGCTCGGCCGGATCGCCGAAACCGCCGCCGCCGGGCACCGTCAGCACCAGGCAATCGCCGCCGCGCATCTCGATCTGGGTGCCCAGCACGATGCGCTTGCCGTTCAGCTCGGCGATCGGCTCGGGCACCTCGGCGCCGCCTTCGAGGCCGAAGATCGGCACACCGAAGCGGCCGCCGCGCACGCCGGCCAGCACCGGCCCGTCGAGGGCCGCGTCGGTCGGGATGCGGATGGCGATGCGCTGGCCGAACCCGCCACGATGACGCCCGGCGCCGGCCGAGTTGGGGGCGAAGGATTTGCGCTCGAACACCAGCGGCGCTTCGCTCTCGATGACCTCGACCGGGATGCTGGCGACGTTGGCGGGATAGGAGATGCAGGAGATGCCGTCCTGGCCGCCGCGCGCGCCCAGGCCGCCGTTGAAGGTCACGACGGCATAGAACGAGCGGCCGTCCTGGTAACGGCCCGTGAAGTTGCCGTACCACAGCGGCGTCGAGCCGCTGCCGGCGATCAGCCGGTCGGGCACGGCCTGCGCCAGGCAGCGCATGATCAGCTCGGGCAGCATATGGGCGATCACCGTGCGTCCCCACGTCGCCGCCGGGAAGGTGGCATTGAGCACCGAGCCGGCCGGCGCATCGATCTCGATCGGCCGAAGGCAGCCTTCGTTGTTCGGCACCGCCGGATCGAGCAGGCACTTCAGCGGATAGACCGAATAGGAGCGCGTCATGTTCAGCGTGACGTTGATGGCGCGCGGAATCTGGCCGGAGGTGCCGGCGTAGCTGAGGCGAATCGAACCGTCGCGGATCGTCGCCTTGAGCTTCAGCGTCACCTCGCCCTTGTGGCCGGCGACGCCGTCGAGCGACATGCCGCTCTCGAACTCACCCTCCGGCAGGGCGCGGATGGCACGCCGCATGCTGGCTTCGGAGCGTTCGACGATCTCGTCGCCCAGTGGCTCGAGCGCGGCAAGGTCCGCGGTATCCATGATCTCGACCAGCCGCACCGCCGCAGCGTGGCTCGCCGCCACCTGGGCACGGATGTCGCCGATCACCTTGTCCGGGTCGCGCACGTTGGCCCGCACGAACTCGAACACCGCCTGCTCCGGCTCGCCGCCGCGCAGCAGGCGCAGGATCGGGATCTTCAACCCCTCCTCGTAGACGTCGCGGCTCTCCAGCGTCGCCAGCCGTCCGCCGACATTGAGGTGATGCACGACGACCAGCACGTAGCCGATCAGCTCGTCCTGGCGAAACACCGGCCGCGCCACCGTGACGTCGATCAGGTGGCCGGAGGCCAGCCAGGGATCGTTGGTGACGAACACGTCTCCCGGCTGCGCCGCCTTGAACTCGGGATGGCCGAGGAAGTTGGGGATCGTGAACGGCAGGATGCCGAGCAGGCCGGGCGTCGAATGCGTCGACTGGGCCAGCATGCGGCCATTGCGGTCGAACACCGCGCAGGCGTAGTCGTGGAAATCGCGAATGACGCTGGAGAACGACGTGCGCACCAGGGTGGTCGCCGCCTCGTCCACGGCGGTGATCAGCCGGCGCCACAGCAATTCGATCTCCAGGGCATTGAGCTTTGTCATCGCAGGCTCCTTCGAACTAGGCGACATCGACCACCAGCATCCCGTAGTCGTTGACCGTGAAGCCGCCGGCCGGCCCGATCAGCGTGGTCGTCTCGCGTTCCTCGACGAAGGCCGCGCCCTTGTGTGTGTGGCCGGAACCCAGGCGATAGCGGTCGAAGACCGGGCAGTCGTGCATGCCGTCCTTGCCGAAATACGCCGGCCGCACGCCCTTGCGCGCCTGCAGGACGTCGCCCGTGGCCGGCGGCACGATCTGCGGCTCGAAGCGATGCTCGGGCTGCAGCCGCGCCACGACCCGCACATTCACGAGCTCGATCTCGACGTCAGTGTAGACGCGGCCGTATTGCTGGCGGTAGTGCGCCTCGAACCGCTCGACCAGCGACGATCGCGCCGGCCGGGGCGGTGCTGCGCCGGCGGGCAGCGCGACGCGGACATTGTAGCCCTGACCGCGATAGCGCATCTCGATCACGGTCGCGAACTCGACCTTGCCCGACGGCGCGTTGAGCAGCGTGCTCGCCTCCGTGGCGAGCTCTTCCAGCACACGCACCAGCTCCGCCATGTCGAGCGTGCCGACCGCCGCCTTGACCGTGCGCACCCGCTCGATCGCCAAGTCCTCGACCAGCATGCCCAGCGCCGACATCACGCCGGCCGCCGGCGGCACGATCAGCCGCTTGATGCCGAGCTTCCGCGCCAGCCCGTAGGCATGGACCGGGCCCGCCCCACCATAGGCGATCATGGTCAGCGCGCCGACATCCTCGCCTCGTTCGGCGAGATGCAGGCGCGCCGCCGAGGCCATGTCCTCGTTGGCGATCTCGTGAATGCCGTGTGCCGCGTCGACCGTCTTCATGCCGGAGAGCCGATCGGCGATGCCTCTCTCGACAGCAGTCTCTGCCTTGTCGGCATGCAGCTTCATGCTGCCGCCCAGGAAGTAGTGCGGGTCGAGGTAGCCCAGCACCAGGTCGGCGTCGGTGACCGTGGGCTCGGTGCCGCCGCGGCCGTAGCTCGCCGGGCCGGGCACCGCGCCAGCGCTGTGCGGCCCGACCTTGACCAGGCCGAGATGATCGATGCGCGCGATGCTGCCGCCGCCGGTGCCGATCTCGAGCAGATCGAACACCGGCACGCTGATCGCGAAGCCCGAGCCGCGCTTGAAGCGATAGACGCGGGCCGCCTCGTACTCGTCGGTCACCAGCGCCTCGCCACGCACCACCGTGCTGAGCTTGGCCGTCGTACCGCCCATGTCGAAGCACAACAGGTCGCGGATACCGATCAGGTCGCCCCACCAGCGCGCCGCGGCGACGCCGCCGGCCGGCCCCGATTCGAGGATCTTGATGGGAAATTCCTGGGCGACACCGGTCGCGACCACGCCACCGCCCGACTGCATGACATAGAAGTCGCCGCCGAAGCCGCGCTCGCCCAGGCCCTCCGTGATGCGCCGCAGGTACTCGGCGACGACCGGCTTCACGTAGGCGTTGGCCGTTGTGGTGCTGACGCGCTCGTACTCCTTGATCTGCGGCAGCACGTCGCTCGACAGCGACACGGCGAGCTCTGGCGCATGCTCGGCCAGCAGCCGCCCGACCGCGCGTTCATTGGCGGCATTGGCGTAGGCATGCAGGAAGCACACCGCCACCGACCGCACGCCGGCAGCACGCAGCATGGCGGCAATGGCCTGGATCTCCGATGCTTCCGGCGCCTGCTGCACGCGGCCGTCGGCCAGCGTGCGCTCGGCGACCTCGAAGCGCAGCGCGCGCGGCACCAGCGGCTTGGGATAGTCGATCTGCAGATCGTAGACGTCGTAGCGCAGCTCGTTGCGCATCTCGATGATGTCACGGAAGCCCGCGGTCGTGAGCAGCGCCGTCTTCACGCCCTTCTGCTCGATCAGGGCGTTGATCACCAGCGTCGTGCCGTGCACCAGCTTGGCGGCGTCCGGCAACAGGGTGTCGGTCTGCTCGGCCAGCAGCGCCAAGCCCTCGAAGATGCCCTCCGACGGATCGTGCGGCGTGGTCAGCGTCTTCTCCAGCCGCAGCGTGCGCGTGCGATCGTCGACCACGACGAAGTCGGTGAAGGTGCCGCCGATATCGGTGCCGATGCGAAACATGCCTGTCTATCTCTCCCCGGCTCTGGCCCGTGAGGCTGCGTGGCGCTGCGAGCCGCGCTCGCTGCGGTTGGAGTTGGAAGCCGCCATCGGCGTCCCGATCTCCTGGAAAAAGCGGGCCGCGCCGGCGTGCAGCGGCGCCGTCAGCCCGTCGACGGCGAACTGCGCATCGACGCGGCTATAGGCCGGCGACGCCGTCTTCATCAGTTCAGCGCGATGATGGTAGAGCGAGCGCGCGACGGCATGGACCTCGTCGTCCGGCGTGTCGGCGCGGCAGGCGAGCACCGTCGGCACGACCAGCGTCGTGCGATCCTCGGCGAGCCAGCGCGGGTAGCGCAGGTGCGGGACGCGGCCGATGCGGTAGCCGGGATTGTCCTGCATCAGGCGGTCCAGGGTCGCCGCATCGAGAAAGCCCAGCGCCGTGCCCGGCGTCGCCGCCAGCTCCTGCACCAGCGCGTTCGACGGATTGCTGAGCCAGAACAGCACGTCGACATTGCCCGCCAGGAACTGGCGACGCCCTTCGGGGTAGTCGAAGTGCAACGGCTCGCCGCGCCGGCGCCGCCGGCTGCCCTCCGACAGAATGCCGAGAATCTGGTCGAACAGCTGCGCCGCCGAGAAGCCCCGCTCGCCGGGAGAGACGCGCAGTCGCGTCAACGCGTCGGGGATATCCGTCGCTCCGCCCTCGCGCGTCACGATGAAAAGCTGCAGGTCAGCGAGGTTCATCACCGCGCGCAAGCCGTCGTGCCGGCGCTGGAAGGGCGCCCGGCCCTCGCGCGCATCGTAGAGACTCGAGGCCGTGGTCAGCGCATAGGCACCCAGTCCGCGATCGAGGTCCTCGAGATTCTGGCCACCACCACCGGAGGCCGGCGTCACCATCAATCCGGGGGCGTCGCGGCTCAGCAGCTCGCTGATCAGCGTCACCGCATCACGCCAGCTGCCGACGGCCGAGCCACCGAGAATCTTGGCGCCGAGCCGCTGCGACAGTCGCGAGGCTGCCGTGCGCACCTGCTCTCCCAGGATGGCGTCGCGGCCGACACCCAGGCGGGTGAGCGGCACCGCCATGCCGATGCTGCCGATCGGATGGCCGGATGAATCGCGGACCGCTGCCGCGACCGTCGCCGTGCCGGCCTCGGCGGAGCGCAGCAATGCGAAGCCCGCATGCTCCGCCGCCTCGATCAGGCTGTGGACGCGCGTCGAATCGGCAGCGGGCAGGGAAGCCAGCGCCGCCGTCCGCTCCGCGCCACGCAACCCTGCCACAATGGCGATGCCAAAGGCGCTTTCGGCCAGCGTCTCGCGCAGGCCGATGGCGGATCCTTGCCAGCCCCCGGGCGTCGCCTCCTGCTCGGCCATGAAGGCGATGCGCCAGGCCTCGGGATCGAAGGTCGCGAGCCGGCAGCTCTCGCCGCTCTGGTCGCCGAGCTGGCGCAGCAGCGGCAGAGCGGCCTGGCGCAGGCCGTCACGATGCAGCACGGCGGCGGACAGCCGCAGGAACTCCGGCCCTGCGCTGTATTTCTGCCGCGCCCGATCGTAGCGCACGAAGCCGTCGGCCCGCAGGCTGGCCAGCACGCGATGCATGGTGCTGGGCGGCTCGCCCAACGAGGCGGCGAGCTCGCGCACGCCCCACTGCTCCTGGCCGTCGACGAACGCCTTCAGCGTCGCCAACGCCTTGGCGACCGAGGCGACCGGCGAGTCGGCGTTGCGGCGGCTCTCGCTCAGCGGCTTTCTTTTTCGAGCCATAGACCCCTTGCCTGAAGGTAGTTGAGGCAGCGCTCGACCTGTTCGTCGCTGAACTGCTCGGGGCCGCAAATTCCCTTCTCGGCGAATTCGCCATGGGCGACAAGCTGGGCGGCGAAGGCCGTCGGCAGCGCCGTCATGCGGCCTTGCGGCGCCGCATCCCAGCCCGGCTTGTGGCCCATTGTCATCTCCAGGCTGCGCGCACCATCGCTGACGCGCACGCGCATGGTGTACAGCGCCTGCAGGCCGGCCGGCCTGGGCTTGCCGTCGCCCATCAGGGCCTGGCGCAGGATCGGCTGGAAGTTCTCCTTGCGGCCGTTCACCGTCACCTCGAGGTCGGGGTTGAGCAACCCGAACTGCGACAGGGCCCGCATCAGCGCCATGATGTCCCGGTGATAGGTGCCGCGCACCACGACACGGCGGGCGTTGGGCACGTAACGCGGCACGGTCAGCGGCTCGGAGTGCGGCGTGTAGGGCAGCACGATCTCCTCGTCGAGCCCCTTGAAGCGCGTATGGATGATGCCGCTGAACGGTGGATGCTGGGTGACCTCGCCGTTCTCGTAGACCGCCACCCGCACGGGATCGCGGAACTGGCGCAGCGCGGTTTCGAGCAACCCCTCCGTCGGATTGATCGGCCGGTGCGTGACGTACTCGCAGTCGATGTCGACCGGCCCGGAGAACTGGCGCGCGCCATAGCCCGCCAGCATGTTGGTCAGGCCGGGGCTGACGCCCTCGCCGATCAGTGCGGTGATGCCGGCCGCCTTGGCGGCGTCGTGTCGCTCCAGCCGTTCGGCCATCAGCAAGGTGCCGTGCACGTCGATGTAGGGCACCCTGGCGGCGATCGCGGCGTCCAGGATCTCCAGGCAGCGGGCACCGAAGGTGGTGTTGATCACGACGGCCGCGCCGGCCAGCAGCGGCGCCAGCGTCGCGGGATCGGTCGCTTCGGCCCTTCGGGTGGCGACCCGGCCGCTGGCGTCGAGCGCTTCGGCCGTCTTCAGTGCGCCCTCCTCGGCGTCGACCGCCAGGAAGCGCGACCCCGGGTCGGCATCCAGCACATCGCGAATCAGCGCCCGTCCGATGCTGCCGGCACCGATCAACGCATAAAGCATCTCGTATCCTCTCTGTCTCTCGGTCGATGATCAGGCAACGGCGCGCACGCTGCCCTGGCCCGCCTGGCACAAGCGCAGCAGGTCGCCCGGATCGTCCACCGTCTCGAGGCCGCGGACGGCGTCGATCACCAGGTCCGCACCGTTCCAGCCCGGCATGCCGAGCGACGCGCACAGCCGGAACTTCTCGGCGACATCATCGTAGGCCATCGGATTCCTGGGGTGTCCCTTGACGAACTCGACGCGACGCTCGGCGGTACGCCCTGCGCGGTCCCTGACGGTGACGACGCCCGGCATCGGGAACACGCCGCGGCCCTCGCCCTGCGCCTCGAGATCGAGGATTGCCTCGACGCGCGGCAGCAGCGCCCGCGCCCCTTCATCGGCCAGGCCCGCCGGCTGGAAGGTGTCGAGACCGACCCGGCGGTTCGCGGCGGCATAGGCCACGGTGAAGGGCAGGCTGAACTGCGCATCGGTCAGGCTCTGCGGGTTCCATTTGCGCTCGCGCGACTGGCAGACGAGGTCGTGGACCTCGCGGTTGGTCACCCGCACCTTGATGCTCTCGATGTCATCAGGAGCGACATCGAGGAAGCGGACGGCCTCGACCGTGGCCTCGATCGGCCCGTGCGTGTATTTGCAGCACGGATAGGGCGGCTTGATCGACGGCTCGAGCATCAGCCAGCGATCGCGGCCCAGGCCGTCGACCAGCGCGCTGCGGTCGTACTTTCCGCGATGATAGACGGCATAGTAGCCGAAGCGGCCTTCCAGGATCTCGGCCGAGCCGGTGAGGCCGTGCGCGGCCATCAGCGCCGACAAGACACCGCCCTCGGCCGCGACGCCCTGCATCAGGCGCACCGTCATCGCGCCGGCGAGATAGCCCTGCTGGTTGCCGGCGACGCGGGCGTGGGCGATGCCCAGCGCGTGCCGCGTCTGGTCCTTCGACAGGCCGAGCAGCCGCGCCGCGGCCAGCGCCGCGCCGTAGAAGCCGCACTGGTAGCTCATCGAGCTGCCGGTCTCGCTGAAGCTGATGCGCGGCGCGCTCGACAGCCGGCACACCATCTCGGCGCCGACCGTAACGGCCGTGATCAGCTCCTGCCCGCTGACGCCGCCCTTCGCCTCGGCGACGGCCAGCACCGCCGGCACGATGTTCGCGTTGATGTGGCAGGTGTTCTGCTCGTGCACGTCGTCGAGATCCCAGGCCCGCGCCGCGACGCCGTTCAGCAGGGCGGCATGGCCCATCGGCAGCTTCATGCCGGCCGAGATCGCCGTCGCTTCCGCCTTGCCGCCCCAGCCCGCATAGAGCTCCGTCAGGCCGGCCATGCCCTCGCCGCGCACGCCGGCCGCCATGGCCGCCAGCGTGTCCAGGATGGCGAGCCGGGTCCGCTCGATCACCGGCTGCGGCAAAGTCTCGAACGAGGCGCTCAGCCCGAACTCCAGCAAGTCCTCGATCGCGTCCACTTGCGCTCCTTCTGTCCCATTGCATGGAACAGTCGCTCTATGTAGCATTCCTCAGTGGAAAGCAAGACGATGCCGGGTGGCCCGATAATTGCGATGAGAGCGGCGTTCGAACCGAAGGGTTTGTTCACCGTGCCTGATCGATTCAACTTCGCCTCTGATGTCGTGTACCATATTGCGGAACGTAGTCCGTCGGCGACGGCGACGATCGCCATCGACCAAGCCGGCCGCATCGAGCAGTGGAGCTTCGCTCGCGTCGCCGAAGCGGCGCAGGGCCTCGCCGCGACGCTCGCCGGTGCCGGACTGCACGCCGGCGAGCGTGTCCTGATCCTGATGCCGCGCACGCCGCAATGGCAGGTGGCGATGCTCGCGTGCCTGCATCTCGGTCTCATCCCGGTGCCCTGCGTGACACAGGTCAGCGCGGCCGAGGTCGAGTATCGCATCGGGCGCAGCGGCAGTGTCGCCGCCATCACCGATCGCCGCTTCCTCGACAAGGTCGCGACCTCCCAAGATCGCCTGCGCGTGCGCCTGGCCAGCGCTGGCGGCAGCGAGGGCTGGCACGATCTCGAGGCGGCGATGCGTTCCGGGATGGCCGCGCCACCGCCTGCCGTGATGCCGGCCGAGGCGCCGGCGCTGATGTATTTCACCTCGGGCTCGTCGGGCCCGCCCAAGCCCGTGCTGCATGCGGCGCGCGGTCTCTATGTCCGCAGCCGCCAGCCCTGGGCGCAGCTCGGCATCGCCGATGGCGACGTCATCTGGACGACCAGCGACACCGGCTGGACGCGCGCCGCGAGCTGCCTGCTGTTCGGCGCCTGGATGAACGGTGCAGCCGCGGTGATGCATGACGGTGCACCCGATTCCGCGGCCAAGGTCAACGCCCTCGAACGCTTCGGCGTGAGCTGCTTCGGCGCGGTGGCGACCGAGCTGCGCCTGATCATGGCGCAGGCCCAGCGCCGTCCCCTGCCACGGCTGCGCTTCACGCTGTCGGCCGGCGAGGCCATGACGGCCGAGCTGGCGCATGGCTGGCGCGCCTTCTCGGGCGCGCCGCTGATCGTCGGCTATGGCCAGACCGAGACCCCGACGGCCACCCTCACTCTGCCCGACGCCGAGCCGCTGAACGGCATGATCGGCCGGTCGATGGAAGGCAATCGCGTGACGGTGCTGGATGGCGAGGGCAGCGAGGCGGCGCCTGGAGTCGCTGGGCAGATCGCCTTCGACCGGGCCGACGCCGGCCTGATGCTGGGTTACTGGGACGACGGCGCCTGCAGCCTGCCGGTGCAGCACGACCATTGGTACCTCACCGGCGACACCGGTTACCGGGACGCCGACGGCAACATCTTCTTCGTCGGCCGCGATGACGACATCATCAGCTCCGGCGGCTACCGAATCGGTCCGACGGAGGTCGAGAACGCCCTGATGGCGCATTCCGCCGTCGCCGAATGCGCCGTGGCCGCCAGCCCCGACAGCCTGCGCGGCGAGATCGTGAAGGGCTTCGTCGTGCTCCAACCCGGCCACGCGCCGTCCGATGCGCTGGCCATGGCCCTGCAGCAGCACGTCAGGCAGGCCATTGCTCCCTACAAATATCCGCGGCGCATCGTGTTCGTCGACGGCTTGCCGCGCACCGCATCAGGCAAGCTTTCGCGTCGCCTGCTGCGCGAGGCGGAGTTCAACACCGATTGCGCCACCTCCCCGAAAGGAAATCCGCGATGAGACGATTGTTTCTTATGGCCGCCGCCCTGTTGCTGGGCGGCCTCGCCCCGGCCGTGCAGGCCCAGCCCTATCCGAGCAAGGTTGTCCGCATCATCGTGCCTTATCCCGCGGGCGGCGCCACCGACATCCTGGCGCGCATCCTGGCCGAGAAGCTGACGCCGATGATGGGCCAGACCTTCATCGTCGAGAACAGGCCCGGCGCCTCGGGCAATCTGGGCTTCGGCTACGTCGCCAAGGCCGATCCCGACGGCTATACGCTGCTGATGGGCACGGCCAACATGACCATCGCGCCGGCCTTCTCCAGCGACCTGCCCTACAACCCGGTGAAGGACTTTGCGCCGGTGGCGACCGTGGTGTCGTCGCAGAACCTGCTGGTCATCCGGCCCGATCTGCTGCCTAAGGACCTGAAGGAGCTGATCGCCTACGCCAAGGCCAACCCGGGCAAGCTGAATTTCGGCTCGTCCGGCATCGGCACGCCGCTGTTGTCGATCGAGCTCCTGAAGAGCCTGACCGGCCTCGACATCGTGCATGTCCCCTACAAGGGCGACACGCCCGCCCTGCAGGACCTCATGGCCGGTCAGATCGACATCTACTGCTCGACCATCACCGCCGAGGTGCCCTACGTGCGCGCCGGCAAACTGCGGGCGCTCGGCGTCACGTCGAACAAGCGCGCCGCCTCGCTGCCCGACGTTCCGACCATCGCCGAGGCCGGCGTCCCGGGCTACGAGCTGGCTTCCTGGTACGGCATCCTCGCCCCGGCCGGCACGCCCAAGGAGATCGTCGACAGGCTGCATGCCGCGATCGCCAGGATCGTCGCCATGCCCGACGTCACGGCCAAGATCATCGAAGGCGGGTCCGACCCGATGGTGCTGACGCCTGCCGCCTTCATGGATCGCCTGCGCGCCGACGTCGTCAAGTTCGGCGACCTCGTCAAGAAGGCCAACATCAAGGTCGATCCGTAGTTGAGGCGCAGAATGCATCGGCGCCATCATCGATCGTCGATATCTGCACCGGCCTGATCGAGGGAGACATGACGTCACACACTTTCACCGCGAGCGACGGACTGAAGCTCGCCTACTACGTCGATGATTTCTCCGATCCCTGGCGCGAGGCCGATACCGTCCTGCTGCTGCATTCGGCGATGGGCTCGTCGAAGCGCTTCTACGGCATGGTTCCGGCGCTGGCGCGACGCTTCAGGGTCGTGCGCCTCGATCTGCGCGGCCACGGCCAATCGCAGGTGCCGCCCGCCGAGCCGGCGCTCACCATGGATCGCCTCGTCAAGGACGTGCTCGACCTGCTGGCGCATCTCGGCCTCGCCAGCGTCCATATCGTCGGCAACTCGGCCGGCGGCTATGTCGGCCAACGGCTCGCCATCGAGCATTCCGACAAGGTGAAATGCCTTGCCCTGTTCGGCTCGACGGCGGGACTGAAGCGCAGCCAGGCGCGCGACTGGCTGCCGCGGGTTGCCAGGGAGGGGCTGCGCGGCTTCCTCGCCGCCACGATCCACGAGCGGCTGACCGGCGACCAGCCCGGCCTCATCGACTGGTTCCTCGACGAGGCGTCGCGGAACGACACCGCTTACATCGGCCGCTTCATCGGGCTGATGACGACGCTGGACTGGTACGATGAGCTGGGCGGCATCAAGTGCCCGACCCTGATCGTCTATCCAGGGGCCGAAAGCGTCGGCTCGACCGACAATTACGACCTCATGAGGAAAGCGATCCCGGATGTCGAGGTGAAGGTCTATGAAGGCCTGCCGCACAACATTTGCGACATGGTGCCCGATCGCTGCGCCGCCGATGTGCTGGAGTTCATCGAGCGCCGACTGTCGGCAGCAGGTGCGTGACCGGCGAGATCTCGCCCGACCTATATCAAGCGCGAATTCCTGCCTTTACCCCGAGACTTGCAGTCGGCTCCGACAGCAGCCCTGTTGCCGTTTGTCTTTGCCTCACTTTCCCAGGGCGGTTCGCGTCCAAAGCGCGCGGCCAGGAAGTCCACGAAGGTTCGAACCTTTGCGGAAAGATGACGGCCATGCGGATAGACGGCACGTATCGTCAATGGGGGAGCCGCATAGTCGTCCAACACCGTCCGCAGGGCGCCCGACTTCAGCGAATCGCCGACCATGTAGTTCGGCATGGCAACAAGGCCTTGCCCTTCCAGCGCCGCCCAAAGGAGCACGGCTGCATTGTTGGACCTCAAGTTTCCCTTGAGCGACACGTCGAGCGCCTCGGCCTTTGAGGATACGAGGTGCCAGGCGCGCATATAGGATGCTCCGGTGAACGTCAGGCAATTGTGGTCGGCGAGATCGGCGGGCGTACGCGGCGCCCCGTGCTTCTTGAAATAGGCCGGCGCGCCACAAATGACCATTCGGCACGACGCGATCTGGCGCGTCGTCAGGCTGGAGTCCGCGAGCGGCTCGACACGCACCGCCACGTCGAAACCTTCGTCGACGAGATCGACGATACGATCGCTCAACATCACTTCGACCGAAATCGAGGGAAAGCGCGTTGTGAAATCGGCAATCGCAGGCGCCAGGTGGAGAACGCCGAACACCGGTGTCGCATTGACACGCATCTGGCCGACGGCCGATTCTGCTTCTTCAAGGTCCGACAGAAGCCGCTTACAGCGGTCGTAGTAGGCACGGCCTACCTCGGTGAGGCTCATCCTGCGGGTCGTGCGGTTGAGCAATCGCGCCCCGAGCCGCTCCTCGAGTTGTTTGACATGCTGGCTCACCATGCTCGTCGAGAGGCCGAGCCCCTCGGAGGCGGTCGTGAAGCTGCTCGCTTCAACAACTTTTGCGAAGATCCGCATGCTTTCGAAGCGGTCCATGCGCACATCCCACTCTTAATCCATCGCGAAAAGTCTATCGATCTGAGCGACAATTATCAAATCGCTAAGAACAATTAGATCTAGCTCCACTTCAAACACAGTGGAGACAGCCAAATGTCCTTTGTGAACGTTGCTCGAAATGCCGCCGCGCTCTCGGCTGCAGCTCTGACCATCGTCTGCGCCGCCTCCGGCCATGCGCAGTCTGGCGATGACATGGCTCGCTGCCGCGAGCTCCACAGCGCCTATAACAAATACGAAGCCAACGGCCGTGGCTCCACGTCGGCGCCCAATGTCGAAGTCGCCGCCGCGTTCAGCGAATGCCAGAAGGGGAACTACAAAGCGGGCATTGCGAGCCTGACCAAGGCTCTCGAGCGGCAGATGATTCCCGTCCCCAGCGTCGAGGCCGCAAAAGCCCGCTGAGGCCTGGCAGCCGAAACCGACATTCCCGCAGCTTCAGCGGTGGGAGTGTCGGACCCGGCAGGTGCCAGGATGCGCGCTAGACCGCATCGAACCTGATGTAGCGCCACGCCAGGGCGATGATCGCCATCACGATCAGCGCCACGATGAACGACATCGCCGCGCCAAGTCCGAGCTGGAAGGCCTGCATCAGGTTGGCGATCAACGGCGCGATCATCGCGCTCGATGTGCTTCCGACAAGCAAAGGCACGAAGAACATGCCCATCAGTGGCACGAACGTCAGGATGGTCGCGGAGATCACGCCGGGCATCGTCTGCGGCAACGTCACAAACCAGAACGCGCGCAAGGGCCCAGCCCCCAGATCGGCGGCAGCATCGACCAGCGCCCAATCCATCTTCTCGAGCGATGCGAAGATGGTGATCACCGCAAACGGCAACGAAAAGTATGTCATCACGAGGACGACCGCGAACGGATTGTAGAGCAGGAAAGCGAGCGGCTCGTCGATGAGCCCGGTCAGCATCAGGCCTTTATTGATGATTCCGCCGTGTCCGAGCAGCGCCATCCATGCATAGGCGCGCAGCAGCCCGCTCGTCCAGAACGACAGAATTACCGCGCCGATCAGCAGCTTCTGCCAGCGCCGCGTGTAACGCGCAATCCAGTACGCGAACGGATAGGCGAAAAGCAGAGTCCATGCCGTAATGATCGCTGCCGTCCACAACGTACGCCATACGGCGCTCGGATACGTCCAATTCTCGAAAAAGACCCGGTAGTTCGCCAGTGTCCATTCGGGGATCACCTGATAATTGCGCGTCGTCCAGAAACTGTAGACGAACATGATGGCGATCGGCACGATGAACAGGCCAAGCTGCACGACGAGCATCGGAAGCAAACCCCAGATCGAGGTCTGCTTCCTGTCCGTCGTATCCGTATCGGCCCGACTTGCCATCAGGGCGCGGCCATCACGTCGTTCCAGGCGGCCGCGTAATCCTCCGGGTTGGCTGGCGCTTCGATGAGGCGCATGTCGAGCGCCACCTCCGGCTTGTCCATGAGGTTCGCCGTCACAATGTCGCCTGCGCCCTGCGCCTTGAGCAACTCCGCTCCCGCTCGATTGGCCGTACCACGCTGAAGACGCTTGAAGTTCGTCGCGACGTACTCCGGCGTATGGATATGATTGATCCAGGCGAGTGCGGCGTCTCTATTGGCCGCACCCTTGACCAGAATATCTCCGTCGATCCATCCGTAGTAACCCTCCTTCGGCACCTCGGTGCCCATCGGCGGTCCGCCCGACGTCTGTACCGTCAAGGCGCGTCCAGGTGACGACATGCCGATCCAGACGGTCCCCTCGACGTACAGCCTCAGTTGCTCATTCCATCCCTTCGAGATCGTCGGCGCATTTCGCTTGATCTTGATGAGGACTTCCTTCGCGCGATCAAGCTGCTCCTTGTTCATGCGGAAAGGATCCTTGATGCCGAGCAGCATGGCGGCGACGGGCCACATGAATTCGTGCTGGTCGCTGAAGCCGACATGCCCCTTGTACTTCGGGTCGAGAAGCGCTTCGTACGATGTCGGCGGGGACGACACCTTGTTCTTGTTGTAGATCAGCAGCGTCGGATTCCAGCCCCACGGCACCATCAGCATCTTGCCGCCGTCGACCTGCAGCGCGGGAATCTTCTTGAATACCGGATACATGTTCTTCGCGACATTGGGCAGGCTCTCGAGATCGATCGGCTCGATGAAGCCTTCCTGATGGTAGCGAAGCGGCCAAAGCCCGTCGGCCTCGAACAGATCGTATTGCGACGTGCCCGACAGCTTGAGCTTGGCGAATGTCTCGGCGTTGCCGCCCATGCCGACATGATTGACCTTCGTGCCGGTCTTTTCGAAGAAATCCTTGATTCCGGCCGGTTCGACGTGACCACCCCAAGCCAGCCAATTGACCGTCCCGGCGGCATGCGCCAGCCGGGGCAGGCCCGCTGCGCCGGCCCCGGCGACAATACCGGCTGCTCCGGCGCTTCTCATGAATCCTCTGCGAGACGGAACGCCTCCGGGGAAGGGAACGATAGTCATTTCGGACTCCTTGTGACGGGACTTGGCCTCTGCGGGAAGTCGACTTCAGGGTTCGCAATCGGCGGGAAAAATGCGCGCATCCTCCTCGTTCCATGACAGCACCACACGCTGTCCTTCTGCCAAGGGCCCGGCGCCCGCCTCCAGTCGATCGTTCAGCCGATAGCAAAGCACGTCCTGGCCTTGCGCAAGCCGGACCGTGTAGTGCGTCACGAAGCCGAGGTGGGACACGTGCGCCAACGTTCCGCTGATCGCAGCGTCGTGCGTCGTGTCATTCGCGGACGACAGAACCATCTTCTCCGGCCGCACCAGCAGTGCCACACGCGCCTGCTCGGGAATCTGTCCCGCGATGCGACCACGCACGCGTCCGACGCCGTCGAGATCGACTTCTCCGATGTCACCTCGTCGGCCGCCCAGACGTCCGGCGAAGGAATTCGCCGCGCCGATGAATTCCATTACGAAGCGATGGCTCGGGCGATCATAGATCTCGCCCGGCGTGCCGACCTGCAGAAGGCGCCCCCCGTCCATCACGGCGATTCGATCGGACATCGCCATCGCCTCTTCCTGGTCGTGAGTCACGTACACGAACGTGATGCCGACCTGTCGTTGCAAACGTGTCAGTTCGACCTGCATCTGCTTGCGCAGCCTGAGATCGAGCGCACCGAGCGGCTCGTCGAGCAGCAGGACGGACGGCCGATTGACCAGGGCCCTGGCCAGCGCCACGCGCTGGCGCTGACCGCCACTCAGCTGCCCGGGCCGACGGCCTTCGTAGCCGGAAAGCGAGACCATCCGAAGCATTTCGGCGGCAACCGCCTGCCGTTCTGCCCGACCGACACCTTTCATGCGGAGGCCGAATTTGACGTTCTCGGCAACTGTCATGTGCGGGAACAGCGCATAGCTCTGAAATACCGTGTTGACAGGCCGCTCGTATGGCGGAACGTCTGCAACCGACCTTCCTTCGATCATGACATCGCCCCGGCTGGGCACCGCGAACCCGCCGATCAGATTGAGCATGGTCGTCTTGCCGCAGCCACTCGGGCCGAGAAGCGAGAAGAATTCGCCGCGCGCAATGTCGAGCGATACGTTCTCGAGAGCCGTGCTCTCGCCGAACATCTTCGAGACATTCCTCAGCTCGATCGCCCAGTTCCTGCTCATGAGGCCGCCATCGCCCGCATGGCCGTCCTTCATCGCCGTCCCCCTGCGACCGACGACGACAGCCAATTGCCGACGAGCAGCAGCACGAACGACGCGAGCAGCAGGACGCTGGCGAGCGCGTTGACCCTGGGGGCAATGCCGTCCTTGAGCAAGCTCCAGATATACATCGTGAGCGTACCCTTCTGGCCGGAAACGAAGTAGGTGATCAGGAACTCGTCCATCGACAGCGCGAATACGAGGAGCGCTGCACCCGCAATACCGGGCATGATGATGGGCAGCACGATGTGCCAGAACGTCCGTCGCGGATTGGCGCCGAGATCGGCCGCGGCCAGTTCCAGCGTCCTGTCGAAGCCATGCAGCCGGGTCGACACGACCATGATGGCGAATGGCATGGTGAACACCACGTGCCCCAGGATGACCGTCAGCCGCGACAGCGGCAGGTGCAGGAAGCTGAAGAAGATCAGCAGCGCGACGCCCATCAGGAAGTGGGGAATGATCATCGGTAGCAGGATCAGCAGTTGGCTCGTCCCCTTGAAGCGATAGCTTCGCCGGACCAGGGGAAACGCAGCAAGCGTGCCAAGCGTCGTCGAGATCAGTGTCGTCCAGAACGCGATGAAGAGGCTGTTATAAAGCGCTTCGTGCATGACGAAGTCGTAGCCGAGCTCTTCGTACCATTTGAGCGTGAAGCCGCGGAATGGCAGCGACGGGATGATGTGATCGTTGAACGAGAACAGCACCAGGAAGAAGACCGGAATGTAGAGGAATGCGAGGCCCAGCACGCCGCAGAGTGGAATGAACACGCGCCCTGCCCGGCGTCGGATCTGCTTGGCGATCGACACCGTCATGCCGAAGCCCCGTTCCGACAGGGACTTCTTGCAGAAAGGGCCGGAACGCCGGCCATTCGGCCCTCACCCTTCACAGCGCTGCCGCCACGGACCATGAAGAGTCAGCGATGCGACCCAGGTCGCGCTCGATGTCTGCCGCCGTTCTCTTCAGGGCAGGAACCACCCGCGCCACCCAGTCCCGTGTCGTCCTGAAAGCCGGTGCGGCAACGCAAAGCGCAGCCAGGGCGTGATTGTGCGGACCATGGATCGCCACGGACGCCCCGCCGACCTCCGCACGCCAAGCGCCTCGGCAGAACGCATAGCCACGCGCTCTGATCCTCGCCAGTTCAGCCAGCACGACCTCCGTCGTCTTCGGCGTCGCATCGGTGAAGACCTTGAGCCGTGGCGGCAGAAGTCGCCGCACGGCCTCGTCGTCTTGCGTCGCAAGCATCGCCAGTCCGGACGATACGCTGTGCGCCGGCGTCCGATCGCCGACGTTGGAATGCACGCGCACCGCGCGCGGACTCTCGACCAGCTGAATGCACACCATCTCCGCGCCGTCGAGCACGCCGATCGACACGCCGTCGGAAATTTCCCTGACGAGTTGCGCGACATGCGGGCCCGCCGTGCGCGCGAGACCCATCGAGTCCGTCACGCACCCGATCTCCCAGGCCTTGATACCGATGCAGTAGCGGCTGTCGGCGAGACGCTGCACGAACCCGCGTTGCTGCAGCGTCTTCAGCAACTGATGAATGCTCGACTTCGACATGCCGACAGTCGCAGAAATCTCGGTCAGCGACAGTGGACGGCGCAGTGTCGCGAGACACTCCAGCACGTCCAGACCGCTGTTGAGCCCGGATCGCGCCCGGTTCGGTTTTGCCGAATCGATATTTCTCATTGACGAATAATAGGAGACGCTGAAAATCGCTGTCAACGTGACGACTTCCGATCGGAGCCACAAACGGGCCCTGCCGGCGAAATCGGGCGTCAATGGATGGGAGTTTTCGAATGCCAATGAGATTTCCCGAGCATGGCCGCTCGATCGACGCCGTCATGCGGGATCTGAGGAACTTCAAGAGCGGGGACTGCGATTTTCAGCGCGGTCGCGCGCCGCTCTATTTCTTCAAAGCGACGGACGAGGTGTACGAAGTCGGTAAAGCCGCCTTCTTCGAGTATTTCGCGGAGAATGCACTCGGCGGCAAGCGCGCCTTCCCGAGCGTCAAGCGCATGGAGGAAGAGGTCATCGCCATGGCTCTCGACCTTTTCCATGCCCCTGCGGGAGCCGAAGGATTCATGACCACCGGCGGCACGGAAAGCATCATCCAGGCGATCCAAACCTGCCGCGACTGGACACGCAAGAGGCGCAAGGAACCGAAATTCCGGGGAAACATCGTCGCACCTGGTTCCGTCCATCCCGCATTCGAAAAGGGCGGCAGGCTGATGGACATGGAGGTGCGACGCGCCCCCGTCGGCAAGGATTTTCGGGCGGACATCGACGCCATGTCTCAACTCATCGACGACGACACGATGATGATCGTCGGCTCCGCGCCCTGCTTTCCTTACGGTGTTGTCGATCCGATCGAGGATATTGCCGAGATCGCGCGCAAACGAAATCTATGGATGCATGTCGATGCCTGCGTCGGAGGCTACATTGCCCCCTTCGTGCGCATGATCGGACGTGACGTGCCGAATTTCGATCTCGGTGTCGCAGGCGTATCGTCACTGTCGGCCGACCTGCACAAGTTCGGCTTCTGCCCGAAGCCAGCGTCGAGCGTGTTCTACAGTTCCGCCGACAAGGCCGCCTGCCACAACTTCGATTTCGACGGCTGGCCCAACGGCCGCTTCGTGACAGGCACGATCGTCGGCACACGACCCGCGGGCGGCGTCGCCGCCGCGTGGGCCGTGTTCAACCACCTCGGCGTCGACGGCTACAAGAGGATCGCGAGGGACGTCATGACCTTCATCGATGCCTACAAGGCCGGCGTCGAGGAGATCGACGGCCTGCGCATCATCGGCAAGCCGCATCTGTCCATCGTTGCATTCGGCTCGGACGACGTCGATGTCTTCCGCGTCGCCGAGGTCATGTCGGAAAAAGGCTGGCTCCCGGGCCTGGTGCAGCAGCCCAAAGCGATTCACCGCATGATGTCGCTGGTCCACGCACCGGTGAACGACGAATACCTGAGCGATCTCCGCGCCGCGGTTGGCGTCGTTCGCCAGTTGCGGCCGACCGGAGATACGCTGCGCGCCGTCTACTGACGACGCCGGTCAGGGCCCCTTCGGCGGAAGACCGCGTCTCTAGAGCACATCCCGTTTGGCCGAAACGGCCAATCGGGATGTGCCTGTTGAAACAACCAACTCCGCTGGGCGCAATTCCGATTTGCCGGAACCGCAAACGGTTCCGGCAAATCGGAAGGCGTTCCTAGGACGCCGCCGCCGTCAGCGGCGCGGGCGTTATCCGGTTCTGATAGACGGCGAGGTGGGCATTGGCGACGGCGAGGAGCGGCGTGCTGACGCCATGGCGGCGGGCGCGCGCAAGCAGGTCGCCGATGATCTGATCGGCCTCGATGGGTGCCCCGGCGCGCATGTCACGAAACATCGAGGATGCGAAACCGGAACCGCGTGCCGTGATCATGCCCTTCGCCGTCTTGACGAAGGGTTCGCGCGGCGTGAAGCCCGCAGCCGTTGCTACGGCGACGCATTCGGCGAGAAGCGCCAGGGCAAACGCGGTGCCGCCGGGCGCCGCCTCGACCTCGCCGACGGTGCCGCGCATCAGGCAGGTCACGCCGCCGACGGTCGCCAGCAGCACCCATTTTTCCCACATGCGCAGCAAGATGGAATCCGAAGCCTGCGCCTTGAAACCGGCGTTCTGCAGTTGAGCGTCGAGCGCACGGATGCGCTCCGACATCGTTCCATCGCGCTCGCCGTACGCCAGCTCCTGCATATCCCCGAGCTGGACGATGCGCCCCTCCGGCTCGAGCATGGTGGCGACGACGCACACGCCGCCGAGAACCGGTCGTTCGCCAAAGCGTTCGACCAGGGACTCGACGTGCCGCATGCCGTTGAGGAACGGCACGATCATCGTCTCCGCTCCGACGGCGGGCGCGAGATCGTCCAGCGCTTCTTCGAGCGCGAAGGCCTTGACCGCGAGAAGCACGGCATCGAAGGGGCGATCCAGGGTACCCGCGGTGACGAGCTTTGGCCGCACGGCCAGGTCACCGTGTGGGCTCTTGATCTGCAGGCCGGATCGCTTCAGCTGGTCCGCTCGTCCTGCTCGCACCAGGAACGTGACGTCGCGACCAGCCTCGGCGAGGCGCGCCCCGAAATAGCCGCCTGTGGCGCCTGCCCCTACGACCAGAATGCGCATCGTTGTCTCCGCGAGAAATAGGCGTATATACTCCTAACTACACTTTCACCTGGCAGCGCAGGAGAACGGTCTTGGTCGATTCGGTCAAAGTCATCTCGCACTACGGCGAGAAAGATTTGCTTGAACGATTGGACGCCGCGCTCGCCGCGGCCGGCCTGCATGACAGGGGATTGACGCCAGAGGCCCTGGCGCCGCTCGATCAGTTTCACACCAGAGGACTTGCCGCGACAGCAGAACTGGCGAAGGCTGCCGGGATCGGCGCGGCCTCCAAGGTGCTCGACATCGGATCCGGCCTTGGCGGCCCCTCCCGCTATCTCGCCTCGACGTTCGGATGCCAGGTGCATGGCATCGACCTCAGCCCTGCCTTTGTCGCGGCGGCACGCCATCTGGCCGAACGATCCGGCTTGGCGGACCGTGTCTTCTACGAGTGCGCCAACGCCCTGGACTTGCCGTACGAAGCCGAAAGCTTCGACGTGGCCTGGACACAGCACGTCGCCATGAACATCGCCGATCGTGGCCGACTCCATGGCGAAGCCGCGCGCGTCCTGAAGAAGGGCGGTCGCTTTGCCATCTACGACGTGGCAACCGGCAACGGCGATCCGCTGCACTTTCCCGTGCCTTGGTCACGCGAGCCCAGCACGAGCTTTCTCATGGCGCCGGATGCCATGCGGGCCGCTCTGGAAGCGGCCGGCTTTCGCATCCTCGAATGGAGCGACCACACTGCCGTGGCGCGCGACTGGTTCATCGAACGGCGCAAGGCCACCGCCGGTGGCGGATCGTCGCCGCTCGGCCTGCACCTCGCGATGGGACCGGACATGGCAATCATGGCCGCAAACCTCGGACGCAACATTGCGGAGGGTCGGGTGGCCATCCTGCAGGTCATTGCCGAACGCTCCCGGTAGTTCCTCCACCCGCAACTTCTTCGGCGCTCGCCATGGCATTCGCAGGGGAGCAGTGCCGAGGATGGCCGCCCAGGCACCGCTCGCAGCACATCGGAAGCTCCGGATGGCAATCGAAGACTGCAATTGCATGATCCTGCGGAAGGCGGCGCGCAAGGTGTCGAACTTCTACGACGCGATGCTTTCACCGGCCGGCCTGCGCGCCACGCAATACGCCATTCTCGTCGTGGTCAGCGAACTCGGGGCCGTGTCGATCAATGATCTTGCAGATCGCCTCGATCTTGATCGGACGACGACGGGGAAGAACATGCGGCCCCTGGTCCTTGCGAAGCTGATCCGGATGAAGCCGTCACCAACCGACCGAAGAAGCCGCATCGTCCAGCTGACGCAACACGGTGCGGCGAGGCTCGAGGCCGCGAAGCCGCTGTGGCGGCGGGCTCAGCGAGCGTTCGAGAGCGCCAATGGCGAACGGAGCGCTCGAGATCTGCGCCGGGCCCTGGCGACGTTGAGGGTGCGTGCCGAGGTGGGCGATTCGGGAAGAGTGAAGGCCGATGGCGATCGCTGAGGCCGCAAGCACCGTCTCCGGGGTCGCGACGATCTGCAAAATCACCCTCGGCTGTGTGAGGGAACAGCCTTTTCCTGAGGCGAGGCGCTGGCCGACGTCTCCAACGTCGACCAGGACGGCAAGATCCGGGACGCCAACAACCGCATGCGCGCCTCCTCGGTCGCCAACCGTCTGTGGCAGGATGAGCAGGAAAAGCTGATAGGCGCGGTCCATCCGCGGGTGCGCACCATCCCGGGCTCCGGACGCCGCGCCCTCTATCTCGCCTCGCACGCCGCCCATGTCGTCGACTGGCAGGTGCCGGAAGGCCGGCTGCAGCTGCGCCACCTGATCGACCATGCCACGCAGCCGCAATTCCTCTATCGCCACGTCTGGCGGCCGCATGATTTCGTGATCTGGGACAATCGCTGCACCATGCATCGTGCCCGGCCGTTCGATGACAAGACCCACCGCCGCGAGCTGCGCCGGACGACGACGCTCGACCTGCCGCTTCCGGCTTCCGCTTAGGCGTTTGCCGCACTCCGGGCATCACATGGAAACGGCGCGCCTGCGTCGCTGAGCCGTCGCCATCACGAGCGCCGCGAGCGCCTGAAGCGCCGCGGTCAGCGCCAGCGCCCAGCTATAGCCGTCCGGAGCCCAGCCAGCCGACTCGGTGCGCGGCCAAAGGTCGAGGATCCAGCCGATCGCCGCCTGGACCAGGAACGCACTACCCAGCGTCAGCGTGTTCACGGCCGTCGAGACGCGCCCGGTCTGCTCGGGAGGAAACATCTGGCACATTGCCACATAGCCCGCCGGCCCGGATGCACCGAACACCGCGATCGCGAGCCAGAGTGCAAGCACGACCGAGGGCTGGCTCGGCTGCAGCATAAGGCCGGCCTGCAGCAGCACCAGGCCGGCAAGACAGACGATCGGCACGACAAAAGGCGGAAGGCCGACGGCGCTCGCCCGGCTGGCGGCGCTGCCGGTGAGCACGCTGCCCACGACCATCGCGAAGGTATAGAGGAACAGCACGCCGGCCCGCGCCGGTCCGTCCATGCCGGCGACGTCGCGCAGCCAGGGTCCCGCCCAAAGGCCCAGGTAGACGAAATTGAACATCGACAGCGTCGCAACCGCGGGCGCCAACCGCCAGAACGTCCGCGAGGCGAGAATGCGACCGCTCAACGCGATGTCGCCCCGCAAGGTTCGCATCGCGCCCGCAATGCGCGGCTTGTCCGGCACCGACAGGAAGATCCAGGTCGCCACGCCAAGCGCCAGCAGGCACAGAACCCAGAAGATGCCCCGCCAGCCCAGCGTGGGCAGCATTGCCTGGACGGGCGACGTGGTGAGCGCGCTGCCGAGCGCGCCGATCGCCGTCGCGATGCCGGTCACGTGCGCAACCCGGCTGCGGTCGAACCAATCGGCATGCGCCTTGATCACCGCCATCAGGCCGGCCGAAATCCCGATGCCGAGGACGATCCGCGCCGCGACGAGCCCGGCAAAGCCCGGCGCCAGCGCGAAGATCGCGAAGCCGGCCGCCGCGAGCAGCATCAGCACGGCCTGGACGCGTCGTGGGCCGAACGAATCGAGCGCCACGCCCAGCGGCAGTTGCGTGGCCGCATAGGCGGCGAACAGACAGGCCGCCAGCACGCCCAGCTCGACAGCGGACAGGCCGAGCTCCACGGCGAGCACGGGACCGACGATCGCCATCACCGTGCGCGCCGACTGGTTCATGACGTTTGCCGCGGCCAGCGGAAACGTCACCCGGACCAGCATGCGGGGGAGCACGTCGGGCTTCAGGCGATCTTCGACAGCACGCCGTCGCGGAAGCGGTGCATGTTGTCGATCGTGCCCTGCAGCGTCTGCGCGCCGCCATAGCCGAACAGCCGCACATCGACCGAGCCGACGCCGAGCTCCTGAAGCTGCTTGATATCCCCGACCCAGTCGGAATCGCCGCCGGTGAACAGCTCCGCCTCGCCCTCGCTGGTCGCGCGTGGACGCACGCCGGGGCCGGAGAGGACGCGAAAGGCCAGTGCGATCTCCTTCGGGTCGCGGCCGCCGCGCTCGCAGAACCCGTGAAAGCGTTCCAGCCCCCGCCTGAAGGTCAAGACCGTGTTCATCGGGTGCTGCGGGTTCGTGCCGACAGGATACCAGCCATGGGCATAGCGGATGGTGCGACGCAGCGCCGGCGCACTCTCCCCGCCCACCCAGATCGGAATCGGCTTCTGCACCGGCTTGGGCGTGAAGACCACATCGTCGAAGTTCACATACTTGCCGGCGAACTTCGGTGCTTCGGCGGACCAGAGTTCGTGGCACGCCGCCATCCATTCGTCGGTCACGTTGCCGCGATCGTCGAACGGGGCGGCGCCGATTGCCTCGAACTCCTCGCGGCACCAGCCGACACCGATGCCCAAGGTCAGGCGGCCCTTGGAAAGGTAGTCGATGGTGGACAGCACCTTGGCGGTGAGAACGGCCGGGCGGTGCGGTACCACCATGACCGACAGGACGAAGCGAAGCTTCTTCGTCAGGCCGGCGACAAAGGCCGCCGTCGTCAGCTGCTCGAGCCACGCGGCCGAGGCGCCCGCCGGAAACTCGCCGGTCCCGGTATAGGGATACTTCGAGTGCAGATTGCGCGGCACCATGATGTGGTCGCTGATCGTCACGTAGTCGAAGCCCAGCGCCTCGCCTTCCGTGACGATCCGGACCAGGCTGTCCGGCTCGATCAGCGGACCTGTGGTGGGCGCATTGAAGCCGATCTGCATGACGTGCTCCTCCAATGATTCGTTCGTTCCAGCTTCGGGCTCCCCCGAAGAACCTTCGTCGGCCGACCGCTAACGTGGTTTCGCCGGCGGCCGACCAGTCGGCGGCTGACCAATCGGCGGCTGGCCCTTCGGCGGCTGAAGAGCGGGCTGCTGACCAGTGGGCTGCTGAACAGCGGGCTGCTGACTGGCATCCTGCGCGGCAGAAGACATGTACAGCCAGCTGTCGGCGCCGGCGACACTGCCTTCTTTGAACACGGCGACGGCGCGCGCTCGATCGCCGAGTTTCCAGTACGCTTCGGAGACGTCGCGATAGACCATGGCGGTCGCACTCGCCTTGATTTCGGGATTCGTCAAGGCAAGCGCTCCCTTGGCGCCGATGAGACTCTCCTCTCCGGCGGTCCTGTCGCCGTCCAGGATCTGGCAACTGGCCAGCGTGGCGTAGGCCAGCGCGAGGGTCCCGCAGTTAACCGTGCTGACGCGCGAGCATTGGTCGGGCTCGGAGAAGCGCGCGACCTCCTTCTTCGCGAGGCGTATCGCCGTCTTCAGGTCGCCGCCTTCCTGGGCCTGCATGGCCGCCTCCAGGTAGGAGGGGCTCGAGCAGCCAGCCGCCAGCAAGGCATAGGCCACGACCACGACAACGTTCCTGAGCGCATGAGTCCTGCCGCAACGAATGCGCCTGGGCGAGCCGGCCATGTACTATCCTTCGGGCAAATGGCCGTGGATCGGCCGCCGGACCCCAGTTTGTCGCAAGCGCGCCGTCATGGCGAACCAGAAATCGCGGCCGAGCGCGGGACGCGCCGTGGCCTGCAGCCGCAACTTACGCGCGGCGGCCAGCTCGCGGCTCGATCGATGCCGGCAGACTTCACCCTCAATATGGCCGGACCTACTATTCGGCAGGGATCGGCTGCAGAGACAGGGTGAGCTATGGAATTGGACGAAATCGACCTTCGAATCCTCGGGACGGTCCAAAAGAACAATCGGCTCACCTCGGAAGCCATCGCCGAAAGGGTCGGCGTTTCCGCCACCGCCTGCCAGCGGCGCCTGAAGCAACTGCGCGCCAAGGGCGTCATCGAGGCTGATGTCTCGATCATTTCCGCGAAGGCCGCCGGCCGGCCGATCCAGATGCTGGTCCTCGTGACGCTGGAACGCGAGCGCTCGGATATCATCGATCGCTTCAAGAAGGCGATCAGGACGACCCCGGAGGTCGTGAACGGCTTCTACGTCACCGGCGACGTCGACTTCGTGCTCTACGTCACCGCGCGCGACATGGAGGACTACGAACAGTTCACCCGACGCTTCTTCTACGAGAACCAGGACATCAAGGGCTTCCGAACGCTCGTCGTGATGGATCGCGTCAAGGTGGGCTTCGCCCTTCCTCTCCCGGGCGTCGCCGACGCGCCCCGCAAGCGGAAGGCCCGGCGGACCGGCGCGACCGCGGGGTGAGTTCGGCAGGCGCTCAGGCCTGCTTCGCGAACGTCCAGGCGCCGTTGGGATTGATCTGCCGCTCGGGGGTGGGAAGTCCCAGCATGTTGCGCAAGGTTCCGCCGGGGTATTCCGTGCGGAACAGCTTGCGACGCTGCAGCTCGGGAATGACGAGGTCGACGAAGTCCCGCAGTGACCGGGGTTGGACCGGGTTTATGACGTTGAAGCCGTCGGCCGCCCGGCTGCGGTACCAATCCTCGAATTGATCCGCCACTTGGGCAGCCGTGCCTTTGAAGATGATATGGCCGGCCGAGGGAACGATCAGCTTGTACATCTCTCGGATCGTCATCTTCTCCTGCTTGGCGAGCTGGTCGATCGACTTGCGATAGCTCGTCATGCCGAGCACCTCCTCCGACATGTCGGGCAGCGGGCCGTCGAGCGGATAGCCGGAGAGATCCTGCCGGCAGAACTTGGACAGCGAGGCGACGCCGACCGGGGGAGGGATCAGGTCCTGCAGCTCGGCATAGAATTCGTCGGCCTCCGCTGCCGTGCGCCCGACATAGACGGTCACGCCCGGCATGATCTTCACCGCATCGGGATCGCGCCCGTGGCGCACGACGCGGGCCTTCTGGTCGTCATAGAATTCCTGGGCTTCCTCCTTGGTCAGCGCGACCGAGAAGATCAGCTCGGCATGCTTTGCCGCCAGCTCGCGGCCCGGCTCCGACTGCCCAGCTGAGGCAAGAACGGGATAGCCCTGCGGCAAGCGCGCGACGTTGAGCGGTCCCTGGACCGAGAAGTGCTTGCCGACATGGTTCAGGCGCTGAACCTTGGACGGCACGAGGAAGTGGCCGGTCGCCTTGTCTTCAATGAAGGCATCCTCCGCCCAGCTGTCCCACAGCCCCTTGCAGATGGTGACGAATTCATCGGCGCGCTCGTAGCGCTCGTGACGCGGAACATGCGCCGACCGGCCAAAATTGTGCGAGTCGCCTTCATAGTTTCCGGTGACGATGTTCCAGCAGGCGCGGCCGTTGCTCAGGTGATCCAGCGAGCCGAACCGCCGCGCCAGGAGGAAGGGCTCGTCGTAGGTCGTCACCGCCGTACAGAACAGACCGATATGCTCGGTGTGCTGCGTCAGCGCGGCGAAGAGCATCAGGGGATCGTAGGTCGACGGCCGGTCGGTGTTGGTATTGGCGACGAACATGACGGGATCGTCCATGGCGCGAACGGCATTGCCATCCGCCAGGAACAGCATGTCGAACTTGCCGCGCTCGGCGAGCTTGGCCTGGGCGATGAACACCTCGAACCGCATGTTGGTCTTGGGCCAGGCGTCCTTGTGCCGCCATCCCGCGAGATGGGCGCCAACCGGGAAGATGGTGGTCATGAGGTTCATCATGGAGTGTCACTCACCCGGACAGGTTTTCGCCGATAGCAGCAATGTTCGTGCCGTCAGGCAACCGACGCCATGGTCAATCGGCAAAGGCTCGTGATGTCATAGACGGGAAGATTCACGAGGCGGCGGATCGCCGGCGCGACGACCGGAAACCCGGCGCATTCGAACAGGATCACGGCAATCTCGGGGTGCGCAGCGCGCAGGCGCGTCACGCAGGCACCGACATCCGCCTCGATTGCCGCGACGTCGATCGGCGGCGCCGGACGTTTCAACTCGTCATGCCAGAATTTTCCGCCTTCGATGCCGCCGATCACGACCCGTGCCCGGTCGGCCGGATCGCCGATGCCGAGAAGCTCTTCGTCGCAATGGTGCGAGTCGTACGTCAGCACCGCGATCTTGGCGGACGGCGCCAACTGCCGCAGCAGGGCCGGCAGCAGCAGCAGGCTCGACATCACCACGGGGGCGTCGATTGCGGCAGCGACGGCCGGTTGATGGCGGATGGAGAAGCCGCAGGTCGAGCTCACGACGGCGGCGCCCCTATCGATCAATCGCCGGGCAGCGGCAATGAAGGCCGTTTCCAGCGCGGGGTCGCCGCGCACGACATTCTCCACCCAGGCACCCTCGACGACTTCCGAGATGATCGGGAAATCGAAGGTGGCCGGATTGAGCAGCGATCCCGGCACCGGGGGCAGCGGCACGGCGCCGGGCGGCAGACCGCGTTCGAGGCCCAGTATGCCGAGGGCGCGTGGCGTTGGCATAGTCATCGCGCGGAGTCAGTCATCTCTGCAGGGCTTCGACCATCTGCCGCTGAACCTGGCGGCTGCGCAAGAGCACCATCTCCTTCCAATCCAGTCGGTCCGGATAAAAGTGCTCCCTCACGCGACGGCGGATCTGGCGGCCGAGATCGGTCTCGATGTCCGACGGACGATAGGCATGAAGCCAATGGTCGGTGCGCATCGCCGTCCTGCCGGACTCCGGAGAAAAGGTGCCGTACTCCAGGCAGACATAGACATGCCGCTCGCCGAGCAGGCGCTGCCAGTATTCATCCTGGGTGCCGCTCAGGGTAACAGCCGACGACGTGCCGAGATCCGGCGACGTGACGGAAAGGCCGAAGATGTCACGCGCACGCTCGTAGCCCGCGATGCCCGATACCGCTTCGCATTGAAGCTCGCCGTAACCGTAGGGGCCCAAGCCGGTGTGATAGTCGACGATGACGACAAGCTCGCGCGCGCCGATGTCGTGGTCGGCCACGATCCGCTCGAGCGTCTGGCGCGCCACGGTCGGGCCGAAGCCGCCGAAGAAGACACCCGTCGCATGCCGATATTGCCCGCTGCTGCGCGCCTTTCGAAAGGCAAGCTCGCCATGCTGTTCGCGAAACGCCTTTATCTTCGCCTCGGCCGCTTCCACGACAGGTCCGTCCGGCTCGCGCGTGACGAAGCAATCCGCCAGCAGGTCGTAGGCATCGTTGTGCGGCAAGGGCGCGGAGAAATCGACGAAGTTCCGATTGAGGTCGCAGCCCTCCTGTGTCACCCGGCGGTCCCAGGCAAAGCCATAGGGATTGAGCGCATGGATCAGCAGCATCGCCTGACCCGGTTTCAGCCTCTCGTGCCCCTTCCCGGCCAGCCAATCGAGCTGCGCCGCCGATCCGCAATAGCCCTCGGCGCCATGTGTTGCCGACACCAGGACCCCGACACAGGAAGCGCGGCGGTCGCCGAACCATGCGACGTCCGTCGAAAGCTCGGCTCGACCGGGCCCCCGGGCCGCCGATGGATAGACGACGGCTTCGCCGCCCGCCTTCGCCACGTAGTCGCGGAATTTCTCGCGGGCTTCGAAGTAAGTTGCCGAAAAGTGCCTGTTGGCGGCGTCGACGATGGCGTCGTTCATCGCAGCTCCAATGCCTATACGACGAACAGCTTGCGCGGCGCGCTGGTCAGGGTTTCCACGCCCGAACCGGTGACGCGGATGCTTTCGCTGATGACGTAGCCAAAGTCTTCGTCGATCCAGTTGCCCAGCATCAGATGGAAGGTCATGTTGGGCTTCAGTTCCGTCATGTCCCCTTCCTTGAGGCTCGCGGTCGGCTCCGACCAGTCGATGCCCAGGGCATATCCGCAGCGCGACTCCTTCCGAAAACCCGATTTCGCGAGCCTGCGGTTGAAGGCGACCGCAACGTCGCTGCAGGTCGCGCCCGGCCGGACCGCCTTCAGCGCGGCTTCCAGGCTTTCGACCTGCGCCTCATGCAGGCGCTTGAGACGATCCGACGGCGCGCCGATCGAATAGGTGCGCATGATCGGCGCCACATACCCGTACCGGCATCCTCCCAGCTCGAGATTGATCTGCGAGCCGTCACGAAAGACGTCCTCGGTCCAGGGGATATGACAGGTGCCGATGCGCGGCGAGGCGCAGAGGTACATCGACTTCAGCGCGGTTCCCGGCTTGCCGTTGACCCCGCGCATGAGCGTCCCGACGATCTCCGCGGCGGCATCCGCTTCGCGCACGCCCGGGCGAATGACCTCGGCCGCGCGCAGGATCGCCGCATCGGAGATTGCAGCAGCCTCGCGCATGATCGCGATCTCGAGGTCGGACTTCACGCCCCTGATCCAGGCAATCACCTTGGTGAAATCGACGGTCCTCGCCTTCGGCAGCCGCGCCTTGAATTTGGCGACCGTATCGGCCGGCAGGCTGCCCATTTCCAGCCCAACGCCGCGACCGTCGACGCCGAGCTCGATCAGAAAATCGATCACCTCGTCGTAGCCATCCTTTTCGGGATGGGCGATGAGGTCTTCCGGATAGCCGACGATCTTGTCGCGACCCATGAACGTCTGGTGGTGCGCGGCGGGAGCGTCCATGCGGCGCATGAAGAAGGTCGGCTCCTCGTCGCGCATCGACACGACGAGTCCCTGCGGCACATAGGCGGACAGGGACGTGTAGCCCGTCAGGTAGGTGATGTGGGACGCATTGTTGACGACAAGAGCCTCGATCTCCCGCCGCGCCATTTCCGCTTTCACGGCCGCCAGCCGCCGCAGATATTCCGATCTCGGGAAGACCTGTGGCGCTTTACCAATCGTCATCGTCGTCACTCCCTCGCAAACCTAGAGCTGCTTCATCACGTGACGGGTCGCATCGGCCGCGATCGCGACCATCTCGTCCACTTCGCGGCTGCTCATCACCAGCGGCGGCGAAAAGCCCATGATATCGCCGTGGGGCATCGCCCGCACGATCAGGCCGCGGTCGCGGGCCGCCTGGGCAATGCGCACACCGACCTTCAATTCCGGCGCGAAGGGCGTCCGGGTCGCGGGATCGGCCACGAACTCCACCGCCGCCATCATGCCCACGCCCCGTACCTCGCCGACGATCGGAAGGTCAGCGAATGCCTGGTGCAGCTGTTTCTGCAGATGCGCACCGGTGGTCTTCGCCTGGCCGGGGATATTCTCGCGCTCGACGATGTCCAGAACGGCGTTGGCCGCCGCGACCGCGAGCGTATGGCCCGAATAGGTGTAGCCATGCGCGAAGGCGCCGACCTTTTCCGAGGCGTTCTCCATGACCTCGTAGACGCGCGCGCCGACGATCGAGGCGGAGAGCGGCACATAGGCCGACGTGATGCCCTTGGCGATCGTGATCAGGTCCGGCTCGATGCCGTAGAGGTCGCATCCGAACATCGCACCGGTACGGCCGAACCCGGTGATCACCTCGTCGGCGATCAGCAGCACGTCGTGCTTCCTCAGCACCGCCTGGATTGCCGGCCAATAGCCCGCCGGCGGCGGCGTGATCCCGCCGGTGCCCAGCACGGGCTCGCCGATGAAGGCTCCCACGGTTTCCGGCCCCTCGCGCAGGATCAGCGCGTCGAGCTCGCGAGCGCGGCGCATCGAGAATTGTTCCTCGGACTCACCCGCTTCGGCGCCCCAGTAATGATGCGGCACGCCGGTGCGCAGGATGCCGGGGCGCGGCAGGTCCATATGGTCATGATAGAAGCTGAGCCCCGTCATGGAGCCGGACACGACGGAGCTGCCGTGATAGCCGCGCTCGCGGGCGATGATCTTCTTCTTGGCGGGCAGGCCGCGCAGGTTGTTGTAGTACCAGACGATCTTGGCGTTCGTCTCGTTGGCATCGGAGCCGGAGAGGCCATAGAAGACCTTGCTCATCTTGCCCGGCGCCATCGCCACCAGCCGGCCGGACAGCCGCGCGAGCTGCTCCGTCGTATGCCCGGCATAGCTATGGTAATAGGCAAGCTTGTGGGCCTGCGCCGAGATCGCCTCTGCGACCTCGGTGCGGCCATAACCGATATTGACGCAGTACAGTCCGGCAAAGCCGTCGATGAACTCGCGGCCGGCGCCGTCGCGGATACGCGATCCCCTGGCCGTCTCGACCACGGTCACCTCGGCCGTGCCGTGGGCATGGCCACGCAAGCCCGTGAAGGGATGCAGCGTGGCCGCTCGATCGCGGGCGACGACCTCGTCCAGATCCAGCGAATTGCGGCGCAGAACAGCGGACATGTCTTCAGCCTTCTTTCATCGCGGTTTGAGAACGGCGCTCCGGCGCAACGATTGTGCGC
>Ga0310811_10001138_pt1 | contig 34119 bp, 30 predicted proteins | sample YCmetagenome_FD_207642 | JGI IMG/M metagenome (GOLD analysis project Ga0310811, IMG submission 207642) | Soil microbial communities from experimental microcosm in Duke University, North Carolina, United States - YC | ecosystem: Engineered > Artificial ecosystem > Soil microcosm > Unclassified ...
GACGGAGTGCGTCCGCCTGGCAAGTTGGCGCACTCGGCCCCTCACCAGCCCTCCCGCCCTTCAGAAAGGCGGGAGGGCTTCGGTGCGCCCACGGACCGGGTGCACCCGGTCCGCCCTGATGATTCCGAACGGATTTCATGACACGCCGGTCGCCCGGATATACTGGCCGGCCACAATTCCCAGGGAGCAACCGTTGAGCTTTACCAGAGGACGCCATGGCGGCGGCCGTCGCGGATCCGACGTTCCGTCGTCGCTCCGCCGCGAGGCGGCAGGCCGAGAGAAGAGCCGCAACATCCGGGTGCTGGCGAAGCTGCTGCCGTTCATGCGGCCGTATCGCGGCCTGATGGCGCTCGCCGGCGTCTTCCTGCTGCTGGCGGCGTTCGCGGCATTGGCCGTCCCCGCCGGCGTCCGCCAGATGATCGACCACGGATTCTCCAAGGAGAACGTCGGGCTGATCGACCGCTACTTCCTGATCCTGTTCGCGGTCGCCCTCGTCCTCGGGCTCGCCACATCCGCGCGCTATTACTGCGTGACCTGGCTCGGCGAGCGCATCGTCGCCGACATCCGCAAGGCGGTGTACGACCACGTGCTGAGCCTGAGCCCGGCGTTCTTCGAGGTCACGCGCACCGGCGAGGTGCTGTCGCGCATCACCACCGACACCACGCTGATCCAGAGCGCGGTCGGCTCGAGCGTATCCATCGCGCTGCGCAACTTCGTGCTGCTGGTCGGCAGCCTGATCATGCTGACGATCACCAGCGCCAAGCTGACGGGCCTCGTGCTCCTCGCCCTCCCCGTCGTCGTGGTGCCGCTGATCCTGCTCGGCCGGCGCGTCCGCGGCCTCGCCCGGACGAGCCAGGACCGAGTCGCCGACATCTCGGCCTACGCCGCCGAGAGCCTGGGCGCGGTCCAGACCGTGCAATCGTTCACCCACGAGACCATCGACCGCAAGCGCTTCGGCGACGCCGTCGCCGAGGTGTTCGCCGCCGCCGTACGCCGCGTGCGCACGCGTGCCCTCCTCACCGCGCTGATCATCGTGTTGGTGTTCAGCGGCATCATCGCCGTGCTGTGGGTCGGCGCCCAGTCGGTGCTGACGGGCAGCATGAGCGCCGGCGAGCTCAGCCAGTTCATCCTCTACGCCGTGATGGTCGCCAACAGCACCGGGTCGCTGTCCGAGATCTGGGGCGAGGTGCAGCAGACCGCCGGCGCCGCCGAGCGGCTGGTCGAGCTGCTGGAGGTCGTGCCCGCGATCAGGGCGCCCGCTAACCCGCAGCCGATGCCGGCGCCGCGAGGCTCGCTCGCCTTCGAGCACGTGACCTTCGAGTACCCGATGCGCCCCGGCATCTCGGCGCTCAAGGACTTCTCGCTCAGCGTCCGGCCCGGCGAGACCGTGGCGCTGGTCGGGCCGTCGGGTGCCGGCAAAAGCACCGTGTTCGCCCTCCTCCAGCGCTTCTACGACCCGCAGCACGGCCGCGTCGTCATCGACGGCGTCGACATCGCCAAGGCTGACCCGGGCGAGGCGCGCACGCGCATGGCGCTGGTGCCGCAGGACACCGTCATCTTCGGCGACACCGCGCGCGAGAACGTCCGCTACGGACGCCCCGAGGCGAGCGACGCCGAGATCCGCGCCGCCGCCGAAGCCGCCCAGGCGGCGGAGTTCATCGACCGCCTGCCCAACGGCTACGACACCTACGTCGGCGAGCGCGGCGTGGCGCTGTCGGGCGGCCAGCGGCAGCGCGTGGCGATCGCCCGCGCGATATTGCGCGACGCGCCGATCCTGCTGCTCGACGAGGCGACCAGCGCGCTCGACGCCGAGAGCGAGCGGCTGGTGCAGAAGGCGCTGGAAACCCTGATGAGGAACCGCACGACGCTGGTCGTCGCCCACCGGCTGGCGACGGTGCAGAAGGCGGATAGAATTGTCGTCATGGATCAGGGCCGCATCGTCGCCGAAGGCACCCACGACCAGCTCGTGGCCGCCGGTGGCCTGTACGCCCGTCTCGCGCGTCTGCAGTTCGTCGCCAACGCCGCCGAATGATCGTCGCGGAATAAAAAGAGGAGTCGCTCAATGCCATCGTTCGACGTCGTATCCAAGACCGAGCACGCCGAGGTCGACAACGCCATCGACGGCGCGATGCGCGAGATCGGCACGCGCTACGACTTCAAGGGCAGCAAGTGCACCATCGAGCGCGCCGAGGACGTCATCACGCTCAAGGCCGACGACGACATGAAGCTCCGCCAGATGCAGGAGCTGCTGAAGGGCTACTTCGTGCGCCGCAAGGTCGACCCCGCCGCGCTCGACTTCCAGAAGGCCGAAGCGGCGTCGGGCAACACGCTGCGCCAGACCGTGGTCATCAAGCAGGGCATCGAGCGCGAGCTGGCGCAGAAGATCGTCAAGGCGATCAAGGAATCGAAGCTCAAGGTCCAGGTGTCGATCCAGGGCCCCGAGCTGCGCATCTCGGGCAAGAAGCGCGACGACCTCCAGGACGCCATCGCGCTGATCAAGGCGCAGGGCATCACCCACCCGCTGCAGTACGTGAACTTCCGGGATTAGGCATAAGGTTCGTCACCCCCGCGAAAGCAGGGGTCCAGAGCCGTCGCAAAAGACTGGATGCCCGCCTTCGCGGGCATGACGAGTTTACGCGCATAACTCTCCCCTTTGGGGAGAGGGTCAGGGTGAGGGGGACATTCGCGAAGAGAGCTACGACGCCTGGCGCGGCTGCTCGGTCGAGCCCTCGAAGCCGGTGCCCTTGAGCGCGATGCGGTGCATCAGGCGCCGCTCGCCGGTGTAGTCGTTGAGCGCGTAGTGCCACACGGCGCGGTTGTCCCAGAAGGCGATCGAGCCCTCGCGCCACTGGAAGCGGTAGGTGAACTCCGGCCGCGCGGCATGCTGGAACAGGAAGTCGAGCAGCGGCTTCGACTCCTTTTCGGTCCAGCCCTCGAAACGCGTCGTGTAGGTCGGATTGACGAACAGCACGCGCTTGCCGCTCTCGGGATGGAACGGCGTCACCGGATGGACCGCGTCGCGGAGCGCGAACTTGGCCTCGATCTCGGCCTTCTCGGCGGCCGACACCGCGCGGTCCTTGGGCAGCGCCACGAATGCGTTTTTCTTGGCGTGGACCGCACGCAGGCCGTTGAGAGTCTTTTTGAGGCCGTCCGACAGCGCGTCGTAGGCCGCGTACATGCTGGCGAACATGGTGTCGCCGCCGAACGGCGGCAGCTCGCGGGCAAGCAGCACGGAGCCCAAGGGGCCGCACTTGTCGAACGAGTGGTCGCTGTGCCAGTTGCCGCCGATGTTGCGCGTCTCCTCGGGCTCCTTGCGGACCTCGCAGATCTGCGGATGGCCCGGCACCTGGCCGAGCGACGCCGTCGGATCGATGTCGGGGACGCCGAACTTGGTCGCGAAGGCGAGCTGCTGGTCCGGGGTGATGTCCTGATCGCGGAAGAAGATCACGCCGTTCTCGGTGAGCGCCGTCCGGACCTCCCGGGTCGTCTGCTCGTCCATCGGTTGACGAAGATCGATGCCGTGGATCTCCGCGCCGACGTTCATCGACACCTGACGCACATCGATGGTGCTGTTACGCATCTCTGTTTCCTCCTTTACCGCCCGTTATTGTCCGCGCGCGTCCTTGGGATCGGCGACCGCGACCTTGGCCTTCGCCACCACTTCGGGCGACGCGCCAATGACCTCGTTGACGATCTTCGTAACTTCCTCGGCCGACATCGGATCGATGTCGAGTTGGGCCTTCGCCGAATCGGCAACGAACCCCTTGTCGGCGAACGCCGAGGCGAGCGCCTTGCGCAGCAGCGCCACACGATCTGCCGGCACATCCGGCGGCGCGATGTAGGGGCGCCCGAGACCCGGCGGCGACGAGATCAGCTTCATCACCTGCCTGTCGACCTCGTTGGTGGCGAGCTCGGTCAGGAGCGGCACGTTGGGAATCGTGTGATCCCGCTCCTCGCCCGCCTGGGCGATGAAGTCGACGGTCTTGTTTTTGATCCAGTCCGGATGCTGGGCGGTGATCGAGGTCATGCTGAAGGCGCGCGCCTGGACCTCGCCGCGCTGCATCGCCAGATTCAGATCCTCGGATGTCTTGTAGCCGATCACCATCTTGAACTTGGTGCCGAGGATGCGGTTCATCGCCATCGGGATGATGAAAAGGCCGGAGCCGGCGCCAGTGCCGCCGAGAACGACTTCCTTGCTGCGGGCGTCGTCGATCGTGCGGATGCCCGCCGTGTGCCAGGCGATGATGACCTCGCTCTCCTGGCCGGTCGAGCCGAGCCAGTTGAACTTGCTGGCATCGAAGCGCACGCCGCGGCCGTCGAGCACCTGATGGAGCGGCATCGCGTCGTGGATCGTCGCGATGGCCGTGCCGTCCTTGGGGGCGATAGAATACATGTAGTTGGTGGCCAGCACGTTGCCGCCGCCCGGCATGTTCTGCACCACCATCGTCGGATTGCCCGGCAGGTACTTCGGCATGTAGCGCGCGACCAGCCGCGCCGTCATGTCGTAGGTCCCGCCCGCGCCGGTACTGGTGACGATGGTCACCGTCTTGCCCTCGTAGAAGTTCTGCGCCGCCGCCGGCAGCGCCAGCGTTGCGAGCCCGGCGGCGAGCGCGAAACGAGTCAGCATCTCAATCTCCCTGTTGGCGACCGGCTTCTCGTTGTGTTCTGTGCCGGCCGATCCCGAGTGTCCCGGTCCCCAGTATCAGTGTGCCATATAGCGCGAGAAGTCGTAGCCTTCCTTGGCGACGATCTCGAGGAGGTACGGCTTGCCCGACTGCAGCGTGGTCAGCGCTTCCTTGACCGCGCCGGCGACGTCGGCGGGTTTGTCGACCCGGCGCGACGGCACGTTGAGGCCCTCGGCCACCTTCGAATAGTTGCCGCCGACCGACAGCGCCCCGAATTTCTCGGTCGAGGTCTTCATCACCGCCCGCTCGCAGGCCATGACCTGGTTGTTGAACACCACCGTCAGGATGGCGATGCCGTTGCGCGACGCGGTCTCGATGTCCATCCCGCTCATGCCGAACGAGCAGTCGCCCATGACGTTGATGCAGGTCGACTTCGGCGACGCGAGCTTGGCGCCCATGATGATGCCGAGGCCGTAGCCGAGCTGGGTCGACTTGCCCCAGCCCATGTAGGTGCCGGGCCGGCTGGTCTGCCAGAACGGCAGGAGCTGCTCGCGGGGCGAGCCCGAGTCGTGGGTGATGATGGTGTCGTCGGAGTTGACCGCGCGCATCAGCTCGCCGATGACGCGGTACTGGTTGATGGGCACCTCGTTCGACTCGAAGTGCTTCGACCACTCGGCGAGCCACGCCTTCTTGATCGCCGCGATTTCGTCCTGCATCGCCGTCAGCGCCTTGCCGTCGCCCTTGCCCTTCTGGCGGGCGACTTCGGCGATCAGCGCGTCGAGTACCAGGGCGGCGTCGCCGACCAGCCCGTGGTCGGCGCGGTAGTCCTTGTTGATGTCGCTGGCGTCGTTGGTCGAGTGGACGATCACCTTGCCCTTCGGCACGACCGGACCGAACGACGTCTTGGTCAGGCTCGAGCCGATCGCGAACACCAGATCGGCGCGGTTCATGAACTCGGCGAACATCTTCGACTGCGAGCGGGTCGAGCCGCCGAGCGACAGCGGATGCTTTTCGGGGAGCGCGCTCTTGCCCGGGTTGGTGCAGACCACCGGCGCCGGGATCATCGCCGCGAGCTCGGCGAGGCGGTCGCTGGCCTCGGCGTAGATCACGCCCTGCCCCGCCCACAGCACCGGATTCTTGGCGGCGAGCAGCATCTTCGCCGCCTTCTTGACGTCTTCGGGATCGGGCGCCGCGCGCATCACCGGCACCGGCACATAGTCGACCTTGCCCTCCCACTTCTCCTCGAACACCTCGTTCGGGATCTCGACCATCACCGGCCCGGGCTTGCCCGAGCGCATTGCCTGATAGGCGCGGCGCATCGTGTCCGGGATTTCCTTGGCGCTGTGCACGTACGCCGACCACTTGGTGACGGTGCGATAGGAGTCGGCGGCACGGAAGGTCGGACGGATGTACTGGCGATCGGGCCCGAATGCCGCCGGAATCACCAGCATTGGCACGTTCTCGGAGTAGGCCTGCGCCACGCCGGCGAACGCGTTCTCGATGCCCGCGCCGTGCTGTGCGGCGAACACGCCGTTCTGCTTGCCGCGGCGGATGCGCGAGAAGCCGTCGGCCATGCCAACGCCGATGCGCTCCTGGCGGCAGAGAATCGGGCGAATGTCGATGGCGGCACAGGCGTCGATCACCGGATTGCGCGGATAACACGCCAGGAACTCCGTTCCCTCGCGCTTCAGGATGTCTGCGACGACGTCTGCCCCGTTCATGGATTCAAGCCTCGACTGATGATGATTGAAGGAATTGGAGGATGCTGTGATGAAAACAACGCCGCGCGGGAAGCCCGCGCGGCGTTCGATGCGGAAAATCTACTCGGCCGCGCTCTGAACGCGGACGTGCTGCATCATCTGCTCGGCGAAGGGCGTGCCCTTCGGCAGCTCGAGACGCGTGGACCGGACGCGGTAGCTCGCGGGATCCATGCCCGGCAGCGGCTTGCCCGCTTCCATGTCGCGCAGCGTCTGCAGCAGCAGGCGGCGGATCTTGGCGATCGCCGCGTCGCTCGGAAGCAGATGTTCCTTGGAGCGGTCGGCGATCGGCCCCATCGACTCCTGGATCGAGCAGTCCTGGTTCCCGAAGCCCTTGATGCCGGTGTACGACTTGCCGCTCGCCTGCCATTCGCGATCGATCAGGTAGTCGTTGCGCTTGTTGGCGATCGAGTAGTCAGTGCCGGGGATGTTCTCGGTGTGGATGCCCTTGCCGGCCTTCGACCGCGACAGGTCCTCGTCGTTGAGCGGCCGCGTCGGGTGAAAGTCGACGCTGTAGAGCATCGTGTTGTCGTCGTCGATCGGCGCCCAGACGTGGGCGGCGCGAGGCATCGACGAGATGATCTTATGGAACGGCATCAGCATGACGTTGAGGTTCCACAGGATGGTGTCGTTGCCGGGATCGCGCCCGGTGCCGACGACGAAGCCGAAGTCGGTCGGCTGGACCTCGTACATCGTGGCGACGATCTTGCGCGTCGGATCGGAGTCGGCGCCGTGCAGGAACGTGAGGTGCGTGGCGTCGAAGCCGCCCTCGAGGCCCTGGAGCCAGTTGCACTCCTGGATATGGCGGGTTGGATAGCGGTGCGACGACGGCAGCAGCGTCCACTCGAGCTCGGGAAACTCAGGCTTCAGCTCCGCCGGACCCATGTAGGTCCAGATCACGTCGCCGCGCTCGAGGCACGGGTAGGACTTCACCGCCAACTTTTTCTGGACGTTGCGGCGCTCGATGTCGGAGAGCTGCGGCACGCACGGCGCGTCGACGCAGTTGCCGTCGACGTCGAACTTGAGGCCGTGATAGACGCAGCGCAGTCCGCCCTCCTCGTTGCGGCCGAAGAACAGCGACGCAGTGCGGTGCGGGCACTTGTCGTCAACCAGGCCGACGCGGCCCTGGGTGTCGCGGAAGAGCACCAGATCCTCGCCGAGCAGCCGGACACGGATCGGCGGGCTGTCGGGCTTCTCGACCTGGTGGGTGAACGCCGCCGGAATCCAGTACCGCCGCATCAGCTCGCCCATGGGCGTGCCGGGGCCGACCCGGGTCAAACGGTCGTTGTCTTCACGCGAAAGCATGGATGTCCTCCTGATGTAACCGCGCGCTTGAATGCGTCTTGTCGTTGGAGGCCGCGGAAAATGAAACATCCGGCGCGGCTCGCGCCGATGTTAAGCCATCGAAGGATGGGAGGCCAGCCGCAACCGGGCCCTAAGGAAAATACCCGGGCATCTCCAGTGGGTTGCGGAATTCGAAACGATCGCCGACGACTATGGTTCGCGCGACCAATGGTGCCTTGTTTCAGTGCAAGCGGTCACGCGCTGCGTGCGTCAATGACTGCGGCGGCAGATCGGCGCTCTCGAAGCCCAGGGGACACCGACGTGCCCTTGCCGCGTTCCCTCTCGATCGCGAACGCGGCGCTCATCTTGCGCATCAGCCGATTCGAGATGGCGACATCGAGACCGGTGCCATCGAAGGGATTTGCCATGACGGAAATGCTGCCGTGCGGAATGCGGAAGAACGGCTCACCGAGCCGCTTCACATCGACGTCGAAAATGCCGATGTTGCTGTCCTCGATCCGCACGGTGGTATCGCCGGCGCCCACTCGAACCATTGCCGATGGCGGTTAACGAGCGAGACGATCGCAAAGGGAGCGTTGAACGGGGTCGTGGCCAGCCGGGTCAGACGGTCGAATCTGTCGAAGCGCTCGTCGTGTTCGCTGTCGAGGATGGCGAAGCTCTCGAGTTCGAGAATCCTCTGTCGTCGATGGAAATCGGCTCAGTCGATATCGTGTATCCCGGTCTCGGACGCGTACGTCCTGAGCGGGAACCGACGCATTGACCGATGTGCGACGCTACCCAATCGACCATTAGACCGCCGTTAAGCGTTCACGGAAACTCGTGGAAATCCCGCGCTGGTCCCTCTACGGTCGACGTGTAACACGAGAGCCCGCCCATGCCCGATTGCATCGCCCTCATCGTCGCCGCCGGTCGCGGCGTCCGCGCCGCCGGACGGTCGGAGTCCCGGCCCAAGCAGTACCGACCGCTCGCCGGACAGGCGATGTTGCGACGGACGATCGCCGCGTTCCTAGGCCATCCCGCCGTCGACGCCGTGCGCGTCGTCTTCACCGAGGAAGATCGCGCGCTTTATGACAGCGCCGTATCAGACCTCGACCTGATGCCGCCGGTCCAGGGCGGCGCGACGCGGCGTGAATCGGTGCTGCTCGGGCTCGAGAGCCTTGCCGCCGATCCGCCGAAGTTCGTGCTGATCCACGACGCGGCGCGGCCACTGGTGCCGGCGCGGACCATCGCGGCTGTGCGCGCGGCACTCGATCACCACGCCGGCGCCGTCCCTGCCCTGGCGATCCCCGACACCATCAAGGACGTCAAGGCCGGGCACGTGCGCGGCACCGTCTCGCGCGACCACCTGTGGCGCGCCCAGACCCCGCAGGGATTCCGCTTCGCCGACATTCTCGCCGCCCACCGCACCGCGGCGAGCGAGATGGACGCCAACCGTTTCACCGACGATGCCATGATCGCCGAGGCCGAAGGCCTCGACGTCATCACCGTCCCAGGTGACGAGGACAACATGAAGATCACCACGGACGCCGACTTCGCCCGTGCCGAGCGGATCCTGCTCGGCCAACTGCCCGACGTGCGCACCGGACAGGGCTTCGACGTCCACGGCTTTGGCGCGCCGGGAACGAACTCGTCGATCATGCTGTGCGGCGTCGCCATCCCCCACCCGCGGCCGGTGATCGGACATTCGGATTCCGACGTCGGCCTGCACGCCCTCACCGACGCGATCCTCGGCGCGATCGGCGAAGGCGACATCGGCAGTCACTTCCCGCCGAGCGACGAGCGCTGGCGCGGCGCCGCGTCCCACATCTTCCTCGCCCACGCGGCGGAACTGGTGAAAAAGCGCGGTGGCCGTATCGTCCATTGCGATGTGACGGTGCTGTGCGAGGAGCCGCGCGTGTCGCCGCATCGCGAAGCGATGCGCAAGCGCATCGCCGACATCCTCGCGCTGCCGGTCGACCGCGTCAGCGTCAAGGCGACGACGACGGAACGACTGGGCTTCCTCGGTCGCGCGGAGGGCATCGGCGCCCAGGCGGTCGCCACCGTACGACTGCCGGCCGGCGCGTGACACCCGATCCGACACCGCCCCGCGGCGCGGCACTTATCGCCACGCTGGCCGGCCTCGGCCGCGTCGGTCCCGGGCCCGGAACCCTGGGCTCGCTCGCGACGCTGCCGTTCGCGTGGCTGGCCTCGCGCGGCGGCGTGGCCGCCGTGCTGGCCCTGGCGTTGGCGGCGTTTGCCATCGGCTGGTGGGCGAGCGAGCAGTACGTGCGCGGCCGTCGCACGCAGGACCCCGGCGAGGTCATCATCGACGAGGTCGCGGGACAGGCGCTGACGCTGGCGTTCGCGCCGCAGCCGCTCGGGCTGCTGTGGCTCATCGCCGGCTTCGCGCTGTTCCGGCTGTTCGACATCTGGAAGCCATGGCCGGTAAGCCTCGCCGAACGCCGGTTCAAGGCGGGGCTCGGCATCATGGCCGACGACATCGTCGCCGCGCTCTACGGCGGACTTGTGCTGATCGCCGCCCGCCTCATACTCGGCACATGACGACGCTCTTCCCCCCCGACATCATCGACTATGCCATGCGCGTGATCGCCGCGTGCAGGTCGCAGGACCTCACGCTCGCCACCGCCGAATCCTGCACCGGAGGACTGGTCGCCGGAGCTCTGACCGAGATCCCCGGATCTTCGGCGGTGTTCGGGCTCGGCCTCGTGACCTATGCCTACGACGCCAAGACCGATCTGCTCGGCGTCTCCGAGGAAGTCCTCGCGATGCAGGGGGCGGTCAACGAGACGGTCGCGCGGCAGATGGCCGAAGGCGCGCTCGAACGCAGCGGCGCCAAGGTCGCCATCGCCGTCACCGGCATCGCCGGCCCGGACGGCGGCAGCGCCGAGAAGCCCGTGGGCCTCGTTCACTTCGGTTGCGCGCGGCGCGGATTCGAGACGCTTCACCTGCGCGAGGTGTTCCCTGGCGACCGCACCGGCATCCGGCTCGCCAGCGTGCGCACCGCGCTCGAACTGGTGCTCAGGCGGATCGCTTGAGGATCGCGGCGGCGCGGGTCTCGAACGCGCGCACCATCCGCGTCACCGCCTCGTGGAAGAAAAGGCCCATCAGCTTCTCGAGCATCTTCGAGCGGAACTTGAACTCGACGTAGAAGTCGATTTCGGTCGCCTCGGTCCCGCCTTTCGCGCCGTCCAGCCCGACGGGTCGGAAGATCCAGCGGTTGCTCATGTGCTCCATCGGGCCCGCGATGTACTCGACCTCGATGCGGCCCTCCGACCTGTCGTCCGGCGCCGGCTGAAGCATGACGCGCGACGTGAACTTCTCGCGGATGAAGCCGGTGCCGATGACGAGATCGGCGATGACGACGTTGCCCTCGCGCGAGCGGATGCGCGCCGCGATGCACCACGGCAGGAACTCGGGATAGCGCTCGATGTCGGCCACCAGCGCGAACACCTCGCGCGGCGGATAAGGCAGGATTCGCCGCTCCGCGTGGCTCTGCATGAGCGTCAGACGTTGCCGGCGAGTGCGGCGGCACGCGCCGCCTTGAGGCGCTCGAAGTCGTCGCCCGCGTGATACGACGAGCGCGTCAGCGGGCTCGCCGAGACCATAAGGAACCCCTTGCCGCGCGCCATGCGCGCCATGTCGGCAAACTCGGCCGGAGTCACGAAGCGCTCGACGGCCGCGTGCGCCGGCGTCGGCTGCAGGTACTGACCGATGGTGAGGAAGTCGACGTTGGCGGCGCGGAGATCGTCCATCACCTGATAGACTTCCTCCTTCGTCTCGCCGAGGCCGACCATCAGGCCCGACTTGGTGAACAGCGACGGGTTCACCCGCTTCGCGGTGTCGAGCAGTTTCAGCGAATGGAAGTAGCGCGCGCCGGGACGGATGGTCGCGTAGAGCCGCGGCACCGTCTCGAGATTGTGGTTGTAGACGTCTGGCGCCGCCGCGGCGACCGCCTCGATCGCGCCAGGCTTGCGCAGGAAGTCCGGCGTCAGGATCTCGATGGTGGTATTCGGCGCGCGGGCGCGGATCTTCTCGATCACCTTGATGAACTGCGACGCACCACCGTCCTCAAGATCGTCGCGGTCGACCGAGGTGATGACGATGTGCTGGAGCCCGAGTTCGGCCACCGCCTCGGCGACATGATCGGGCTCGTGCGGGTCGAGCAGGTCGGGCTTGCCGGTGGCAACGTTGCAGAAGGCGCAGGCGCGGGTGCAGACCGAGCCCAGGATCATCACCGTCGCGTGCTTCTGGGTCCAGCACTCGCCGATGTTCGGGCACGCGGCTTCCTCGCACACGGTGTGCAGGTTGAGCCGGCGCATCAGCTTGCGCGTCTCGGCGTAGGCGGCCGAGGTCGGCGCCTTCACCCGAATCCAGTCGGGTTTCGGCGTGCGCGGGGGGCGTTGTTCGAGGGGCTGGTCCACGGCGATTCCCTGTGGTCCTTGCTGATCCCTAGATGTGGATAACGCGCCCGAAGGCGTCAAGGACCGACTCGTGCATCATCTCCGACAGCGTCGGATGCGGAAAGACGGTGTTCATCAGCTCGGCCTCGGTGGTCTCGAGCGTGCGCGCGATGGCGAAACCCTGGATCAACTCGGTAACCTCGGCGCCGATCATGTGCGCGCCGAGGAGCGCGCCGGTCTTGGCGTCGAACACCGTCTTGACCATGCCCTCGGGCTCGCCGAGCGCGATCGCCTTGCCGTTGCCGATGAACGGGAAGCGGCCGACCTTCACCTGGAAGCCCTTCGCCTTGGCCGCGGCTTCGGTGAGGCCGACGCTCGCGACCTGCGGACGGCAGTAGGTGCAGCCCGGCACGTCGAGCGGCTTCAGCGGATGGACGTCCTTCTGGCCTGCGATCTTCTCGACGCAGATAACGCCCTCGTGACTCGCCTTGTGTGCGAGCCACGGCGGGCCGACGAGATCGCCGATGGCGTAGACACCGGGCTCACCGGTGCGGCACCACTCGTCGATCACGACGTGGGTCTTGTCGACCTTCACCTTCGTGCCCTCGAGGCCGAGGTTCTCGACGTTGCCGACGATGCCGACGGCGAGGATCACGCGGTCGACGGTGACGGTCTGCGCCGCGGCGCCCTTCACCTCGATCGTCGCGGTGACGTTGTCCTTGCCGGTCTTGAGAGTCTTCACCGTGGCCGAGGTGATGATCTTGATGCCACGCTTCTCGAACTGCTTCCTGGCGAAGGCTGAGATCTCCTCGTCCTCCACGGGCAGCACGCGGTCGAGCACCTCGACCACCGTCACCTCGACGCCGAGGTCGCGGTAGAAGCTCGCGAACTCGATGCCGATGGCGCCCGAGCCGACGACGAGGATCGACTTCGGCATGGTCTCCGGGACCATCGCCTCGCGGTAGGTCCACACCAGCTTGCCGTCGGGCTCGAGGCCCGGGAACGTGCGGGCGCGGGCGCCCGTGGCCAGGATGATGTGCTTGGCGGTGAGATCGGCGACCGGCTTGCCGCCCTTGGCCACCGCCAGCTTGCGCAGATTCCCGGACGTCCCGGTGAGCTTGCCGTCGCCGTCGAACACCGTGACCTTGTTCTTCTTCATCAGGTAGCCGACGCCGTTCGAGAGCTGCTTCGCGACATTGCGCGAGCGCTTCACGATGGCGGCGAGATCGGGCTGGGCCTTGCCGTTGACCTTGAGCCCGAATTCCTCGGCGTGGTCGATGAGGTGCGCGACTTCCGCCGTGCGCAGCAGCGCCTTGGTCGGGATGCAACCCCAGTTGAGGCAGATGCCGCCGAGGTTCTCGCGCTCGACCACGGCGGTCTTCAGGCCGAGTTGCGCCGCGCGGATCGCCGCGACGTAGCCGCCCGGACCGCCGCCGACGATGATGACGTCGAAACTGGTGTCGGCCATCGTCCGCTCCTCAGATCACAAGCCGGAGCGGATGCTCGATCAGCTCCTTGAGGACTTTCATGAACTGCGCGCCGACCGCGCCGTCGACGACGCGATGGTCGGCCGACAGCGTCAGCGTCATCACCGTCGCGACCGCGAGCTGGTCGTTCTTCACCACCGGGCGCTTCTCGCCGGTGGCGACGGCGAGGATCGCCGCCTGCGGCGGATTGATGATCGCCGAGAACGCACGCACGCCGAACATGCCCATGTTGGAGATCGAGAACGTGCCGCCCTGGAACTCCTCGGGCTTCAGCTTGTTCGACTTGGCGCGGGCGGCGAGGTCCTTGACCTCGGCCGAGATCGCGGCGACGCCCTTCTTCTCGGCGGCGCGGACGATCGGCGTGATCAGCCCGCCCTCGATCGCGACCGCGATCGAGATGTCGGCGGACTTGTACCGCTTCATGCCGTCCTCGCCCCACGACGAGTTGACCTCGGGCACCTTGAGCAGCGCCAAGGCCGCGGCGCGGACGACGAAGTCATTCACCGACACCTTGGCGTCTGGCAGCATCTCGTTGATCTCGGCGCGCACCTTCAGGAGCTCGTCGATCTCGCAATCGACGTCGACGTAGAAGTGCGGGACGGTCTGCTTCGACTCGGTGAGGCGCCGGGCGATGACCTTGCGCATCGTCGAGTGCGGCACGACCTCGCCCTGGGCGGCGGGGAACGACTGGCCGAGACCGGCGGTGACGCCACCGCCGACGCCGGCAGCGCCGGCGCGCGCGCCGCCATGGGCGGCCACGGACTCGACGTCGGCGCGGACGATGCGGCCATGCGGGCCGGAGCCCGAAACGCGGTACAGATCGATGCCCTGCTCGCGGGCGATGCGGCGCGCGAGCGGCGAGGCGAAGATGCGCTCACCGGAGGCGCGCTGCGGCGCAGGTGACGAAGCGGGAGCCGGACGTGGCACGGGCTGCGGCTGGGCAGCCGCCGGTTGCGGAACCGGACGTTCGGGCTGCGGCGGCTTCGGCGGCTGCGCGGGGGGCGCGACTTCAGCCTTCGGCGCGGGTGCCGGAGCGGCCTTCTTCGCCTCCGCGGCGGCGGCGTCGAGATCGCCCGCCTTCTCGCCCTCGTTGAGCAGAAGCGCAATCGGCGTGTTGACGGCGACCCCTTCGGTCCCGTCCTTCACCAGGATGCGGCCGAGCGTGCCTTCGTCGACAGCCTCGACCTCCATGGTTGCCTTGTCGGTCTCGATCTCGGCGATCACGTCGCCGGACTTCACCTTGTCGCCTTCGTGCTTGAGCCACTTGGCGAGCTTGCCCTCGGTCATCGTCGGCGAGAGCGCGGGCATGAGAACCTTTGTCGGCATCGGGCCCTCCTCGCCTACTCGCGGCCGAGCGCGGCGCGAACGCCGGCGACGATCTCGGACGCGCGCGGCACCGCGAGACGCTCGAGGTTGGCGGCATACGGCATCGGCACGTCGGCGCCGGTGACGCGCTTCGGCGGCGCGTCGAGCCAGTCGAACGCCTTCTCGACGATCTGGGTCGTGACCTCGGAGCCGATGCCGGCGTACGGCCAGCCCTCCTCGGTGGTGACCAGACGGTTGGTCTTCTTCACCGACTCGACGATGGTGTCGATGTCGAGCGGACGCAGCGTGCGCAGGTCGATGACCTCGCAGTCGATGCCGTCTTTCGCCAGTTCTTCGGCGGCGGTGAGCGCCTCGCCGACCATGATCGAGAAGGCGGTGATGGTGACGTCCTTGCCCTGGCGGACCACGCGCGCCTTGCCGATCGGTACCACGAACTCGGGATCCTGCGGCACGTCGAAGCTGCGCCCGTACATGATCTCGTTCTCGAGGAAGATCACCGGATTGGGATTGCGAATCGCGGCCTTGAGCAGGCCCTTGGCGTCGTCGGCAGAGTACGGCGAGATGACGATGAGACCCGGAACGTGCGAGTACCAGCTCGCGAAGCACTGCGAGTGCTGGGCGCCGACGCGCGCGGCGGCGCCGTTCGCGCCGCGGAACACCATCGGCGAGCCCATCTGGCCGCCCGACATATAGCGGGTCTTAGCGGCCGAGTTGATGATCTGGTCCATCGCCTGGAGGGCGAAGTTGAAGGTCATGAATTCGACGATCGGCCGCAGGTCTGCGAATGCCGCGCCGACCGCAAGGCCGGTGAAACCGTGCTCGGTGATCGGCGTGTCGACGACGCGCTTCGGACCGAACTCATCGAGCAGACCCTGCGACACCTTGTAGGCGCCCTGGTACTGCGCGACCTCCTCGCCCATCAGGAACACGCGGTCGTCGCGGCGCATTTCCTCGGCCATCGCGTCGCGAAGGGCCTCGCGCACGCTCTGGTGCTTCACATTCTCGTAGAACTTGGGATCGACGTCGGAGGGAGGAACGTGGGTCGGCGCGGCGGGCGCGGCCTGGGCCACGGTGGAGGACTTGGCGGCGGGCTTGGCATCGCTCGGCGGCGCCTCGGGAGCTTCGGCGACCGCGGGGGCCGCCTTCGGCTTGAAGTTCTTCAGGGCGTCCTTGCTCTCGCCCTCTTCCAGCAGCACGGCGATCGGCGTGTTGACGGCGACGCCGTCGGTCCCCTCATCGACCAGGATCTTGGCGATGGTCCCCTCGTCGATTCCCTCGACCTCCATCGTCGCCTTGTCGGTCTCGATCTCGGCGAGGATCTCGCCCGATTTCACTTTGTCGCCCTCGTGCTTGCGCCACTTGGCGAGCTTGCCCTCGGTCATGGTCGGCGAGAGCGCCGGCATCAGGATTTCTTTTGGCATTATCGTATCCGGAACAGCAGTGCGCTTACGCGAGAACGTCGGTGTAGAGCTCGGACGGATCCGGCTCCGGATCCTTGGTCGCGAAATCTGCGGCCTCGAGGACGACGTCCTTCACCTGTTTGTCGATCTGCTTGAGCTGATCGGCGGTGGCGAAACCGCGGTCCATCAGGTGGCGGCCGTAGGTCTCGATCGGGTCGTGCTGCTCGCGCACCTTGTCGACCTCCTCGCGGGTCCGGTACTTGGCCGGATCCGACATCGAGTGGCCGCGGTAGCGGTAGGTTTCCATCTGCAGGATGAACGGGCCCTTGCCCTCGCGGCAATGAGCGACGGCCATCTCGCCGGCCTCACGCACCGCGATCACGTCCATGCCGTCGACCTTCTGGCCGGGGATGTTGAAGGGCGCGCCGCGCTTGAAGAAGTCCGGGCTCGCCGAGGCGCGGGCGACCGAGGTGCCCATGCCGTACTGGTTGTTCTCGATGATGAAGACGACCGGCAACTTCCAGAGCGCCGCCATGTTGAAGGCCTCGTAGACCTGGCCCTGGTTTGCGGCGCCGTCGCCGTAATAGGTCAGGGAGACGTTCTTGGTGCCGCGGTACTGGTGCGCGAAGGCGAGGCCCGCGCCGATCGGCACGTCGGCTCCGACGATGCCGTGGCCGCCGTAGAAATTCTTCTCTTTGGAGAACATGTGCATCGAACCGCCCTTGCCGCGGGAGTAACCGTGGGCGCGCCCGGTGAGCTCGGCCATCACGCCCTTCGGGTCCATGCCACAGGCGAGCATGTGGCCGTGATCGCGGTAGGTGGTGATGACGGTGTCGTCCTTGCCGATCGTCGACTGCATGCCGACGACCACCGCTTCCTGGCCGATGTAGAGGTGGCAGAAGCCGGCAATCAGTCCCTGGCCATAGAGCTGGCCCGCCTTCTCCTCGAAGCGGCGAATCAGGATCATGTCGTGGTACATGCCGACTAGGAGCTTGGGATCGTCCCCGGCGGTCGTGCGACTGCCGCGCACCACGGCAGGTCGACTTTTCGCGGCGCCGCGCGGCGGCGCCTTCGCGGAGACTTGGGTTCGGCTGCGGTTCAGGGCATTGGCCATTGCGGACGTCCTCGGGTTGGAGGCGGAGGCAGGCGGATATGTGGTCGATGCGGGCCGCGGGCGCCCGCAAAAGAGGCCGGAGATATAGCGCCTCTGTCACAGGCCGGGAAGGCCCATAATTTCGTGCAAAGACAACACGTTATATATTATTAACTGAAATACGATTACTCATGAGGTAGCGCATTAATTTAATGGTGATAAAACGGTGCTTAATGTAATTTTAAGCACGCGCATTTTCGAAAGCGCGGTATTTTGTTTCGCACCCACTCACTCGGCAGGGGGTTCAAGACCTCCACTACCGAAATTTGGGGCGTCCGCGCGGGTTGTCACCCCGCGCGCGCGACGTGTCGCCTATGCGCTGAGCGCTTTGTGGAGACGTTCAGCACGCCTTGTCGCTGCGCGGCTAGCGCGCCTTGTCGCCTGTGCGGCTAGCACGCCTTGTCGCCTGTGCGGCTAGCGCGCCTTGTCGAGGGTAAGCGCGACCACGCGGCCTCGCTGGCCGCTACCCGTACCGGTGCCGGTACCAGCGTCCGAACGGTCGGGCGTCGGCGGCGAGATGAGGATCTCGTCCTTGCGGATAACGCCGAGCACAGAGCGCGCCCGCTCGTCGAGCATGTCGGGATCGAGCGCGTCGGAGCGCAGAAGATCGGTTTGGTGCGCGAGGACCTCGCGCGTGTGGGTGATCTTTTCGAGCTCCGCCTGCGTCGACTCAACCTCTTGGGTCAGCTTCACCCACGCGAGGATGCCGCGGTCGCCTTCGATCGCGTGATACGCGAAATAGGCGAACAGGCTGACCGCCAGCGTGGGTCCCACCACCTGACGGGCATACGTGCGGACATCTTTGACGAGCGCCATAGAGCGCAACGAATCACATGCGATTCCCGAGCGTCAACGAAAAACGCCGAAATTTTCGCGTGCTCGCGAAGTGTTGCGCCCCAGACTCAGATTTGGAGTCTCGGGCGTCCGATCTGTTGCAATTTTGACTCAGGTCTCGCGGCCGCGGTGCGATCGCGAGACGCTAAAGCGAGCGTAGCGCCTTGCGGCCGGCGAAGCGCGCGTCGGCGCCCAGCTTCTCCTCGATGCGGATGAGCTGGTTGTACTTCGCAAGCCGGTCGGAGCGCGCGAGCGAGCCGGTCTTGATCTGGCCGCAGTTGGTAGCGACGGCGAGGTCGGCGATCGTCGAATCCTCGGTCTCGCCCGAGCGGTGTGACATTACCGCGCGGTAGCCGGCCTTGTGGGCCATTTCGACCGCCTCGAGGGTCTCGCTCAGCGTGCCGATCTGGTTGACCTTCACCAGGATCGCGTTGGCAACGCCCTTGGCGATGCCGCGCTCGAGGCGCACAGGATTGGTGACGAAGACATCGTCGCCGACGAGCTGGACGCGATCGCCCAGCTCCTCGGTGAGCGCCTTCCAGCCGTCCCAGTCGTCCTCGGCCATGCCGTCCTCGATCGAGACGATCGGATAGCGCTTGCAGAGGTCGGCATAGAGCTTAACCATGCCGGCCGAGTCGAGCGTCCGCCCCTCGCCTTCCAGCTTGTACTTGCCCTTCTCGAAGAACTCGGTCGAGGCGGCATCGAGCGCCAGCACGATATCGTCGCCGGCCTTGTAGCCGGCCTTCTTGATAGCGCCCATGATGAATTTCAGCGCGTCGTCGGTGGACGCGATGTTGGGCGCGAAGCCGCCCTCGTCGCCGACGCTGGTGGAGAGGCCCGCATCGTGAAGCTGGGCACGCAGCGCGTGGAACACCTCGGCGCCCATGCGCACCGCGTCGGCAATGCTGTTCGCGCCAACCGGCAGAATCATGAACTCCTGGAAGTCGATCGGGTTGTCGGCGTGCGCGCCGCCGTTGACGATGTTCATCATTGGCACGGGAAGCGTGCGCGCGCTCACCCCGCCGACGTAGGCGTAGAGCGGCAGGTTGGCGTTGATCGCCGCGGCCTTCGCGGCGGCGAGGCTGACGCCGAGGATCGCGTTGGCGCCGAGCCGGCCCTTGTTCTTGGTGCCGTCGAGCTCGATCATCGCGCGGTCGAGCGCGAGCTGGTCCTCGGCGTCCATGCCGCCGACCGCCTCGAATATCTCGCCGTTGACCGCGGCCACCGCCTTGCGCACGCCCTTGCCGCCGTAGCGCTTCTTGTCGCCGTCGCGCAGCTCCACCGCCTCGTGGGCGCCGGTCGAGGCGCCTGACGGCACGGCGGCGCGGCCCATCGCGCCGGACTCGAGGATCACATCGACCTCGACCGTGGGGTTGCCGCGCGAGTCCAGGATTTCGCGCGCGTGGATATCGACGATGGCGGTCATGATCAGCTCCGGAACAGGCGTGGGGAAATAAGACTCAGGCCGGCCGGCGCTTGGCCAGCCGGTCGAACTCGACGAGGGTGCTGAGGAGCGCCGGCAGGGCCTTGAGCGGCACCATGTTGGGGCCGTCGGACGGAGCCTTGTCGGGATCCTGGTGCGTCTCCATGAACACGCCGGCGACGCCGACGGCCACCGCCGCGCGCGCCAGCACCGGCACGTAGCGCCGGTCGCCGCCCGACGACGTGCCGAGGCCGCCCGGCTGCTGCACCGAGTGGGTCGCGTCGAACACGACCGGGTAGCCGGTCTCCTTCATGACGGGCAGCGAACGCATATCCGAGACCAGCGTGTTGTAGCCGAACGAGGCGCCCCGTTCGCACAGGAGGACGCGATCATTGCCGGCCGCGGCGATCTTCGCGGCGACGTTCTTCATGTCCCACGGCGCCAGAAATTGTCCCTTCTTGACGTGGATGGCCCGCCCCGTCTTCGCCGCCGCGATCAGGAGATCGGTCTGGCGGCAGAGCAGCGCCGGAATCTGCAGGATGTCGACGGCCTCGGCGACCGGCGCGCACTGCTCCGGCTCATGGACGTCGGTCAGCACCGGGCAGCCGAACTTTTCGCGCACCTCGGCCAGGATCGGCAGCGCCTTGTCGAAGCCGATGCCGCGCGGGCTGTTGATCGACGTGCGGTTGGCCTTATCGAACGACGACTTGTAGACGAAGCCGAAACCGAGCTTCCTGGCGATCTTCGCGATACCCTCGGCCATCTCGAGCGCATGCGCGCGGCTCTCGATCGCGCACGGCCCGGCGATGATGGAGAGCGGCCGGTCGTTGCCAAACACCACCGAACCGACCTTGACGCGGCGCTGCTCGCCGACCGCGGGGGATTTCACCTTGAGCGCCATGATCACACCAGACGGGACTGTTCGACCGCCGCCTTAATGAACGAGGCGAACAACGGGTGCGGCTCGAACGGCTTTGACTTGAGCTCGGGATGGAACTGCACGCCGACGAACCACGGATGCTCCGCGAGCTCGACGATCTCCGGCAAGCGCTTGTCGGGCGACATGCCGGCGAAGATCAGGCCGCGGCTCTCGAGGCGGTCGCGGTACGTGATGTTCACCTCGTAGCGATGACGATGGCGCTCCGAGATCGCCGGCGCGCCGTAGATCGCGGCGACCTTCGAGCCCGGCCGGAGCTCGCACGGATAGGCGCCGAGGCGCATCGTACCGCCGAGGTTGTCGCGCTCGCTGCGAGTCTCGACTGTGTTGCCCTTCATCCACTCGGTGAGAAGGCCGACCACCGGCTCGGGGCTCGGGCCGAACTCCGTCGAGCCCGCGTTGTTGATGCCGGCGACATTGCGCGCGAACTCGATCACCGCCATCTGCATGCCGAAGCAGATGCCGAAGTACGGCACCTTTCGCTCGCGGGCGAACCGCGCCGCGGCGATCTTGCCCTCGGAGCCGCGCTCGCCGAAGCCGCCCGGCACAAGGATCGCGTGGACGTCCTCGAGGCGCTGCACCGCGCCGTCCTTCTCGAAAATCTCCGATTCGATCCAGTCGACGTTGACCTTCACGTTGTTGGCGATGCCGCCGTGGGCGAGCGCCTCGGAGAGCGATTTGTAGGAGTCGCGGAACTGGGTGTACTTGCCGACAACCGCGATCTTCACCTCGCCTTCCGGCTCGCGGATGCGAGTCATGATGTTGGTCCAGCGGCTGAGGTCGGGCTGCGGGCTCTCAAGGCCGAAGTGGCGGCACACCACGTCGTCGAAGCCCTGCTCGTGGTAGGCGATCGGCACCTGGTAGATGCTGTCGACGTCGAGCGCCGGGATCACCGCGTCGGGCGGCGTGTTGCAGAACAGCGCGATTTTGCGGCGCTCGCCGAGCGGAATCTCGCGCTCGCAGCGGCACAGCAGCGCGTCCGGCTGGATACCGACCGACAGCAGCTCCTTCACCGAGTGCTGGGTCGGCTTGGTCTTGAGCTCGCCCGCGCTCGGGATCCACGGAACGAGAGTGAGATGCACGTACATCGCGCGCTGGCGGCCGACCTCGTTGCCGAGCTGACGGATGGCCTCGAGGAACGGCAGGCTCTCGATGTCGCCGACGGTGCCGCCGACCTCGCACAGCAGGAAGTCGAGACCCTCGGTGTTGGAGCTGATGAACTCCTTGATCGCATCGGTGACGTGGGGAATGACCTGCACCGTCGCGCCAAGATAATCGCCGTGGCGCTCGCGCGAGATCACCGTCGAGTAGATGCGCCCGGTGGTGACGTTGTCATTCTGGTGAGACGCAACGCCGGTAAAACGCTCATAGTGGCCGAGATCCAGGTCCGTCTCCGCGCCGTCGTCGGTGACGTAGACCTCGCCGTGCTGGTACGGCGACATCGTCCCGGGATCGACGTTGAGGTACGGATCGAGCTTGCGCAGCCGCACCTTGAAGCCACGCGCCTGCAGGAGTGCGCCGAGCGCCGACGAGGCAAGTCCCTTCCCCAGGGACGACACCACGCCGCCGGTGATGAATATGTAACGCGTCGTCGACATCGAGACCCTCAGCTACGCGAAAAGCCACGGCGGCGCCGGTCGGCGCGGCCCGAATGCTCTAAATGAAAGGGGCGGCTCCCCCGCCGCCCCGAATCCGTATTGTGTAACGGTGTCCTGTGCACCGGCCGATCACCGCGACGGAACGGTGGGCTGGGCCGGGGCGGCGGGCGCGGCCGGAGCCGGCGCGCTCGGCGACGAGGGCGCGACGTCCATGATCGAGCTCGGCTGACGGCTGTGGCCGGCGAGCACGGCGAGCGACAGGCTGGTGCCCATGAACAGGGCGGCCAGAACGGCGGTCGTGCGGGTGAGAAGGTTGGCTGAGGCGCGCCGGCTCATCATGCCGCCGCCGGAGCCGCCGATGCCCAATGCGCCCCCCTCGCTGCGCTGAAGGAGGACGACGATCACGAGGGCGATCGCGAGGAAAATGTGGATGACGAGCAGCACCGTCGCCATGGAGCACCTATTTACCGGCTTTGCGGCCTGGCCGCTAGGCCAATTCCTATCTCGTTAAGGACAACTTGACGCGATCACGAGGAAGTCGTCGGCCTTGAGGCTCGCGCCGCCGATCAGCCCGCCGTTGACCCCCGGCACCGCCAGAATCGCCTTGGCGTTGCCGGCGTTGAGCGACCCGCCATAGAGCACGCGCACGTCGGCCGCGCGCTCGCCGGAATGACCGATCAGTTCGGAGTGTATATGGGCGTGGGCTTCCTGGATTTCAGCCACCGTCGGCGTGCGCCCGGTGCCGATCGCCCAGACTGGCTCGTAGGCGATGACGACCTCGGCCCCCGACAGGCCCGGCGGAACCGAGCCTTTGATCTGGCGCGTCAGCACTTGGAGCGTCTCGCCCCCGTCGCGCTGCGCCGTCGTCTCGCCGATGCAGACGATCGGGGTCAACCCGGCCGCTCGCGCGGCCTCGGCCTTCGCCCGCACCATCGCGTCGGTCTCGCCGTGGTCGGTGCGACGCTCCGAGTGGCCGACGATGACGAACGTTGCCCCGGTGTCCCTGACCATCGGCGCGGAGAGGTCGCCAGTGTGCGCGCCCGATGCCTTGGCGTGGCAGTCCTGACCGCCGACCGCAACCTTGGTTCCCCGCATCGCCTCGGCGATGCGGTTGAGGATTGTCGCCGGCGGGCAGACCAGGACGTCGCAGCGAAGCGCGTCCTTGGCGGCGCGCTCGGCGACGCTCCGGGCCAGCGCCACGCCGTCGGCGGCCAGCCCGTTCATCTTCCAGTTTCCGGCAATCAGAGGACGCGGCGCCGCCATGCGCTCCACAACCCTTGGTCTCGGGGACAGATTTCGACGTTCCGGCGCGGCGAGCCGCCCGGAACGGCACGGTGTGTATCACGGCGCGCGGCCCGTTTCCAACGATCCTGACCGAGTCGGTCGCGGACGTCCGCGGTCGAGGCCGTCGTTGCGGCCAACCGGCCCCCCTTCTATGATGCCGCGCGCCAAAAACCGCGCGTTTTGCGCGGCTTGATCGCCGTATAGCCGCCACCGTTCACAGGTCGGGTGAGACCCCGTTTTCCATGCTCCAGTCGCTTCGCGAACACGCCTCCTCCTGGGTCTTCCGGGCCCTCCTCGGCATCCTGATCGTCAGCTTCGGCATCTGGGGCATCGGCGACATCTTCCTGGGTGAGCGCGACCCGGTCGTGGCCAGGGTCGGCGACGTGAACATCACGGTGAGCCAGCTCAACACGGCGTTCCGTGACGAGATCCGCCGCGTCCAGCAAATGGTTCCCGAGCCCCTGGACAACGATAAGGCAAAGCAGCTCGGCCTCCTCGATTCGGCGCTCGGCCGGATGGAGGATCGCATCCTGTTCTCGCTGGGGACGCGTGACTTGGGCATCCTCATCAGCGACGAAGTGCTGCGTCAGGAGATTTCCCGCGAGCACGCGTTCCAGAACGCGACCGGGCAGTTCGATCCCAACACCTACCGCCAGGTCCTGGCCGGGGCCGGCTACACCGAGGCGAGCTTCCTCTCCCAGATGCGGCTCGACCTGGCGACCGCGCGGCTGTCGAACGCCGTGACGGCGTCGGTGCCCGTGCCGTCGGCAATGCTCGACGCGCTCTACCGCTACCACGCCGAGCAGCGCGTCGCCGATTACGTCTCTATCCCGAAGGCCGACGCCGGCAACGTCGGCGCGCCGTCGGACGACGAGCTCAAGTCGTTCTTCGCCGCTAACGCCGCCCAGTTCACCGCGCCCGAGATCCGCTCCGCCGTCATCCTCCGCCTCGATCCGGCGGCGATGGCAAGCAGCGCCAAGATCGGCGACGACCGCGTAAAGCAGGAATACGACAGCCACGTCGACGACTACACGATCCGCGACCGCCGCGAAATCGAGCAGGCCGTGTTCACCGACGAGGCCCAGGCCAACGAGGCGGCGAAGCAGGCCGCTTCCGGCAAGCCGTTCGCGGACGCCGTGCGCGACGCGTCGGGCGGCAAGGTCAGCGTCGTCAAGCTCGGCATGGTCGAGAAGTCGGATCTGCTCGGCGACATCGCCGACGCCGCGTTCGGCGTGAAGGCAGGCTCGGTTTCAAAGCCGCTCAAGAGCGCGCTCGGCTGGCACCTCGTGCGGGTCACGCGCGAGGAGAAGGGGCGCGTGCAGCCGCTTAACGAGGTCGCCGACAAGATCCGCAAGGACATTGCGCTGCGCGAGGCGCAGGATTCGCTCTACTCGCTGTCGAACCAGATTGAGGATTCGCTCGCAGGCGGCGCCAGCCTCGAGGAGACCGGCCAGCGCCTCAATCTGCCGGTGCAGACGATTGCCCAGGTCGACGCCCGCGGCATGGACCGCAACGGCAAGCCGACGCCGATCGCCAGCGACCAGCAGCTTCTCAAGCTGATCTTCCAGACCTCCGAGGGCCAGGAGAGCCAGCTCTCCGATATCGGCAACGGCGCCTACGCGATCGTGCGGGTGACCCAGGTCACGCCGCCGCAGGTCCGCCCGATCGACGAGGTGAAGAATGACGTCGTCGCCGCGTGGCAGGCCGACAAGCGCTCCGGCATCGTCCGCGCCCGCGCCGAGGCGGTGCTCGCCAAGCTCAAGGACGGCCAGCCGATCGGCGATGTCGCCAAGGCGGAGAAACTGACGGTAAAGACTACGCCGGCGTTCAGCCGCTCGACGCACGATTCCGAGACCGGCCTGCCGCTGTCGCTGCAGGCCCAGGTCTTCTCGCTCAAGCAAGGCGAAGCCGCGATGGGCGAAGGCGCCGATGCGTTCGTCGTCGCGCGGGTAAAGGAGATCAAGACGCCCGATGCCGCCAAGGATCCGGCGGTGCGCACCCAGATCTCCGACGCGCTGTCGCAAAGCGTCGGCGCCGACCTGATGGACGAGTTCGTCGCCGGGCTGCGGGACCGCTACAAGGTCACCGTCTACCGCGACGTGCTGGCGGCGCGCTTCTAGTTCATGCGCCTCAGCCCCTCCTTCGACGAGTTCGCCAAGGCGCTCGGCGGCGGCAAGCCGCAGGTCGTCTGGACCAAACTCGTCGCCGACCTCGAGACACCGGTTTCCGCCTTCCTCAAGATTTCGGGCGGCGAGCCGATGAGCTTCCTGTTCGAATCGGTCGAGGGCGGCGAGACCCGCGGCCGCTACTCGGTCATCGGGCTGCGCCCCGACCTCGTGTGGCGGGCGCGCCGCGGCAAGGCCAAGATCAACCGCACCGCGCTGGTCGACGCCAACGCGTTCCGCCCCGATCCGGCAAAACCGCTCGATAGCCTGCGCGCGCTCGTCGCGGCCTCGCGCATCGAGATGCCGCAAGGCCTGCCGCCGATGGCCTCCGGCCTGTTCGGCTACATGGGCTACGACATGGTGCGCGAGATCGAGCGCCTGCCGGACAACAATCCGGACCAGCTCGGCGTGCCGGATTCGATCTTCATCCGCCCGACCGTCATCGCGATCTTCGACAACATCGAGGATTCGATCGCCGTCGCGACGCCGGTGTTCCCGGCGCCGGGGCTCGACGCCCGAGCGGCCTACGCCGAGGCCGAGAAGCGCCTGTCGCAGATATGGAGTGCGCTCGAGCGCCCACTCTCCCTACCCCATGCCGAGGCGGGCGCGGCGCTCCCCGCGCCCGTGCCGACGTCGAACACGACGCGCGAGGCCTATCACGCAATGGTCGAGAAGGCGAAGGAGTACATCCTCGCCGGCGACATCTTCCAGGTGGTGCCGTCACAGCGCTTCGCCGTGCCGTTCACGCTGCCGCCGTTCGCGCTCTACCGCTCGCTGCGCCGGCTCAATCCGTCGCCGTATCTGTTCTTCCTCGATTTCGGCGGCTTCTCGATCATCGGCTCGAGCCCGGAAATCCTGGTGCGCCTGCGCGACGGCGTCGTGACGATCCGCCCGATCGCCGGCACCCGTCGCCGCGGCAAGGATGCGGCCGAGGACCAGGCGCTGGCGACCGAGCTGCTGGCCGACCCGAAGGAAATCGCCGAGCATCTCATGCTGCTCGATCTCGGGCGCAACGACGTCGGCCGCGTCGCCGCCACCGGCACGGTCAAGGTCACCGAGAAGATGGTGATCGAGCGCTACTCCCACGTGATGCACATCGTGTCCAACGTCGAGGGCCGCATCGACCCGACGCATGACGCGCTCGACGCGCTCGCCGGCGGGTTCCCCGCCGGCACCGTCTCCGGCGCACCCAAGGTGCGGGCGATGGAGATCATCGACGAGCTCGAGGTCGCGCGGCGCGGCGTCTACGGCGGCGCCGTCGGCTACTTCGCCGCCAACGGCACGATGGACACCTGCATCGCGCTGCGCACCGCCGTGGTGAAGGACAACACCGTGTACGTGCAGGCGGGCGGCGGCGTGGTCGCCGATTCCGACCCCGAGGCCGAGTACCAGGAAAGCTGCAACAAGGCCCGCGCTCTCATTCGCGCCGCCGAGGAAGCGGTGGCGTTCGCCGAGGAGTCGGGGCGCCGCAAGGCGTCCGGCGCCTGATGGCGGCATCCGCGCGGAAACGCCGGACATGAGCAGCCCGACGGCGGTGGCGGGTCACGGCATCACGCCGGGGCTGTTGTTCAGCCGGTCATCGAACCTGACGGCGACGCTCGTCGTGTTCGCCGTCGCGTTCGTCTATCTCCTCCTCCGCGTCCCCGACCCGTTCTTCTTCCTCGAGAGCGACGACCAGGGCTATCAGATGGCCATGGGCATGGCGGTCGCGAAGGGCAGCCTGCCCGGCTTCGACTTCATCAGCCAGTACGGCCCGATGGTCGCGTTCATGAGCGCGGCTGCCTGGCTCGTTTCGGGCAACGTCGTCGGGGAAATCGTTCTCTGCGCCTCGGGCTACGCCGTCGCGATTGCGTCGGCCTATCGCTACCTTGCGCGCCACGGCAACGTCACCGTCGCGGCGATCGGCGCGGTGATCCTGCTCGCGCTCTTCTCGCGCTACTACAAATGGTACTACTGGCTGCTGCCGCTGCTGGTGCTCATCGCCGCCCAGCACTTCGTCGAGCGGCGCTCGACCGGAAACTCCGCGACACGAATGATCGCCGGTTGGGGACTGCTCGTCGGGCTCAGCGGCCTGTTCCGCTACGATCTCCTGCTCGAAGGCGCGGTCTTCGGCGCGATCGTCATCGCGGCGGTCGAGCTCACGCCCCAGGCGAAGCTGAGGACGAACATGCGCGCCGCGGCGAGCGAGCTCGCGGTGTTCGTCGCATCGACCGCGGCGTTGCCGGTGCTCTACTGCGCGCTGATCCTCATGACGCGCGGCGGGCACCAGCTCTCGCTGGTGCTGCTGTCCCTCATCGATGGTTCGGTCGACACCGTCATCAATTACGGTGTGCGGCCGTTCCGGTTCGTCCGCGGCGGATTCACCTTCGGGAATGCCGTTGCGTTCCTGCAGATCGTCATTCCCGCGGTCTACGTCGTGGCGCTGTTGCGCTCAACGAAGCGCCTGTCCGGAAAGCCGGCACAGCGCGCCGAGGCGTTGGCGATGTTCTGCGCCGCGCTGATGGGACTAGGTCTCTTTCCCCAGGCGCTCCATCGCGCCGACGACCAGCATCTGCTGCAGATCCTGCCGCCCTTCATCATCACGTTGGGCCTGATTCTCGCGCGGCTGATGGATTCCGAGGCGGCGCCCGAGCGCAAGACGCTCACCGGGATCGCGCTCGGCATCATCGTGCTGGCGCTCGCCATCGTCGCGCCGCGCGCCGGCAACGATCTCAACTCGCCGTTCCGCAACCAGGTGGCGCTGTGGCGCTACATCGCCGGGCTTCCGGAGTCCGGGCGCGAGCATGCCGTGGCCGATATGGCGGCGGCGATCCGCACCATGACTCCGCCCGACTCGACGGTGTTCCTGGTAATGCCGCAGACCCGGATGCCGATGCTGTTCTTCGCCGAACGACGCCAGCCCGGACTGTTCCCGACCTATGAGCCGGGCATGTTCAACGGCGACGTGTGGCTGAACGAAAATGCCGAGCGGCTGCGTCGGAATCCGCCCGACTACATCGTGCTCGCGCTCGGCGATGCGCGCCGGGTCGGGCTGGGCGCGCCCTACGTGGAGGATGTGCTCGCGGACTGGCAAAGCGCCTACCGCACCGTCGTCTACCAGAATCCCTACTTCATTCTCCTCGCGCCCTGAGGACCAGCCGGATGCCGTCGCGCCACATCGTCCTTGTCGCCGGCATGCACCGCAGCGGCACCTCGGCGCTGACGCGCGCGATCAACCTCGCCGGCGTCCCCCTGCCCAGCAACCTCAAGGGCGCCTCTCCCGACGTGAATGCCGAGGGTTTCTGGGAGCCGCTCGACATCAAGGCCTTTCACGACGACGTCCTGAAGACGTTCAACTCGAGCTGGGTCGACCCGCGCGAGATTCCGCTCGAATGGTTCGACGCGCCTCCGCTAGCCGAGCGCCGCGCCTGGCTCGCGAACTGGATCGAGACCGAAATCGCGGGCAAGGACATGCTCGTCGTCAAGGACCCGCGCGTGTGCCGACTGCTGCCGATCTGGCAGCGGACGTGCGCCGAGAACGGCGTCGCGCTGCACACCGTCATGATCGTCCGCCATCCGGTCGAGGTCGCGCAGTCGCTCGCCCGACGCGACGAGTTCTCCGAGCTGCAGTCGTACGTGCTCTGGCTGCGGCACTTCCTCGACCCGGAGCGCTTCAGCCGCGGCGGCTCGCGCTCGTTCATCACCTACGACCAGTTGATGCAGGAACGCCTGCCGACGATCCGCCGCATCGTCGCGGACCTGAGATTGCCGGTCGTTGCCTCGGACGAGACCCGCGAGAAGCTCGACGACGCGGTCAAGGAGTCGCTCCGCCATCACGTCGCGTCGGACAGTGACCTCGCCGACGCTGTGAAGGACGTTCCGCAGCTCGCCGAGGTGTGGAACTGGGCGTTGCGCGCGGCCGAAGGACAGACACCTGATCCGGCGCCGCTCGACGCCGTCACCGAGCTGATGCGCCGGTTCGAGCGCGCGAGCCCGGCGACCGCCTAGCTCGCAGCTCCCGCTGCAGCCCGACCTTCCGCCCCAAGTGCGTGCTCCAGCATGCCGCGCGCGATCTCGCGCTCGCCCATGATGATGAGGTTGGCGCCGTTCCGCTCGAGGTGATCGACCTCGGCGTCGAAGTGGGCGCGGGCGACGATGTCGATCTGCGTATTGGCGGCACGGCCCTGCGCCACGATCTGGCCCGCCTCGAAGGCGTTGGGGATCGCGACGAACAGCGAGCGGGCATGCCCGAGACTGGCGGCGTGAAGAATGCGCGCCTGCGCGGCGTTGCCGGAGAGTGCCGGAACGCCGCGGGCGCGCAAGCGCTCGATCTGATCGGGATTGTCCTCGATCACCAACACGGTCCGCCCCGCAGCGATGAGCCCATCGGCGACGATCTTGCCGACGCGGCCGTAGCCCACGACCACCGCGTGCCCGGTGAGATCGACCGGCGTCAGCTCTGCCGCGGGTGCTTCCTCCGGGCCGCCGACAGCGTGCTCGACGCGTGACCGCATCCGCTCCGCGCCGATGAACGCCAGCGGGTTCACCATGATCGACAGGATGGCCCCTGCAAGGATGAGATCCCGCCCCTCGGTCGGCAGCAGATCGAGCTCGATGCCGAGCGCCACCAGGATGAAGGAGAACTCGCCGATCTGTGCGAGGCTGGCCGAGATCGTCAGCGCCGTGCCGACCGGATAGCCGAACGCGCGGACGATCACGAACGCGGCTATCGACTTGCCGAACAGGATGATGGCGAGCGTGCCGAGCACGGGCCAAGGGTTGTCGATCAGCGTGGTCGGATCGAACAACATCCCGACCGAGACGAAGAACAACACCGCGAAGGCGTCGCGCAGCGGCAGCGTGTCCTGCGCTGCCTGCTGGCTCAGCTCGGACTCGCTCAGGATCATGCCGGCGAAGAAGGCACCCAGCGCAAACGAGACGCCGAACAGCTCCGATGCGCCATACGCGATGCCGAGCGCGATGGCGAGGACGGCGAGCCGGAACAGTTCGCGCGAACCGCTGTGGGCGATGTAATGGAGAAGCCACGGAACGACGCGGCGACCGACCACCAGCATCAGAACCACGAAGGCGATCACCTTGCCGAGCGTGATGGCGAGCGTCATGGCGATCTCGCCGACCGTCGACACGTCGCCGTCGCGCATCGCATCGAGCCCATTCGTCCCCAGTCCGGCGAGCGCCGGCATTAGGACCAGAGTCAGCACCATCGCCAGATCCTCGACGATCAGCCAGCCGACGGCGATGCGTCCCTTCTCGGTCTCGAGCGCCCGACGCTCCTGGAGCGCCCGCAGCAGCACCACGGTGCTGGCAGTCGAGAGCGCAAGGCCGAACATGAAGCCGGCGCTCGGCGACCAGCCCATGCTCCAGGCGAGTCCCATGCCGAGCAGCGTCGCCGCGGCGATCTGGGCGATGGCGCCCGGCACCGCGATCGCCTTCACCGACATCAGATCGTCGAGGGAAAAATGCATGCCGACGCCGAACATCAGCAGGATGACCCCGATCTCGGCTAGTTGCAGGACCAGTTCCTGGTCGACGACGAGCCCAGGTGTGAACGGGCCGACCACGACGCCCGCCAGCAGGTAACCGACCAGGGGCGGGACACGGATCCGGTTGGCAACCGCCCCGAATACGAAGGCAAGCACAATGCCCGCGACAATCGCGGTGATAAGCGGTGTCTCGTGCGGCATGGACCCTCCCTGCGACGGTTCGTTCTCTGCTTACCGTCCCCGGGAGGGAGTTGCGAGGGAATATTCGGCCGAGACCGGAACTAGTTTTTGCCCGGCTCCGTGATGGCGACCGCCTTGTCGGTCGCGCCGCCGATCCAGTTGTTGTTCTCCATCACGACGTCGCAGTCCTCGGCGTTGTTCGCGTCGCGCTGGCAGAGCCGGATGGCGTTCTTGCGCGCCTCGGCCATATCGCTGTACCCGAACGCCCGGCCGAGCGCACCCGAGACCCGCGACTGCGCGAGTGCCTTGGCACCCGGCGCCGAGACGTACATCTCGACGAACGCCAGATACTTGTCCTTGGTCTTCAGGTTGCGGGCGATGTTGCCGGCCTCGCGGTACTGGTAGGTCGGCAACTGGTTGTAGCGCAGGAAGGCATCAAGCTCGGGCAGCCACGAGTCGCGGCCCTGCACGCTGTCGAAGATCATGTGGCCGTCGCGGCCGATCGGGTCGAGCGCAACGAGCTTGACGTCGGCGCCCCCGCCCAGGAAGGCGTCGTGCATGCGGTGCACGAGCTTGGGCCCGAACAGGCTGTCGTTCTCGGCGTAGATCCAGAGGCTGGGCACGCGGCTCCGCTTGCCGTAGTCGGCCATCGCGTCAACCAGCAGGTCGTCCTTGTCGCAGGCGTCGAAGTGGAGGCCGCCCGACAGGTTGATGACGCCCATCAGGCCCTTCGGATTGCGAGCGCCCAGCGCGGTGACGGCGACCCCGCCGGCGGACGCGCCCATCGCGATGATGCGGTCGGGATCGGCGTCGGGGCGCTGGCGCAGGACGTCGAGGGTCGCCTCAAGGTCGTCAGCGTCCGCCTCGAAGCGCTCGAGGAGCGAGGTGTCGCGGCACGACACCGGCACCGGCATCGGGCCGTCGGACGCACCGAAGCCTCGCCGCATAACGGTGACGGCGAGCCAGCCTCGGCGCGCCATGTCGCGCGCCTGCGCCGCCATCTCGGTCGCGTGCTGCTCGAGCATGCGGCCGTAAGTGTTCTGCTTGCCGTGGGTGATCAGCGCGATCGGAAGACGCCCCGGGGCATCCTTCGGCTTCACGATCAGCCGCTCGAGCCGCACCTTGCGGCCGTCGATCGTCACCGTGAAGAAACCCTTTTCCTCGACGAGGTCGTTGGTCGCCGCCTGGACCGGAAGTGCAATCGCAAGCCACGCGAGGATCGCGATGGCCAGCGGGTGGAACAGGCGGAGCGTCGAGTGGGTGCGCATGTCGGAGGCGAGGATACGGACGCGGCGCTGAACGCGCGGTAAACGGTTCGTGAAACGGCGCTCAAACTTAGTTGATCGCCAACCGCGCTTGACTCGCCATTCCGGCATGGCAGAAACGCGGCGAAACCTTCGCCGCGCGAAACACTTGGAGGTCTTTGGTCAGTCCTGGCAGCAGGACGGCACGGCGACCCGGCCCGAGATCTTGGGCCCCCAGCCCGCCGCCCCCTCGGGAAACAGATCGAGGATGTGCCACACGGCGCAGAAGTCGTCGCCGGGCGAGAAGCCGGTGTCCGACACCCGAACGATCTGCCCTCCGTCGCGCCGGAAAATCGAGATTCCCGGCATCCAGCTCTGCTTGCCGCGGTAGCCCATGTCGGCGGCAAAGCTCGTGCCCTGATGGCTCACCATCGGGAAGCGCCAGCCGCGACTCTCGGCGAATGCCCTCTGGACCTCCGGCGCGTCCGGGCTCGTTACCACGAACGCCGCGCGGTCGTTGAGGTGGTCGTAGACTCCGTTGAAGCCGTCCGCCCATAGCGTGCAGTAGCCGCACGATCTGCCCATGTTGTGGATCACGATCAGGTCGTCGCGATCGCCGAACAGCTCGGACAGATGGACCGGACCGGCGACGCTGGCGAAGGCGTAGTCGCGCACCGCTTCGGGCTCACGGTCGGCCTGCAGCGCCCGCATTTCCTTGCGCAGCGCCGCGATCTGGCTGCGATAGGCCGCGATCTTCTCGGATGCGTCGTGGTACAGCATGGCCAAGCTCCGTCAGGTGCGGTCGTAGGAGTCGCGATGGCGCAGCCATGCCATCGCATGCGGCGTCTGGTCGGCCTCGTCGCGGCCCTTGGGCACCAGATCGAGGAACTGGTAACCCGCGTTCATCGGGTCGAGGCCGCGGCCGTAGCACGAATAGGTGTGGAAGATGCGCCCGCTCGCGTCGCGATGGAACACGGTGATGCCCGGCATCTCCCCCGACGCGCGCATCGACCCGTAGTTGTAGTCGGACTTGCCGTCGGGTCCGGCGGCGAGCGACACTCCATAGTCGAAGTTGAAGTCGTTGTTGAGCGACGACACCCACTTGGTCGTCCAGCCCATGCGACGCCTGAATGCCTCGAGCTTTTCGAGCGGCCCCCGCGAGACCAGCACCATCGTCACGTCGCGGTGAGCGAGATGGACGACGTTGCGCTCGATGTTGTCGGCCCACCATGAGCAGCTCTTGCAGCCGGCCTCCCACGTGGGACCGAACATGAAGTGGTAGACGACAAGCTGGCTGCGACCGTCAAACAGCTCGGCGAGCGTCTCCTTCCCGTTCGGGCCTTCGAACACGTACGGCTTGTCGACCGGCTCCCACGGCAGCGCTTGCCGCGCCGCGCTCAGCTCGTCGCGCATGCGGGTGAAGGCCTTCTCCTTGGTGAGGAACTTCACGCGAGCGTCGATCCACTCGTCGTGCGACACGATGCGGTGACTCTCCATGGCAACCTCCTTCACTTCGAA
>Ga0310811_10001139_pt1 | contig 34108 bp, 34 predicted proteins | sample YCmetagenome_FD_207642 | JGI IMG/M metagenome (GOLD analysis project Ga0310811, IMG submission 207642) | Soil microbial communities from experimental microcosm in Duke University, North Carolina, United States - YC | ecosystem: Engineered > Artificial ecosystem > Soil microcosm > Unclassified ...
CGGACGGATATCCGCCTTACAATATCGAGCAACTCAGCCCGGTTTCGCTCCGGATCACCCTGGCGGTGGCGGGCTTCTCGATGGACGACCTGCAGATCACCTTGGAGGATAACCAGCTGGTGATCCGGGGCCGTCAGGCCGATGACGGGCACGGACGTGTGTTCCTGCATCGGGGAATTGCCGCCAGGCAGTTCCAGCGTGCTTTCGTGATCGCCGAGGGAATCGAGGTGAAAGGCGCATGGCTTGATAACGGCTTGCTGCACGTCGATCTGGTCCGGCCGGTTCCGCAGCCGGTGGTGAAAACCATCCCGATTTCGCGCGGCCAGGCCAAAACTTCTGTGGCGCCGACTCGCACGGTGGAGGGAGACTCGCAACTCTCCGAAGGCTGAATGATCAAGCGCCCGCATTTTTGACACGTTATGGCCAAGATCCGGCTTTAGAAGCGGAATTGGCCTGAAAGGATTTCTAATGAACGTGAAAACGCATGATGGCAGCGCCAATTTCGTCCCGGGCACGGTGATCGATATTCATCACATCACCGTCGCCCAATTGGCGGCGCTTGGCATGGAAGAGATCGCCTTCGTCAAACCGGTGATGACCGAGAACGGCCCGGCTTTCGCGATTCATGCCGCTGATGGGACACCCATGGCGCTGGCCTCCGACATCAACCTGGCCGCCGCCGCGATCATCCAGAACGACATGGTGCCGAGCCTCGTCCATTAACGGCGCCTGCGCGTCACGCTGAAGGGGCGGCCCCGCGGCCGCCCCTTTTTACTTTCCAGACATTTTTCACTTTCCAGACAGCGTCACTTTCCAGACCAAGCGCCGCGGCCTGTTCACCTTTTGGCCGTTTCTGCGTATGTCTCCTCCATGACCGAAACGCCCATCGACCTGATCCGCAATTTTTCCATCATCGCCCATATCGATCACGGGAAATCCACCCTGGCCGACCGGTTGATCCAGCATTGCGGCGGCCTCACGGCGCGCGAGATGACCGAACAGGTTCTCGACAATATGGAGATCGAGAAGGAGCGCGGCATCACCATCAAGGCGCAGACCGTGCGCCTCGCTTATCCGGCGCGGGACGGCAAGACCTATATGCTGAACCTGATGGACACGCCCGGCCATGTGGACTTCGCCTATGAGGTGAGCCGTTCGCTCGCCGCCTGCGAGGGCTCGCTGCTGGTGGTGGACGCCTCTCAGGGCGTGGAAGCCCAGACCCTGGCGAACGTGTACCAGGCGATCGACGCCGGACACGAGATCGTGCCGGTGCTCAACAAGATCGACCTGCCGGCTGCCGATGTGCCGCGCGTGAAACAGCAGATCGAGGACGTGATCGGCATCGACGCCTCGGACGCGGTGGAGATTTCCGCGAAAACCGGGCTCAACATCGAGGGCGTTCTGGAAGCGTTGGTGACCCGCCTGCCGCCGCCGAAAGGCGACGCCGCCGCCGAACTCTCCGCCCTGCTGATCGATAGCTGGTACGACCAGTATCTCGGCGTGGTCATTCTCGTTCGCGTGAAGAACGGCGTGCTGCGGCGCGGCCAGAAAATCCGCATGATGTCCACGGGGGCTGTGCATCCGGTCGAGCAACTCGGTGTCTTCACCCCGAAGATGCGCCCCGTGGAGGCGCTTGGGCCCGGCGAAATGGGCTACATCACCGCCGCCATCAAGACCGTCGCCGACTGTAATGTGGGCGACACGATCACCGATGAACGCCGGCCGGTGGCCGAGCCCCTGCCCGGCTTCAAGCCTTCGGTGCCCGTGGTGTGGTGCGGGCTGTATCCGGTGGATGCCGACGATTTCGAAAAACTGCGCGATTCCTTGGCCAAGCTGCGGCTGAACGATGCGAGCTTTCATTACGAGGCGGAGACCTCCGCGGCGCTCGGCTTCGGCTTCCGCTGCGGGTTCCTTGGCCTGCTGCATCTGGAGATCATCCAGGAGCGGCTCTCGCGGGAATTCGACCTCAACCTGATCGCCACCGCCCCCTCGGTCGTCTACAAGATTTTCCGCACCAACGGCGAGATGGCGCTGCTGCACAACCCGTCCGACATGCCGGATGGCAGCGTGATCGACCATATCGAAGAACCCTGGATCCGCGCCACCATCATGGTGCCCGACGATTATCTCGGCGCGGTGCTGACCCTGTGCACCGAGCGCCGCGGCCAGCAGATCGACCTGACCTATGTCGGCAACCGAGCGATGGCGGTCTACCGCCTGCCCTTGAACGAGGTGGTCTTTGATTTCTACGACCGGCTGAAATCCATCAGCCGCGGCTATGCCAGTTTCGATTACCAGATCGAGGATTATGCCGAGGCGGACCTGGTGAAAATCTCCATCCTAGTGAACCAGGAGCCGGTGGACGCGCTCTCCTTCATCGCCCACCGTGCGGCCGCGGAGAGCCGGGGCCGCTCGATCTGCGCCAAGCTGAAAGAGCTGATCCCCAAGCAGCTGTTCAAGATCGCCATCCAGGCCGCGATCGGCAGCCGCGTGGTCGCGCGCGAGACCATTTCCGCCCTCTCCAAGGACGTCACCGCGAAATGCTATGGCGGCGATATCTCGCGCAAGCGCAAGCTGCTGGAGAAGCAGAAAGAGGGCAAGAAGCGCATGCGCCAGTTCGGCAAGGTGGAAATCCCCCAGAGCGCCTTCCTCGCCGCGCTGAAAATGGACGTGTAATCTTTTCTTATCCCCGGGGGCTCCCTGCCCTTGAGCACCGCCCCCGGTTTGCGCTATGGAGGCCCGCAGAGCCGGTTTTCCCGGCTCCAGCTCGTTAAGGGCGCGGTTCGTGGACTGCTCCCATGCCGGAGAGATGGCCGAGCGGCTTAAGGCGCACGCTTGGAAAGCGTGTGTGCGTGAAAGCGTACCCAGGGTTCGAATCCCTGTCTCTCCGCCACTTTTCCTTACAACGCGTTGATTTTCCTCAGCAGATTTTAGCCTGATCGCCGCGTTGTACAATACGTTGTACAGCGCGAAAAATTTTTATTGGCGCTCGGTGCCGTCGTCGGCGCCGGTCAGGCCGCCGCCGACGGACAGGCACCCGCGATCAGTTCATTATAGAGCTGCGGCCACCGAGCCGGGTCGATACCCACCATTGCCTTCGCGCCGTAACGTTCAACGACCGCCTTGAGCGAGGCCACGCCGTGCGTCTCGCCATACGCCTTGGCGGCATTAATGATGCGCTGCCTGGCGTCGGACAGCGGGCGGGTCGGCGTGAAGCCCAGGGTAACGGTGTTCGTCATCAAGGCTTTGGTGTCAGCTTTATGGGTCATTGTCTGCGTTCCGTTGGTGTTGAAATTCGCTTCGCCTTTACGAAGCTGCACCTTTAGTGCATATCTCTGACATGTTGGCAAGTGACACATGCACTAAAAGTGCAATAACAGCCCCTCAGTCCCGTGCGGCGCGGGCGCTCCTCGGCTGGTCCCTCGATGATCTTGCGAAAGCGAGTTCCATTTCGAAGCGCGCCCTAATCTCATTTGAGCGCGGCGAGACGGCCCCGCGGTCGGCGACGGCCAGCGCCATACGGGCCGCTTTCGAGGCTGCGGGCGTCGATCTCATCCCCGAGAATGGCGGCGGTGTTGGCGTCAGGTTGAAACGGCCATCCGCCTAAATGAAAGCCGCGCCGCGCGAGTCGATGCGGCCGATTAATGTAGAGCGCATCGCGGTTACTCCCCTTCCGGCCACGCCTGCCAACCTGTCACCATATCGCACCAACTTGGATGAAATAGCAGCGCGCCGCGGTGCCCGCACTGCGCGCAGACAAGCCGTTGGCGCACCCAGTCTACCGATGCGTCGGGCCCCCAGCGGATGATCAACGGCACGATCGCCACGGGCGCTTTGTGGTGGCAAGCCGGGCAATGGACCCACCATCAGCCGCAGGGGGTGCGGATCTGTTGCAGCGTCGGCATGAAAGAAACAACACAGGAACGTTGAAGCGCGTCTAGCAGAAACTTTACCAGCTTCGCGCTTGCGGGACTCCAGCGCTTCTCTGGTATCCGGTCTGGATCAGCTTGGAGGGCCCATGGCCGGTTCGCGTTTTTGCTGCCCACGCTGCGGTCTGGGCGATTTCGAGGTTGGGCATCTCACGCGGCCTGATGAGCCGTACTGCTTGGTCTGTCAGGAGGAAGATGGCCAGATCGTTCCATTGCAGCGCTGGGAGCAGGCTGAGGCCCCTTCCGGGCATCCTGCCCGGCTAGTAGCGCAAGAACACGAGAATAAAGAGCACAACTGTCAGCGCCAGCAAGGCCGCGCTCATCCACCGCAGAACTGCTAAATCGCGGCGCAATTCCTTTAATGGGTCCATGGCGAGAATCTAGCACGTGCCGCCCGGCCATGTCTGCGCCGACATAAGGCGGGTCAGTTCCCGCTTGGGCGCCGGTGGCGCTGGCGGTTCCTTCTTGGGGGCTGGCGGCTCTGGAGGCTCCCGGTCGGGTACGGGCAGATCGGGCGGCTCCCGCTTCGGCGCCTCCTGGGCCGCCTCCTGCGCCGAGGACTGTTTCCGCCCCGCCTTGCGCTTCATCAAGCCCGCTTCCGGGGAGCTTTGCCTGGCGGCTGAGGCGGCCCCTTCTGTCGCGGTCCCTTAGGTGTCTTCTCCGCCTTGGCTTCCGAAGCATCGGCCTCCTCAAGGCTCTTCTTCAGGGCCGATACCAGATCAATGACGTTGCTGCGTTCATACACCCGCTCTTCTGGCTCCAGCGGCATTCCGGCCACCTTGGCGTCGATCATGGCGCGCAAGCGGTTTTCGTAGCGGTCCTCGATATCGGCCGGATCATATTTCCCGGTCTGGCGCTTGATTAGCTGCGTGGCCAGGTCAACCATCTCTGGGTCGACCGACAGCTTTGCCGCCTCGTCAAAATACTGGCCGGCCTGATTGAGGTCGCGTTCCTCCAGAAGCGTGTGAGCGATGATGCCCGGTCCAGCGTGCCGCAGCGCGACAGTGCGCTCCCGCTGGGAGATGACCACGCGGGTGAGCGCAATCGTTCCCGTCTTCGCGATGGCCTCGCGCAGCACGGCATAGACATCCTCGCCCGCCTTGGCATCCGGCGCCAGGTAATAGCTTTCGTCAAAATAGATCGGGTCAATAGAACCGGCCTCGATGAACTTTTCCACGGCCATAATCGCCGAGCTTTCGACCTTCACGCTGTCAAGATCCTCGTCCGACACGAGGACGTAACGTCCCTTCGAAAACTCATAACCTTTTACGAGCGAGCTGCGTTGAAGCTCGGCACCGGTCTCGCTGTCTTTCGTGACCATTTTGATCCGGTTGCCGGTGTCTGGATTGATCATATGGAATCGGATCGAGGTTCGCTCGGTCCTGGCGTTGTACATGGCCACTGGGCACGACACGAGCGCCAAACGCAGATGCCCACGCCAAATGGGACGGGCGGCCACGGCTAAGGTCTCCTTACAGTGATCCTTTGAGGGATTCGGACCGCAAGCGGCATAATCAAGGACTGGCGCAAGTTCTCGCACGGGAATGTGAGCCGCGCTCTAAAAAGTTGGACAAGGCACAGGGGGCCGTTCCAGCTCGGGGCAATGTTCGGGAGCTGTCGCAGCAGAGCGAGCGATGGCATCCGGACGTAACACTCGCATAACGGCCATGGCGTGAGCCTATCGGATGTCCGCGTATCGCAGCTTGGCCCTATCTTAGGTTGTCAGGAGCAACCAAAGCAACTAGAACGCAGTAAAGGTATGTGCTGTCGGATTGCCAAGCCTTGCATTCGTGACTATCTGACAGGCAAGAAGACCAGAACGATTAGACCAACGGAGAGCCCGATATGTCCCAGTCCAGCGATGCTACCCTATCGGTGACCGAGCTATACGCACAGCTTATTAACTCCGGGATCATCAGCCCTGCTTCGCCAACTGATCAACTTCAAATGCCGTCTGCCCGTATCCAGGTTGCCATCTATACCACTCCAGGCGTAACGATGCTTCCCGCTAACAGCGGAGCAGCAGAACACTATGGGAAACTGGAACGACGTCCTTACTGAAATTCAACAAGAAACGAACCGGCTCCAACAGGAAGCCGCATCTGTCATAGATACCGTACGGCGCCGCCACCTCCAAAAGCTCCACGACTATACAAAACGAAATATTATTGCCTATTATTCCGGATGGCTCTCCAAGCCTCGCGTTGAGGGTATCGACATCGTCGACGACGACAAAAATGCCTTTATGAACTGCATTCATGGGCTTGATCGGAGCAAAGGTTTAGATCTGCTCTTACACACACCAGGCGGTGATATCGCCGCCACAGAATCCATAGTTCACTACCTCCGCGAGATGTTCGGCAGCGACATACGAGCTATCGTGCCGCAAATCGCAATGTCGGCCGGTACGATGCTGGCGTGCTCGTGCTCAACGATCCTCATGGGTAAAGAATCAAACCTCGGTCCGATCGACCCTCATATCCACGGAATTCCCGCCGATGTGGTAGTAAATGAATTCCGGCGTGCCTTTGAGGAAATCAAGGCGGACCCTCAAAAAGCACACGTCTGGTCACCGATCCTAAGCAGATATACACCGTCATTCCTAACCCAGTGTGAGTACGCCTTGGCTTGGTCCAAGAAGTTTGTCCGCGACTGCTTGACCATGAATATGTTTTCTGGCCGCGTGGATGCCGAAGAAAAGGCCGATGCGGCGGTACGGGCTCTATCGAGCGCCGAGCTGAACAAAACGCACAGTAAGCATCTCCACTATCAGGAACTCAAAAGCATAGATCTCAAGATTCAGATGCTTGAGGATGACCAAGAGTTGCAGAATTTGGTTCTGACGGTCCATCACAGCATGATACACACTACGAGTCTGCCTCACGTCATCAAGATTATCGAAAACCATGAGGGGCGGGCGATTGTCAAAAACGCAAATGCCACTCCTCCGGCCTTTGCCTTGGGCCTCGGAGCGCCTCCGGTTGCTCCTCTTAAACAGGCGGCGAGCGCCTAGCCGGCCTTCAATTTCGCCGGCTGGCCGATCCCACGCAGGGCGCATTACGTCGCGCTACGGTATCCCGTACCTTTTCCGCAGCGTTTGCGCCTCGGTTGCGGTGTTGAAAACCTGCCCTTCGTGCGTGTCCGGCTTATCCTCAAAATAGGCGACTTTTAGCTGATAGGCTGGCACTTGCGGGTTGCGGGCCACCGACGCCTCGCCTTCAATGGCCATCCACGGATAATTGAGCGACTGTCCCAAATCTGCGGCGCGCAGCATCGCCATGTTGTAAGCGTAGTGCTGGCCCGTGAAGCCGTTGGCGGCGAACGTCACGGTATAAAGGTTTTTCGCAAGCCGATCGTCCATATAACCGCCTGTGGCGTCCGTTCCGATCGGTTGATAAGCCGTTGCGCAGGCGCTCAGAAGCAGAGCGCCGCATAGTGCGGCGCACTGTACCGGTTTCATGTTTCCGCTCCCTGTTTTGCCGTCATCATAGATGACGCAAATAGCGGCCGCTAGAGCGACCGCTATCCTCCGTCAGCAGATCTCGGCAGGGCTAAGCCGTGCCGGCCATCCCGCCGCGGATCTCGGCCGCTCGCGGATCTCGGCCGCTCGCGGGCCTAGTCTCCTATCGTGCCGTCCTTAAGCCGCTTTTTACGATACGGCCCGCGGGCCTTAATGCTGGCGATGGCACGTGCCACCGCGTCATCTATGGACTGTCGGGACGTTTTGACCCCCATCATGCGGTCAATGGCTTCACGGTCGTAGCGGGGGGAGCGCGGCCCCAGCGAGTAATCAGGCTTTGGCAAACGCCCCTGCCGCACCAAACGCGGCAGGGCATCTACGCGAACCGAAAGATAAGTCGCGGTAGCCTGAGGAGATAGCCAACGCGGTTGCAAGCCGTATTGCCCCGACATCACCAGCTTTCGACCTCATAGGCCGCGCCGGCCGCGGCGCTGGTGATCTCGACCGCTTGGCCCACGCATTGGTAGACCTGGCCGGCGGCGAGCTGGCGCGATGCCGCTTCGGTCGCTGGTGAGGCCACGGTCACATATTCGGCCCCAGCGCTGGTGTTCTGGACGAAGCAGCCGTGACGGCTGGTGCCAGCGGCGAGCGCCGTCTGGAATGTGCCGGCGGTCGTTACGGTGTTGCCGGTCTGCGTCACGGTCCCGGCCAGGCCGGGCACGGTAACGATTGCAAGGCCGCCGTCAGGCTGCGGGCTCGCTTCCAAGCCCCAGAACTGCCCCATTGCATCGTTCATGGTGACAGGTGGCGCCCCTACCCGCTCCTGCGCGTGGCCCGTGCCGGAAAGCAGGATAGCCGCGGCGAGCGCGGCGCCGATGAGATGGCGCTTCATGCGGCGCCTCCCTGGCTCATAGAGAGCGTGTCAGTCGGCCGCAGCGTCCCGACGCCGCCGTGCTCCTCGGCCAGCGCCACCGCCTGGTGCGCGCCGTCATCGAGCGGGACCATGTGCGGGCCCGGCTTGCCGGCATAGGTGATCTCCGCATCCTCTTCGAGGATACGATGCTCGCCGCCGGGCACAGGGCTCATGTAGGCTTTTTCAGTGAGGCGGTAGCGGCCGGTTGGCCAATCGATCTTCGCCATAGGCTTTTAGCTCCTTTTCAGTTTGGTTAACGGCCTCGCGCGGCGATGCGCGCGGCGACCTTGCGGATAAACTTCGGGTCGTTGCCGAGCCCCGTCCGTTCCAAAAATTCGGTAATGGACGGATCGACGGCGGCGGCTTTGCGGACCAGCTCGGCCGCGCCGTTGATCTTGGTTTCGTACTGGCTGCCCCAAAGCTGGCGCAGCTCCGCTTCGGCCGCGGCGGCGCTCGGCGGCGTGTAGCCGGGCTTCGCAGCAGCGGCGGCGTCTGCGAACAGCTCGCGCGCGACGGTCTGGCCAGCGCCAGCGGCAACGAACGCTTCGGCCAGCTTTGCTCTGGCCGCGTCACCCTCCGGGCTCTTGTCGGCGTGCGGCATGAACGTCGTGTGAAGCTGGATCTCGGCCGCGGTCTTGGCCGCCGCTTCGCGCCAGTCCACATGGCCGCGGGTCTCGACGCTGCTGCCGTAAAGGCTGGCGGCGGTTCGCTGCGCCGGTTCCTGTTCGGTCGCCGGCTGCTTGGTGTCAGCCGGCTGTCCACTACGGGCGTTGCTGTCACTGGCGCCCGGCTCCGCTGACGTCAAAGGCGCTGCGGCTGGTGCGGACTCAACCGGGGCAACGGGTGCAACTGGTGCCGGCTGCGCGGCGCTGGGGTATAACTTGCTGAGGTCCATAGGTGTCAGCCTTTCTTGCTGCAAACGCGGGTGATGCGCGGCACGGGGCGGTTGCGGTACTCCTCGGCCTGCACCTGCACGGCCTCGACATGCGAGCGCAGCACCGCCGAGACGTTCGGCAGTTCATCCGTGAGGCCACCGGGGGCGAATGCCTGGCCGAGTACGCCGAGCTTCACAAAACGATTAAGAATTGCCGCCTCAATGGTCCGCATCTGAATGTCGAACATCCATTGCGCATCGGCCGGGACGTGCGCGTGAATGACGCTGTGCACGGCGGCGTCGAGGCGCTTAACGCGATCAATTGAGGCGGCCACCAGATCAAGCGCGGTGTCGATAATCTCGCCGTGCTCAACCATGGCCGAAGCGAGCGCGCCGGCACGGTCAAACATCGTGCGGCGCGACTTAACGAGTCCTTCGGCATATTCCTCGTCGGCCTGGTGCTGCGCACGGGCAAGCGCGGCGCGCTTGTCGGCCAACCGTTCTTCCATGTCGACCAGATCGACACGGATGTTGCGGCGCTCTTTCAGCGCTCCGGGGTCGCCGTCCTCGCAATCGGCGCGCAACTCTTCGATGCGGGCCTTGGCGCGCTCGACCTGTCCGGCCAGTGTTTCGACCTCATCATTAAGCCGCCACGCGCGTCGGTTGGCGCCCTCGGCTTCGCGGGCGGCGGCAATCTTGGCGCGCTCCTCCGCTACGTGCTGCTGCCATTCGGCGTCCTGTTCGGCGGCCTGGCGCTGCGCTGCTTCGGCTTCTTCGCGCAACCGTTTCCTTGCGGCCATGGGCGTTTCGCGGATCGGCTGAAAGGCGGTGCTGTCTTTATTCATTGCTTTGCGTTCTTTGCTGTCTGTTGGTTAGTTACTGCCCTTACGGAGCAACTCCGTAGGTTGTCGGGTCGGCTTGCGACTGCACTTGCTGCTGCATGGAGGGCATGTCTGCCCATTTGAAACCGATCGGCTGGTTGTTCTTGCCCATCACGGGGATGAGCGCCCCGGTGTTGACGCTCCGATACGTCATGATCGCACCGTCATCCGTCGAGTTCATCACCCAGACCTTCGGTGCGTTGATGAGGTCTCGAAGCCTGGCATCTGCGACTTCGTTGCCCCGCGGGTACTGCGGCGACAGGCTATCCGGGGTCAGCGTGTTTTCGAGATAAAGTGTCGTATGATACGCCTGGCTGGCAGATCCGGGCGGCACGCGCAGATGGCCGTCGAAGTCGTATTTCGCGCCAATGATGCTGCCAACCGCCCGTTGTGCCGCAACGGCGGGATCGGCGCCCTGCATGACGTAATACTCGGCCAGAGTTTGCGCGCTGCTCCGAACATTGGCGATGGTGGCCGCGTTACCCGACCAGCCGGCAACAGCTGCTGTCTGCGCGAATTGCTGCAGCGTCGCGTCGTTCGCAAGGGCGGTCGTTATCTGCCCGGCCGCGCCCTTGCCGATCGCGGCTTCAAGCCCTTTGCCGGCACCGTTTGCCTGAATCGCTCGCACCATATCCGTGCGCGCGGCGGCCTGCGTCGGCATGTCCATCGCGGCCACCGTCTGGTATTGCGGCGGCAGGCCGGCGCGCACCAACTGCCCGTAGACCTGCGGCCAATCGGCGCCATAGGTCTGCGCCAGTTGGTCGGTCTGCGCGCCAATGTCGATCTGCGCCGGGTCGCCCTGGGTGATCCGCTGCACGATGCCCTTGGCTTCGCCGGCCGGCAGAAGGTTCTGCTGGTTCGGCGCGAGGCCAAGCTGGTTCTGCAGCGCCAGCGAAGCGCGCCCATAAGCCGTGAAGTTATCGCTGGTCGGGTTCGCCTGATACGCCTGCCACGCCTTCGACACGTTCGCGTCCTGCATGGTGTAGGTGGCCGGGTCGGATTGGATCGCCTGGTTCTGCGCGGTGATCTGCTGCTGCAAATAGCGCATCGCCAGCGCTTTCGTCTTGTCATCAGCGCCGCCAAAATCGGTTGCTTCGCCGGGCGTGCTGGTGCCGAGCAAATAGCCGGCCTTGCCCCGGATCGCGGTCAGCGTGAGGCCGGTGCCGTTCGCGGCGTCGGCCAAGATCTGCTGGCGCTGCGCGGGCGTGCCGAAGCGCGCGGCCTGCGCGAGCTGCCCGACCTGCTGAAACACGCTCAGGTTGTTGATCATCTCGTTCGCTTGGTCGGCCGGGTACGCGGCGCGTATCCGCCCTTCGGGTATCGCCACGAGCTGGCCGTTCAAAAGCTGCTGGCCGGTGGTCATATAGGCGTTCTGCGCTTCGGCCTGGTTCTGCCGGTTCAGGGCGTCCATGCGGTTCACCGTCTCCGTGCCCTTGGCGATGATCGCATTGTATGTGTCAGGGCCGAAGGCGGCGGCATCGGCCGTGATACGGTTCATGAGCGTGTCACGATCAACCGGGCCGCCATTGCCCGAAGCGGCGTTTGGATTGAGGCGCACCACGATCTGCCGCACATAGTCCTGCGTCTGCTGCGGCAACCGCGCAATAATCGCATCATCCGAAGCGCCGGGGCCTGCGGCACGCACCGCCGCCTGCACCGCGCCGGTCCCGGCATTGTAGCCGGCAGCGGCCAGCGCATAATCGCCGCCGAACGCCTGCAGGTTCTGCTGCAGATAGGCGTTGCCGAGCGCCCGGTTATATGTCGGGTCGGTGTTGAGGCGGTCCGGGTCCCACGGCAGGCCGGCGGCTTGCGCAGCCTGCGGGCCGGTGCCGGGCTCAACCTGCATGATGCCGACAGCGCCCTTGTCAGAGGTAAGCGGCTGGCCGTTCGGTGCGAACTGCCGCCCGCCGCTCTCGGTCAGCATGACGGCGTTACTGAAATCGTTAAACTGCGTCGTCTTTGCGATGGTGAGCGGTCCGTTATAGATCGCACCGTTCACCACGGCGGTCGCGGTGTCGCTGCGGCCAGCCTCGTCAAGCTGTTTGCCAAGGTCCGAATAAGTCTGGGCGTCCATCTCGTTGCGGTACTGGCTGTACAGAGATTGCGCTTGCGCAATGTTGCCGTCCGCCAGGTTCGCGGAAATGACGCCGCGCATCACCTTCCCGATCTGTGCCTGCGATTGCGCGTCGGTTTGGCCGGCGTCCCAGCCGTTGATCTGGCCTTGCTTGTCCACTTCACCGGCTATCCCGGCCAGGGTCTTAGCAAGTCCCGCAGTATCGTTGCGCTGTATCAGCGCGGTGCGGCCCATCTCCGCGATGGCGCCGTTAGATGCATCGACGCTCGCCACGCGGGTCTGATCGCCGTTGAAGCGCGCGGCGCTGTCCATCATGTAATCGAAGCGGCCGGACAGGCTTTGTGCGATCTGCGCCCGCATGAACGGGTTGGTTGCGCTGTTAAGCGCGGCGGTGCGGGCGTCTTGAATGGTCTGCTGAAAAGCCGGGTAGGCATCGACTGCCGCCTGCCCGGTCTTGGCGTAAAAGTCGCCGGCCGCCTTGTTGACCGCAGCAACCGCGTTCGTGGCGACGTTAGTTGCCTGGGTCTCGTCGCGAAGCTGCGCGTACTGTTCCAGCGTATCGGCCACCTGGGAGCCGGCTTGCTTTGTCTGGTCGCCCACGCCCTGAAGCGCCTGCCCGATGCCCGCACCAAATGCCTGGGGGCTAACATCGACGCTCTGGTAGTCGTTCGGCGCCGTCCCTTCCTGCTGAACGTCCGCCCGGAAATACGCTGGTACTTGTGCCATCAGCCGTTCACCTTGTTTGAGTTGGCCGCCACCAGATCAACGGCATTCGCTCGCGCCAGGGCCATCGCCTCCTTCGACGCGCTCTTGAAAATCTCCGCGGTGCGCTTGGCCGCATCCAACCACAACCCGACATATTCGAGGGTTTCACGCTTGATTGGCATGGTGTCCGGCAGCGCGGCGGCCTCGATGCGCAGCGCCTCCATCTTCTTGACGAGGCTCAGCATCTCCACGGACTGCTTCTCGGCGACTTCGGCCAGCGGGTAAAGTCCGTTCAACGCGGTCAGCGCATTGCTCGATGCGGTGTCGAATTGGTTTTCAGATCGGTTAGCCTTTTTCGAACGTTTCGCTGTTATGCTCAAAGTTTCGCCTTTCAGATCGGAAAAAAGTTTTTTTAAAGAGCCGACGTTGCGGCTTGGATTTGACGGGGGCGGCGCTGCGTGTTCACCGTTCCGTTAAGGAACGCCTCAAAAGTGCCGAACATTGTGGCGCTCATATGGAAATTGAGAGCCGGCCGGTATCGGCGAAAACGACTTTCGCGCCGGCTGCCGTTTCCATCCCGGCCTAACCGGGTCGGCGATAGCGCAGCAGCATCAACATGATGTGCGGGCAGCGCAGCAGCGGCCACACCGATGCGGTTGCGTACGCGAGGCATGCAAGCGCGATCAGCGCCATGGCGGTGCGTCCCTTGCGTCGGTTTTGCGTCTCGATTGTACAATGCGGACGTACAACGGCGCGTCACAACCGTTGCGACATGCGCGTTTCTGCGGTTTTCCTGGCTGTTAATGGCGGAAATGACCTCTGTCGAACCCATCAGATGTAGTCCTCGACACGTTCCGCGGTACCTTCGATCAGAGCGGCTTCTGGCGCCTCGCCTGCTGCCACGGCCACAACATCCCGCGCGGCCAGCCCAAGGCGCTCCTGTGCGGCTCTCATGCGCTTGGCGAGCGTTTCCGACTTGCTCTGATCCTCGACCACAACGGTCGTGGAGAGGCGCGGCTTTTCATAGGGCAACGCGGCTACGGCGGCCTGGTAGCGCATCACCAGTGGAAACTCATCATTGCGGTAGATCGCTTGCAACAGGCTGTGCGCGTCCAACTTGTTCGCTCCCAACGCGGCCTTGAGTTGATCGTTGGCTAGCATGAGCGCGCGGTTCAATTCCGGCAGCGTAGCCGGCCTTCCCTCGTTATTTCCGCTTTTGCCGGGCTTAAACGGCATCACTGCTCCGATCTGGCGTCTATGGGTAGCTACGCATTGATATTTCGAGTCGCCGACAAAGCTAACACAGATTTAGCCCGCTTGAATACTGTAAAGTTCTATGCACTCGAGAAACCTTGTGTAGATTACACAGCCTTCTACCAGCATCTACAACACCACTTCACCATTCTTCTAACTTTTCGACCGCATCGAAATGAAGCAATGAAGCGACGTTTTAGCTCTTAGGCCAGCGGGCGTTGACGTGCTCGTTAAGATGAAACGTGAAACGCACATGAAACGCACAAAAAACGCTATGAAACGGTTTCACTTCGCACCCCTGAAAGTGAAACGGATGAAACGGGGACCCTAGGACCCGTTTCATCGTTTCATCGAAGCGCCGTTACGTTGTGGTGTTTTTGCCTGCTCTGGTAAGTCAGGCGGTTGCGGCATTTTCCGGCAGGTTTATGCCCGCGAAGTCTTTGAGCGCCTTCGCCTGCTGGTCCTCGGGCATGGCCGCCGCGGCTTTGAGCCAGACCATCCCGCCCTTAATTTCAATGTGCCCGTCTTCAAGCAATTCACGGACGGCGCGGTCGCTACCGCTGCGGCGGGCCCGCTCACTATCGGACGCACAAACGCGGCGGTTCTCGCGCAGCGTTTCACGCCAGGCCGTTTCACTCACGGCGCGTGCCCCGGAACCGTCCGGCGCTTCGGTGTCACTGGCGCTGCTCATATCGCGGAGGTCATCGAGTGCCGCCGCTTGCGACCGTGACAGCTTCTTGCCGGGGCGCATCGCCGACGCATCGACTTCGGACGCAATAGGCGCGGTGATCGGGTCGCCGTCCTCATCGGTGCCGAGCCGTTCAACGTCGATCCGAAAGGCCAGCGGGTGATCTGGCGAGCCGTTCCTGTTCTTGACCAGCTTGCCGGCGACCAGCTTTGCCTCTTTCCGCTCGACCAGCAGCGCCACGTCGAGAGCGCCTTGCAGCACGCTATGCCCGCGAGCTGTCACGCCTTCGTCTTTGCTGTTGTGGTGAACCACAAGACACGCGGCGCCCGTATCGGCGATCTGGCGCAGGAAATGGACAACAGCGCTCATGTCCTTGCCGCTGTTCTCGTCGATGCCAGGAAACGCCGCGGCCAACGTGTCGAGGATGACGAGCGCCGGCTGTTGCTCGGCTACCAAATCCATCAGAGCATCGCGCCAATCCGGGCTCGTCAGCGGTCCAAGGCCGCCGACCAGCATAAACTCGGGCGCAGGACCGTGCTTACGCCGAAGCGCGCGGACACGCTCACGCATCCCCTTTTCGTCCTCAGCGCAAACATAGAGCACGCGGCCGGGGCGAACACGCTTGCCGAACAGCCTGCGACCTTGCGCGACGGCATAGCCGAGATGCGGCGCCAGGATAGACTTGCCGGCGCCCGGCTGGCCGTACAGAGCGCCGATGTCGCCATGGCTTAACAATTCCTTGACGAGATAGAAACGGGACTGTGCGGCCTCGCAATCGTCCGGGGACAGCAGGCGCAATTTGCGCGCCGGCCGCAGCGCTGCGTCGATCTGGGGCGCGATGATCTGCACGCCGCCGAAATAGGCTTCGGGCGACTTCTCGCCTTCGCCGCGCTGGGCGTAGGCATAAGCGTTCGCCACCTTCTGGCGCAGCTCGTCAACCGGCCACGGCGGTTCGCATTGCTCGTTCCAGTCTTCCAGCAACAGCTCGAGCGCCGTTGCTTCTGAAACGCCGCGGTCGCGCACCTCGCAGATCGTCCGAAAGGTATGATCGTCACCGCCCTGGCCTTGGAAGGCCGGCATACGATCGGTCAGGAACGCGCGCACAGCGGCGATCGCGTGCGGCGTGTCCAATTCGGCCGATGCGGCGCGCTCGGCCTTCCCGCCCGGTGCCTTCAGCCTCGGCCGCACCACATCCGGGATCGGCGCCAGCGGGGCATCCGCCACCAGCTCATAGGCCCCGCCGTCGATCGTGGAGCCTGGCGCAAGCACATAGCCATGGTGGCCGCGCGTATCGACATCAGGCGCGATCGTACTTGCGGTGTTGGCGAACGCCTCACCTTCGGCCAGCCGGTAATAGAGATGATAGCCGCCGGTTGGCGTGCGGACCGTGAGCGTATCGAACTTGCCGCCGATCGCCTCATAGCTCGCTTGGCCGCGCTTGCCTTCCTTGTTGTCCAGATCAACCACGAGGAGCCGGGACGTATCGACGCCGACATTGTAATCACGCTCTAGGCCGGTGATCGGGCAGGTCCAAAGCGCTTTGACCTTGACCGCGTCACTCGTGGCGACGTCATAGAACGCATCGTACAGCGGAATCTTGGTGTTTTCGTGAAGCGGAAAGACTGGAAAGCCGCGGCGGGCCCATTGCAAGGCCGCATTAAGTTTAGCCATCTTCTTGAACCCCAATTCGGAGAAGCGGCGCGGGGCCTCCAAACCCGCGGCGCAGTCGTTTCGTTAAGCCAGAACCCCGGTTTCATCCTCGATCACCGGCCACGACTTGCGGTTCGGCCAGGTCACAAGATCCGGCCATGCGTCCCATACGCCGCGCCGCATCTCATCGGCGAACGCGCTACGGTCGCTTGGCGGAATGCGGAGAATTCCGGGGATGCGTACATGCCCAGATCGCGTGAGCACGGGAATCTCAAGGTGATAGCCTTTCGGCAGCCCGAGGGACGGCCCGTATGCGTGAATCGCGATGTGCGACTCTTCGCGCATCCGATCCGCAACAGTGAGCCGCGGCTTCCGCGCCGGCTTCAAGGCCAGCGCCAGCAACGCCCGGGCGCGCTCCTCGGCCTTCGCGACACGATCGACGAGATTTGCGATGGCGTCGGGGCCCATGCGGTGCCGGAGGCAAAACTCCAGCAGCGCGGGGGATGGTGCGGCGGCGTTCATTCGGCGCCCCCATTATCTTTCCGGCGAAACGTGATCACGTTGCTAGCCGTGGCCGGCGCTGCAGGCCCAGGCGCCGCAACTGGCTTCGGTGCATCCGGCGGCGTCGGCAACCCGCCAGCGGCGCGCAGAGCGTCAATGATCTGGTCGCGCTGCGGGTGTTTGGTAACCAATGGTGAATCGGATTTATCGAGCATTTCGACCTCGTAAAAAAAATGCAAGGCCGACGCGTGACAATTCGAAACCGATAAGGTACACGAGAGCTGCGTGTGTTGTTGGTTTTGTAGTCTCTATGGCTCCCGTGTCCGTCGGTTCGTTTGCGTCACGAGCCGGCGGATTTTCTTTTAGGCGGCGTCACGCAGGCCAAGGAACTCCTCGACGCTGGCGATCTCGATCAGGCGCTTGGTTCCGGCTTTCGTGCTGCGGATTTGGCCCGCCTTCAACCATTTATAAATGAGCGCGATGCTCACGCTGTAGCGCTTCGAGATGTACGCGGGCGGCGCGACAACGGCTTCAACGTGCGTAGGCTTCGGTCCTGGCATTTGGTAACTCTCCTATTGCGGTGGCGGGCCATCAAAGCCCGTGTAAACGCACTAGAAACTGATTCTGGACCGGTCGCCACAAACTTAAAGTGCCGGGGTTATTGTCCTTCCTTTTTCGCCGGGCCGCCTAGAATGCTGTGCGGCGGGGTGTCGCCCGACACAAGCTCGCCCCACGCTTCCTCAAGCCGTCGTATTTCCGCGCGTCTCTTGGCACGGGCTTTCAGCAAGCGATCGATCTGCTGCCGAATCGCATCATCGCTATTCCCAAATTCGCCGGGCTTTTCCCGGTTCAACCGCTGAGCAATTTCGCGCATGATCGTGCCCCGCCGCTTTTCCGGTGCCTTCTGCTGCTCCCCGTCATAGAGGCGCAACAGCTCTACGTCACGTCCGGGGTTAGTCGGTCCCGGCGGACGGTGCGCTGGCCTCTCTGCAAGCTGGGCGAACACTGCGCGCGCCTTCGCTTCGTCGATCCGCGCCATGTATTCAAAAAGCATGCGGGCCGCTTGCTCAGCCTTTTCCAACTCACTGCCATCGGCCGTGATGAGCGTCCACTCTGGGATTTTAAGCCAGGGATGCTGGGGGCTCTGTGCAAATTTCATCTTAAGCCGCCTCACCGCGGGACAATGCGACGACATTGCCGCTCGCCGGCTGGCCGCAAAATCTTGCCCATGCGGCCATCAAATGCTTGCGGCGCTCCATCAAGTCTCCGCGCTGGTAAGCCTGCTGCACCTTGTTGCCGAGCGTGTGAGCCAGCGCCGCCTCTGCAATGTCGGATGGCTGGCCGGTCTCGCCTGCCCAATCGCGAAAACAACTTCTAAAGCCGTGCGCCGTCAGGTCGCCGCGCTCCATCCGGCGCAGTACGGCGGTCAGCGACATATCTGAAAGCGGTTTGCCCGGCTTCATGCCGGGGAATATCAGACCGGCCGGATCGCGGGGCAGCTTCGACATTTCGGCCAGGATGGCCAGCGCCGGCTCGCTCAACGGCACGCGATGTTCCCGGCCGGCTTTCATGCGGCTGGCCGGTACGGTCCACACTGCGTTTTCCAAATCGATTTCCGACCATGTCAGGCCGCGCACCTCGCCGCTGCGGCTGGCGCACAAGATGCCGAAGCGCAACGCCATTGCGCTGACACCCGCCTGCCCTTCCAGCTTCGGCATAAAGTCGCCGATCTCGCGCCAAGGCAGCGCCGAATAGTGCCGAACAGTCTTAACGTCGGAGGGTTTCGGCAGCACGTTTTGCAGGTGCCCGTGCCAGCGCGCCGGGTTCGGAACCTCGCCGTTGCGCCAGCCGTGGGTGTTCGCATAGTTCAAAACCGTCTCGATGCGACCCCTCACCCGGCTGGCGGTTTCGTTCTTCTCGCTCCAGATCGGCCGCAGGATATCCAGAACGTGCTTGGTCTCAATCGCCGCCACGGCCAGCTTGCCGATCTTTGGGTTTGCGTAAGCCTCGATCGTGGCGAGCCATTGCTTCCCGTGCTTTTCGTTCTTCCAGCCGGCTTTTCTGTCGGCAACGTACAGCTCGGCCACCGCCTTAAACGTCTTGTGCTCGGCCTCGTTGGCCTTCTCTTCCTCGACGCGCTGCGCCTGGCGCGCCTGCGCCGGGTCCTTGCCCTCATCCAGCAGCGCCCGCCACTCGGCGGCCTTCTTGCGCGCGTCGGCAAGCCCGGTGGCCGGGAAGGCTCCGAGCCCGAGCCAATGCGGCTTCTTGTTCCGGCTGTACCGGAACAGCCACGATTTGCTGTGTTCGCTGCGGACGTTCAAATAGAGGTTTTCGCCATCGCGATACCGGCCCGGCGTCTTAAGCGCCTCGATCTTCTTCTGCGACAGCTTGTTAATTTCGACCATAGGCGCGATCCCTGTTGTACGTTTGTTGTACAATTGCGCGCTGGTTCGCGGTAGTCAAGCGTATAACGCTGTAGAAACGAAACCTCCTAAGTGTTGGATTTCATAGGGCCAAAACGAATGGAGGTAGAGGTCTGTAGAAGCCGGTTCTACAGACTGTCTCTCCGCCACAACTCATTGCTATAAAACGGTTTTATGAATTTTGCTCCGCGATAGGCGCGCCGCATGGGCCTTCGACGGCAAAACGACCCCAGAGATTTTGTCCCACCCATGCGGTTGGAGCCTTCAAAACCCATTTGTCTCTGCCACCCAGGGGCGAGGTTCGGATTCCTGTGCAGTGCGATCACTGGCCGAATCGGGGCTTAGGGCCACAAAAGTCCATAATTGCACTCCATTTGGGGCTCGGTTATCGGCTGATTTTGAGGGCCCGACGCTGTTCTGCCCAACTGCATGGCAGCGGCCGCCCGCGCGTCAGTGACGCGACGGTCAGCTCGACGGGATGGGTGCCCTCGACAATGGCCTCTAAGAGGTCAGGTGCCAGGAACGCCAAAGGCAGCAGGCGTGATACGTAGTTGGGCGTGCAAGCTTCGCGCTTGGCAATGGCTGCCATCGAACCCGTTTTACCGGATCGCAGCTCCGCAAACCATGACCGCGCTTGGGCAATTGCCTTTATCAAGGTGGCATCTGTCCTCGTCCTTGCTGCTCCCCTCGCCGCCGATAAACCAGTCATCGCACGGGACGCCTGACCCGAGATGACCAGACGCATCTCTTGCCCGCGCCGACGGAAGTGCAGCGGAATTGTCCAGGTGATGTGCCCTTGGTTGTTGGGTCTTGAATTCTGCGTGGGTGCTAACGCCGCCATTACCCGATCTGACTCATTCATTAGTCCAACGGCTTGATGTCTAATATTTATAACCAGCCGTCGACTGTGGACTTCGACCCGGTGGATAAGTTCCGCAAGAGGCTCGCCACGATCAGTACCGGAGGTAAGATGAGCTCGTTGCCTTGTTGCCGCAGCCAAGGCAACAGCTACCTGATCGGTTTCTACCTGATTATCTTTTAGGATGGTCATCAGCCGGTGCGGGTCCCCGAGCAAGCCAGATACCTCCGTGGCTACGATGTTTTCGAGCGCCGCGGCGGGGATCCGCCAGTCGAGATTTTCTGAGGCCGCAGCTTTGATGCCCCTGATCAGAGACTGCGAGACGTAATACCGGTATTGGCGGCGCTGCTTTCTTGCGTAGGTGGGTGTCGGGCGCTTGCCGTGCTCATCGAATAATTTCCCGGTCAGAAATCCCGCACTCGTTGTGGTTCGATGTTCGCGGCGATTCACCGCGTTGTGCTGCAGCCGGCGCTGAACGGCATCCCAAAGCGCTTGATCGATGATCGGCTGATGCTGACCGGGATAACAGTCCCCCTTATGTCGGGTCAGACCGATATAAATCGGGTTGGCGAGCAGCGCGTAAAGCGCGCCGCGTTGTAATGGCACGCCCCCGACAATTTTACTGTTGGCCAAAGGCCTGATTTTAGAGATGACGCCAACGTTGCAAAGTTCCTCCTGCAGCAGTCGGACGCAGCCAAGGCGCAAATAACTCTCAAAGATGTGCCTGACGGTTTTGGCTTCGGCTTCGTTGATGACCAGTTTCGGTCCTTCACATCATAGCCAAGCGAGAGCCGGCCGCCCATCCACATCCCCTTCTGCTTGGACGCGGCGATCTTGTCGCGGATGCGTTCGCCGGTAACCTCCCGCTCGAACTGCGCGAACGAGAGCAAAATATTCAAGGTCAGCCGGCCCATCGATGAGGTCGTGTTGAATTGTTGGGTCACGGCCACAAACGAGATCCCTGCTCGGTCAAACAGGTCAACGATTTTGGCAAAATCGGCCAAGGACCGCGTCAGACGGTCCACTTTACAGACCACCACGATATCGATTTTGCCGGCCTTGATATCCGCCATCAGGCACTGCAGCGCGGGGCGTTCCATGGTGCCTCCCGAGAGGCCACCATCATCATAGGCGTCTTTCACGCGTTTCCAGCCCTCGCCCGCCTGGCTGCGGATAAAGGCTTCACATGCCTCGCGTTGCGCATGGAGGGAGTTAAACTCCTGTTCCAGCCCCTCCTCCGAGGATTTACGCGTGTAGATGGCGCAACGGCGCAGCGACGGTTTGGTCTTTGTCATGGTTCTTGACCCACCAGCGAGGCCATGGGCGCAGTGCCGTCTACGCCGTTGGCAGCGCCATTCTTACCGGGCGTCGGTCGCAAGCCAAAGAACAAAGGACCTGAGCGGTGGCTTCCGGTAATCCGCCAAGCTACCGCGGATAGCGAACGGAAGCGCTGACCACGATACAGCACCCCCTCCCCCAGCACCTCCACTTCATGGACTATGCCATTCCATTCACGCAGGAACTTGGTCCCCGGACGAATGGGGACGGAGGCTAGCGTGGTTTTATCATGCGAACTCCCTTCAAGCATCCTTGCAACAGCCGGCTTCAACCCACCAAATGCCTCCGCCTGCAAGCCATACGCGACGGCATATTGCAGCAGCACCCGACTGACCTTGGCCGCCGGCTCGGTACCATAAAGCCTGCGCCAACGCCGTTTCAGCTGGGCACGATCAAGGTTGGGCAGGCTCGCCAATTCTTTGGCGAGCCGCACCTCAGCATTTGGTCGTCGGATTTTCTGGCACCCGTTCATCGGCCGATCTCCACTGGGGCACCACACACGCGAGCCGGACTTATCCAAAATGCTGGTTAATTTTCTTCGATCGTCAGACATCCGAACCCGCACACGGCGACAACTCAACAGACGACCGAATAAATTGACGCACCACCATCTGTGCCGGCTTGGCGGACGACCACAAATCCCGCCTTGCGCAGACCCGTCAGCGATGCACGCACGGTATGCGGCAGCCATCCCAAACGATCAGCCAGCTGTGGCACAGTTGCCCCTTCCGGGCGCTGCAGAAGGCTGAGCAATACGGCCTTTTTGGATTTAGATACCGTATCAACTGGTGCAGATTTTTGCTTTTCTGCCGCTGCCGTCTGCGACGGTACATTTTCCGTCACATCAACCTTTGTGGACAGAGGCTGGCACTGACCTGGCTTAAGAACCCGCTTCTTGTGGCTCGGCGCCTGCGGGCTTTGCCGGGTTTGACCGTGTTTTCTCATCATGGTGTCTCCGTGTTCGGGAGCCACCTCGATCGCGGCTCCATCACCGGCACAAGCCCGGGCGGGGCCGGGCAACTGGAGCATTGTTACCACCAATGCTTGCTTTGACGCAGAAGTCGAGCGGAAAGTGACGATTTCAACCAACGTCCATCACGGCAAGTTACGCGTTGAACGGCACGGCGCCTTTGCTGGGGTTCTGGCTCTAGCGCCAAGCAAAACGCAAAACATCCGCACGGCTGCGGACGGCTCTGTGTCTGTTCTGGTTGAGCAGGCTAAGTTGGTTGTGGGGCACGCAGGGGTATAGAGGTATCCAAAAATAGAGCCACCTTTGCCACTACCCCTGCTAGTCTGACGCCTTGGTTTCTGCGCCCACTCGATCATGCTGGATCGGAGATTGGTGATGTGGTCCGAACTTCTGATTGCGACCGAAGCTGCCCGTCAGTTCCGCAAACCCGTTGCCATAGCGCGGCAAGGCAGCTTCGAGCGAGAAGCGCGTGACGGTCGGCAGCAACATGGCGTTGGAGAGGCCGTGCGGCACGTGGAAATGCGCGCCGATCGGCCGCGACATGCCGTGCACCAAAGCGACGGAGGCGTTACAGAAAGCCATGCTGGCCTGCGTGGCGCCGAACATCATCGCCTCGCGCCCCGCGGCGTTTTTCGGCTATGATAGGCGGTGCGCAGATTGGCGCCGATCAGACGCATGGCGGAGATGGCCAGCGGATCGGAGAAGCCATTGGCCCGGCGCGAGACACAGGCTTCCAGCGCGTGGGTGAAGCTGTCGATGCCGGTATCGGCGGTGATGCGCGGCGGCACGGAGAAGGTCAGTTCGTAATCAACGATCGCGGCGAGCGGCATGGCGCCGAGCCCGGCGTCAGGACGCGCCTCAGATTCCATCGATTGTCCATCTTGTGTCAGCGGGGTTTGGTGCACCGATCGTGCCACCATCAATCGAGCATATCCACGCCGAAGGCGTTGTTTATCTGCGGATTGACGGTGATGGTCCCCGCGCCCCCATCGGCCTTGCATACCGGCAGGAAGTTCAAACAGCGGTTATCCGTAATCGCTCTGGCCCGGCGAAGTTCCAGTCTCTTAAGTTGCTCAAACTAAATCGGGTCTGAAGCCCGCCAGATCGCAGCGCCTCGCCGGGCAGCATGCCGCAGCCACTGTTTCTATACCGCACTGGCGGGGCTCCGCGAGGCTGTGTCGCGCGATGACGCTGGACACGCGACATCGCTCACCAACGGGTCCATGGCACGACCGGCATGGCGCCCGGGAGAGCGGCCGATAGCTGGTCCGCCCTTCGTGGGATGCAGAGTATCAACCGCCGCCCGGTATCGCCCCAAGCCGAGTTAGGTAGGGGCGATCATGCTGCCACCTTCAGCAGCAACCTTCTCTGCGGGGGCCAATTTGGCGGGGGGTGCATCTGCGGCTTTTGCTGGGTCCGGGTTGTAGGTCACATACAGCGCCAGGCCGGTGCAGATCACACCGCCGAGAATGTTGCCTATGGTGACGGGGATCTGGTTCCAGGTAAGCCACTGGCTGACGGTGATCGGCGCGCCCAGCATGATCGCGGTCGGGATGGCGAACATGCTCACCACGCAGTGCTCGAAGCCCATCACCACGAAGGCCATAATCGGCAGCCAGGCGGCAACGATCTTGCCGATCACGCTGCGGGAGACCAGCGTCATCACGGCGGCGAGAGACACCAGCCAGGTGGCAAACACACCTTTGGCCAGGGCGGTCCACCAACCGGCCGCGCCGGCATGCAGATAGGGCATCACCTTGGCCATGCCGAGCGCCATCACCTTGGCGCCGACCGGGTCAGGGGATTCGGTGAAGAACTTCGTGCTGATGGCGGCATAGAGAACGCCGTAGGCCAGCGCGCCGATCAAATGACCGATATATACAAACACCCAGTTGCGCAGAACCTGACCGAGACTGACGCGGCCCGCGAAGGCTGCAAATGGCAGAAGCGCGCAATTGCCGGTGAAAAATTCCAACCCCAAAAGCGAGAGCAGGATGAAGCAGAAAGGAAACAGCACGTGGCCGACGAGCCCGTTGCCGCTCAGCACCCCGGAGGTGACATCCACGGTGATGCCCAAACTCACCAAGGCGCCGGCAAGCGCGCCGCGGATGAGCATGTCGGTGACGCCAAGCTTCGCCTTCCTTATGCCGCTATCGCAGATCGAGTTCGCCAATTCGAGGGGCGGAACGTAATCCATGGTCATTTCCAATATCAATGGGTCATTGTGCGACGAGACGGTGTTGCTTCAGCCGCCAGGGCCGCTTTGAGTTGCAGCACGCTCGGCGTCACGATCGGAATGAAGGCGGCCTCGTGCCAGCGACGGCCGAACTCCGCACCGGGCGATCTCAGAAAAGCTCGACCTCCCGTCGCCTGAAGCTCGAGCCCCACGGCATGTCCGATAATGTCGGCAAGGGCGATGCGAATGCGAAACAGCGTCGCTGGCTCACTCTCAAATGCGCCGCTCCGCAGGCCATCCCGGAGCATGCGTTCCTGCTCTGCCAGCATCGCGTCCAGTTTGGCCAGAGGTTCGGTCAACGCCTCGCGCCCTGTCCCAACGCCACGGCGCGCCTCGGCGAGCGCGCGCCGCGCCAGGCCGATCGACATGCCGCATTGCAGCCCAAGAAATGCTGGCCGCACCATCGGCAGCCATGCACCGGCATCATCGTGGATGACCCGCTCCGTACCGACCTGGACTCCGGAAAGCGAAACAGCCGCCGTGTTGCTCGCGCGCAGTGACAGTAGGTCGAGGTCCGCGGAACGGACGAGTCCGGGATCGTCGTGCGCCAGCGAAATGACGAGCGGGGTCGCGCCGTTTTCTCGCGCCACAACGGTGGCCACATGGAAGCCTTGCGGGCGCAGATTGGTCACCCAAGGCAGCTTGCCATCCAGCGCAAGACGATCACCCTGCGTGCGCGCGCAGACCTGCAACTCAGCGAGACCGGAAAGGAATTTCATCGCATTGGAGAGGCCCGTCGCACCAGCAGCACGCCCTGCGAGCAGATCCGGCAGCTGCCTGTCGCGCAACGCCGCATTCGGGCTCTGGAGCAGATACTCGATGTAAGTGCGATGACCCCAAAGCACGAAACCAGCGGCCAGTGAGCGTTCAGACACTGCGGCGATCGCCTCGACGCCGTCTGTCACGTCACCGCCATCGCCGCCCAGCGCTTCCGCCACGCCGACGCCGGGGAGGCCGGCGGCGGCGAGGCGCGGCAATAGTTCCGCGGCTAGGTCCGTCTCACTGTCGAGGCTGGCCGCGTGCGTCTCCAGCCAGGCAAAGAGTTCGGCGGCGCATGGTATGAATGTCGCGCTCATTCCGCGACGGCAGCGCTCACGCCATCCCAACGATAGGGTTCCAGCTGTGCATTGAGCGGCGGACCGGCAAGATTGTTGGCGAAATTGCACAGGGTCGCGAGGCTAACGCCGAGCACCACTTCGAGCGCCGCCTGGTCAGTGAAACCGAACGCCTTGAATGCCTTAAGCTCGGCATCCTCAACGCGACCGCGCGTGGCGATAACCGCCTTTGTAAAGCGCGCGACAGCCTCCAGGCGCGCATCCGGCACATGGCCGAGATTGCGCAGCGCCTCGACCGTCGCCTCATCAAGTCCCGCCTGCTTATAGGCCACAGCCGTATGGCCGGCGACGCAGAAGCCGCAGCCATGGGTCGCGGCAGCGGTGATTTGCACCACCTCGCGTTCGGCGAGAGACAGCGACGAACGCGCGTTGATCCCGGAGACGGTCAGATAGGTTTCCAGCGCGACCGGCGCGTTGGCAAGCACGCGGAGCAGATTCGGCAAAAAGCCATTGCGCTTCTCTGCCGCCTCCAGAGATTGCCTTGAAGCCTGGTCAGCATCATCGATCGTGCGAAGTGGAAGTCTGCTCATAATGTTAACTCCTCAGTAGATTTTCGGTCGCGCCGGCGGTGCTGAAACACGAGCAGGAAGATCGGGTCCAGGGCACCGGAAGCACACCTATAAGAAAATAATTTTTTGTATCTACGCAATATCGACCGCACAATAAAAATAACATTCTACCGATTGATAGAAATACAGCGGATTTTATCTCAATTTTAAGCTTCGATGACCCACAGCTTTTTCCTTTCGCTGAGCGCCCCCGGATCTCTGGAGGCTCCCAAGGAGAATGGAACTATGGCGAGCAGACGAACCCGTTTCCACTTCCTCCCGCGCAGCAGGCCGGGCGATGAACAGGCTATGGGCCGTCTCATCCCCGCGTGTGAACTTCCTTTGAGCGCCTCCGCGATAACGCGCTGTGGCGGCAAGCGTTCCGGGATATTCCTGCGGACAGCCTCGATCAGCCTAGGTTGCCACGCTTATTGACATACAATATGCCATTATGCATGGACTTGAATGGAAGAGGGCATTTTGACGAATGTCAGTGACCATCGTCCCGCCGCCCAATAGCCGACCGGCCCGAAGTTGCCTATTCGTACCCTCACAGACTTCGCCATTCCTGGCTCTTATCCCAAGCCGATCACTGAGACCGCGTGCAACCGGCGCAATACCGCGGGCTGGCCCGCGGTATTGCGCCGGAATGATGCGCATAAGCGACACCGGCACGGCCAAACGTCACGCCGGCCAATCGCGAGCTTATTTTCAAGGAAAGCCCTATGACGTCGATGCATAATCTCCAGGTACAATCTCAGCAGCCACAGCCTGCTCCCGGTAGCTTCTACAGCCTGGAAATCACCGGCAAGGGCATCGCGCAGATCGAAGAATCGAAAAATGAAATTCCGCCTGGCGCCCCGGTCAATATCGCGTTTCTGGGCAATGAAGACCATCGGCAGCGCATCGCCGCAGCGCGCAGGATCCGGGAGTGCGGCCTCGAACCGGTGCCGATCATTTCAGCGCGGCGTCTCGGTTCCGAGCAGGACCTCGATAATCTCCTCGCAGGCTTGATCGGTGAAGCCGGTCCGACGCGTTTCGTCCTCGTGGGCGGCGATCCGGTGACGCCGGCCGGTCCATACGCCGACTCTTTGAGCCTTTTGGAAAACGGCGTCCTTCAGCGCCACGGTATCCGCCACGTCGGTATCGTTGGCTATCCTGAGGGGCATCCAAAGATCGATGCTGACGCGCTTTGGCGCGCCTTGCGATGGAAACTTGCCTTTCTGAAGAACGCTGGATGCTCAGTCGAAATCACGACCCAACTCTGTTTCGATGCCGATGCCATCACGCGTTGGATCGCCGAGCTGCGCAGTGAAGGCATCCACACCTTGGTTAGGATTGGCGTCCCGGGACCGGCGAATATCGGCACCCTTCTCCGATACGCGAAACAGTTCGGCGTGGTCACGTCAGATGAACACCTGCGGAAATACAGTCATTCGTTTACCGCGCTCCACCAGCATGTCACCCCAGATCGCTTCCTCGCGCAACTCGCTCATAGCATGCGAGGACGGAATCTCGGCTCCACACTCTATCACCTTTATCCATTTGGCGGCATTCCGAGCGGCGTTAGGTGGATGAATCGCCATGTATCTCATATCGGCACCACCATCGCCTAGATCCTCCTAGGTCTGGTACGCGACCGAGCGGCACTGGCGGAGGAGTGCCTTTCTAATGGGGGCTCTTAAGTCAACCTTCTTTTTGGAGTGCTGAATGCCGCCTCTGCCCCGCCTTCATCGCGTGATCAACCAAATAATCGGTGCGCCAACGATAACGCCAAGCAGCCTAGAAAGCGTTACGAGTGCTGCGGTCGGTCCTACCAAAATGAAAGCAACGACGGCTAAACCGATCACGTATAGGCCCGCCAGGACTGCCACAGTCACCAGTAGCGCTTTCTTGTTCATCTATGCTCACCTTAACCTTGCCCTTCCTCGGGCCCGTTAAAAAGCGCCTTGTCCGCTGCGGCGCCCGCCTGCCCGCGGCGCCGCTAAACGCTGGCGGCATGGCCGAGCGTCTTTGTTTCATTTCTCGACCCCGTCACCCTTCAAACCTGCATTTCCATCAATTTGTCGGCGATCTGCGTGCGGGTCTCCATGATCTGTGCGAGGAGCTGCCGCACATCGTTTTCAGGCAATCCACGGCCCGGCTGCTCGTTCAGCCATGATTTCAATAGCCCGCCCAGACGCACCAGATCGCCGCCGAGCTTCAACAGGCCATAGACTTGCTCCGTGTCGAGGATCGACTTCGGCTCGTACCCTAAACCGAGCGTCCGCAAGTAGGCCGACGTGGACAGGCCTTTGGCCGCTGCGTTGCGCTCAATCGTCACCCGCTCTTCTGGCGTCATCAAAACCGGGAAGGGCCTTTTTCCGCGCCCGCGGATGTCCGCCGAGCGGGCGTTTTGGTCCGTATTCATGGTATCCAACTTCTGTTGGGTGCGCTTCACCAGTTCCTCCGATGTCATCAAACCGGAGGGCTTTTTGTCGCGCCGGCGACCATTTACCGAGCGCGCAGCTTGAGCCTTATTCGTCGTATCAAACATCTTTTGAACGCGCTCCATGCGCTCTTCTGGGGTCATCAAAACACGAAAACGATTTTTGCCGCGCGGCTGGGTATTTGCGGAGCGGGCGGCTTGGTCTTTTTTCATGGTGTCAAACCTCTTTTGGACGAGGGAGAGAGTGCGGCCCAGCCATGAGATCACCACTCCCGGCGTCAAAGCGTTAGAAACTGACCGCTTTTTTGAAAAAAACGGCGCAAAAACTTTTGCCTCCGCTGGGCCTGAGTCCGTGTCAGCGACACCGCCCATGGCCCAGCATTCCAAGATTTTCGCTTCGTTTTGTTTACAAAAAGAAGCCTTTTCCTTCACTTCTCTAGTGATGAACCGCCATTGCGGAAATACGGCCGCGGAACACCCAGATCTGATAGGCGTTGTACATGATCATGATCGGGAAGAAGCCGCCCATCGTGAGGGTGAACTCGAAGATTGAAGTCATCGGGCTGGCGCCCGAATAGATCGTCCAGGTCCCGGGCACAATCCACGGATAAAGGGTCGCCATGAACGCGATCGCCATGATCGTCAGCGCCACCGTGAACCAGATCAGCGCCTTCAGATCCTGGTCACGGTTGGCGGCGGTGCGTATCTTGACGGCCGCGCCGATCACGGCGAGCAGGACGATACCCCAGATCCAAAAATCCCGCCCCAGCCATTTATGCGCCGCCCAGGGGAAGATCACTGCGCTGAACACGATCGTGATGATGGCCACCGCCAGCGTCAGATAGGAAATCACATTGCTCCACTTCGCGGCCTGGCGACGGATCGGCTCGCCGTGCTGGAAGCGGGCGCGGACGAACAAGACGCCGCCGAGCGTCACCGCGACCACCGCGGCGATGCCGGTCCAGATGCTAAAGGGCGAGATGAAGCGCAAGGCGCCGCCCACATAGGTCGGCACGGTGCCGGCGTCATGCGTCAACGGAAAGCCCTGCATCACCGCGCCCAGCGCCATGCCGCCAAAGAAGGTGACCACCAGGCTGGAAATTCCGAAGGCCAGATCCGAAAAGCGCTGCCAGCGGACCTCGGCCAGATGCCGGAATTCCAGTGCCACGGCCCTTGTGATCATCCCCCACAGCGCCAGGGCCAGCGGTACCATTAGATAGCTGAAGGCCGAGCCATAGACGAAGGGGAAGGTGCTGAACAACACGCCGCCGGCCACGATCAGCCAGGTTTCATTGGCATCCCATGTGCCCGCCATTGCCGCCATGATCGCGCCCCGCTCAGCCGCGTCGCGGACAAACAGCGAGAACACGCCGGCGCCAAGATCGGCACCGTCCAACACGACGTAAAGCACCACGCTCAGCGAGAACGCCATCCACCACGCGAAGCTGATGATCGTTTGTATATTGCCTAAACTGTCCATGATTGCAGTCCTGTCGTTTGGACCGGCTGCCGCGCAACCGGCCCGTAATGGTTCTATTTGGCTTTGCCGTAGGCGAGAGCCGTGTGCGGCTCGGCGTGACCGTGCGCCGCCTGACGGCCATGCACGACCGGGCTATCCATATCCGGCCCCTGGCGCACCACTTTGGAGAAGAAATACCAGGTGCCGCCCCAGACCATGAACTCAAAGCCCAGATAGCCAACCATCCAGAAAATTTCTTGGGTGACGCTCATGCGGCTGGTGCCCTGAGCGGTGGTCATCATGCCATAGACCAGCCATGGCTGACGGCCGATTTCACGCGTCCACCAACCGGTCCAAACCGCAATATAAGGAAGGAAACCACACAGCACGGTGAAACGTAGGAACCATTTGTTGGCGACGATGCTCTGCACCGTCATCTTCCCACGCACGGCGAGCCAAAGCCCCCAGAAGGCGAGCAGCATGAGCAGCGCACCGATGCCGGCCATGATGCGGAACGAATAGAACGGGATCAGCATCGGCGGCCGATCCTGCGGGGCAAAGGAATCCAGCCCGGGGACCTGGTCATTCCAGGTGTGGGTCTCAAGCAGGCTCAGCACGTGAGGAATGGTAATGGCCCAGGCGGTGCCATCGCCCTTGGCGTTCGGCCAGGCCACGGCAGCCCAGGAGCTGTCGACCGAGCCGTCCGGATTGAGGGTGTGGTAATGGCCTTCCAGCGCGGCCAGTGCCGCCGGCTGGTCGTGCGCCACGACCTGTCCGAGACCGTCGCCCAGCCAGACCTGCGCCGGCGCGATGACGACCAGCGCCAGCACCGACCATTTTAGCGCTCGCAGGAACATCGGCACGTGGCGCTTCTTCAGCAACATCCAGGCCGAGACCGCGGCGACGAAGCACAAAGAGAGCTCGATTGTCGCCACTTCCATGTGCGGGAAGCCGAAGACCACATCAGGATTGAAGATCGCGGCGCCCCAGTTCACGACATGGAAAAACCCGTCCTTGAACACCACGCCGGTCGGCGTCTGCATCCACGAATTTGCAACCAGGATCCACCAGGCCGAGAGGGTGGAGGCCACCGCGACGTTGAGGGTCGCAAACAAATGGAACTTTTTGCTGAGCTTGCCCCATCCGAACACCATCAGCCCGATGAAGCCCGCCTCATACATGAAGGCGGTGATTGTCTCGTAGCCGAGTACCTGTCCCAAAAATGGTCCGGCCGCCTGCGAGAAGGGCCCGTAGAGGATGCCGAACGCCATTTCCATCGTGATGCCGGTCGCGACACCCGCACCGAAATTGATGATGAACAGCTTCTCGAAAAAGCGGGTCAAACGATACCATTGCTCGTCATCGGTGCGGAGCCAACGCCATTCAGAAACGAACAGAAGAATGGAAAGGCCGATGGTCAGCGGCGGATAGAGGATATGCATGGACGTAATCCACGCAAAATCCACCCGCGACAGAAGAAGAGAAAGCGCAGTATTTTGCATCGGTGGTACTCCAAAATTCGGGCCAAGCCCGAATTGCAAACAACTTCAAACTTCGGCGGCCGAATTGCCGCGCCAGCCGCAGCCAGCGCGCGATATCGTCCCGCAACGCGCCATATTAAGCGGCGCGGCGGGTGATCCTGACCGGCACGGACTTGTACGAAGGCGTGCCGCTGTTAGCATCGTGATAGGAAAGCGGAACGAGGCAGTTCGCTTCCGGGTAATAGGCCGCGACCGACCCGCGGGCGATGTCGTAGGAAATCACGGTGAAACCTTCGAGGCGGTTGCGTTCACCGTTCGGCAGGGCCGTCACGATATCGACGATGTCCCCATGTTCGAGATTGCGTTCCGCCAGGTCTTCCTTGCTCATGAATACCACGTCGCGACGCCCGAACACGCCGCGATAGCGGTCGTTATTGCCATAGATCGTGGTGTTATATTGATCGTGGCTGCGGATGGTGGTGAGACGGAGCACCCCCTCAGTCTTCACATGCTCGTCCTCGTTCAGACCATCATAGACAAGGAACTCGGCCTTGCCTGATGGCGTCTTCCAGATCCGCTGGGCCGCCGGCAAGGTCAGGCGGAAGCCGCCCGGCTGACGGATGCGTTTGTTATAGTCCTTGAAGTCGGGGAACACGGATTCGATCTTGTCGCGGATCCGGTCATAGTCGCCGATCAGGTACCGCCAGTCGACCTTGGTGTTGGGCAGGGTCGCGAGCGCGATGTTCGCCACGATCGTTGTTTCTGCCTGCAGGTTTCCAGAGACCGGTTCCAGCTGGCCACGCGAGGCGTGCACCATCGACATGGAATCTTCCACAGTGATCGCCTGCCATCCGGTTTCCTGGATGTCCTTCTCGGTCCGCCCCACGCAAGGCAGGATGATCGTTTCCTTGGCAATCAGGAGTGCCGAACGGTTCAGCTTGGTCAGGATCTGCACGTTGAGATCCAGCGACCGCAGAGCCCGGTAGCACGCCTCCGGGTCGGGCATGGCTACGGCGAGGTTGCCGCCCAAGCAGATGAGCGCCTTGGCGCGCCCCTCGTTCATGGCCTTGAAGGCGGCCACGGCATCATGGCCGTGTTGCCGCGGCGGCTTGAAGCCGAAGGTGCGCTCGATGCCGTCCAGCAACCCATCGTCCGGCCTCTCCCAGATGCCAACGGTGCGGTCGCCCTGTACGTTGGAATGCCCACGCACTGGGCAGATGCCAGCACCAGGCTTGCCGAAATTGCCGCGCAGCAGCAGCAGGTTCACCATCTGCTGAACGGTTCCCGTGCCTTTCGCGTGCTGCGTCACGCCCATGCCGTAGGCGAGGATCGTGGCGTTCGACTTCGCATAGGCGGCGGCGACGGCCTCCATGTCCGTGCGCGCCAACCCGCTGGCGCGCTCGATGTCGGCCCATTCGGTCGCCTTCAGGTCGGCGATCAGCGCCTCAAGGCCGTTAGTATGGGTGCGGATGAACTCGTGGTCCAGAACGGTGCCTCCGGCGGCCTCGTCCATCGCGATCAGCGCCTTCATGATCCCCTTCAGCGCCGCGGCGTCGCCGCCGATCTTTACTTTGTAGTACGAGGAGGCGATGTTGGTCGAACCGAAGCTCGCCATTTCCACCTTGTTCTGCGGATCGGTGAAGCGCTCCAGTGCGCGTTCCTTCAGCGGGTTTAACACGATGATCGGCACCTTGCGGCGGGCCGCCTCGTGCAGCATGCCCATCATGCGCGGATGGTTGGTGCCGGGGTTGTGCCCCATGTCGATGATCAACTCGGCGCGCTCGAAATCGTCCAGCGAGACCGTCCCCTTGCCCAGGCCGATCGATTTCGGCAGCCCTTGGCTGGTCGCCTCATGGCACATGTTCGAGCAGTCGGGGAAGTTGTTGGTGCCGTATTCGCGGACGAACAGCTGATAAAGGAACGCGGCTTCGTTAGAGGCGCGGCCCGAGGTGTAGAACTCCGCCATGTTCGGATCGGGCAGGTTGCGCAGAACTGCGCCGATGCGGGCGTAAGCCTCTTCCCAACTGATCTGCTTGAAGCTGTCGGTAGCGCTGTCATAGGCGACCGGATCGGTCAGACGACCTTCACCCTCTAATTGATAATCGCTCCAGCTCAGTAGCTCCGTCACCGTGTGCTTGGCGAAAAATTCCGGCGGCACGCGCTTCTTGGTCGCTTCCCAGGTCACCGCCTTGGCCCCGTTCTCGCAGAACTGGAAGGAGGAGCCGTGCTCCTTGTCCGGCCAGGCGCAACCCGGACAGTCGAAGCCGTTCGGTTTGTTCGTCTTCAGGAGCGCCTTCGGCGCCTCCGTCACGCCCATCTGTT